>Ga0153932_1000010_pt1 | contig 317872 bp, 291 predicted proteins | sample TSNJ016MetaG_FD_102273 | JGI IMG/M metagenome (GOLD analysis project Ga0153932, IMG submission 102273) | Attine ant fungus gardens microbial communities from New Jersey, USA - TSNJ016 MetaG | ecosystem: Host-associated > Fungi > Mycelium > Unclassified | place: USA: New Jersey, Wharton State... | reverse complement strand
GGTGAAGTCAGCCGTAACACTCTGTACACCAGCAGCATCGAACGCATGGCTCAATGCCGCAACTCCGCCAGTCACCGTGACCGGCGAACCGATCGCAGTGCCATTCGACTTGAACTGCACCGTACCGACAGCATTGTTCGGAGCAACCGTCGCCGTCAGATCAACCGCGCTGCCCGTAACTGCCGTAGCCGGAACCGAGAGCGACGTCGTCGTCTCGACATCGACCGGAGCCGGATCAGACACCGTCACCGTCTGAGCCGCCGCCGACGAACTCACAAAGCCAGCGCCAGCGGTGAAGTCAGCCGTAACACTCTGCGCGCCAGCAGCATCGAACGCATGGCTCAATGCCGCAACACCCGAGGAGACTGCCACCGGAGTGCCGATCGCAACACCATTCGACTTGAACTGCACCGTACCGACAGCATTGTTCGGAGCAACCGTCGCCGTCAGATCAACCGCGCTGCCCGTAACTGCCGTCGCGGGAACCGACAGTGACGTCGTGGTCTCGACATCCACCGGAGCCGACTGAATGTTGATAGTCGCCAAGGGGCCTGCACCAGCATTGAGCGGTGCGTCCTTGTTGGCACGCGGGGAGCATCTGGTCGGCGCCCACTGGGTACCGAGGAAGGTGCTCGCCCGAGCAAGCTGCGTGCTGTAATTCTCCATCGCGCCAGCATTTCCGGCGTTTCCGGCTGTACGCACCTTCGGCTGAATTACCCCGAATGCTCCCGCAATCACGTTGATGTCTACGGCCGGCAACTGGAACCACGTATCGCCGTTACTGCTGTTCGTTCCGTCAAGATTCTTCTTGGTCTTCGGTGCCCGGATACCGCCCTCGGAGTTCGTGCTCACCGTGGGACTGTTTCCGATCACTTGGTTGTTTCCAGAGATCCGTAGAATCTGACCAGCTCCGTCGGCCGCCCCCGCTTCGTTCACGCGAATTACGGAGGGCGCCACGCTGTCCAAGCCGATTGCTGTTCCACCGACGATGTTCGCGGAAACAAAGGTCGTGTTTTCGGGGATCATGAAATCAAATTTGATTCGCGAGAGATTCGTTGTGGTCGCGATGCTCTCTTTATCCGGATACGAGCTCGGTCCGGGTTGCAGTCGGACAGTGAAAGCCTCGCCGGGGTCCACGGTGGCGGGCGCATCGACCCTCACCGAGGTTGCGGGGTTCTTGTACTGATCACCGATTGACGAACCGGCGATACATGCATTGGTGAAACTTGTAGTAGTTGGATCAGCCGACGCTGGTGCACCGACAAGCATCATTCCGGCAACCATTGCGGTTCCAGATATAGGCACGACAAATCTACGAAAGAGGGTTGCTGACACGGGCACTTCCTTTGGAAGGCGAACATGGACGAAGTGAAATTCGGACAAAACGTGTGCGCGCCGTCACAACATAACGAAAAAACTAGTACGTGTACTACTTTTGGCAAGACACTTGTCCAATTCACCCCGGACTCACCCTCGTATCACCAGACGCGGGATGGAAAAGCAGGGTATGGAAACCCGATTGAACGCAAAACTATCGCCAAAGCGGCCTATCGACAACGCTTTTGGTGGCCACCACGCCCATCGGCGGGAAAAAGTTGATTTTCCGTCAGTTCGGAAAAAGTTCCAAACCTACCAGTACGAAAGTACGAATCAGGGCCGCGACGGAGTCCGCCGCGGCCCTGATTGTGTTTGTTCAGTGTGTCAGCGAAGCACATCCGTGCCGACAAACGGCACCAATGCCTCGGGCACTCGCACCGAGCCGTCGGCCTGCTGATGGTTCTCGAGAATCGACACGATCCAGCGCGTCGTGGCCAGGGTGCCGTTGAGAGTGGCGGCCGTCTGCGGCTTGCCGTTCTCGTCGCGGTACCGAACTCCGAGGCGACGGGCCTGGAAGGTCGTGCAGTTGGACGTCGATGTCAGCTCGCGGTAGGTGCCCTGCGTCGGAACCCACGCCTCGCAGTCGAACTTACGCGCGGCCGATGAACCGAGGTCTCCGCCGGCGACGTCGATCACGCGGTACGGAACGTCGATGGCGGCCAACATGTCTCGCTCCCAGCCGAGGAGACGCTGGTGTTCGGCGTCGGCATCCTCTGGACGGCAGTACGTGAACATCTCGACCTTGTCGAACTGATGGACACGGATGATGCCGCGGGTGTCCTTGCCATAGCTGCCGGCCTCGCGGCGGAAGCACGAGGACCAACCGGCGTAGCGCTTCGGGCCTTCGTTCAGCTCGAGGATCTCGCCCGAATGGTAGCCGGCCATGGGCACCTCGGAAGTTCCGACGAGGTACAGGTCGTCATCCTGCAAGTGGTAGATCTCGTCCGAGTGAGCACCGAGGAAGCCGGTACCCGCCATGATTTCCGGGCGTACGAGTACCGGCGGAATCATCATCGTGAATCCGTTGGCGATCGCCTTCTGCGCCGCCAACTGCAGCAGTCCGAGCTGGAGCATGGCTCCGTAGCCGGTCATGAAGTAGAAGCGCGAACCCGAAACCTTGGCGCCGCGTTCCATGTCGATCAGGCCGAGCGACTCACCCAGCTCGAGATGATCCTTCGGCTCGAAGTCGAACGTCGGAATCTCCCCGACGTGTTCGAGCACGATGTAGTCGTCCTCGCCTCCGGCCGGCGCACCTTCTTGTACGACGTTGGAAATCGCGCGGTGTGCGGCGTCGAGCGCGGCCTGCGCTTCGTGCTGCGCGGCCTCGGCTTCCTTGACCTTGGCTGCCAGTTCCTTGGAACCCTCGAGCAGCGCGGGGCGCTCCTCCGGAGATGCCTGGCCGACCTTCTTGCCGAAGGCCTTCTGCTCTGCGCGGAGGTTGTCTCCGGTCAGGACGGCAGCGCGTCGGGACGCATCGGCTTCGAGCAGAGCATCGACCAGTCCTGGATCTTCTCCACGGGTGCGCTGCGACTCGCGGACGATTTCGGGGTTCTCACGGAGAAACTTGAGGTCAATCACGACTTCGAACTTTACCCACTCACCGCAGCTCGCCGACGGTCACGTCCACGTCGGAGAGGGGGAGATCACGATTCGAGCAGACTCAGGTAGTCCTCGCGTCCGAACATCCGAGCCGCGTCGACGGCAGTCGGGTGTCCACCTTTCGGGTCGGCTCCCCCGCTCACCAGCGCTTTCACCACCGCGTCCTCGCCCTTGAAGACGGCTCCGGCGAGGGGTGTCTGGTTCTTGTCGTTGGGCCGGTTGACGTCGGCACCGCGCTCGATCAAGGCAATGACGGCGTCAGCGTGACCGTGGTACGCCGCCAACATGACGAGCGTGTCGCCACTCTCGTTGGTCAGATTGACGGGAACTCCGGCATCGACGTACGACGCCAAGCCGGCCGCGTCGCCGGTTCGTGCCATGTCGAAGAGCCGGCCCGCCAGCTCGACAGCCTCGGGATCGAGTGGGGTGTTTTCGCTCATGACTACAAAATACCCACAGACGCGTTTGTGAGTTTTGTAGTGAAGGTTCGATATCGCCACGGCAACAGGCATGATGGAATCGATGTCCGAAGACAAGATCGAGAAGTCGCCAGATCCGGCAGATCCCCAGGGGACGCCGGCGAAGAAAACTGTCTCAGCGAGTCGCACCCGTCGGGTCCTGGCTGCTGTGGCGGTAGGTGCGGTGGTCGCCGCGATCGCAACGATCGCGATTTCCGGTGGATTGAACAAGGACGACTCGTCCTCGGTCAGTGTCAGTGGTGGCGGTCCAGCAGCGACGGGATCCACTCGCGACGACGCCTTCACCGCGGCGGCCGCCGGCGACTGCCTCAACTGGACGCCTGCGACCGAGTCGGGCGGAGACCGCACGGACATGTCGAAGGTTCAGTGCGGAACTGAACACCGCTTCGAGGTAGCCGGACCACTCGACCTGTCGGTCTTCCCCGGCGCCGAGTTCGGCCCCGGTTCCCGGTACCCGGGCGCCCTTCGATTCGCCGAACTCCGCGACGAGCACTGCACACCCATCGTCATGTCCTACCTCGATTCGAAATTCGATCCCAAGGGCAAGTTCAGCGTCGGCCTGATGTTCCCGAGCGAATCGGGTTGGGCTTCGGGCGAGCGCGCACTGCGTTGCGGCTTGCAGTTCTCGACCACGACCGGCGAACTTCAACCGTTCGTGGGCCGCGTGGCGGACCAGGACCAGTCGAACGTGTGGGACGTCGGCACGTGCATCGGCATCAACCAGAACCTACCGACCGATCCGGTCGATTGCGCGAAACCGCATGCATACGAGGTCATTTCGGTTATCGACCTCGGCACTCAATTCCCGGGCGCAATGCCGTCGGTCGAAGATCAGGACCGTTACCTCGAGGGCGTCTGCACTCAGGCGTCCAACGAGTACCTGGGTTCAGCAGACGCACTTCGCGACAAGACGCTGACGCTGTTCTGGGACAACATTTCACTGGAAAGCTGGTTGGCCGGTAGCCGTCGCGTCAATTGTTCGATCGGCAAAGAGGTCGAAACCGGCGGGTTCGCCGCGATCACCGGAAGCGCAAAGGGCGACATCCTGATCAACGGCGCCGCCCCGGTCCCGCCACCCGCTGCACCGGAAGGTCGGTCGTTGCCGACGCCGTTGCCCGGCGCAGCTCCCCCGTCGTAAGCCATGACGGTGACTATGACGCCCGACCGGTTCGAGGAACTGGTCGGCGAAGCACTCGATCTGATTCCGCCTGAACTCGCCAAGGCCATCGACAACGTCGTGGTGCTTGTCGAAGCACGTGACGAGGAAGAACCGGGGCTGCTCGGGTTGTATCAGGGCGTCGCCCTGACCGAGCGCGATTCTCACTACGGCGGGTACCTGCCGGACACGGTCACCATTTACCGCGATTCGATACTCGACATCTGCGCATCGGAGGACGAGGTTGTTCACGAGGTTGCAGTGACCGTCATCCACGAGATCGCGCATTACTTCGGAATCGAAGAAGACAGGTTGCACGAACTCGGCTGGGGCTGATCGCAAAGTCGTCCGATTTCGGGGGGAACCGAAAGCGGCCGGTATGCATCAAACTATGTGCGGGGGGATTTCGACGGCTGTGTGCACGACCTCCCGACCACTTATCCGCCCTGGTCAGGAAGGAGTTCGACACTATGTACGTCGACCCTCAAGCCCTAGTTGCCGCCGCAATGGAACTCGAGTCTGCGGCGACGCGATTGCGCGGAATCGTCTCTACTGCGCAGCCGACGCTACGCGTTCTCCCAGCGGGATCCGAAGAAGTGTCCGGTAGCGCGGCCAATTATTTCAACACCATCTCGGGCAGCCTTGCCTCGTCCACCGATCGGGCAATCGAGGAGCTCACCGCTGCTGCGGCCGCTCTGCGCAAGAACGCAGCTGCCTACGAACTCGAAGACCAGCTCACAAAGACCAGCCTGGCCGCCGCACCGATCTGATCGACAGAAATCGAACGCGGCACCTTCGAGCGCGACACAACAGTCACACTTCCTGGGGGGAAGAACAATGGTCGGCATCACCGGCGTCATCTGGTATCCACGGGGCGCAGCACCCAACTCCGCAGCACTGGTCGCCGGGGCCGGGCCGGTCCCTCTCGGCGTGGCGGCCGGGGCCTGGTCCACGGTTTCGTCCGGACTGACCGACACCGCAGCGTCCATCTCTCGCGTGATGGCGGACCTTCGCACCGGGTGGTCAGGCGAAGCCGCGGATGCCGCACTGAGCAAGTTCGCACCGTTCCAGGAATGGGCTGCCGCTGCCGCGCTGCTCGCGGGAGAAACCGCAGGTAAAGCCCAAGTGCAGTCCGGTTCCTACACCGTCGCGACCCTGGCCATGCCGTCCTTGGCGGAGATCGCGGCAGTTCAAGCAGCCAAGGTCGCCGCGTACTCCGTCGGCGGTGCCCTGGTCGGCGGCGCCGCTGCCGCCGAGGCTGCCGAAGAAGCTCTCAAGATTCGAGCGGCGGTGACGATGGAAACATACGACGCCGCAACGGCCCATCTGGCCGTGCAGCAGAACTTCGACTCACCACCGTCCATCGCGGAACCCACAGCTGGGGCATCCGCTTCGGCCGAAAGTCCAGGGCGCGCCGCACAACAGTCCGTCGTGCAAACGGCATCAACGCTCGCTGACGCAGTTGCGGATCCCGTGCGCGCCGCAACCGCTGCTGTCGCATCCGTAGTGTCCAACCCGGCATTTGCCGCCGCTGCCTCACAGGCCGGTGCCATCTCCGGTGGAGCGTCGGCCGCTGTCAATGCCACGGCCGCCGCCGTCACGAGCGCCACCACTGCCACCTCAGCCCTCGCGACGGCCGGAGCAGGGCTCACCGGACTGGGCGGCGCAGGCCTCGGCGGCGCGAGACTCGGTGCTTCCACACCATCGCTGTTCGGCACCCCGTCGGCAAGTCGGGCACCGGCACAGGTCAGCGCAGCTTCCGCGACTACCGGAGCCGGCGCAATCGCGGGCTCGTCGTCGAGCAGCAGCACCGGTCGGCACGCTCTTCCTGATCCCTCCACCGGCCAGAGCGCCGCACGCCAGAACCCCGTGACCTCGCCGGTTCAGGGCACCGCGGATACCGTCAAGGTGGATCCGGCCCGAACCGCTGGCGGATCTGCGCCGATCGCCGGCGGCCGTCATGCGGCCCAGCCTGAAGACGAGACCGAGCACGACACACCCGATTACCTGAAGCACTTCGAACACTTCGCCGACGGCCGAACAGTCATCCCGTCCGTGATCGGTGGCGCACTCGAAACTGCAGAGCGTTGATGGTGGACCTCGGCACCTCACCTGATGGGTGGAATTTGCCTGTCGTCGCCCTGTCACAGAACGAAATCGATTATGTACGTGAGCGACTCGGGCTCGATGCGCTTCCCGTGGTTCTCGGTGGCGCGACGGTTCACGGCAGTGCGAGCGCTCACCGTACGGCGATGCAGTCCGCGGCAGATTCGCTCTCCGAGCGCGATCTCCTCCCCGGCGGGGAGATCCATCACGAACTCAGTGCCCGCCTGCGCGTCCTGACACACCCCAAGTGGGAGTTGGCTCTACGTCGGCATGCCGGTGGAAGAATTTCACGCCTCTGCGTCGCGCAGGGCGAATTCCTTTGTGTCGAAGCAACTTCAAACGAATCTTCGTTCGCGTTACGGAGTGTCACCGCCGAACCGGCGTCACCCGTTGTCACCGCGCTCGGCAGCACCGAAGCAATGCCGATTGCCGTGATCAATGCACCGACCGAGATGCTCAGCCTGGCATTCGGCGCCGCCCCGGATACGGACAGCGTGACCTCGGCCTTGATCAACGCCGGGATACCCGAAGACGACGCGCGCCAACTGGGTAGTGCCATCGTCACCTGTACCGCCTTCGCCGAATTGGTCGGAATACCACACAGTTTGGGAGCGACGACGCTCATGACCGGTGCAGTGACTGTGTACGACACGTTGGCCGGCCGACTCGTAGGTTCGACCACTCGGGCTGCCGACGGCACCGAATGGACGTCCATCAGTTCCGGAACACCCCATCGCCTGCGACAAGCCGTGAGTGCACTGGTAACCGAACTCGAGGAATCTACTCGGGAGCCTTCCAGGTAACCTCGGGGCGTCCCTTCAACGCCCGGAGCCTTTCTTCAGCATGCAGTTCTCGCGTCAACCGTCGTCACCGGGCGAACAAGGCTCGGTCGCCACTATCGACCGGCCGGCTGAAGAGCGGGCAACAACACCGCACCGACAAGACCTGAACGGACTGCGTGGCCTCGCCATCGGTTTGGTGGTCGTGTTCCATGTGTGGTTCGGACGGGTATCGGGCGGGGTGGACGTCTTCCTGGTTCTGTCCGGATACTTCTTCGTCGGCTCATTGGTTCGTCGCGCCGAAGCCGGGGGTTCACTGAATCCGCTACCGGCACTGCGGCGGGTATTTCTGCGGCTGTTCCCCCTGATCGCGGTGGTCAGCATTTTGACCGCACTGGGGACCGCGTTGCTGCTGCCACGCACACGCTGGGCCGATCTGGGTGATCAACTGATCGCGGTGCTCGGTTTCTTCCAGAACTGGCAGCTCGCCAGCACCGCAAGCGATTACCTGGCCGCCGACGGCTCGGTCACTCCCCTGCAGCACCTGTGGTCGATGGCCGTGCAAGGTCAGTTCTACCTCTTGGCCATCGCACTCGTCTCCGTGATCGCTTACCTGGCTTCACGCGTGAATCCCAACTATTTCCGCCCGTCACTCGCGGTCACCCTTCTGATTCTGACCGCAGGATCTTTTCTCTACGCACTCGCCAAATCTTCACGTCACCAAGCCTGGGCGTACTACGACTCCGGTGCCAGGTTGTGGGAATTGGCCCTCGGTGGTCTGCTGGCCGTTCTGATGACCAGCACGCGCAGTCGGCAGATCGCATCCCTGCCGTTCTCGGTCAGAGCGACGATCGGCTGGGCGGGTCTTTCGTCGATCCTGTTGTGCGGCATAGTGCTCGACGGCGCCCAGCAGTTCCCCGGCCCGTGGGCGCTGGTACCGGTGCTGGCCACTCTTGCGCTGATCCTGTCCGGAGTCGGCGACGACACACCCTGGACATCGAAGACGCTTGCCCATCCTGCCCTGACGTGGCTCGGCTCGTTCGCGTTCGCGCTGTACCTGATTCACTGGCCGATTCTGGTGTTTGCACTCGTGATCACCGGACGCCCCGAAGCCGGCCCGCTCGGCGGGGCACTGATCATCGCTCTCTCCGTCGCCGGGGCACTTGCACTCCGACGCCTGATCGAGGTTCCGGTGGAACGCGGAGGCCGCTCGCGCCGGTACACCGTCCTGGCTTGCGTCGTCACTGCTGCCGTGGTCCTCGCCGCTTCGGTCGCCTGGCAGTCGTACGCGAGCAGTCAGACGACGGGCCAGCGGGCGGTCGATACCCTCGACCTCTCGACCCATCCCGGCGCACTCGCGCTCACCGACGGTACCGATGTGACCAAGGCGTCGATGGTTCCCTCGATCTTCGATGCGCCACTGGACCTTCCGGCCAGTACGCTCGACGGCTGTATCGCCGATTTTCTCGAGCGGGACGTCGTCCACTGCACCTACGGCGACACCGACGCGGACAGAACCATCGCGCTCGCGGGTGGTTCGCACTCCGAGCACTGGCTCACCGCGCTCGACGAACTCGGCAAGAGCCACGGGTTCCGCGTCGACACGTATCTGAAGATGGGCTGCCCGCTCACTGTCGACTCCATGCAGACGTTGTCGGACAACGACTATCCGGATTGCGTCGACTGGTCCCGTGGCGTGCTGACCGAGTTGGCCGACGCCTCACCCGATTTCGTGTTCACGACGGCAACCAGGCCGAGTTCCGACGGCCCTGGCGACGTGACGCCCGGGTCGTACGTGCACGTGTGGCAGGAACTGGGGCGCGACGGTATCGACGTACTCGCCATCCGCGATACCCCCTGGCTGCACCACGACGGCGTCGCCTATCGCGCGATCGACTGTCTGGCGACAACCACGTCACCCGATCACTGCGCGATGCCACGGTCCGAAATGCTCAGCGACGTCAATCCGGCGCCGTCGGCAATTGCCGATCTGACCAACGTCCGTCTACTCGACCTCAGCGACGGCGTGTGCGGGCCGGAACTGTGCCGGGTCGTGGAGGGAAATGTGTTGGTGTATCACGATTCCCACCACCTGACAGCCAGCTACGTGAGCACGCTGTCCGCTGAACTCGGGCGCCAACTGAGCGTCCAGACCGGCTGGTGGTGAAGCCGGCCGTCAGCCCATCACGTCGTCGGCACCGGGGATGAGCCGGTGCTCGAACGGCGGGTTGACGGTTCCCCAACGCAGGCACTCCCAACCGCCGTCGACCGAAGGCAACAGTTCGACGGTCTCGGTGTTGGCCAAGTGGTTGTTGGCGGCGAACAGACCGGGGACACCGGCAAGTTGGGCGGCGACAAGACGGATCGCAGCACCATGACTCACCACGACGATGTCGCCCCCGTCGCGTGAGCCTTCGAGAAATTCTTCCCGCAACGCATTGACGACGGGGACGTACCGTTCCAGGACGTCGTATCCCGTTTCACCGCCGGGAATGCGGGCGCCGAGGTTGCCGGTGTGCCAGTGATGGAACGTCTCCATGAACAGTCGGTGCGCGGCCTCGTCGGTGCGATCCTCGAGGTCACCGGCCTGGACCTCGTGCAATCCGTCCCGCACGTCCAGGGTTACGCCGGCGGCTTGCTCCACGAAACCTGCTGTCTGCCGGGCGCGCAATGCCAAGGACGATACGAGTGCCAGCGGCGGCGCCGAAGCCAGGCCGATGCCCAACGTCTCGGCCTGCGCCAATCCTTCCGGCGTGAGCTTTGCTCCGGGTAGGGCGGTGTCGAGGCGTTTGGCGACGTTCGCCTCCGTCTGACCGTGCCGAACGAGGATGAGCCTTCCGGTCATCGTTCTCCCCCTCCATGCTTGAGTTCGTCGATCCACCGAATCGCTTCTTCGTCCGAAGGAGGTTGTGGCCCGGTCGAATTCGCTGTCGCCCACGACCCCAGGAAGCGGACTCCGGATTTACGATGCAGCGCGCGCATCGCCTCGGCCACCAGCGAGTCCTCGACGTGCCCGACGCAGTCCACGAAGAACCGGTAGGTGCCCAATTCCGTTCGCATCGGACGTGATTCGATCCGAGTCAGATCGATACCGCGAGCGGCGAATTCGGAGAGTGCGCGCACCAGGGAGCCGGGAGCGTTGTCCAGGTGAAGCACCAACGCGGTGCGATCGGCACCGGTCCGTGCCGGAACCGGGGCAGGCTTGGTGACCAGCACGAAACGCGTGCGGGCGCCGCCCACGTCTGCGACGTTGTCCGCCAGGCTGTCGAGTCCGAGCATCTGACCTGCCAAAGCCGTGGACACACCGGCGTCGACGGTTCCGGCCTGCACATCCAGCGCTGCACCGGCGTTGGACGAGGCCAACACCACCTCGGCCTGGGGCAGGTTCTCGGAAATCCAGCCGCGGACCTGCGCACCCGCATGCGGGTAAGCCCCGATCGTCCGGACCTGATCGGCGGTGGTCCCGGCCCGAACCAGAATCGAGAAGCTCACGTCCAGGTCGGTTTCGGCAACGATCTGCAGGGGCGAACCGAGAGCCAGTGAATCGAGCGTCGGAGCGACGCCGCCTTCCACCGAGTTCTCGAAGGGAACCACGGCCCCGTCCACGGAGCCGTCCCGAACCATGTCGAGAGTCGCCGGCGGACTGCCTGCCGGTACTCGCTCGACGGTTTCGCCGAACGCGCCCTCAGCCTCCAACTGGGCGAGAGCTATCTCCGTGAACGTTCCCGACGGACCGAAATACGCGATTCTTGGCACGCCTAAAAGATTACGCACCGACCCACGCCGGTCACTGCAAACCCGCGGCACGCAAGGCCGTTTCCACCGCCGGCAGATCCGCGACCTCGATCGTGAGCAGCACCTCGCGCATGGCCGACGCGGCTTCGGGGATCAGGGCGGCAAGTTTTTCCGGCTTCGGATCGACCATCGCAGCGCGCACGTCGTCGCCGCGCAGTGCAGCGACGGTGCCACACAGCAGAGCGATCACCTCGTCGCCGTCAGCTGCGCGGGCTACGAAACCGACGGACTCGTGCGCGAGTACCGCGAGGAAATCAGCCACTTCGGTGGGCGTACGACCGGCGGCGAGTCCGGGGATCCGTCCACCTTCACACAGGCGCAGCGCCGCTTCGGCCGGCGTCAGATCCTCTTCGCCGCCGTCGACGTACACCGCGAGCGGAGCGGGCAGACGTAGCGCGATCGCGTCGTCGATCTGGTCGGTGGTGACGTCGACGTCGAAACGGACGGCCTCGTACGACGCATCCGTGTCTGCGCGCAGTTCTTCCGGATCGATATCGAGGCGGACGACGACCCGGCCGGCCGCTTCGGCACCGATCAGGGCGGACGCCGGCACGACCGGGAGAAAGAGTGCTTCGAGGAGTCCGCGCGAGTTTCTCGGGGCGGGCAGCCCGAGTGAGAGAGGAATGGCCACAGACAAACCGTAACCCCGGCGAAGTCGACGGATTCCACGCGAGTTGCGCAAAAGTCTTGCGATTCACACCGAAGCACCTTAGGTTAGGGTTACCTCATCGTCCGATGGAGTTCGAGAGAACACCCGCCAAGGGGGCAGCATGGCAACGAAGACCAGCACCGGCCCGTCCACCGCTGAACGCGTCCGCAGCGCCTGTGTGCGCGCACAGGACGCAGTTCTCGCCATCGAAGGCAGTGATCCCACCGCCACGTCGGTGCATCACCTGCGTTCGAACGGTGACGTCGTCGTTGCAGTCCCACATGCCTCCGCAGCTGCGGCCCTGGCCTGGAACTCGGGTGGCGGCGGCTTGCCTGCCGTCCTCGAGATCACCGATCACGCACCACTGCGACTGCGTGAGCCCGTGCGCTCCCTCGTGTGGCTTCGCGGCTCGTTGCACGCCGTGCCCGACTACGAGGCGCGTGTCCTCGCCGACGACGTCGCATCCGAGCACCCCCACCCGGGTCTCCTCGACATCGGCCACACCTCGGTTCTCCTTCGCCTGAGCCTGGCCTCGGCCGTTGTCGCAGACTCGACAGGGGCAGAACCTGTCGCCGTGGACGAACTGCTGAACGCCAGCCCCGATCCCTTCTGGGAAATGGAGACGGCGTGGCTGCAGCATCTCGACGAAGACCACCGCGATCTCGTGGACCTGCTCGTGCGCAAACTTCCCCCGTACATGCGCACCGGACGCGTTCGCCCACTCGGCATCGACCGCTACGGACTGCGCCTGCGGGTCGAGGATCACACCGGTGACCGCGACGTGTGGATGCCGTTCGCCAACCCCGTCGACGACGCTCCCGCGCTGAGCCGCGCCATCCGCATGCTGGTCGGGTGCCCTTTCCTCAACGGCCTCCGATCGGGAGGCGCTGCAAACGGCTAGCGTTGCGCGGGTGAATGCCCGCGAAACCGTCCGCACCTGGTTACGGCCGCCGTCTCCCGTTCGAACCGACCCGGAACTCGATCCCGCCGCCAGACGCGGAATTCGGATCGAGATCACCATCGTTCTGCTGGTCACCTTCGGGCTCAGCGGATTGTCCGGAATCCTCTCGCTCGCCGAATCCTTGGCGACGCCGGTTGCGCTCTCGGATCAGACGGTTGCACTCAACCCGTCGCGGGCCGCCATCGACTGGATCGACCTGGCGCGCCAATTACTAGGCGTTGCAAAGCTTCTCGCGTGGGCAGCGCTGGGACTCTACCTGCTGTGGCGCTCGGGGATCGGTCCCCGTGCCGCGGGCTTGACTCCCAAACCTCGATTCGGGCGCGACATAGCTCCGGGATTCGGCTTGGCCGCCGTGATCGGTCTCCCCGGTCTGCTGTTCTACCTCGTCGCTCAGGCACTGAGCATCAACCTCACCGTCCAGGCCAGCGCGCTCGACGACCACTGGTGGCGGGTTCCGATCCTCGTACTGTCCGCGATCGCGAACTCTGGCGCCGAAGAGGTACTGGTTGTCGCCTACCTGATCACTCGCCTCCGGACACTCGGCTGGAGCGAGAACAAGTCACTGCTCGCGTCGTCACTTCTGCGGGGCAGTTATCACCTCTATCAGGGCTTCGGTGGCGGTGTCGGAAACGTGATCATGGGGCTCGTGTTCGGTCGATACTGGCAGCGCACCGGCAAGCTGTGGCCGCTGATCATCGCCCACGCGCTCATCGACATGGTGGCGTTCATCGGTTACGCCCTCCTGCGCGATCACGTCTCCTGGCTGCCGTGACCGGTACCGTGAACTGGTGACCGGCGACTCCGAATATCCTCAGCGCCCTCCGCGGCGCCAGCCGCCAGGGCCACCTCCGCGTGGACCGATGCCGCCGAGGCAGAACCCGCCCCGCCAGAATCCACCCCGCCAGGGCCCACCCCCGCAGCGACGTCCACCGATGCCGCCGGAAGGGCCGACGGTCATTCGCCGCGACGGACGTCCACCGCAGCAGAATCCGGCCAATCAGGCCTGGTCACAGGTCCCACCACAAGCGCCGCAGCAACCCAGGCGTGAGGACTGGGCACCGACCCAACGCCCGCAGCCGTTCCAGGACGACCCCCGCCGTCGGGATCCGCAGCGCCAGGCCAAGTACGCACCCGCGCCGCCGCGCCGAACCCCGCCGAATGCCCCGCCGCGCCCGCCTGAACCCCCGAAGCAGCGACGCCCGCGTAAGCGTCGTAGCTGGGGTAAACGTATCGGCATCACGTTGTTGGTGTTGCTGCTCGCGCTGGCCGGTGCGGTCTATTACGTCGACAGTTCGCTCAATCGAATCGACGCGCTGCCCGACTACGCGGGACGCGTCGCCGATACTCCGGGCACGAACTGGTTGATCGTCGGCTCCGACAGTCGTGAGGGGCTCACCCCCGAGCAGGAGCAAGCTCTCGCGACGGGCGGTGACACCGGCCCCAAGCGCACTGACACGGTCATCCTTGTCCACGTCCCCAAGAGTGGGAAGACGACCATGGTCAGCATCCCCCGCGACTCGTACGTTCCGATTCCCGGCTACGGCTCCGACAAGATCAACGCCGCCTTCGCTTTCGGTGGTGCCCCCTTGTTGGTGCAGACCGTCGAGGAAGCAACGGGACTTCGCATCGACCACTACGCCGAGATCGGATTCAGCGGGTTCGCCGGCATCGTCGACGCCGTCGGTGGCGTCAACGTGTGCCTCGCACAGCCGATCGACGATCCGCTGGCCGGGATCAACCTCCCCGCCGGATGCCAGGACTTGAAGGGTTCGGACGCACTCGGGTTCGTGCGAACTCGCGCGACGGCACTCGCCGACCTCGACCGCATGAACAACCAGCGCCAGTTCATGTCGGCGTTGCTGTCGAAGGCGACAAGTCCGAGTACATTCCTCAATCCGTTCCGGTTGTGGCCGCTCGTCTCCGATACCGCCAAGTCCCTGCAGGTCGACGAGGGCGATCACATCTGGAATCTGGCCTCACTCGCCTGGGCGCTTCGCGGCGGGATGACCACCACGACGGTTCCGGTCGCCGGTTTCGAGGACGTGGACGGGTCGGGCAACGTGTTGTTGTGGGACAAGGCGCGCGCTTCGCAGTTCTTCGACGCCCTGGCCGACGATCAGCAGATTCCGCAGGATCTGATCACCACCGGGTGATCGCCCTGAGTTTCGGTAGTACCCCGGGAGGACGGGCCGAGCGAACAAATCGCTTTCCGGCAGGACGCGAAAGCGGCGGCCGAAAAATACCGTGAAGGTATGAATAAAGCGCACCGCCGATTCCGCACTGTCGCCGTCATCGCCGCCTCGGCCGGAGCGGCACTACTGGCAACGTCCTGCTCCGGAACCTTCGACAAGTTCGACGATTCCAAGGCGTACAAGAAGACTGAAACCTTCTCTTTTGCACGGACATCCAACGGAATCGACACACTGCCGAGTTGGGTTCCCGCCGGCGCGACGGGTATCGACGAGGTCATCCGCACCACCGGCAACGAACGTATTCTGCGCATGACTGCGAACATCGCAGAGATAGATCACAACGTCTGCACAGCACTACCTGCTGTCGAAGCTCGTCCGGCGTCGCTGTCCGCACAGTGGTGGCCGGTGGGGGTCGAGAAGAGCAGCTCGTTCCAGTGCGGCGACTGGTACGTCGGCCAAACGGACTCGTTCGTCTACGGGTACCGACCGGAAACTCTCGGCTTCGTCATCGATCAGCTCGACAAGAAGTAGCTCCCGCTCAGCGGCGACGACCCAGTAACCTGTTGGGATGACACAGGCGAAGAACTCGAGCGAATTCACCACTCTGCTGCGTCAGCAGATCCGTAACGAGTTCACTGCATCACAGCAGTACATCGCGGTAGCGGTGTACTTCGATGCTCACGATCTTCCGCAGATGGCCGCGCGCTTCTACAGCCAGGCCACCGAGGAGCGCGGTCACGCGATGATGATGATCCAGTACCTGCTCGACAACGACCTCGACGTGGACGTGCCCGGCATCGACGACGTCGTGACGAAGTTCGACAGTGTCCGGGCGCCGGTCGAACTGGCGCTCGAGCAGGAGAAGACGGTCACCGAGCAGATCACGCAGTTGGCGCGCACCGCGCGCGATACCGGCGACTACCTGGGTGAGCAGTTCATGCAGTGGTTCCTCAAGGAGCAGGTCGAGGAAGTTGCAAGCATGACAACACTTCTCACCATCGTCGACCGCGCCGGCGACAACCTCTTCCACCTCGAAACGTTTGTCGCACGCGAGATGAACACCCCGGCCGCTGCCGACGCAATGGCGCCGACGCCCGCCGGTGGCGTCGGCGTCTGAGGACCACCGGGCTACCGAGTCTCTGGCCGCTCGACGGCGCTCAGTGATCTGAGGAAATTGTTGTACGCCTCCAGATCACTGTCGCCGTCGATCTCGGCGCGACGGTCCAAGGCGGCATTCATCCGTTTGTCGTCGCGGTTCCAGCGCATCGCGAAGATCACGACCACCACCAGCGCGACGGGCTCACCGTACGACCACGCGAGGGCTCCGGCCAACTGCTGGTCCTGCATCACGTCCACGCCCCACTCCGGCGGCGGATCCACGAACGTGGTCAGCAGCGGCTTTGTCGCCATCATGAGTACGACGCCGATGAACACGTGCAGCGGCATCTCCACGAACAGGTCGAAACACCGGCCGAGGTAGCTCTGTCGCACCGGCAGTGGGCCGGTGGCGAGCACCGGCATGATGAAGAGCAGACCGCTGGCGAGAAAGAAGATCTCGAGCGAGACGTGTCCGGCCGGTAACGCCGAGACGGTGTCGAAGATCGGCGACAGGTAGATCCCGTAGTAACTGAACAGAAATACCGGGATCGTGAACCCGGGGTGCAGCATCCACCGCGCCGGCTGGCTACGCAATGCCGAGAGGGCAAGCGCAAGAACGCCTCTCCCTATCCCTCGGTGCGGCGTCGAACGCAGTAGCAGCAGTCCCGGCGAGCCCAGTACCCAGAGCGGCGGGATCGCCATCGAGAGCGTCAGGTGTTGGAACATCCAGACGCTGAAGAGTTCGTAGCCGTAGCTCTCGACCTTCAGTCCGGTTACCGCGATCAGCAGCAGGCATCCACCCAGGAAACACGCTGTCCGATGCCACGGCCATGGCCGCCCACTCGCGCGAACTCGCTGAGCCCCGGTCCAATACCAGAGTGCAAGAACAACTCCCAGCACAGGAAGAAGCGGGAGGGCCGAAGTATCCCACTCCAGCATCTGCCCGATCGACGGCGGCGGCGTGTCATTCACGAACGCTTCACCAGCGGGCCCTCCTTCGTCTCCATGCGGGTACCGTCGACTCTACACCTAACTACTATGTTGGATAGTATTTAGGAATTCGACGGAAGGTCCAGGTGCACAGCAGTGTCCAGAAGCATGAAGATATCCGCCGCCCTGATCGCGGTGTTCGCGGTAGCACTGATCACGTTCATCACCATCGATCCGATCAGGGCGGACAACGAGAGCACCGATCGGGCGGCACAATCCACCGCCGTCCTCACCGACGACGCGTACCGGTTGACCTCGGCCGCCGACGGCAAGGTGAATCTTGTCGAGTTCCTCGACTTCGAATGCGAAGCCTGCCGCGCGCTGTACCCGACGATGGAGCGAATCAGAGCCGAGTACGAGGATCGAATCACCTTCGGCATCAGATACTTTCCGATTCCGAGTCACACCAACAGCACTCTCGCGGCGCAGGTCGTCGAATCCGCATCTCGCCAGGGCAAGTTCGTCGAGATGTATCAACGGATGTACGAGACTCAGTCGCAGTGGGGTGAATCCGCCGAATCGCAGGAGGCGCTGTTCCGCTCCTACGCACAAGATCTCGGCCTGGACATGACCCGATTCGAATCCGACCTCAGCAGCCGCGGAGTCCGCGAGCGGGTCGAGCGAGACTTCGAGGAAGGTCGACGCCTCGGCGTCCAGGGCACGCCGACCCTCTTTCTCAACGACGTGAAGCTGGACCAGATGCCGACCTACGAAGATCTGAAAGCCCAGATCGACTCGGCTTTGGGAGAATGATCAGGTCAGAACAGCGCAGATACCCGCGGAGACGGCCACCGTCACGGCTGCGGCAACGGCCGTCGTGACGGCGGCCGGCACACACGCCGCCACGGCGCAGGTCAGTCGCCGGGGCGACGCCACCTCGCCGTTGTCGAGGGAACGCAATCGCACCGCGGTCGCACCGCCGCGATCGCCCAAACTCCAGTCCGGCTGAGGAAGCGGCGATTTCGACACCACGGCAAGGGCGGAACGCACTGCAGCCGGACTGGTGACGCGGGCAGCGTGCCGGTCGGCCGACAGTTCCACGATCGCACCGACGGCAGCGGGCGCCGCCGCGAACAACGGCACGCGTGGCAGAACAGCGGCCAAGACTTCACACGCACCGACGATTCGGTGATGACCGCCGCTCAGGTGCGCACGCTCGTGCGCGAGGATCGCGTCACGCTCGCCCCCGGTAAGAGCGGATGACAAGCCTTGTGTCGCAACAACAAATCCAGGCTTTCCGGCGACACTGTAGGCCATCGGCAGCGGATGATCCAACCACAACACGTCGGACTCCGAGTTGTCGCGGCGCGCGACGATCGAGAGAACATCACGATGGAAATCCCGGACCCTCGCGTGCTCACGTGCCTGTTTGCGGCCGGCCAGCACGATCCGAACGGCGATCACACCCACCACACCAACGGCTGTGCCGGTGATCAGTTCACCCACCCATGAACTCGTGTCGTGCGCGAAGGCGCTGAAACAACGAGCGATACCGTCGACCAGGCCCTCGACCGGCGCGTGGCTCGGCCACACCAGGACCAAGACCGCGGAGAGAGCGAGATACAGCGCCGACGCCATACTGCCGAGCCATGCCGCGAGCAGCACTGTCGGTGACAACGCCGAGGAGACCGCTCGCAACACTCTCGGAACCAGGAATCCCACGAACACCGCACCGAGAAGCATCGGCAACGCCAATGTCATTGCGCACCTTCCCCGGAAAGACCCCGGCGCAGGGCCTCGTTCTCGGCGTCCGTCATGGTCTTGGCAAAGTGCAGCAGCACGGCAGCGGAATCGGAGCTGCTGTCCAACAATTCGCGCAAAGCCCTGGACGTGGCTTCTTCGCGACTGCGACTCGGCCGATAGAAGTAGGCGCGACTCTTCTTCTCACGACTCACCCACCCCTTGTCGTAGAGATGAGTCACGACGGTCAGGATGGTGGTGTACGCGAGTTGTCGGCGCTCACCCAAGATCTCGACCAGATCCTTGACCGAGAGCGCGTCGTCGGACTGCCAGAGCACATCCATGACCTCGGCTTCGAGTCCGCCCAGCCCCTGCATTGCTCCTCCATCGCGTCGTGACAGAACTTCAGTCGCCCGCGGTCTTCTCCCCGAACGACACGCCCCGGGAATTCAGATACGCGAGCGGATCAGTCTTCTGCCAGTCAGATTGCCACACCTCGTAGTGCAGGTGTGGTCCCGTCGATTGTCCACGATTGCCGACGGTCGCGATCAGTTCACCCGCCCGCACCTTCTGACCGGCGACCACGAGCGCCTCGTTGATATGTCCGTAGACGCCGACGGTCCCGTCGTCCTGCTGGATGCGGACCCAGAGCCCGAACCCCGCGGCGGGTCCGGATTCGAGCACGACACCGTCGGTCGCCGAAACGATGGGCGTACCGATCGCGTTCGCGATGTCGAGACCGTAGTGGGTAGTTCCCCAGCGTGGACCGAAGTTGGACGTCATCGTCCCGCTGACGGGGGCCATCACCTGTGGCTTTTCGGCCTCGAACACCGCCCGCTCGGATTCGAGTTGTCTCGTCTTACCGAGTTGTTCGGCTATCCCGGCAAGATCCGTCGTCCGGACAAGGTCGAGAATCTCCGGCACCGACACCGCAGATGCATCCTCGACTGCAACCGGCGGCGGCGACGCGTGCCCGATCGATGTGCCAGACGCGAGGATTGCGCCCGTCGCCACGGAAACCGCAGCCATGCGCCCGCCGGGTCTGATCGGCTCGGATTTTCGATGTCTTCCCACTTCTCGGTCCTCGCGTCGATGGCAAATGAAGGTCTACGCCGCAACCTTACAACTATGTTGCATAGTTTTTAAGACATGCACTATTGCGCATATATGCATATGTGTCTAGGCTGACGTCGACGAAAGGACCTTCGATGTCACACGGACACGGGCACGGAATCTCCCCCGCCGAAGCTGCGACCAGCAACAGCGGCAAGCATGTCAACAAACTGTGGATCGCCGCCGGCCTCGGGTTGGTGACGTTCGTGCTGCAGGTGACGGTCGGCCTCTTCACCTCGTCGCTGGCACTGCTCTCGGACTCGGCGCATGTTTTCACCGACATCTTCGGCATCTTCATGGCGCTCGCCGCAATCCTCGTCGCACAGCGTGCGGCTCGGCGCCCCGACCGCACTTTCGGCATGTATCGCACGGAAGTGTTTGCGGCACTGGCCAATGCGATCCTGCTCTTCGCAGTCGCCGGGTGGGTGCTCTACGAGGCGGCCAGCCGCTTCTCGGATCCGCCCGAAGTCCCAGGCCTGCCCGTCGCGATAGTCGCCGTCGTCGGTTTGGCGATGAACGTCATCGCCTTCCTGATGCTCCGCAGCGGTGCGAAGGAAAGCATCAACATCCGCGGCGCCTACCTCGAGGTCATGGCAGACATGGTCGGGTCCATCGGCGTCCTGGTCAGCGGCTTGGTCACGCTCGCGTTCGGTTGGCGCTACGCCGACCCCGTCATCGGCGTCGCCATCGGACTTTTCGTCTTGCCACGTGCCTTCAACCTGGGCCGCCATGCCGTCCGCATCTTGCTCCAGCAGGCTCCCGATCGTATCGACGTCACCTCGATCATCGAGAAGATCAACGCACTCCCGGGAGTCCTCGACGCACACGATCTGCACGTCTGGACACTCACCTCGGGGATGGAAGTTGCTTCCGTTCACGTCACCGCGGTCAGTGACGCCGATCCCACTACCGTGCTCGCGGCCACCCAAACCTTGCTGGCCGAGGATTTCGAACTGGGGCATGCCACCGTCCAGGTGGAACTACAGGGAAGTGACGGTAAATGCGCGGAACTCGCCTGGTGAAAAGGATATTTCTCAATGAAACATTCGATTTCACACCAATGGATAACCGCACCGAATTCGAAGAGAAATTAGGTCTTCTTTAGTTTGGGAACGCTTACCACAATAAGGTCAGACTGGGGTGACAGGGCCCCTGACCTGCACTATCTTGGAATTCATGACTTCTGGGGAGACTCACATGACCAAATTCCACGCACTACTCCGAGACCAGATTCGCAACGAGTTCAACGCTTCGCATCAGTACATCGCGACAGCGGTTTACTTCGACAATGCTGATCTGCCACAGCTGGCAAAGCACTTCTACAAGCAGGCTGTGGAAGAGCGTAACCACGCCATGATGATCGTTCAGTATTTCCTCGATCGCGACATCAACGTCGAGCTCACCGGCGTCGACGCTGCGAAGGCCGACTTCAAGGATGCTCGTGAGCCCATCGCTCTCGCGCTGACGCAGGAGAAGACGGTCACCGAGCAGATCGTCCAGCTCGCGAGCACCGCCCGCGAAGAAGGCGACTACCTCGGCGAGCAGTTCATGCAGTGGTTCCTCAAGGAGCAGGTCGAGGAAGTTGCAAGCATGACAACACTTCTCACCATCGCGGACCGCGCAGGCGCCAACCTGTTCGACCTCGAAGATTTCGTTTCCCGCGAGATGAGCACCGTCGGTGACACCACTGGTGCGCCGAACGCAGCGGGCGGAACCATCTAGCCTGCAGCACTCACAGATTTCGCCCTCGAGCCGAACGGTTCGCTTCCTGCCAGCAGGATCGAACTGATCAGCTCGGGGGCATCTGTCATCGGTACGTGCCCCAGGCCGGGCAAAACCATCAACTTCGCTTGCGGGAACGGCTTTTTCACGCGCTGCGCTTGATACACCGGCAGAATGAGATCGCGTCGACCCCACGCAACCGTCACCGGCACAGTGGGATCCACGATGGGCGGCAGCACGAAGTCCATCTCGAGACCGAGATCGACGAGTTCGTTGGACACGAGCGAACGGCAGTCGGCCAACGCCGCCGCATAACCGACGTGACTCGGATGAGCGAAGAATGCGGCAAGCGCCGGATAGCGAATCAGCTTGTACCGCAATGCGCGTGGCAGACCATCACCCATGAGCTTGGCCGTGCCGCGCAGTGCACGGAACGTGTTGATCGCACGCACCTGATCGAGGTGATTGACAAAGAACCCGGCCGGCGAAAGAGCTGTAGCCGACGCGACGTCACCGCGCGCTGCCAGCGAGAGTGCAATCCATCCGCCGAGTGAGTTTCCGGCGACGTGGGCGCGCTCCCCCGCCGGAGTCACCTCCTTGACGAACTCGCTCACATCGTCGATCAGCTGTCCCATGACATCCGGGCCGAGTTCGGGCAGCAGCGACTCTCCGTGACCCGGCAGGTCGACGGTGACGACGCGGCGGTACGGCGTCAGCTGGTCCACAAGCGAATCCCACGCCTGCCGTCGATGGACGATGCCATGGACGAGCACAAGCGTGGGACCGCTACCGGAGATGTCGTGCGACAAAGTCATGCCGCCAACATTAACCGTAACTTTGCGTAACGCCTATAGTTCTGGCGAAAAAATCAGCGGAGCGTGACCTGGCGTCCGCGCAGGCCGTCGCGCGAGCGCAACTCGGCCGAGTTCAGCGGAGCGTCGACGGCCAGCGCCTCGGCAAGACGCTCACCGAGCTCGACGGTTGCCGCTACCCACTCGTTTGCATGCTTTTCGCGGTCGAGGTCGAAGACCGGGACCAACAGGCCGTGGGTACGGAACGAGCCTGCGTAGCGCGAGCCCTCACCCAGGTGCAGCCCACCGGTCGCGTGCACGCGCGCCAGCGCGAGCATCAGATCGTCTTCGCTCTCGGGGCGAACCCAACGCAGGTGCGCCTTCTCTCCGGCGTCGACCCACCACGCGGCAACGAGGCCGTCACCTTCGAGGCGTGCAGACGGCATGATCGCCGAGTTGGCGTGCTGCACGGTGGCGGCAACCTCGGGATCGGTTTCGACGCCCTCGGGGATCCACCAGTTGAAGTCCTGGTGCACCGTGATGTCGAGCAGAGCCGAAGGATCGACAACCGCGGTGACTGCGGGTGTCTCGGAATCGGGGTTCGCGGCAGACAGCGCGTCGCCGGGAGCTGCGTCCTTGATCCAGTTCACCGAAGCCGCGAGGTCTGCGCCGAGGTCGGCAGAGTGCGCCTGAACCTGCACACCGACAAATCCGGTGGCCGTCTCGCCCTCGTCGCGAACGAGTGCGGCAACAGCGCCGGGGAGGACCGTCGCCAACGTGACGGGACGGTCGGAGCCGATGACCGGCAACGGAGCCGTGGCGGACGGAACGAATTCGCGCAGCGCGACCAGATCGCACTCGGCGGCAAGGCCCTCGAACGGGCGGTTCACTGCGCCGGCAGCGGCTTCACGCTCTGCTTGGCGTGCCGCCAGCTTCTCTGCGCGTGCGCTGCCCTGCTTCGGTCCACTGTTTCTTTTGCTCTTCTTGGCCACGAGGGCAAAATCTACACGCTGCCCAGCCATTGCTTCGTGCGCCCGGGATGGTTGGTTGCGACCCAACTGACCCCGAGCTCACGACACAGGTCCACATCCGCCTTGTCGTCGACGGTCCAGCAGTACGTCGCGCGCCCCGCCGCGGCAGCTCGATCGACCAGATCGGGATGTTCACGCAGCGCCTTGATCGACGGCCCGATCGCCGTGGCGCCGACAGCCGTCGACGCACCACCGCCGAGGTACCGCGACGCGTCACCGAGCAGGACCGTCGGCAGCAGCGGCGCCGAACGACGCACTCGCCAGACGGCAGTAGCCGAGAAAGACATGACGACAGCGCGAGAGTGGTCGGCCGACGGCGGCGACGCGATCCCGAAGCGGTGCAATTCCGCGAGAAGTTTTGCTTCGACCAAGCCGCCGAACCGTACGGGGTGCTTGGTCTCGATGAACAGCTTCACCGGGCGCGCGAAATCCAAGGCGAGGGTGATGAGGTCGGAGAGAGTCAGCAGTTCGGCCGGTTCGCTCGTCGACCCGTAGTCCAGAGCGTTCAGCGAGTCGAGCGTCATCTCGCTGACGATCCCCGTGCCGCTGGAGGTTCGGTCGACCTTGCGATCGTGAACGCAGACCAGGTGTCCGTCGCGGGTGAGCCGGACGTCGCATTCGAGCCCGTCGGCGCCCTCCTCCAGAGCCAATTCGTACGCGGCGAGGGTGTGCTCGGGCAGCGCAGCCGACGCACCTCGGTGCGCAACGACGAGTGGACCGCGACGATCTGGACTCACAGGGCAGCGGTCTCCTTCTCTTCCAGCACCGATTTCTCATCCAGCACCGACTTCTCTTCCAGCACCGAGCGCGGCACTGGCACCCATCGGGTTTCCGATTCGGGTTCGCCGCGCCAGCTCTTGCGCTCGATCCGGCGAATCACGACGAGCGTCAACGCCGCGGTGACGGCAGCGACCAGGGCGATGAAGGCGTTCAGCAGTACCCCGTCGGCCATCGCCTGAATGCCCGGGCGTGATCGCCAGTACGCGTTGACCACCAGCAACAGAGCGCTGAATCCCCAAAAGCCCCACCAGATCTTCACAAGCAGTGTTCCGCGCGGATCGCGGCGGACCAACTCGAGGACATAAACGGCCGGCATCACCAGGTTGAGGATCGGCACAGCGCAGCCGACGACCACTTCCGACGCTGTGCGTGGATCGGATTCACGGGCACCCGCGAAGTGTTCACGACGCCGACGAAGCAGCCAGCACACAGCGGCGATTGCCGCGAAGACGGAGATCAGCAGTCCACCCAGCTGAGTGAAGTAGACGGCAGCGTCGGAGACCGTGAGCAGCCACTGCGGGATCAGCGTGGTGCGGTTACGCACCAGGATCGCGTATCTGCCCAGTTCGGCGAACACAGCCAGTCCGTAGAAGATGGTCGCGAGCGTCAGCAGCGGCCCGACTCGGTCGGCCATGCGGTCCGCACGCGAGGGCGGCACCGGTGCGGTGTCGACGACATCGTGGAGTCCCCACTGCGGGACGGCGTCGTATCGCGGCGTGGCGAGGTTACGACGCACTGGTGCGTCCCCCACTCCGCGTGGATCGGACGGGGAGCGCGCGATCCAGCGGAAGCCACGACGGTTGGGCGGTTGGTAGATCTCGGTGCGGGTGGGGATCAGCAGGACGCCGCTGCAGCGCGGGCACCACTGCGTTGGGCCGCCGAGGACGGGCCAGCGCGCGGCGCATCGGGCGCAGACCTGAACGACACTCACAACTTCGATTCTGTCACGCCGTATCGGTAACGGCAGCAAATGGATTCACTCCCGATTTGTGATCGAACCTCCACCCCGTTCACCTGCATTGTTCGAATAATGTGACCTCCGCCACTTAAAAACTCGAGTTATCCACAGTTTCCACAGGTTCATCCACAGTTCTGGATGAATGAAACGGGCTTTATCCACAGGTCACGGGCAAGACCCTGAGAATTTGCTGACAGGTGTTAGCGAACGATGCACAGGCTCGAGGATGAATTTGACACCGCAGGTCAGTGAACTTTTGGGCGTCGGCGTCATTTATCCCGGCAAAGTTCACAATGCATTCAGAAATTGCTCCCGAAAAGACAGAAAAGACCGTTATCCCCTTTTTGTCGAAGACCGGTTTTGACACACCTGGAAGCATGGCCGTCGATGACTTCTCCACAGCCCGAGCCAACTCTGACGTTCACCCCGAAACGGGTCGCGCAACTCGCGTTCGTGTTGATCGGATGTCAGCTCGTCATTCGTGCCTGGGTTGCCGCGAGCAATTACTTCTACTGGGACGACCTCATCTTGATGGGCCGCGGAGGACGCTTCCCTCTCTTCTCGAGCGAACTCCTGCTCTACGACCACGACGGTCACTTCATGCCCGCGGCCTTCTTCTTCACCGGGTTGATCACCCGCATCGCGCCGTACAACTGGGCGCTGTCGGCGGCACTGCTCGTCATCGGTCAGGCCGCGGCGTCGTTGGCGCTTCTGCGCACTCTTCGGTTGGTCCTCGGTTGGCGACCGGCGCTGTTGATTCCGCTGATGCTGTATCTCTTCGTCCCGCTGACGCTTCCGGCGTTCTCGTGGTGGGCAGCCGCGCTCAATGCGTTGCCGCTCCAGATCGCGCTGGCCTGGGCATGCGGCGACGCAATCAAGCTGTACCGCACCGGGCATGTGCGCTACGTGTTCTCGGGCACCGCGGTTTTTGTCGTCTCCTTGCTGTTCTTCGAGAAGGCGGTGCTCGTTCCGTTCGTGGCACTCGCTTTCCTGGTGCTGTACTTACGCGCACAAGGTGAAGGAACGCCGATACGAAGTGCGATCACGAAGTGCCGACGCCTGTGGACGGCCTGCGCCGCCGTGCTCGCGATCTGGATTCCGGTGTATCTGACCACTGTCGAATCACCGATCACCGGATACGGCCGTTCCATGTCCACCGAACTGCTGCATCACGGCACGTCTTTGGGGATGCTTCCCACTCTTCTCGGCGGCCCCTGGCGCTGGGAGCGGTGGATCCCCAGCCCCGCCTGGGCCGATCCACCGACGGCCTTGGTAGTCGCGGCCTGGGCCTTGCTGCTGACGACGATCGTGATGACAGTGCGCGCCCGACGCGGCGCTGCCTGGATCTGGGCCTCCGCCACTCTGTACTTCCTGGCCTCCGTGGTGGCGATGACCGCTACCCGATCCGACGCCGACACCACCTACGAGTTGGCGCAGACCTTGCGTTACTTCACGGATTCAGCGACGGTGTTCGCCCTCGCCGCCGCCCTGATACTCGCTGCGCCTCGGCGGCGTCCGTCTCGGATACCCGTCGCAGTCGCCGCTGGGTTGTCGGCGCTCTTCGTTGTCAGTTCGCTCGTCTCGACCGTCACGTTCGTCGACATCTGGCGCGAGAACCCGACTCGCGACTACCTCGCGAATGCGCGAATGTCGTTGTCACAGAATCAGGATGCTCCACTGCTCGAGCAACCCGTCGCGATCCAGGTGCTCCTTCCCGTCGCCTTTCCGAACAATTTGGCAAGCAATGTTTTCGCGCCGCTGCCTGATCGCCCCGACTTCTCTTCCAGCACTCCGATTCTGCGCACCATCGACGACAGCGGCCAGATCGTCGATGCCGAAGTGACCTGGACGAGAAGGATTCTCGAAGGGACGACACCGAACTGCGGCACCCGTGCCGAAGGCCCGACCGAACTACCCCTCGACCGTCCCTTGGCCGGCTGGGAATGGACGGTTCAGCTCAATTACCTCGCGAGCGCCGACGGAACGATCGATGTTGCGTTGGAAGCCGGCGACGCAGTATCCGTCCCCGTGACGCAGGGTTTGCACTCGGCATTCGTGCGCCTGGTCGGCCACGGAAACAGCGTGAAGATCACGCCGACAACGCCGGGACTGACCCTGTGTTTCGGCGCCGGACAAGTCGGTGCCGTCGTCCCGACCCAGTGAAATAGTGGCAGAGTAGAAGTCATGGAGCTGCGTATATTCACCGAACCCCAGCAGGGCGCTACCTACGAACAACTACTGACTGTTGCCCAGACCGCCGAAAAACTCGGCTACGGCGCATTTTTCCGCTCGGACCACTATCTCGCCATGAATTCCGACGGCCTTCCCGGACCCACCGACGCGTGGATCACGCTCGCCGGAATCGCCCGCGAAACGTCCACCATCCGCCTCGGCACTCTGGTGACGTCGGCTACGTTCCGTCACGCCGGACCGCTGGCCATCTCGGTCGCACAGGTCGATCAGATGAGTGGTGGCCGCGTGGACCTCGGCATCGGTGCCGGCTGGTACGAGGAAGAGCACCAGGCGTACGGCATCCCGTTCCCGGCGCTCAAGGATCGCTTCGAACTGCTCGAGGAAACTCTCGACGTCGTGACCGGCCTGTGGCGTACGCCGGTGGGCGAGACGTTCGATTACGACGGTAAGCACGTGCAGATCAAGAACTCTCCCGCGCTTCCCAAACCGCACCAGGTCGACGGTCCGCCGATCCTGATCGGTGGCACGGGCAAGAAGAAGACTCCGGCGCTCGCCGCTCGGTTCGCGAACGAGTTCAACATCCCGTTCAAGTCCCTCGAGGAAACGAAGGACATCTTTGCGCGGGTACGTCAGGCTTGCGTCGACATCGAGCGTGATCCGAACGAATTGGTGTACTCCAACGCTCTCGTCCTGTGCTGTGGCCGCGACGAGGCGGAGATCAAGAAGCGCGCCGAGGCTATCGGACGCGACGTGGACGAGCTACGTGAGAACGGTCTGGCCGGAACGCCTTCGGAGCTGGTCGACAAGATCGGCACTTTCGCCGAGGCCGGTTCACAGCGTGTGTATCTGCAGACTCTCGATCTCGCCGACCTGGATCATCTCGAACTCGTCGCAAGCGAGGTCATGCCCCAACTGCAGTGAGAAATGGGCCGGGATCTACAGCGCGTTCGCGTCGAGGAACGCGCGTAGGTCTCGGTCCCACTGGGCCGAGCGGGACCGGTCGAGAAATACCCGCACCAGCATGAACGCGATGACCAGCAAGGACATCACGCTGAACCAGGTGAAAACCCCGGTCACCACGGCTGCGACGTCGGCAGCGCTCTGAGTGATCGGCGCAACGGTCTTGTCGCCCTTGTCGTTGACGTAGATAGAGATCTCGGTACCGGCCGGCGTCGTGGAGTCGACGGTGATGTCACCCGTGTGAACCTGACCGTTCCAGTTCCACTGCGCGCTGGCCATTTCGGTGGTCGGCGCAATGTAATCGGCTGTCGATGCGGTGGTCTGCGTCGAATCTGCGGTCGTCGTCGCCGTGATGCTGTGCAATTCGGCGGATTGTTTGGCGATCAGTGCGTTCTGGCTCGAGGCCGTCGCAGCGCCCGCCCATACTGCGAAAGGCAGCAGAAGAATCGCGAAAATGATCAGACCGAAGGACATGAATCCTTCGATCCGATCACTGCGGCGAACCATCGGATCGTGGCCTACATGAATGGTGCGTCGGAGCAGCGACGCAGTTCCTCGCGTACTACCTGACATTATGAGCTCAGTTCTCTCGACGACACACTCTTACATCGAGATTCCCTTTGTTTCGATCTAGTTGCAAGTGTTAACGAGCTGAATCACATGTGTCCTCCAACACCTGTTCCAGTTATTCGCTCGGCGGAAGGATGTCCGTCTGCGCCGGGACCTGGTCCTGACGGAGCAATCCGACCGGGCAACTGACGCCGGTGGCATGCACCGGGCAGTAACCGCCGGGATTCTTCGCCAGATATTGCTGGTGGTAATCCTCCGCGTAGAAGAAGTCGCGCAGCGGACCTATTTCGGTGGTGATCGCGCCGTATCCGGCTTCGGCAAGTCGTTCCCCGAAAGCGACAGCCGACGCATGAGCGATTTCTTCCTGCTCCGCGGACGTCGTGAAGATTGCCGACCGGTACTGCGAGCCCTGGTCGTTACCCTGACGCATCCCCTGCGTCGGATCGTGGTTCTCCCAGAAGTGCGCCAGGATCTGCTCGTACGAGATCACTGCGGGATCGAAGACCACCAGCACCACTTCGGTGTGACCGGTACGGCCGGAGCACGTCTCTTCGTACGTCGGATTGGGAGTGAAGCCGCCCGCGTAACCCGCAGCAGTCGTGTACACACCGGGAAGCTGCCAGAACTCCTTCTCGGCACCCCAGAAACAACCCATGCCGACGACGACGGTCTGCAGTTCGGCCGGAAACGGTGGCGTCAACGGATGCCCGTTGACGTAGTGCGCGGTAGGTACCGGCATTTTCTGCTCTCGCCCGGGGAGAGCGTCCTCAGGCGCGATCAGCGTGGATTTTGCGGACGCTCGTCCCAGAATGTCGTCGTACCAGCTCATGCTTCGATGCTACGCGCGAGCGACTGTTTCGCCACGCCGTGATCGCGCGGGCGCCGGGCAGTTCCACCCATCGGTAGCCGATTTCTGCTACCGCGGCCGTGGCCAGAAGGAATAATGCAAACGCCAGCGTCGGTCCGACGTGTAGAACAGTGTTCTCGACGACGCGGTACAGGATCAGCGTGTGCACGAGATAGATGACGTAACTGCGCGTCGAGAGCCACGTCACGACCGGCCAACGCGTCGGGACGCCGTCGTAGCGGCCGATGAGGACAACCGCTGCGGCGACTACCGAGATGGTCCACAGATAGTGCTCGCCGGCCCAGTACACGCGGAACTGGGTCGCCACGATGATGACGTGCATCTGGACGAGGACGGCGACGATCAGCCAGCGGCCGGGAGCGAGCTTCGCCCATGCGAGGTACATGATCTGGCCGAGGAAGACGGCAGGCAGCGTCGCGGCGATCTTGGACAGCATCGGCACGGTGTACGGCAACGGCGCGTAGACGTTGTAGAGCAGAACCAGCGAGCAGAGCGCACCACCGGCGAGCGGCATGACGATCGGGCGCAGGCGCAGTATCGGTCGAGCCGCGACGCAAGCGAGATAGAAGAGGAATTGGACGGTGAGAGTCCAGGTCACTCCGAGAACTGCCACCTCGGGCTTGAGAAAGAATCCGCCGAGAAAAAAGCTCATCAACGCTTCGGTATCGGAAATACCTTCCTGACCGCTGAACATTCCGTTGATTCCGAGTCGGACCAGAAGAATGGCAATCGCGGTTGCCACCCAGAATGCGGGCAGCAGTCGACTGAATCGGTTGGTCAAGAACTTTCCGGGACCGTCGCGAATCGCGGACCGCGTCACCAGAGCACCTGTGAGCATCATGAATACCGCGACGCCGACAAAAGAGAGATGTTGGTTGAGTTCGGCCGGCTCGATCAAAACGCCGTAGACGACGTCGATCACCCACCAACCCGAGCCGAGATCGTCGATGACGTAGAAAGAGATGTGGGAGTAGATCACGGCGGCAACCGCCAGGGCTCGCAGCAGGTCAGCGCCCGGAAGATTCACCCGAGGCGCGGCCGCCTCTGGTGATTCCGGGAGGAAAACTGGTGCGGGCATCGCGCAAGTTTAAGGTTCCGTTCACCTTTACGACGAATTTGCGCATATTAGCTTACCCTTAGATTGGACTGAGTTCGGTTTCCCGAACTTTATTCTTTGGTGATTACTACCTGAGCCGGACTGTTGCGGACGGTGTACGAATGTTATTGGGTGGAAACCCGAAGAATGATTTGCACATACGCGAGTGACGTCACGCCGTGACCGGTGATCGACGCACTCTAAAGCACCAGGGCTCACCAGCCCGCAAAGAAGGGACCCTCGTGTCTGTTTACACGCTGCCGGAACTCCCCTACGACTACGCAGCCCTCGAGCCGCACATCTCGGGCAAGATCATGGAGCTGCATCACGACAAGCACCACGCGGCTTACGTTGCCGGTGCCAACGCTGCACTCGAGAAGCTGGCCGAGGCTCGTGAGAACGACACCATCGCAGCGCAGGCCAACCTGCTCGAGAAGAACCTGGCGTTCCACCTCGGTGGCCACACCAACCACACCGTTTTCTGGAACAACCTCAGCGCTGACGGTGGCGACAAGCCCGAAGGCGAACTCGCCGCAGCGATCGACGACAACTTCGGTTCGTTCGATCTCTTCCGCGCTCACTTCTCCGCGAACGCCAACGCCATCCAGGGCTCCGGCTGGTCCATCCTCGCGTGGGACTCGATCGGACAGCGTCTGATCATCGTCCAGCTCTACGATCAGCAGGGCAACATCTCCATCGGCCTCACGCCGCTGCTGCTCCTCGACATGTGGGAGCACGCTTTCTACCTCGATTACCAGAACGTCAAGGGCGACTACGTCAAGGCATTCTGGAACATCGTCAACTGGAACGACGTTTCGGCTCGCTTCGACCGTGCACGTACCCAGACCGCAGGTCTGATCGTCTAGTCACGTTCTTCTTGCGAACGGCGGCGCCTCACCAGGGGCGCCGCCGTTCGTGTCAGCAAAGCACCACCGAGCAGAACCGTCGTCGCTCCGAAGACCAATGCCAGTGTGCGAGTTCCGGAGTCACCGCTGCTCGCGCTGGTCTGATTCACAGCCACCGGATCCGACAGCACCGAGGTCAGCTGAACCTGCTGCGGAGTAGTCATCGCGGGAATACCGGATTTCGCCCCGTCGAGGCCCGTGACCAGTGACTTGGCGATTCCTTGCAGCGTCGTGAATCCCTGGGTGATCTGATCGGTCACGTCACCGAGCATCTGCGGCGCCTGATCGGCGATCGGGATGAGGCCGTCGTTCAACTGTCCGGCAGCACTGCTCAGTTGATCGCTTGCTCCCTGCAGCTGCCCGACAGCGGTGCGGACTAGATCACCGAGCTCGGTATCGGGTCCGACGGAGCCACCCAACAGCGCCGGAACGGTGCCCAATTGCGCATTCAGCGCACCGAGATCCGAACTCACACCGGCCATTTGCGCTGTCACGTCAGGCGGGATCGGAAGGCCGTTCAGCGCAGTCTGCAGCGTGTCGATTCGTGTCTTCAGTTCCGCGGTTTGCGACGACGCCTCCCCCAGAGTCAAGCCCAGCGAATCAGCGCGTGTTGCCAACTCTTCCGCCGACCCCGACGCCTGATCGACAACACCGGACACCTGATCCGCGACGCTCATCAGCTCCAACGCCCCAGACCGTGCGGTCTCGAGGTACGGCAGCAGAGTGCCTGCGCCTGCTTTTACCTGATCGATGGACTTTCCGGCCTCATTGGTTCCGGCGACCAGAATCTGTGCGGTGGTGAGGTTTTGATCGATCGAGCGTCTGGCGGCCGACGTCTGAGCCAGCAACCCCTTGATGCCGTCCGCGCCGACCTGCGCCGATACGGCCCGAGTCAACTCGGCCGACTTCTCCGAATCCGAGCCCTTCACCTCGAGGTCGACGCTCGCCTGCCGTGGATCCATGCCGAACATCGACGCGACGGTTTCGCTGAAGTCCTCCGGCACCGTCAACGTCGCGAAGTAGTTGCCGCCAGGGTTGTCGACCACCTGGAAGTCGAAATCTTCGTTCTTGCCCAGGGTGTCCACCAGCGTCTCGCCCGCCCGAAGTTCCTTGCCGTCGAGAGTGGTTCCGGCGTCGGCGTTCACGATCGCGACGGTGTTCGAGGTGTCGGCACCGCCCGCGAAGATCACGAACCCGATCCCCGCCACCGCAGCCGCGACGATCGCGGCCACACCGCCCACCGCCAGCCGTCGACCGAGGCGTGACGGCCGGCGGTGGGAGTTTTCGGTGGTGTTCTCGGCGCTCATGGGCGAGACGATAAAGCAACAACTTGTAGAAACACTGAGAGCCCTAGTGTGCGGGCGTTGCCGGCTTTTCGGGCTCCTCGGGTTCCTCCTTCGGCATGTCCCGAGGCCCACTGATCAGAATATCCGCCCAGCGTGTGGCCGGGTCGATGTCGAGCAGGACGGCCTTCACCAACAACGACAGCGGGATCGCCAGCAGCGCTCCGAGCGCCCCGAGAACCCACGACCAGAAGACAAGTGAGAGGAACGTCATCGTCACCGACAGCCCGACGGCGTCACCGACGAACTTGGGCTGAATGATGGACTGGATGACGAAGTTGATAACGGAGTAGACAACGATCACCCACAGCATCAGCCACGGCCCGCCCTGAAGGAGCCCCAGTAGCGCCGGCGGAATCACACCGATGACGAACCCGATGTTGGGGATGTAGTTGGTGATGAAGGACAGCAATGCCCACAGAACGGGTAGCTGAATGCCCATGAGCCACAGCGCGCCACCGTCGAGTACCGCAACGATGAGGCCGAATACCGTCGAGACAACCAGGTACTTGCGGGTTCCGGCGGCAAAGGTGGAGAGCGCGTAGGAGATTTCGGGACGTTGCTCGGACAGCACGTGCAAACGCGAGCGGATGCTCATGCCGTCGAAGGCCATGAACAGCAACAGCGCGAGGATGAACACCAGATCCGACAGAATGCCGAGCAGGCCCTCCAGTCCGCTTTCGAGTACGCCCACCACCTTCGTGAGATCGATACTGCTGAGCGTGCTTTGAATCTGTTCCGTGCTCACTCCGAAGTCGGCCAACTTGTCGCGGCCCTCGTTGAGGAGATTGGTCATCTCCTCGGAGTACTGCGGCAGGATCGTCGCCAACTGGGCTGTCGACACGATCAACGACGCCGCCAACCCGAGCAGAATCAGGTACACGGTGACCAGTGAGCCGAGCATTCCGACCCACTTGGGCCACCCACGTCGCTGCGACCAATCCTGAATGGGCTGAACGGCAATCGTCAGCACCAGCGCAAGGAACACCGGTCCGAGGATGCCGCCGAACACCTTCATTCCACCGACGGTGACCACGGTGGCCGCGAGACCCAGGAGGACGATCAAACCACGAGGGATCGACCAGTTCTCACTGCCGGACAGCGTGGGGATCGGAGCGGGAGCCGCGACGGCCGGCTTTCCCTTCTTAGAGAACACCGGCTTCCTTTGCCCGGCTCCTGATCTGGAATGCACCCACGATCATGAAGAGGCCGAACAAGATTGCGTACCAACCCAACAACCAGATGAGGCTGATGATGCCCTCGCCTGGCGCGATGAGGAGAATGATGCCGAAAATGACCGCGAGCACCGATGCGGCGAGCAACCAACCCCAACTGGATCCGGGCAGCGCCTTCATCTTGAAGGCGCCGACAATTCCGAAGATTCCGAACATGATGGCGTAGAAGGCAATTATGTACAGCAGGACCAGCGCAGTGATGCCGGGCCAGACCAGCGCGACGATACCGGCGCCCACCGAAACGACACCGGTGAATACCCACCATCCCCACGAACTCAGGTGTTGGCGGTCCCTGATGGCTCGAACGATCGTGATCAAGCCGTCGGCAACGGAGTAGATGCCGAACAGGAAAACCAAGGCCACCACGGTGATTCCCGGCCACACGAGTGCGATGATTCCGAAGATCACGCCGAAGATTCCGCGGATCAGGATCATCCACCAGATCTCTTTGCCGTACTGCACGAACGGGTTCTGCGTGACCATCAGTAGCCTCCGAAGCAAGCGGGTGTCTCTGACCGATTCAACAGCTCTTCAAACAGGGCAATACCGACAGATCGTAGGGCGAGCGTGACCTTTCCGCCCGTCGAAACGCGCGGCTGATACCGAGTTGTGCTCTTCGGGTACGAAGCGAGAGGACCTTCAGCCTGCTTCCCGGATATTTGCTTCCCGAATACCGGGCGCGGTCCACGATCCCGAGAGGACTGCAGCCTTCGGCCAGTACAGGCGCAGAAAAACGTTGAAGTCACCGGACGGGGCCGGCAGCCAGTTCCGCTCCTTCTCGCCACCAGGTGATTCGTGCTGGAGGTAGATGTCCAGGGAACCGTCGTCGGCAAACACCAGATCGCTTCGATCGCCGATGGCGTATCGGTCGATCGGGTTGTCCACGAAGAACTGTCGCTCGTTCATCATGGTGAGCGACCAGAATCCCTCGACCGGCGGCAGCTCGTCCTTCTCGAAATGCAGTACGTACTTCTTCGTGCCGGTCAGCGGCTTCCCGTCGACGTCCGTGGTGGCGTGCGGGTACACGGCATCAGCGTCGAGGTTGGCCCCGAAACCGAGCCAGACGATCAGAGCACGCTGAGCGTAATGAGTTCCGTAATGCCCCAAGCCGCGGTGCATCGTCCACCCGTTCTTCGGACTGCCCTCGGCCTCTTTGGCGATCTCGCTGAGCACGTCCATCCCGGTTCGCGCCGCTCGGTCGAGCGCATCACGCACCTCTTGCGGACGCGACTTCCAGGGCAACGAGGAGCCGATTCCTATGTCGGAGAGCTGTTTCATCATCTCGGTGTCCTCCGGACGCGGAGGATTGTCGTCGAGAAGTGCATCGAGAGTGGTGAAGAAGGCCTCGCCGTCCATTGCGGCCACCTGGTCCACCGGCGGTGTGCGCGTGTCGACGGCAGGGTTCACCGGCACTTCCCCGGGCGTGTAGTCCTGTGGGTCACCCGTCCACTCCGACAGAGGAGTGAGTCGCGTCCGGTCCTGCAAGCTGTGCACTTCTGCCAGATCCGTTCCCCCTGAGGTCGCGTAGCGAGCGACTATCCAGTTCATCGCCGTCGGAGAACGCAGCAGCGTCAAACCCTTGGGCACGTTGCCTTTCCAATCCGGCCCGGCTACCAGATACGGTCCTCCGGTCCGCCCCACCGTCCGAGATCCCGGCACCGTGAACACGTCGCTCCACGCGTCGAGGATGGGTACAAGCCAGTACCGCGTACCGAAGTCCGGCAGTGAGAGCACCTGCGGTTCCGTCGACACGTCCAACCACCCCGACGAATAGAGAGTGTCCGCATTGGGTGAGACGACGTCGGTGAAGGACGCATCCGGCGTCGTTCGCGCGTAAGCGAACTGGTTGAGCGGGGCTTTCATCGCCACCGGCGAAGGCACCGCCGTCATGACATCCCGCGATACTGCCGCAATCAACAGTGGATATCCGAAGATCCACGCCTGCGTCGCCAGGTCTTCCAGCCGAGAACGGTTCTTCGACAGAGTCATGCCTGCGCATACCACCGCCCTCACCAGCGCAAACCTGGCTGGCACTCTCCCTGTCTTGTGTGCCAGTACCGAATGGGTGCATATTTCGATTACCCAACGAGGTGTGCCGGACCGACGCATGCGCGTCTGCCCGAGATTTGCCCCAGCACCGAGGGAGGAACAGAAATGAACAGAAACGAAGCAATAGGCATTTCTCCGTTCCAGGCAGCCGGATCGTTGCAGGGGTTCGTCATTTCCGGTCGTTGGCCGGACACCACCCAGGAGTGGGCGCAGCTTCTCGCATTGGCTGTCCGAGTGGCCTCGATGCCGGGTTTGTTGCCGACGACGACGGTCTTCGGGGTTCGCGAGGACGTTCCCGAAGACCCGCAGCCGGGCACCGTCGGTCTGGTGGTTGCCGAGGGTCCGGTGCTGGGCGATTTCGCCCTGACGCCCGGACGCTTCTCCGATCATCAGCCACCGGCACTGATCATGCTGCACCCACCGTCGGAAACCACGCCCAGCCTGCCGGAATGCGAGGGCAGCGCATCCGGATGTGTACTACTCCCCGGCCTTCCCTACCTGGGTTTGGAGCATCGGGCGGCGTGGGTCGAAGCAGAGCCGGACGGCACTGTCGTCTCCATGATCAGTCGCGTCGGCATCGATCCGATCAGCGATCCCGACACCGCTGTTTTGGCCATGCTCCTCGCTTCGTGACGGTCTCGGTAAGCGATAAGTTCGGACTCCCAAACTTGCTGTGCACTTTGCCAATTCGTTTCGACCGCGCTAACGTAAGTGGCAACGAAGGGGAGTAGCCCCCAATCGCCTGTGTCGACATACTGGTTCGACGCGCTCCGTCATGTGCGGATCGCGAAGCACCCGGCCTGGCGAACCGAAGGTCCTGAGGCCTCGGTGGGCGAGACCTTCGGCCGGACAAGCGCACCCACTGCGCCTGCCCAGGCCGGAGGCTCGCATTTTTCCTCCGACCCACACCGACCGGAGGAGTAAATCTTGCTTGCCGCAATACTTTTGAGTTTCGGCGTCATCTTCGTCGCGGAACTCGGCGACAAGTCGCAACTGATGGCAATGACGTTTGCCTTGCGCTATCGCTGGTGGGTTGTTCTCGGCGGTATCACCGTCGCCACCACTCTTGTTCACCTGGTTTCGGTCGCCGTGGGTCACTACCTGGGCGTCGCGCTTCCGACTGCGGCAATCTCCATCGTCGGCGGTATCGCGTTCCTGATCTTCGGCCTCTGGACCCTACGCGGTGACGATCTCACCGACGACGAGCAGAGCAAGGCCGGTCGCGTCACGCGATCCGCCTTCATTGCCGTCGCCTCGGCCTTCTTCCTGGCAGAACTCGGCGACAAGACCATGCTTGCCACCATCACCCTTGCGACCGACAACGACTGGATCGGCGTCTGGATCGGGTCGACGGTAGGCATGGTGGCGGCCGACGCTCTCGCCATCATCGTCGGCTCGGTGCTGGGCAAGCACCTTCCGGACGGATTCATCAAGATCGGCGCCGCGGTGCTGTTCTTCGTCTTCGGTGTCTGGCTTCTGCTCGAGGGCATCTTCCCGGACTCGTCGGCCGGCATCGTCGGCGGTGGCGTTGTCCTGGCCGTGTCCGTGATGGGTGCACTGGCTCGGATGATCTGGAAGCGCTCCCGTGCGACCGATACCGATACCGATACGCACCTCGTCGACGACAACCGGACCCCGATCGACTGAGGCTCAACGAAGCATGTCGCCGGCACCCCAAATCGCGACCGGCACATGACCTTCTGCCACCCCGCTCGGTCCGAGCAGCTGCCCGAACCGCTTCATCGGGTACAGCGAGACACGTCGATCGAGGATCCGCACATTACCGATTCGACGTAGTCGATCCTCGACGACAAGACTCTGTGCGAGGCTGCTCAGCCACACGCTGATCAACATGTTGGCTGTTCCGGTGGTCGCCACCAACAGCCGGGTCTCCGGCCAACTCGACACGAGTTGGCCGAGTTCGTCGGTGGAGCCGTCCACAGCGACGTCGAAGATCACTTCGAACGGTGAGCCGACGGCCTGTTGCGATACATCGCAACGAAAGATCAACTGGTGCGACGCGGTCAGTTGCGCCAGGCGCCGTCGTATCGCGGTCTCGTTCGTTTCACAGATCGCGGCCAGGCGCGCATAGCTGGCACGTCCGTCGCGGCCGAGCGCATCCAACAGGGCACCGTCGGACTCGCGGAACACTGCCGGTGCCTCCGCCGCCTTTGTCGATGCCGGTGCCAGCTGAGCGCGACCGGCTTGCCCCAGAGCCCCCGGCTCCCAACTGAAGCCGTCTCGGTACACCTTCACCCCGACCCGGCTTCTGATCGACAGAATTCCAGGATCAGCAGCAAGGTGCTCACACACCAAAGCGTCCAAACTCTTCTGATCGGCGGCCACCACACCGACGAAGTACTCGAACTCGCCTTCCGTCCTGGCCAACAGATAGGCACAGGACAGTTGACGTAACCGCTCCCCCACCTCGGCAACCGAGTCCTGGGTGGCACTGATCATCAGATAGCCGAAGATGTGGGCTCGCCCGATGGCAACCGCGTTCACCCAGGCATGGCCGTCGGCGACGAGACGACGCCACCGCCGGGCGATCGTCGTCGAATCCATGTCGAGTACCGACGCCAGCTCGGTCCACGACGCGCGGGGGTTGAGCTGAAGTGCATTGACGATCTCCAGGTCAGATTCCGCGACCACAAATGTGTCGGATTCCGGCTTCATCGGTCCAGTATTGCCGGATTGCTGCATTCTGACTGTTGATCACTGCGCATTTGCCAAAGATATGTGAATCACTTCACAGGTTCACGTTTGGAGGCTCGGTGCTTCGCTCCACGAAAGTCACGGTTGCGCTGCTGTTCGTCGCCTACGCGATCGACTACATAGACCGGCTCGCGATCAATCTCGCTCTACCCCTGCTCGGTGAAGAGTTCGATCTCGACTACTCCCAGCGCGGATTGATCATTTCCACGTTCTTCATCGCGTACACCTTGGCCCAGCTGCCCGGTGGACTGCTCGCCGATCGATACGGCGCAGTCCGGATGGCACTGATCGGATTGGTGGCATGGAGTGTCTTCACCGGCCTCACCGCCCTTGCGTGGTCCTTCGGGACGCTTCTGGTTGTTCGCTTTCTCTTCGGACTCGCGCAGGGCGTGTTTCCAGCCGCCGCTGTCAAGCTCGTTGCCGAACGCAGCATCCCGGAGCAACGGGCCACTGCCACGGGCTGGATGAACAGCTCCAACGCGGTCGGCACACTGCTCGCCATTGTCGTTGCGGCAGCACTCCTCCCGTTGATCGGCTGGCGTGGGATGTTTCTGGCCGTCGCGGTGCTCGGAGTACTGTCGCTCGTCAGCATCAAGTTGTGGCTTCCGCCCGCACTGCCGGCGGAGATCGACCGCGGTCCGGATTCCTCGTGGAGCAACATGCGCACCGTGCTTCGCTCACGAGCGATGTGGCTCTTCGCCTTGATGTTCTTCGGGTACGACTTCGTGATCTGGGGAATGTCGTCCTGGGTTCCGTCCTACCTCCACGACGAACGTGGAATCGCCCTCTCGAGCGCAAGTCTCCTCCTCATCCCGGCAACGGTCGTGGCCGCCGTGACCACGGTCATCGGGGGGCGGATCTCGGATCGGTTGGCAGGCAACAGTCGTATCGTCGTGATCCCGTCCATGCTCGCGTGCATAGTCATGCTCGCGTCAATACCCTTCGTCTCCAATACAGCCTTGTTCGTCGTTCTCGTCACCCTCGGATCTGCCGCTGCCTCTTTCGCTTTCATGCCGTGTTTTGCACTACCACTGCGGGCCCTGCCCTCGTCGGTGGTCGGGGCAGCCTCGTCGATGATCATTTTCGGCGGCATGGTCGCCGGAATAGTCGCGCCGCTCGTGTTCGGATTCATCGTCGACCATCTCTCCTGGTCAGCGGCATTCGTATCGCTCGCGCTGGGGCCAGTCGTGGCGATCATCGCGGTTATGGCAGCACCCCAGACCCGCGAGAAAATGCTGGACCTCGTTCAACTGAAAACTGCCAACTGAACACCACCATCGAAAGAAGATCGACCATGAACCAACTGCTTTCGAACCTTGAATTCGGAGACCCGTCGCGGCTGCGAACCGTCGAGCCGCACTGGTTCGATCTGTACCAGGACCTGCATGCACACCCAGAGTTGTCCGGTGACGAAACTCGCACTGCTGCAGTCGTTGCCGAGGAACTTCGGCGAATCGGCGGCTGGGACGTCACTGTCGGGGTCGGCGGTACGGGTGTCGTCGGAGTACTCACGGGGAGCAGCGGTCCGGTGATCCTGCTGCGCGCCGACATGGACGCGTTGCCGGTAGCAGAAGACACCGGTCTGTCCTACGCCTCCAAGACGGATGGCGTGATGCACGCATGTGGACACGACGTCCACGTAACCGCGCTACTTGCCACGTGCGCAGCGCTTTCCGCGGATCCGGCAGCGATCACGGGGACAATCGTTGCCGTCTTCCAGCCTGCCGAGGAGACCGGCTCCGGCGCTCGTGCGATGGTCGACGACGGAATCTTCGACCGCTTCCCGCGACCGGACCTCTGCCTGGGCCAACACGTGGGGCCGACTCCTGCGGGGATGCTGGTCAGCAAACCCGACATCTTGATGGCCGCATCCGACACGATTCGAGTGGTCTTTCACGGCCGCGGTGGCCATGCGTCCTCGCCGTACGCATGCATCGACCCCTTGTTGATGGCAGCATCTTTCGCGCTGCGCATTCAAGGTCTGGTCGCTCATGAAGCGGCAACTCCGACAGCACCCGTGCTCACGGTCGGAGCCTTGCACGCCGGCACAGCTGCGAACATCATCGCCGACGACGCCGAACTACTGCTCAGCCTGCGAACTTTCAACGCATCGTCGCGCGAACACATGCTCGAATCGGTGGGACGGATCGCTCGTGCAGAAGCGGACGGAGCCGGCGCCGTCGAACAGCCGGACGTTCATGCGTACAACGGCTTTCCGGCTACGGTCAACACTCCGGACGCAACGTCCACGGTGATGTCGGACCTACGCCGGGCCGGGTTGGGAATGTACACTCTGCCGCAACCGCTTTCAGGCAGCGAGGACTTCGGCGTCTTCGGCACTGCCGCCCAATGCCCCTCCGTATTCTGGCATTTCGGCGGGACGGCGCTTCAGAGTTTCGACGAAACTGCCCTCGCCGCGCTCGCCGAGGGGCGGATTCCTCCCGGCACGCCGTCGAATCATTCGCCACGCTTTGCGCCCGATCCGTCCGCGGCTCTACCCGAAGGTGTCACGGCCATGACTGCCGCCGCGTTGGGTGCCCTTGCACGAAGCGCGTGATTCCTACCGACACCCCTCCAGGGAGATAACGTCATGACAGACGAACTGCATTACCTCAGCGCCACCGACGCGATTGCCCACTTTCGCACGCGAGAACTGTCTCCGGTCGAACTGCTACAAGCAGTCGTCGACCGAACGGAGAAGTTCGAACCGCATATCAATGCTTTCACCGAAGAGATGTTCGACGAGGCACTCGCCGGCGCTCGGGAGGCAGAGCGCCGCTACGGCGGCCAAGGACCAGACCCTCGGCCGCTGGAGGGAATTCCGGTAGCTGCCAAGGAAAAACACGCTATCGCCGGAAGGTCACTGACCGAGGGCTCACTGGCTGGGCGCGGCAACATCGCCCGCGAGAACGCGCCGGTGATCGATCGAGTTCTGGCAGCAGGCGGCCTGATCCATGCCCGCACGACGACGCCGGAGTTCTGCGTTGCGGCGTTCACCCACTCTCCACTGTGGGGGGTGACTCGTAATCCCTGGAACCTCGAGTACAGCCCTGGCGGCTCGTCGGGAGGAGCGGGCGCCGCGCTGGCCGCCGGAACTACCACTCTGGCAACAGCATCCGATATCGGTGGGTCGACTCGAGGCCCGGCGGGTTTCACCGGCACCGTCGGCCTCAAAGCGTCGTACGGACGCATTCCCGGGGTCGCCCCGCTCTCCATGGATTCCTACCGCGGCGACGGTCCCATGGCCAGAACTGTCGACGACGCGATTCTGTTGGCCAACGTTCTGATCGGGCCGGACCCGCGTGATCATTCTTCGCTGAGGCCGGCGATCACGCTGCCGCACGAGTACCCGTCGGTCGAGGGAATGCGAATTGCCCTGTGCCTGCGGCTCGGTGACTTCCCCATCGAACCTGACATCGAGGCGAATACACGGGCGCTCGCGCAGTCGTTGGTCGACGCAGGAGCGATCGTCGAGGAGATCGAACTGCCGTGGACTCGCGATTCGATGGCGGCAGCGGTGAAAGTGCATTTCGGAACGATCATGGGGGCATCCGTCGCGGAAGTTGCTCGCGCCCACGGTGATCTACTTGCCGATTACACGCTCGACAATGTCGCGATCACGTCGAAGGGCGCTGCGGAAATGTCATTTCTGGACGGCCTTCGCAAGGAAACGCAGATGCAACGAGAGCTCGCCGAGGCAATGGCTCCTTTCGATGCGCTGATCTGCCCGACTTCAGGCACCATTGCGTTCCCGGCAGGCGAGTCTTTGCTCGACGGCCTCACTGTGGCGGGCCAGCACGTGAACACCACCGCCGAAGCACTTCTCACGTTGCCGTTCAACGTCGCCAATCGGTGCCCCGTATTGGCGGTACCCAGTGGACACGCACACAACGGCGTTCCCACGGGCGTCCAGATCGTCGGCCACACCTACGACGAACCGACCGTGTTCCGGATCGGCAAAGCACTGGAGAAGATCCGCCCGTGGGCATACACCGAGAAGCATCAACCGAGACTGGATGTGGTGACGCCGGCTTCCTCTTGATCGCTGAGGAGGTCAGAGCTTGGCTCTGATCTCCTCGGCGATCGGCTGGAACTGCTCGAGGAACGTCAGGGCCCAACCGAATGACGCGACGCCCTCGTAGTCGAACGAATACACCTGATCGTTCTTGACGGCGCGCAGACGCTGGAAGATGGTGTCGTTCGCCAACTTCTCGTCGATGGGACCCTTGCCACTGTTGGTGATGATGACGTCGGCCTCGTCGAGCAGCTCCAACTGCTCCTTCGGGAACCACTCGTTGCTGCCGGCAGGGATTGCGAGTGAGCGGTCGTTGAACTGGAACCCGGCTTCGCTGATGACCGTCGTCTGATACTTGGTCGGCGAGTACAGCGAGAAGCCACTTTCCTCGAAGTACGTGGTGTAGACGACCTTCACCTTGCTCAACACATCAGCGTTGTCGCTACGGAACTTGGCGATCCGCGCCTGGTAACGATCTGCCAACTCCTGAACCTTCGCGCTCTGGTTGAGCGCGTCCGCGACTCCGAGGGCGCGCTCCTTCCACGCGTACTGCCCGTCTTCGGCAAAAACCGCGGTCGGGGCGATCGACCGGATCTGCTCGTAGAGATCCGGGTTGTTCTCCGACAGCAGGTTGGTCATCACGATCAAGTCGGGAGACAAAGCCGCAATCGCCTCGGCGTTCGGCTCGTACCAACGCCCCACCTTCGGGAGGGACCGCAGCGCAGACGCGTACGGTTCCGGGACACCGTCGGCGTTCTCGTAGTCGACCGGCAGTCCGACGGGAGTGAATCCGGCGTCGAACATCGCGGGGCCCGTGTAGTAATCGGCGCTGACCACCCGTTGCGGATTGGTGGGAACCTCCATCTGGCCCAGAGCAGTGTTGATAGTGCGCATCGAGCCCTCGGCAGATTCACCGGAGCTGGTTCCACAGGCCGTGAGCAATCCGATCCCGGCCAGCGCGCCGGCGCCGAGAAAACCTCGCCGGGTCAGTGCAGCGGTGATGCGAGCGAACTCGGCATCGGTGTCGGATGTAGGTAGGAGAAGTGATGTCATGAAAGTGCCTCCAAGGCGCCGGATTCGAGTTCGCTGAGCCAATTGATCGCTGTGCCGTAGTCGGTGACCTGTGTGCTGATTCCGAATGACTGCCCGGACGCGATCGCAGGAATGCGGCTCCACAGCGGGTTGGCGAAGATGGATTTCATTCCCGCAGAATCGGTTCCGTCGGGTTGCTTGGGGTAGATCACCACGGTGACGTCCCGCAGCATTTCGAGTTGTTCGAAGGGAAAAGCCTCGAAGCCGGTGGACGGATTGAGATCAGGGATGAACTCGCCGCGGGTCACGTCGAGGTCGGCGAGCATCGCTCCCGTGACGCCGGTCGGATACAGAATCGAGAAGAGTCCTTCCGAGCCTCCGATTGCGACCTGGGCCCAACGATTGCCCCGAAGCTGAGCGGAGTATTCGGTGCGGATTCGCTCCTGCATCGCCTGGTATTTCTCGCGGTTCGATGTCAGAGCCGAATCCTTGTTGACCGCGTCTGCCACTCCCTCGGCGACGGTACGCCAGTCCGATCGATTGGTGCCCGAATACACTGCTGTAGGAGCAATTTTCGAGAGCTCGCGGAACATGTCCTCGTCGATCTCGTAAGCATCGCCCACGATGAGGTCGGGCGCAGCAGCGACGACCGCTTCGCGGTTCACCTCGAGAAAGACCCCCACTGAGGACAAACCGTCGATGAACTTCTGCTGCGCGGGCGTGAACTGGTCGATGTACGCGCTGTAGTCGAGCGTCGCCACGGGTTGGGCGCCGACGGCCTGCAGCTGCCACGGAGTGTTGTACGAGACGGCGACGATGCGCTGCGGATCGACGGGAACATCCACGGGGCCGTAGTGGGTCTGCACCGTCCGAGTTTCGCCGTCCGCACCGCCACCGGCGTCCCCGCTGCCGCATCCGGCAAGAGCGAACATGGACAGTGCGGCGGCACTTCCGCCGAGAAAGCCGCGACGAGTCAGTGCAGCGGTGATGCGAGCGAACTCGGCATCGGTATCTGGCGTCGGTAACAGGAGTGGTGTCATGGGTTTCCTGACGGTCTTCCGAATTAGGGCTACCTAAAATTACTCTCACCTGCGCTGTTTCGGTGAAGCATCATGGCCAACCACTATTTCGATCGAGCCATGGATACGCGTGCCCCCTCGGTCGACGGCAGGAAGCCGGTACGTTCTTGGTTCGTGACGCCATCGCGACAGGACTTCTCCGGCATTATGTTGTGGGGAGCGCCGACCCTGGAACCGGCGACGTGGAACGAGCCGGTGTCCACCCCGGACCGGATCGTCGCGGAGCCGTGGTCCGTCAGCACCATCCGGTTCGAGAGCACGGCAACGGGCGTCTGGGATTTCCATACCCACCACGAACATGAACTGCTGTGGTCGGCGGGTGGGACCGTCACACTCGAAGCGTCCGAACACCTCTGGATGGTTCCGCCGATGCTCGGCATCTGGATACCCGCAGGCACGCCACATAGAGTTCGCTCCGATCACGGCGCCGTCGTCTTCGCGACGTACCTGAATCCGGATCATGTCGAGGCCGACTGGACGACAGTGGTCGGCATACCCATGACCGGTGCACTTCGGGAGGTGTTGTTACACAACGAGAACAACGCAATGCCCGACCCGAAGCGACTACGGCTTCAGCAGGTGGCAATCGACCTCATCCATCCTGTTCAGGCCGCGAGTCTCGACATTCCGTTGCCGAGAACGCCTGACCTTCTTTCGATTGCCCGGCAGATCATCGCCGATCCGGCGGACGACCGCACCACTTCCGACTGGGCGCGCACCATCGGCGTGAGTGGCCGGACCTTGATGCGCCGCTTCCAGGCCGACACCGGCACGACGCTCACTCAATGGCGAATTCTGGTGCGCGTCCGCGTTGCATTGATCGAGATCGCCGCAGGCAAACCTGTCGTCGCCGTGGCCCGCGGCCTCGGGTATGCCAACCCTGGAACATTCATCGACCTGTTCAGGCAGGTCATCGGCCACACCCCCGCCGCGTACTTCCGCTCGTTCTCACCTGTCACGAAACCGCATCAGAATGGCACCAAACCCGCACGGGTGACACGTTAGCGTCGTTAGGCAAGGCAAACCATGTTGCCCGAACACGTTGGAGAACACCACAAATGCACCACCGCCGCCGTTTTGCCAGGTCTATCGCGCTCGCGGTCGGCGCGATCCTGATCGGCACGCTCGCCTCGTGCAGCTCGTCCGACGACCAGCCCTCGCCTTCGACCGAGACCATCGACTACAGCTTCGCGGGGTACTCCGCCCAGATACCTGCCTACCCGCAGCGAGTGGTTGTCATCGACTCCCGGACGTCCCTCGAGTTCGCACTTCTCGCCGAATACCCGATCGTCGCCCTCGATTACGACGAGTCGAGCCATCTCGCATCCAAGGTCCCTGCCGATGCGGGGCACCTGGGCGGCAATCTCAGCAAAGAGGACGTGCTGAGTTACAACCCGGACCTGATCCTCATCTCCGTCGGCTGGTACGAGAGCTACAAGTCGAAGAACCTCACTTTCGAGGACATCGCACCGGTTCTGGTGATCCAGGACGGCAGCTCGCCCGACAAGGAGACCGAATCACTCGGCGGTCCTATGGGATTCATGGGCGAGCAACTGGCACTGCTGGGCAAGACCGAAGCCGCCTCGGCAGCACAGGCGCGCTACGAAGATGCTCTCGGCGCCGCTCGCGACGACGTCGGTTCCGTCGCGCAAACCAAGACGATCGCCTTCGTCTCGCTGATCGAGGACAAGTTCTTCGTGTTCAACACCCCGAACAACCTGACCGTCGACGTAGCGTCGTCACTCGGGTACACGATCCTGTCCAACGACGCGATCACCGCCGCCCAATCGGCCGCGATCGGCGGCTACAGCGCCGAATTCGGTTGGGAGAATGCGGATGTGCTCGCCGACGCCGATGTCGTCGTCGCCCAGAATCTCGACTCCTGGCCGGGCAACCCGGCGTGGGATCGTGTTCCAGCCGTGGCCCTCGGCAATGTCGCACCGCTCGACTACGACGACAAGGTCGGATTCGCACTCACCTACACGGACTTCCTGAACAAGCTGACGGACATCACCCGCAGCCTGAAGTGAGGTTCACTGGTAATACCACTTGACCTCTCACCAGTAGGCGTTTACGGTCAGTACATGTTCCAACCCGTTGCACGTACCTCGGCCTCCGGCGCAGTCTTCGACCAGATTTCCGTGAAAGTACTGGCCGGAGAGCTGGCTGCAGGTGAAGCCCTGCCCAGTGAGCGGAAACTCGCCGAGGCGTTCGGCGTCTCCCGGCCCGCCGTCCGGGAAGCAATCCAGAAGCTCGCCCAGGCCGGACTGGTAGAAGTCCGCCAGGGCGAGTCCACGTCGGTGCGTGATTTCCGACGCCAGGCCGGACCCGAACTTCTCCCCCAGTTGCTGGTCAGAGACGGCGTCCCCGACCTGACCGTCGTGCGCAGCGTCCTTGAAACTCGTGAACTGATGGGACCGCAGATCGCGGTGCTGGCCGCCCGTCGCATCTCCGCAGAATCTGCCCGGGAACTCGACACCGCCGTGGATCAACTAGGGGCCACCGAAGATCCAGTGGAGTTGCAAGACCGCGCTCTGATGTTCTGGGACGTCGTCGTCGACAGCGCGGATTCCATCGCCTTCCGCTTGATCTTCAACAGCCTGCGCGCCGCGTACGAGCCGGCCATGACTGCACTTGCCTCCGTCATGGTCGCCGAAGTCGGCCAGACCGACCTGTATCGAAAACTGTCTTCCGCCATCACTTCACACGACGAGTCAACCGCCGAGGCGACCGCAGCGCAGCTCCTCCACACCGGCACGTCTGCGATCGGCGACGCTCTCACCTTCCTGGAAGGACTGAAACCATGAGCAAGCCCCTCACTCTGGCCGACGCCGCACGGACGTTCCGCAAGTCACCGACGCCGTGGATGATCGGCACCATGCTGCTGGCCGCCGCGGCGGCGCGCATCTCGTTGGGCGACTGGCAGATCACCGACGCACTGGTTCCACTCGTGATGCTTGCCGCATTCCCCTTCGTGGAGTGGGTTATTCACGTGTTCGTTCTACATTGGAAGCCGCGGACCATCGCCGGCGTCACCCTCGATTCACGCCTGGCGCGCAGCCATCGGGAGCACCATTTCGCCCCGCGAACCGTCTCACTCATCTTCATTCCGTGGCAGACACTCCTGATCGTGATTCCTGTCCTGACGGCCGTCGCCCTCCTGGCATTTCCCCGCGTCGAACTCGGCCTGACGTTCCTGACCTGCATTTCCGTCCTCGGTCTCGGCTACGAGTGGACCCATTTCCTCATCCACAGTGACTACAAGCCGAAAACTGCTCTCTACCGGTCGGTTTGGCGCAACCATCGCAACCATCACTTCAAGAACGAACACTACTGGTTCACCGTCACCACCGCGGGAACGGCCGATCGCGTACTGGGCACGTATCCCGACCCCAAATCCGTCGAGACATCCCCGACGGCCAAGAACCTGCACGGCACCGCGTCGAAGCTGTGAACAAACGTCGATTCCTGGCCCCCAGCTGGCAATGAACTTGAACGTGACTGTGTATCAGTGATTTTCGTTGAAACTCGCCAGAATCGTGCTTAGTGTCGGTGGAGTCAGAAGTTCGAAAACCGCTGTAACCGAAGGACACAACACATGTTCAACGATGTATTCAACAACGTCATTCACCCGATGGTCACGAACTTCCAGCAGTTGGGCCCTCAGCAGTTCATCCCCCAGCAGTTCATTCCGCAGGGCGTGTTCCAGCAGGCGCCGCAAGCAGCCGAGCAGGCTGTGACGATTTTCGGTAGCTGATACCGCAATCCACAGATAGCGCCACTCAGGGGTCGTCCGTCCAATATGCTGGACGGACGACCTGAGTGCCTCCGCCTGACAAGGATCCCCATGACCGCGAACACCCCCGTCCACGCCTTCACCGACGACGCCCTGGGCGATCTCGACGCCACCGGCATCGCCGCCCGGATCGAATCGGGCGAGGTGACCGCGCGGGAAGTCATGGAGGCGTCGATCGCCCGGGCAGAGGCGGTTCAGGGCCAATTGAACGGCCTGGCCTGCACCGATTTCGACCGTGCCCTCGCCAGAAGCAACCGCCCCACCAAGGGCGTCTTTGCCGGTGTCCCCACCGCGATCAAGGACAACACCGACAGCGCCGGCCTCCCCACCCAGCAGGGCAGCACCGCCTTCACCGCGGTCCCCGCAAAGGCCGACAGCGATTTCGCGAAACAGTTCCTCTCCACCGGGGCCATCTCGATCGGCAAGACCCGGCTGCCCGAGTTCGGATTCAGCGCGTCTACCGAATACATGGCCGAAGAGCCCGTCCACAACCCGTGGAACCCGGCGTACTCGTCCGGCGCTTCATCGGGTGGCGCTGCCGCACTGGTTGCTGCCGGAGTCCTCCCGATCGCGCACGCCAACGACGGTGGTGGATCGATTCGCATTCCCGCCGCTGCCTGCGGACTGGTCGGACTCAAACCCACTCGCGGCCGTACCATCGCCGATCCCGCCGACAAGTCGATGCCAATCCGGCTGATCGCTCAGGGCGCCGTCACCCGCACGGTTCGCGACACTGCACGATGGATGTCAGCGGCCGAAAGTTACTACCGCAATCCACGACTCGCACCGGTTCGCCTGATCGAAGGACCCAGCTCAACCCGCCTGCGCGTCGGCGTGATCACCGATTCCGTGACAGTCACCAAGACCGACGACGAGACGCGCAAGTCCGTCGAAGCCACGGCCGAGCTCCTTGCCGGCCTCGGCCATCACGTCGAAGACGCGGCATTACCCGTCGGCCCGGAATTCATCGAAGATTTCAGTATCTACTGGGGATTCCTGTCGTTTGCCATCTCCACCGGTGGCAAACAGATGCTCGGACCCGACTTCGACAAGTCCGGCACCGACAACCTCACCAAGGGCCTGTACTCGCTGTACCGGAAGAACCTGGTGAAGACGCCGCGCGTGCTCTACCGCCTGCGACGCCTCCAGCAGCAGTACAGCGCCATGTTCTTGAAGTACGACGTCGTGCTTTCGCCGGCTCTGGGACACACCACCCCCGAGCTCGGATACCTCTCCCCCGCTCAGCCTTTCGAGGAACTCTTCGACAAGTTGATCGCGTACACGTCGTTCACCCCGCTCAACAACATCTCCGGCGGCCCCGCGATTTCGCTACCGCTGCATCAGACCAGCAACGGTTTGCCGTTGGCTTCGCATTTCTCCGCCGATCTCGGCGACGAGCGCACGCTCCTCGAATTGGCCTTCGAACTGGAAGAGGCTCAGCCCTGGAGAAGAATCCAGGACTGAGCCCCACCCGGTCAATACTGTCAGTCGCGCGGCAACCCGAGCATGCGCTCACCGATCACGTTGAGCTGCACCTCGGTTGTGCCGCCGTAAATGGTGGTGGCACGTCCCGAAATAAGCTGCTCCATCGCCTTGTCGCTGGGCTGACCTGGGATGCTGACCGCTCCGGCAGCACCCAGTTCGGCGACGACGAACTCTGCGATCGACTGGCTGATCTTCATCGCCAACAACTTGCCGACGCTCGACGTGGTGCTCACGTCGATACCCGAAAGTTGCTTGAGCACAACGCGAGAGCCGATGAGGTCGATAGCCTGACTCTCGGCCACCAGCTCGCCGACGCGGTAGCGACCGATCGGGCTCAGGTCTGCTGACTTCGCGAACTTCAGCAGATCGGAGTCCGAGGCGTACGCCTCCATCTTCTGGCTCAGCGCGACGCGCTCGCCGGCCAGCGTCGTGCGCGCGACGTTCCAACCGTCGTTGACCTCGCCGACCACGTTCTCGTCGGGGATGAACACGTCGTCGAGGAACACCTCGTTGAACAGCGCCGAGCCCGTCATCTCACGCAGCGGTCGGACGGTGATGCCCGGCGTAGACATGTCCAGCACGAAGTACGTGATGCCCTGATGCTTCGGCTTGGTGGCGTCCGTACGGGCGATCAGCATTGCCCAGTCGGAGAACTGCGCAACCGTGGTCCAGATCTTCTGGCCGGTGATCTTCCAACCGCCGTCGACTTTTTCGGCCTTCGTGGACAATGACGCGAGGTCGGAACCAGCACCGGGCTCACTGAAGAGCTGGCACCACACCAGCTCACCCTGCAGGGTCGGTACTGCCAGTTCCTGCTTCTGCTTGTCCGAACCATGCGCCACGACTGCCTGCACTGCCCAGGTGCCCATCAGGAGCTGTGGCATCGAGATCCCCGCAGCCTTGATCTCCTGGGAGATGACGATCTGCTCGAGCGGAGCGGCGCTGCGCCCGTAGGGCTTCGGCAGGTGCGGCTGAACCCAGCCGCCGTCGCCGAGCGCGATCAGCTGGTCGTCCTCGTCGAGCTCGACCAACTTGGCAAGCTCGGCCGCGATGTCGCCGCGGATCTCCTCTGCCTCCGGCGGCAGTTCGAGAACGGAAGCCCGGCTGACACCGTCGAGCGCCTGCTGTGAAACACGATTGGCACGATCCTCGCGAGTACCGAGAATGCCGCGGATCGAGAGCGCGCGGCGGTAGTACAGGTGGGCGTCGTGCTCCCACGTAAATCCGATACCGCCGTGGACCTGCACACAATCCTGCGCTACCTGCACTGCGGCGTCCGGCACGATGACCGCGGCGATGTCGGCGGCAAAATCTGCCGTGTCGTCGCCCTTGTCCAATGCGCTTGCCGCATCCCACACAACGGCGCGTGCCTGCTCGAGCGCAATGCCCATCTGCGCGCACTTGTGCTTGACGCCCTGGAACTGGCCGATGGGTCGCCCGAACTGCACGCGTGTCTTGGCGTACCCCGACGCAGTGGAAACACACCAGGACATGACGCCGACGTCTTCGGCACCGAGAACGACTGCGGCAATGGACCGTAGCCGCGCCTCGGTGAGACCGTCGAGTATCCGTTCGGCGCTGATCTGAACATTGTCAGCTTCGATCCGCGCACTGCCGCGCAGCACGTCGATGCTGTCCTGCACGGTGATCGAGACCGCGCTGCTCTCGAGCACCGCATAGCGAACACCCTCGGGCAACTGGATCGGGACCAGCAGCACGTCGGCGTGTTCACCACCGAGCACACCGTCGAGTGCGCCCGCGATCGTGTACCCGCCGTCCGACGACTCGGCCGCCAACGGCGCACCCAAGGCGACTGCTGCCGTACGACTTCCGTCGATCAGACCGGGCAGAAACTCCAGACCCGCCTTGGAATCGGCGGCACCGAGAACTGCGCTTGCCAATACCGTCGGAACGAACGGGCCGGGAGAGACAGTGCGGCCCAATGCTTCCAGTGCCACCGCCAAGGTCAGCAGACCGGCGCCGTGACCACCCTGTTCTTCCGGAACCGCGAGCCCGAGAAGGTCCTGCCCGACCAGCGCCGTCCAGAACTGCGGGAACTTGTCCTCGGTCCTCGACTCCACCGCCGCGCGCACCTGCTCGGTGGTGATGGTGCGCTCGGCAAAGGAGCGCACCGAATCTGCGAGTGCGGTGTGCTCCTCGCTCAGCCCGAGGCCGAGTTCGTATGCGTTGCGTGCCATGCGCTTACAGACGTTCTGCGAGGTCGGCGGTGGTCCAGGGACCCTCGCTCTCGATGGTGTTCACACCGTGCCAGCCGGCGAGTTCCGTGATGGCTCCGCCCTGAACGGCGTACACCTTGCCGGTGAGCTTGCAGTCCGCGGCCGCGAGATAGGCCACCAACGGTGAGATGTTGGACGGCGCGAAGGCGTCGAACTCGCCCTCGGGTACCTCGGCGGCAAACAGTGCCCCCATGCCGGGTGTCGCCAGCGTCAGCCGAGTGCGTGCAATCGGCGCAATTGCGTTGACGCGCACGCCGTATCGATCGAGCTCGTCAGCGGCCACCAAGGTCAGGGCTGCGATGCCCGCCTTTGCGGCACCGTAGTTACCCTGGCCCGCATTGGGCATGAACGTACCCGAAGCCGACGCAGTGTTGATGACCGAAGCATTGACGGTCTCTCCCGCCTTGCTCTGGTCCTTCCAGTAGGCGGCAGCGTGGTGCAGCGTCGCCGCGTGCCCCTTCAGGTGCACGGCGATGACTGCGTCCCACTGACTCTCGTCCATGCCCGCGATGAAGGCGTCGCGAAGAATGCCGGCGTTGTTGACCAGCACGTCGAGTCGACCGAACTCGCTGACGGCCTGCTTGACGAGGCCCTCCGCCCCGTCCCAGGTGGCGATGTTGTCTGTGTTGGCAACGGCCTTGCCGCCTGCAGCGACGATCTCGTCGACTACTTGCTGTGCGGGACCGGCATCTGCGCCGGATCCGTCGTTTGCTCCGCCGAGATCGTTGACCACGACGCTCGCACCCTCGCGAGCGAAGAGCAGCGCATGCTCACGGCCGATGCCGCGTCCTGCTCCGGTGATGATCGCTACGCGACCGTCGAGACTTCCCATCAGTTCAGATTCCCATCAGTTCAGTTGTCGGACATGAAGACTCATTTGTCGGCGATGACCGCGAGGCCGTCCTTGATGACGAGGTCACCGACCGCACTGGTTTCGTACGAGTACGACGTGGCTCCGTCCGCCGAACCCGACTTGTAGAACACCGTCTCGATGTCCTGGGTCGGGAGGACCGGCTTCGCGAATCGCACTGCGAGACGGCGCAACCGCTCGGTCTCTCCGCCCGCCAGTTCGGTCAGGGCTCCCCACGACGTGAACGCCATCGTGCACAACCCGTGGTTGATGATTCCGGGCAGCCCGGACATCCGAGCGATCTCCTCGTCGAGGTGGATCGGCATCGGATCACCGGAGGCCGGTGAGTACCGGAACGTCTGGTCCTCGTCGATGTGCTGATTCACCACCGCTGCCGGACTACCCGCGCGAAGAGCGTCGTCGAATCGGTGTTCGGGAGCCTTCTCGCCCAGTCCGGGGCCCGCGTCGACCTTGCGGAAGAATGCGGTCATCCACTGCTCGTTGACCAATTCGCCCTTGTCGGTTTTGGTTTCGATGTAGATGACGACGGTGGAACCGTTGTCGCGGCCCTCGAATCCGATGGGTTTTGCCCGGGCCACCAGATGGTCGCCGGGGTAGATCGGACGGTGGAACAGGAAGTCCTGCTCACCGTGAACGAGCTTCATCAGCAGTTCCACCGGTGCCACCGACAGCGCAGCCGGTGCCATCGACATGAAGACGGGTACCACCGCGAAGACCGGTGGAGCGATCTCGCCCTTCAGGTGTCGTTCGATGGGATCGTTGGTGGCAGCGGCATATTCGGCGATGCGCTCGGCCGTCACCTCGAAGTGCTCCGGATCAGTCCATACGTCCAGCCCGGACGTATCGAATTCGACCGCGTTGGTCTTCGGTGTTGTCATCGAGCGTTATCCGACCAACTCGGCGAACTTCGCCAGCGAGGCCTCGAGGTCAGCCTTGGCGTTCTTGGCAACTGCCTTGCCGATCGGTCCGACGATCATGGTGCCCTTGAAGCTGGCGTCGACGGTTGCCTTCGAGCCCGAACCGTCGGCCTCGACCGAGAGGACGAATTCGACGGTGACACCGGCCATTCCGGTACCGGCAATCTTGACCATCTTCGGAACCTCGACCTCTTCGACGGTCCACTCGATCTTGTTGGCCATACCCATCACGGAGACGACCTCGGTGAACTTGGCGCCCAACGCAACCTCGGTGGGGAGTTCACTCTTCCAGCCCTGGTGAATGGTGAGCCACTCTTCCCAGCGAGACAGGTCGGAGAGCGCATCCCAGGTCTTCTCGGGGGATGCGGGCAGTACGGCGGAGACGGAAACGGAAGCCATGATGAAACTCCTAGTGAGTAGCTAGCGGATTGAGGGTGTGATTCAGCGTGCGTAGGGCTTGTATGCGGTCACGACAACTGCGCCGCCGAGTCCGATGTTGTGTTGGAGGGCGACCTTCGCGCCGTCGACCTGACGCTTGTCGGCGGTTCCGCGGAGCTGCCAGGTGAGTTCGGCGCACTGGGCGAGGCCGGTTGCGCCGAGGGGGTGTCCCTTGGAGATGAGGCCGCCGGACGGGTTGACCACCCAGCGTCCGCCGTAGGTGGTGTCGTCGGCGTCGACGAGCTTGCCGCCGTCACCTTCGGCGCACAGTCCGAGCGCCTCGTAGGTCAGCAACTCGTTGGTGGAGAAGCAGTCGTGGAGTTCGATGACGTCGACGTCGTCGGCGGTGATCCCGGCCTGCGCGTACACCTTCTCAGCTGCCTTACGGGTCATGTCCGCGCCGACCAGACTGATCGCGCTCTTGTCCTCGAAGGTGCTGTTCATGTCGGTGACCATGGCCTGTCCGACGATCTCGATCGCCTGAGCAGCGAGGCCGTGCTTCTCGACGAATGCTTCGCTGGCGATGATCGCCGCGCCGGATCCGTCCGAGGTAGGCGAGCACTGGAGCTTGGTGAGCGGCCCGTGAATCTGGCGTGCTTCGAGGATCTGCTCGAGGGTGTACTCGTCCTGGAACTGCGCGTACGGGTTGTTCAGTGAGTGCTTGTGGTTCTTGACGGCGATCTTCGCGAACTGCTCTGCAGTGGTTCCAAAGCGTTCCATGTGCTCGACGCCGGCCGCGCCGAACATGTACGGAGCGGGCGGCATCGCAAACTCCTGCAGCTCGGCGAGAGCGAGGAGGTGCCGCATGAGTGGCTGTTCACGGTCGTCGTAGGTGGATCCGAGGGACCCGGACTGCATCTTCTCGAAGCCCAGCGCCAAGGCGCAGTCGGCCTGACCACTCTTGACTGCCTGCGTGGCGAGGTAGAGCGCGGTCGATCCCGTCGAACAGTTGTTGTTGACGTTGACGATGGGGATTCCCGTCCGACCCAACTCGTAGACAGCCCGCTGACCTGCGGTGGACTCGCCGTAGACGTAGCCGACGTATGCCTGCTCGACCTCGGTGTAGTCGATACCCGCGTCTTCGAGCGCCTTGGTACCCGACTCGCGTGCCATGTCGGGGTAGTCCCACTCGCGGGCTCCCGGCTTCTCGAACTTCGTCATGCCGACGCCGACGACAAAAACCCTGTTACTCATTGCCACTCCTGAAGAGAACGGTATCTGTGTGTGACACGCTGTCCCACCAAAGTATGTGAGACATCTTGTCCAGTCAATGGCGGGGTGAGTATCGTTCGATTTATGACAAAAACAGCCGAGTCGGCGCAGCCCGACGGGCGCAGCACTCGCTGGAACGATCACAAGGAGCAGCGCAAAGCGCGGATCCTCGACGCAGCACTCGATGCAGTCAACGAAGGTGGCGCCGACGTCGGCGTCCAGCAGATCGCCGAGCGCGCCGACGTCCCCCGTTCCGTTGTCTACCGGATCTTCAAGGATCGAGCCGACCTCGACGAGCAGCTGCGAGTCCGCATTCTCGAGATGATGATGACCGACCTGACACCCACCCTGACTCCACAGGGCACCGTCGGCGAGGCCATCTCACGGGCAGTCGAGACCTACCTCCAATGGATTGTGAAATACCCACGACTGCACCACTTTTTAGGCAAGGGCTCGCCGAGCACGCGGGCCACCGGTTCGAAAGTAGTGACCGGAACCAAGACGGCCATCGCCGTCCAGTTGGGAAACCTCTTGGGCGCGATCCTCACCAGCCGTGGCAAACCGTCGAAGATGGCGGAGCCCTTGGCTTTCGGCGTGATCGGATTGGTCGACGTCAGCGTAAACCGTTGGCTCAGCCAGCCGGGTTCCGATGTGACCAGTGCGGAATTGGCCGAGTTCCTCGAGCGTTCCATCTGGCAGGTTCTGGACGGCAATCTTAGGAGCATCGGCGTCGACATAACTCTGTCGACTCCGATCGCCGACCTGTGACCGTCACCGAACTACCCTGGGCACTCGACGGATGCAGCCTTCAACTGATCCACGTTCCATCACTCGCCCTCCACGCGCTGGGTGAAGATAATGCGGCTCTCGCAATGGAACTCGCGCCGAACCTCCTGACCCCGTATCTCCTCGGCGAAGAATGCCAGGGCTTGTGGCGCTACCGGAGCAAGCAGATAGCAGAGAATCCCCTCGACAGCGCGTGGATCACCCGCATCGCAGTCGATGCCCGCACCTCCGCCCCGGTGGGGTTGGCCGGATTTCACGGCCGCCCCGATGCGCGCGGGATGGTGGAGATCGGATATCGCATCGACCCGGGGTTCCGGCGCCAGGGACACGCTCGAACTGCTCTCGAGATACTTCTGGACATCGCCAGTCGCGAATCCGAAGTACACGTCGTTCGAGCGACCGTCAGTCCGGACAATGCTGCGTCTCGAAACCTGATCAGCCAGTACGGTTTCAACGAAGTCGGTGAGCAGTGGGACGAAGAAGACGGTCTGGAAACCATCTTCGAATTCAGTGCCTCTCCGGAACCGTGACAGCCGTCAATCCGCTGGTGCTGTCGGTCCAGTGAATGGCACGATCCTCCAGCATTACCGGCGTCCACAACCTGTATGTCTTCACCTGATGGTGATGACGACACAGGCATTGGAGGTTGCCCGCAATGGTCCACCCACCACGCCGCGGATCGGACGGATCGAACTCCGTGATGTGGTCGAGTTGACACCTGTTCGCAGGCACCGAACAGCCAGGGAACCGGCAGTGACCGTCGACGGCGCGCACCAAGGCGGCCAGTGCCGCTCCCGGAGCATAGGTCAGCGCACCGGGAGGTGGATCGGGCTGGGCGCCATGCCCATCCGATCTTCGAACTATGTCCGGGGTTCTCGCGACCAACCGTTGTATTGCCCGAATCCGATCTCCGCAGCCTTTCGGTTCGCGACTTAGGCGATCACATCGGGTGACAAGCGGGAGTGCAGTCGAAGCATGTTGTCGGCGCGGTCGATTCCCGGCGGCCTGGGCGCGGAAGTCGGCGAACAAAGCCTGCCAGGTGGAATCAGCAGCAAGCTCGCGAGCAAAATCGGGGTCGATCGGCCCGTATCCGTCGATGCTCGCGGGATCTGACGTCAATCCGAGAAGCGTCGCCAGGTCACACACGATGTGCAGCAGAGGCTTCCGACGTGAGGTCGCAGTTGATCGAGCTGGGGTGGATGCTGCCTCGCACGTTTCGCTGCCGCACTGGCAAGTCAGCCCCTGTTCGCCGTGCAGGAGAGCAACCAGCGCGTCAGCCCGGCGCGTCGAGACATTTCGTGGATCGCGGTTACAGACGCTTCCGGCGGCCTCGTTGATCAGGCCGAGCGCCTCGACGGCCTCGTTTGCGCTGAGTGTTGCCTGCAACTGTGCCAGACCGTGACGATCGGCACGCGTGCGAACGTCGCGGTGCTCCAGCATCTTCCGGCGACGTTCGGCGGCAGCATCCGGATCGTAGGCAAAGAGCTGACGTTCGATGTCACGCTCCAATTGACCGGGCGGAAGACGGTGCGCGGAGGCAAGTATTCGGCGCTCTAGTGCTGCGATCGCTTCGGGGCCGGCCCCGGTGAGCCCATCGACGATCTTGCGCACACGCGCATAGTCCAGCTCGCCGGCAGCGAAAGCCGCCCTGGTGAGCGGAAGGAACTCGCGTAGGGCGTCACCGATCTCGATGTGGACTTCGGCAGTACGACGTGAGCACGTGAGCATGACCGCGATCTCGTTGCACGCGATTCGCCAGGCCTTGTCGACATCACCGGACACATCGAGTTCCGCATTGAATCTCGACTCCGACAACATCGATGCGCCGAGCACCTTCTGCGCGGCGAGCATGTTCTCACTCTGCGCTGTCGCAAAAAGCATGTCCGGCAACACGAACGGATCGATGACAGTGCGCCCGTCATCGAGAGATGCCTCCGCACCCAAGGTCAATCCATCATCGAACATACATTCGATATTAGATCGACCCACCGACAAGAAAGCTAAGTCGCCGGTTTGTATCCCTTCCCCTGCATCCAGGCGAGCACATCCAGCACCCGGATCGCCGGAATGGCATCGTCCAGTCCGGCCCGAACTCGCAAGTCGAGCAATCGCACGTGCAACTCTCCGTCGCACAAGGCCTCTCGTACGGGTTCCAGATGGGCAGCCTTCGTTCCCAACTCCCGCCCGATGACGTCGTCGTAGATCGGGTAGAGCCGCGGACGCTTACGGGCGATGAGCTTGGATGCCATCGTGCGCCCGACGCCGTGAATCTCTCGGAGCGCCGTTTCCAAACGCCACACCGGAGATTCCGGAGTGAAGGGGTCGGGTTCGTTCGAAAGATCACGATCCGGTCCGACGTCGACCAGAAGGTGGTTGAGCTCGGCGTTGTTCTCGCCGAGAAGAAAGAAGGCTCCCTGAGCCGGAACCTGAACCGACAAAAGCGTCACCGCAACAAGATCTTCTGCGGTGAAGATGTTTGCATCACGATCGCGATTGCCACTGGGATCCCAGGAATCCCACAGTGCGCCGGTTCGCAGATAACCCGTCTTGCGGAGCGGTCGCGTGAAGTATTCCTGCAGCACGTCGACCGCGCCGTCATCGTCCCCGTCTCGCAGCACACGCGGGAGTCGGATGGGCAACTGATCAACCATGGTCGAGTGACCTTTCCAGTACATATTTGGCGAACCCGGAGTTGTGGTACTGCCGAAATGGACCCTTGCCCTTGGCAACAAGATGCTCTGCGAGCGGACGAACCGTCGTCATGTCGACGGGCAGTTGAGCAAACTGCTCCAACGCATCCGAGTCCTCGAGGCTGCAGTCGATCACGGTCCCGTCGCCGTCGGCCGACGCCAACTCCGTGCGTCTGATGGCGACCAGATCGTGCTTGGCATCGAGTTCTTCGATGCTGCAGCCGGTTCGCGACTCCAATGCCGAACTGGATACGTACACGGACATGACGTGCTCGATCGGCTTACCGCCGACCAGATGGCACTCGACGCTCAGAATCTCCATCGGACCGATGTTGAGAGTGAACAAGCGATGGCGTTCCGCCGATCTATTTGTCGAAGGCAGGCAACTGATCGTCCATTGTTCGATCTCGACGGCGGCGGGCGCGTCGAACGCGTAGGAGAGAACTTCGGCAATCAGCTCGGCAAGATCTTCGAAGAGCGGGTCGCGCTGCAACCGCTCGAAATTCTCGACAGAAGCGGCGGGACGCACAGGCGCCTTGCTCACGCAGGTCCCCTCTCGTCCGGTGCTTTGCTCTCAGACCTCGCGTCCAAGGTACCCAGCCCGGCGCGGGTCTTGCGCGTTCGCCCTCACATACACCCTCGCGTTATGGTTCTCGACACGCACCACCGCCTTACCGATCGCTAACTCGAGGAGCACACGAAGTGGAAATCAAGGGAACCGCAGCACTGGTCACCGGAGCGGCATCAGGCCTGGGCGCCGCAACAGCCAAGCGCCTCGCCGACGCCGGCGCTACCGTCTTCGGCCTGGATCTGCCCGCGTCGATCGAGCGCGCAGGTGACAACGTCCCCGCCGGCGTCACCCTCATCCCCACCGACGTGACCAGCGGCGAAGAGGTCGAAGCAGCGATCAACCAGATCGTCGAGTCGGGCTCCCCGCTGCGCATCGTCGTCAACTGTGCCGGTGTCGGCTGGGCCGGACGCATCCTGTCCAAGAAGGGCCCGCACGACCTCGAGCTGTTCCGCACGGTCATCACCGTCAACCTGCTCGGTACCTTCAACGTCATGCGCCTGGCCGCCGACGCCATCGCCAAGACCGAGGCCGTCGACGAGTCGGGCCAGCGCGGCGTTGTCATCAACACCGCTTCCGTTGCTGCCTTCGAAGGACAGATCGGCCAGATCGCGTACTCCGCTTCCAAGGGTGGCGTGCACGGCATGACTGTTCCGGCTGCCCGCGACCTCGCGCAGTTCGGCATCCGCGTCAACACCATCGCTCCCGGCATCATCGACACCCCGATGCTCGCAGGTGTCACCGACGAGTACCGCAAGGGCCTCGAAGCCGGCGTCCCGTTCCCGTCGCGTCTGGGCCAGCCGTCCGAGTACGCACAGCTCGCGCAGATGATCGTCGAGCACGATTACCTCAACGGCGAGACCATCCGCATGGACGGCGCACTGCGCATGGCGCCGCGCTAACCTCCCTGCTGTGCGCCTTTATTAACCGCCCGCGGTTAATAAAGGCGCACAGTTGTCAGAACGAATGAAAATACCCACCGCTGGTTTGTGCAGTTGCGCTCAGATATTCGGCCACCTCGGCCGCGGGTATCGGCCGACTGATGTAGTAACCCTGAACCAATTCGCAACCGGCGGTGCGCAGGAGCCTCAACTGGTCGGCCGTCTCCACGCCTTCCGCCAATGACTGCATTCCGAGCGCCTTCGACACCTCGACCACCGACGTGACGACTGCCGAATCACCCTCGCTCAATTCGGTGATGAACGACCGGTCGATCTTGAGAATGTCCAATGGCAGTTTCTTCAAACTCTCGAAAGACGAATAGCCGGTCCCGAAGTCGTCCAGGGCAATCGCAATCCCGTTGGCACGCAGACGATCCAGTTCGGCGACGGCAAGCTCCTCTACCGCTCCCGTCTCTGTGATCTCCAGCTGGAGCCGTTTGCTGGACAGACCGGACGCCTCCAGCGCATCGTTGACTGCTGATCCGAAGCCGGACGACATCAGTTGCACCGGAGAGACGTTCACCGTCACGTAGGTGTCATCGGGCCACGTCGTCGCTTCGGCGCATGCCATATGCAATACCTGAAGCCCCAGCGGGACAATCAAACCCGTCTCTTCCGCGACATCGATGAAAATGTGCGGCGCAAGCACTCCACGCACCGGATGATTCCAGCGAAGCAGTGCCTCGAAACCCTCGACGCGGCCGGTGTCCGCACGAACCTGCGGTTGGTAGTACAGCTCGAACTGCCGAGACTCGATCGCAAGCCCAAGCTCTTGCAAGGCCGATGCTCGTTCCCTGGCCCGCGCGCGCAGGACCGGCGAGTACCTTCCGACCCGGTTCTTGCCGGCGGATTTTGCCGCATACAGCGCCAGGTCCGCGGACATGACAAGCGTGTCCGCGTCTTCGGAATCTGCCGGTGAGCTGGCATAACCGATCGATGCACGAACCTCGATGCGATTCCCCCGCACGAAAAACGGCTCACGCAGTGCGCCCAGATAGCGGGCAAACACCTCGCCGCCGTCCTCTGTTCCCCGCAAGACGACGCCGAATTCGTCGCCACCGATTCGGGCACACATGGCGCCACTCACCACTCGATTGAGCCGTGCAGCAACGGAAATCAACAATTTGTCACCGACAGGGTGCCCCAGCGTGTCGTTCACCGACTTGAAATTGTCCAGGTCGAGGATGCCGACCAGAACCTGCTCGCCGGTCCGGACGGTGCCGAGTGCGTCGGACAGCTCCGAGCCGAACGTCCGGCGATTAGGGAGCCCGGTCAGTCCGTCGGTTGCAGCAAGCCACAGAATGCGCCGCTCGTAGTTGTACTTCTCGGTGATGTCCGAGCCCACACCTCGCCAACCCACGAACTCCATGGCCTCGGAAAGCCTGGGATGACCCGACAGAGACCACCATCGGTCGACGCCGCCAACACGAACGGGAACGACGACCTCACGAAACGGCATGAGGCGGTCGAGGTGATCTCCGATGACCTGGACCGCGGCTCGACCACTCTTCGTCGAACCGACGTCGAGCCGATCCAACAATCCGCGCAGCGACAGGGTTCGCAGGTCGGAGACGGGAACTCCCGAGATCTGTGACAGCCGAGCGGAGGTGTGCGACAACGTCCCGGTGGTGTCGACTTCCCACAGCCAGTCGCGTGACCCGCCCTCGAAATCGTCGAGAAGTAAACTGACCGTCTGGCGCTCGGCAGCAGCCTCGAACTCTGCAAGACAACGACTTCGGAACGACGCCCACAGATAGACAACGCCGACGCACAGAATGCTGATGTAGACGACGAGTTGAAACGAAAGGACGAAGTACTCGGCCGTCGCCCCGGCAAGCATGACGAACAACAATCCCAGACCGTGCACCAGAATCCAGGCCAAACCCAGCGACCGAACAGTCGACAGCGCAACTGCACCGGCACCCACCACGCCGGCGATGGTCGCGATCAGAACCAGCTTTCGCGAACCGTCTATCACCGGAAGCATCTCGGCTGCAAGGATCGTGTACAGAACGCCCAGCAGTACCACCTCGAGCATCAGTGCCCAGTAGTCGTACCGCGTCGTGTGCTTGGGCGAATAGCTCTCTCCCTGAATGACCCTCGGCAACCACACACGCACCGAATTGAGAATGACTGCGAGCGCTGCCGCTCCCCAGATCACACGGAAATCTTCGCGCCCCGGAGGCACGACATAGGCCAGCAAGGCGCATGCACTGAAGAAATTCGCGACGTTGGCCAGTGGAGCGACCGTTGTCACTTGGCGGACTTGGCGCGCGAAGAGGTCACGTCGCTCGACGTCAGACAGTTCGGCGTCGCTCGCACTCGAAGTCAGCCTGCTCAGCATTCAATACCCTCCATCGTGGAGCCGACCAGATGAAGGTAGCGCGGATACGGGTTCCAGACACACGATGACGAGAAACTTCGAATCGAAACATCCTGTTAAATAGGACGTTTCAGACAATAGCGACAGAGGTCAGTGCTACAGCTCGGAAGCCAACGGAATCTCCTTCTCCGCGCGGTCCGTCATCCACTCACGTAGGACCTTGGTGGCAATGACGTCGTCCTCGTTGTACTGCAGGATGCGTGTCCGTTGCGTCTCGTCCGGCTCACCGTCGTAGCCGACCGCCTCGCGGTACCACGCCATCGACGCTTCACCACCAGCTTCGGCGTCACGCCAGTTGAACCCGGCCACGGGCGCAATCTTCTTGAGTCCCTTGCCGTTCGGGCAGATGAACTGATCACTCACCGCTTGATAGATGTCGACCCACTGCGGGCTGTCGATGAACTCACGGATCTCGTCCTTGCTCGGAATCCCGGGTTCACCGGCAAACCTGCGCGCCGAGTCCAACAACCACTTGTCCTCGGCCGAACGCGAATAGCAGTATGCGGCAAAGGTTTTACCCGAAGCAGCCGCCGCGGCACGCTCCGCCATCAGCCAACCCCAGAACTCCGCGAACGACCGCGCCTCGTCACGCGTCGGCAGCGGATCCCACGTCGCGAATCCTCGATACATCGAGAAGCCACCGACATTGAGCAACGTTCCCCACAGGTAGGCGCCGTGCTCCTGATAGCTCTCCATGTCGACGTCGATCTCGATGTCCGCCCGGGTCACCGAGATCTTCTCGAACCGCCGCACCAACGGGGCGTCTGCCAACCACGCCTTCGCGATCACCACTGCGTCGTCGAAATTTCCGTGCGGCCAATCCTCGAGCGGCTCACCTTCCCAGGCGGCCAACTGATCGATCGTGTTGCAGCCGACATCACGCAGAAGCTCGGCTCGCGATCCGACAGCGACAAGGCTGACGTCGCGGTTTCGGACCAACTCCTGCTTGCATTCGGTCCACCACGGGCACGATTTGCACTCGCTCACCTGTGACGGGGACGTCAGCACCTCACCGCGGGCAACAGCGATGCGGTCGGCGAAACGCTCGTCGTAATCGTCGAGAATCGCGCTGAGGTCGTGGACGAGGATGCAGTCGCCGTTGTAACCGATCGCGCCGGCTGTCAGAGACGGGCTAGCCAGCCCACGACGCTCGAGCATCCGATAGACCTGCGCGACGCGCATCTGATCGCGGACCTGACTGCGGACCTTGCGTTTGGGATCGACCGCTGGCTCCCAGTCGAAGAGCCCCGAGGTGATCGCGCCCTGGCCTGGATCGGTCACCTTGTGATTGACGACAATGACGGGGATGTACCCGCCGCCTCCCTCGTCACGGATGAGCATTTCGCATCGGCCCTTGCGGCCGGTGTCTCGCTCGACCGGCAACACGGCGCCCCAGATCCGGTCCGCGCCGGCCTCGCAGGCAGCCAGAGTGTCTCGAGCCTGAGCCGACGCCGATTGATCGGGGTTGATCTTCACCCAACGCTCGGGAGCAGCACCGATCACCAGTTCGGCGATCTCGGCACGCTTTGCGATCGCGGCATCCTGGCGTTGCTTCACGCCGGTGTCGACGGGTTCCGAAGCCGATTTCCCGGGGAACAACCCGTCCAGACGCACCCGATGGCGGCATCGGGTCAACGCCCCCGAATCGATGATCGGGAGCTGGGGCGCGGGGTTGTTAACGGAACACACGATGACGAAGATTATGTGCTCCCCTAGGCTGAAGCCGAAGCGCAGGTACCTGGCAACACACAAACACCTGGAAACGGGGTCCTTTTCGATGGGGTTGTTCAAGAAGCGAAAGTCTCGTGCCACCCGCAAGGCGGAGGCAAAGGCTCTCAAGCACAAGGCTGAGGTCGAGGCGAAGCTCAACGCCAAGAGCCAGCGTAAGCGCGACAAGGTCGAGACCAAGTCGCTCAAGAAGCTGGAGAAAGCCGAGATCGAGTCACAGCACAAGATCGAAAAGGCGCAGATCGCGACCCTGAAGGCGCAGGAGAAGGCCGCTGCGAATCAGGGCCTGACCGTCGCCAAGGTACGCAAGTACCTGGGCGTGGCACGTCTGCTTGCCCCTGTTCTCCTGCCGATCGCGTACCGCGCGGCTACGGCAGTTCGCGCCCAGCTCGACACCACGCGCGCACAGAAGATGGGCATCGCCGTCGACCAGCTCGGCGACTACACCGGTCACGGCGCGAAGTTGAGCGCTCGTATCGCCGGTGCCGAGAGCTCGGTCACCGAGATCCTCAGCCGCAAGCCCGACGACGCGGAGACGCAGCGTTTCGCGGCCGCCATCCGTGAGCGCCTCGGCGATCTCAGCACGGCAGTTCGTGCTGCCGAGCAGATGCCGCAGGCTCGCCGAAAGGCAGCTCATCAGGCAATTTCTTCCGAACTCGACGGCGTCGAAGCAGATCTGCTCGCACGCCTCGGCGTGCGCTAGACCTGAGAAAGACAGTGAGAGCAGCCGAGCAGACCGCGACCCTCCGGGGGACAGCTGTCGGTTCCGCTTCGGCTGCTCTCGCTGTCGCTGCGCACGGAATCGGTGGAGGTGAGCTGCCACAGTCGTCTTCGCTGACCCTGCTGCTCGCAGTCTGCGCAACCGTCGGTGCCGTCACAGCCACCCTCCCCGCCCTCTCGCGGGGGCCCGCCGCCCTGATCGTGGCTCTGGGCCTGGGTCAGCTTGCCGCGCACACCACCATGACGCTCTCCGAGCACGCTCATTCGCCCGCTCCGGGATTGGTGATGCTCGGTGCTCACGCCGGTGCCACCGTCGCCTGTGCGCTGGCGGTCCTGGCTGCCGAGCGCCTCTACCGGGTTGTCACTCACGCTCTTCACGTCGTCCTGGCGTCCCTGGCGCCCGCCGCCGTCACTTCCCGCGGCCACACCGTTTCGACCGGAATCCATCACGGACCTGTCGACGCTCTGCTTCGCGCCAGCATCTCGCGGCGCGGTCCTCCTGCCCTGGTCTGAAGATTCGTAGAACTCCCCACCCCTTCACCAGACCAAGAGGACACTTCCCGACATGAAGAACACCCTGATTTCGCGTGCGGTTGTCACGACCGTCGCTACCGGCAGCGCCGTGCTGCTGGCCGCCGGAATTGCTTCAGCACACGTCAGCGTCGTCGCACCAGGAGCTACGCAGGGCGGATACTCCGTTCTCACGTTCCGCGTGCCCACCGAATCCGACACCGCTTCGACCACCAAGCTGACGGTGGCACTCCCCGACCTCAAGTCGGCACGTACCGAACCGATGCCCGGCTGGACCGCTGTCGTGGAGAAGGACCCCACCTCGCTGGTCGCGAAGTCCGTGACCTGGACGGCCGATCCCGGCGTCGGCATCGCCCCCGGCCAGTTCCAGCAGTTCGTCCTCTCTGCCGGCCCGCTGCCGGAGCAGGAAGAGGTCGAGTTCAAGGCCGTCCAGACGTACAGCGACGGCAACGTCGTCAACTGGGATCAGGAAGAACTTGCCGACGGCAGTGAGCCGGACAAGCCCGCGCCGACGCTGACTCTCGCCGCGTCCACGGGTGACGCGCACGGAGCCCCCTCTGCCGATAACACTGCCGAGACGTCCGCTGCCTCCGAATCTTCTTCGTCGGACAACACCGCCCGCTGGCTCGGCGGCGTCGGCCTGGTGCTCGGCGCGTTGGGCGCTGCACTCGGCCTCGGCGCACTGGTCAGGAGCAAGCGCTGATGAGTACCCGGATCAAGGTCATCGCCGTCGGCATGCTCGCGATGCTGGCCACGATGCTCGGAATGGGCACAGCCAGCGCGCACTCCGCAGTGGTCGGTTCCAACCCCGAAAACGGTGCGTCGATTCAAGTTGCACCCGATACGGTTTCGGTCACTTTCAACGAGGCCCTGCAGGCGCAGTTCGCGGCACTGACCGTCACCGGTCCCGACGGCAACCTCTGGACCAAGAGCGATCCGTCCGTCGAAGGTCCCACTGTCAGTGCAGACCTCGGCGATCTCGGGCCGACCGGCGTCTACACGATCGCGTACCGCGTCACCTCCGCTGACGGCCACCCCGTCAACGGAACCCTGACGTTCACCCTCACCGAGGCGGGGTCGGGCACTCCCGGCGCCGCCGCCGCGTCGAGTACGGGTGAGTCGGAGTCCGGCAGCATGCCGGTGTGGATCTTCATCGTCGCCGGCGTCGTCGTGTTCGGCGGTGCGCTGTTCTTCGTGCTCCGTAAGCCGAAGTCGAGCTGATCGCGTGACGGGTACGGCAAACAGGTGGTGGTTGCTGTTTGCCGTACCCACAGCTCTGCTGGGAGTCCTGATCGCCTGGGGCCTCGCCAGCCCGTCGGGACCCGAATCGTCGAGCACGGTCCGCGTTCTCGCGATCGGATGCGGCTCGTTGACGCTCGGCATCGCGACGCTTGCCTGGATGGGCCGCAGTGAACGCCGCCCGGCAACAACCCCCGCCGTCATGTGGACTCAGCTCACTGCGGCGGCAGCGGTCTGGCTCGTCGCCGAGATCACGCTCCTCGTGCTCAATGCCGCAGCGGCCGACGGCGCCCCGGTCACCTCGCTGACCATCGGGCACTTCGGCGCATTCGTCTCCGAGGTCAACGTCGGCCGCGTCGGCGTCGCGATCATCGCGTGCGCGTTTGCCGTCGTCTGTTACGGCATCTACGGATTCACAAACCCCGAGACGGTGCCCGTCGCACCGGCATTGGTCGTCTCCGCGTTGGCGCTCGCTGCCCGCCCGATCACCGGGCACATGGCGCAGCAGAGCTTCGGATCGATCCTCGACGCCGTTCACGTCCTCGCGGCGGCCCTGTGGTTCGGCGTACTCGCCGCACTCGCCCTTGCCATACCGTCGCGTGGTTCATGGGCGATCTGGTTGCCCAAGTACTCCGCCCTCGCCTGGCGATGCGTCCTTGCATTGGTCGTCACCGGTATCGTCAACGCCGTTGTGCGACTCGACTCACTCTCCGCCTTCTACGACACCGCATACGGCCGGGTGATCCTCGCCAAGATCGTGGTGATCGCGCTGCTCGTCGCCCTGGGATGGTGGTGGCGCCGGACGTGGGTGGTCGCGAGCGCTGCACACCGCATGAGTTCGGACGGATCCCTGCGTCGCGCCATCGGTGAAGTTGTCTTCATGGCCATCGCATTCGGGCTTGCCGCGGCCCTTGCGACAACTGCGTAAGACGTGCCTCAGCGCTACATTTCGTGACCCGCACATTTAACGTTTCACGTCGAGATTTAACCTCTACGTGAGTTTATTTTCCCAGCTTGCGGCGGTTTCCGGCCGCCCTTAGCGTTGCTCGCATGACGGAGGCCCAACGCTCGTTTCTCGTCTGCGCTTCGCAGCGCAGCGGCAGTACTTTGCTGGTCGAATCCCTGCGAGCAACCGGGGTCGCGGGTGAGCCGGAAGAGTTCTTCCAGTACCTCCCCGAGACCTCTCGATCGCCTCAACCGAGGCAGTGGTTCGAGGACGTCACGGACGAGTCCGTCCTGAGCCTGCTCGCCCCGTTTCACCCGGGCACGCCGGACACGCGCACCTCCGAACAGTGGCGCACACAACTTCTCGAACTCGGCCGAACCCCCAACGGAGTCTGGGGCGGCAAGCTGATGTGGAATCAGACGCCGCTCCTGCTCGATCGCGCGGCCGGACTGCCGTGGCGCAGTGGGACGGACCTACGTTCTGCACTCCACGACACCCTCGATCACGACCTGCAGTTCATCCACGTCTATCGAGAAGATGTTGTCGCTCAAGCTGTGTCGATGTGGCGCGCCGTGCAGACACAGGTCTGGCGCGACGACGCGACTCCACCGAATCTCTCGGACGGTGCGCAGTACAACGCGCTCGGAATCGCGCACCTGGTGACGATTCTCGGTGAGCAGGAACGCCACTGGAAGCGCTGGTTCGAGGAGGAGGACATCTCTCCCATCGAGATCGGGTTCCGCGATCTCACCGAAGACCCGCAGTCCGTGGTCGCAAAAACTCTCATCTCCCTCGGCCTCGACGGACAACTGGCCCCACCACCGCCGCTGCGCCGTCAGAGCGACGGACGATCCCGCGAATGGGTGCAGCGCTACCGCATCGACGCCGAACAGAACGGATACCCCGTCACATGAGCACCGTCACCGATGTGGTCGACGAACTCCGAGTTCTCGAATCCGAAGCGGTTCACATCATTCGAGAGGTGGTGGCAGAGCTCGAAAGACCGGTACTGCTCTTCTCGGCCGGCAAGGATTCGATAGTCCTGCTTCGACTGGCCGAGAAGGCGTTTCGGCCGTCCCCGCTCCCCTTCCCGGTTCTGCACGTCGACACCGGTCACAATTTCGAGGAGGTCATCGAATTTCGCGACCGCCGAATCAAGGAGGGTGGACACACACTTCTGGTTGCCTCCGTTCAGGATTCGATCGACCAGGGCAGAGTGCAGGAGTCGACCGAGACCAGCGGATCGCGAAACCGCCTGCAGACCAGAACCCTGCTCGACGCTCTCGAAGGTGGAAGGTTCGACGCCGCGTTCGGCGGCGCCCGCCGGGACGAGGAACGCGCGCGAGCCAAGGAACGAGTCCTCAGCTTCCGTGACGAGTTCGGCCAGTGGGACCCGCGAGCGCAACGGGCCGAACCGTGGTCGCTCTACAACGGTCGGATCAGACGCGGCGAGTCCGTTCGTGTCTTCCCCCTGAGCAACTGGACCGAGCTCGACATCTGGCGCTACATCGCCCAGGAGGAACTGGAACTGCCGTCCATCTATTTCGCGCACCAACGGCGGGTATTCGAGCGCGACGGAATGCTCCTCGCTGCTTCCGAATTCAGCACAGACGCCGAGAACGCCGCGGCAACGAGCGAGTGGGTGCGATATCGAACCGTCGGCGATCTGACCATCACCGGCGCCGTTCGATCGCACGCCACCACCATCGACGACGTCGTCACCGAAATCTCGGCCGCGACGGTGTCCGAACGAGGCGAGACTCGCGCAGACGACCGAACGTCGGTCGCCGCGATGGAAGACCGAAAGCGTGAGGGCTACTTCTGATGACCACCACCATCACTCGCCAACTCCTGCGGCTGGCAACGGCGGGTAGCGTCGACGACGGCAAGAGCACGCTGATCGGCCGACTGTTGCACGACACCGACAGCCTGCCAACCGATCACCTCGATTCCGTGACCGACGAGCACGGTGTCGCCGACCTGGCTGCACTCTCCGACGGACTACGCGCCGAGCGTGAACAGGGCATCACGATCGACGTCGCGTACCGATTCTTCTCCACTCCGACAAGAAGTTACGTACTCGCCGACACCCCGGGACACGAGCGCTACACGCGCAACATGTTCACCGGAGCCTCCAACGCGCACGTGGCGGTCCTGCTGGTCGACGCGAGGACCGGCGTGCTGCGTCAGACGCGTCGGCACGCCAGAATCGCTGCGCTACTGGGTGTTCCGAACCTTGTGGCCGTGGTGAACAAGATCGATCTGGTGGATTTCGACGAAGCGAGGTTCGCTCAGGTGCAGGAAGAACTGCGAGCCTTGGCGCGGCAAGTCGGACGCGAGGACGTACTTGCCATCCCGGTCTCCGCGAAGGCCGGCGACAACGTCGTGACGCGTTCCGAGAACACCGCGTGGTACGACGGGCCGACACTTCTCGAATATCTCGAAGGCGTCGAACTCCATGCGCCTGCGACACACATCGAGGAGCTTCGGCTTCCCGTGCAGTGGGTTTCGCGTCCCGATCCACAGAATCGGCGCCGGTACACCGGCCGTATATCGGCAGGCACACTGAGCGTCGGAGACGAGGTAGTGGTCCTGCCGTCCGGCTCGAAGAGCACCGTGATCGGCCTCGACACCCTCGACGACAACCGCACTACCGCCGTTGCACCACTGTCGGTTTCGGTGGAACTGGCCGACGACATCGACGTCGGACGTGGCGACGTTCTGGTCAGCGGAGGTGCGCAGGCCCACTTGCCGGTTCTGGCCCGAGAACTCGAAGCCACGATCTGCTGGTTGTCGAACACGCCACTGCGAGCCGGCGATCGGATAGCACTCAAACATACGTCCCGGACCGTGCGAGCGACCGTTCAAGAACTGCACACCCGACTCGATCCCGAGACGCTCGACGAGCAGGACAGCCCGGTGGAGTTGGGGCTCAACGACATCGGAACGGTCACGCTCCGAACCAGTTCCGTGGTGGTCGCCGATACCTACGACCACAATCGGGACTCCGGCGCGTTCATTCTGATCGACGAGCAGAGTAACGACACCGTCGGCGCCGGCACCATTCTCGAACCACGCGTTGTCGTTCCCGGTGAGCAGACCCGCAACGACATCAAGTGGCATCCGTCTTCACTCGAACGTCAGCGGCGGTGGGCGTCGACGACCCAGAAGGGCGCGACGATCTGGTTGACCGGCCTGCCCGCCTCCGGAAAATCCACCGTCGCTGTGGCTGTCGAACGTGCGCTGGTCGACGCGGGACGCACCGCGTACCTCCTGGACGGTGACAACGTCCGCCACGGTATCTCCGACGATCTCGGGTTCTCACCGGGAGATCGGGCCGAGAACATCCGGCGCGTCGGACATCTCACTCGACTGTTCGCCGACGCCGGCGTGGTGGCCATCGCGTCGATGGTCTCGCCACTGCGTTCGGACCGAGCAATTGCGCGTGCTCTCAACGAAGCTGCCGGGCTCACCTTTCTCGAAATTGCTGTCACCACTCCCGTCGAAGAATGCGAACGCCGAGATCCCAAGGGCCTGTATGCACGTGCGCGAGCGGGTGAACTGAAGGGACTCACCGGTATCGACGCGCCGTACGAGACCCCGGAGGACCCGGACTTGGCTTTCGACACGACGGGGGCTGACATCTCCGAGTTGGTCGAGCGGGTCATCGCATTGTTGGAAGAACGCGAAGCCACCAGGCCCTAGGGGTTTTCGGTGTCCGACTCGAGATAGCCGCGGTCCGCGCTGTAGGCGGACCGCACGTTGGGTCGGACACCGATCTTTTCGAGATATGCCGCCATGCGGTGCACGGCCATCGCGCTACCCAATGCCTCGTCGGGAAGACGATCATCCGTTTCGGCGCGCCACGTGTGAAGCTGCGAGGACAATTCCGCCTGTACCGCCGACACTTCCGGTCGATCGATCAGATTGATCTTCTCGTCAGGGTCGGACCGTAGGTCGTACAGCTCCCGAGGTGCGCGTACCGCCAGATGCTCGGTGCCGAGCGCCTTTCCGGAAAGACTGTCCTCGATGTCGAGCGGTAGATCCAGAGCCGGGCGGACGGCGTAGTTCTCGATATAGCTGTAGTCCTTGGTGCGCACCGCTCGAATGGGATCGAAGCTGTCGTGAAAGGTCTTCTCCGTGAACAAGGAAGTCCGGACGGGCTCGGAAGGCTGGGTTCCACGATCGACGAGGGCATCGGCGTGCGTGCGCCCTTCCACCTCGGTGGGGACATCGATGCCGAGGAGATCGAGAATGGTCGGAACAAGGTCCACACCGCTGAAGAGTGTCTCGTATTCCTTTCCGCCACTGCGATACCGAGCCGGAGGCCGAGCGATCAACGCAATTCCGGTGCCCGGTGCGTAGAGCGTCGACTTGGCACGTGGGAACGCGGCGCCGTGATCGGTGAGAAAGAAGACCCACGTGTTCTCGTCGAGCCCCTCTTCCTCGAGCGTCCCGAGCAGATCACCCACCGCGGCGTCGGCCACCTCTACGCTGCCGTGGAATTCGGCCAGATCCTCGCGTACCTGCGGCACGTCGGGAAGGTATCCGGGAACCTCCAGCGCTGCGGTGTCCGCCGGTGTGTAGCGATCGGCCGGGTACGGCCGATGCGTTTCGAAGAACCCCGTGGTGAGCAGGAACGGCTCGGGCGGGAAGCGTCGTAGCCAGTTCTGGGCACGCGGAACCACGTAGTCGCAGAACGAGTTGGTGACGTCGTACTCGTGATAGCCCAGTCGCTTCGGATACGCAGTCTCGTGCTGCATGCCGAACAGTGAGGTGTACCAGCCGTTGTCGGAGAGGATTTGCGGGAGCGTCTGCACCTCGGCGTGGTACTCCCAGCCGTGGTGCGCCAACCCGATCAGACCGTTGTTGTGCGGATACCTGCCCGAGAAGAGAGAACCGCGCGAAGGTGAGCACAGCGGCGCCGTCGCGTGTGCGTCGGTGAACCGGATGCCTTCTGCTGCCAGTCGGTCGAGATGGGGGCTGTTGACCCCGGCGACACCGTAACTCGCGAGGTGTCGCCCCAGGTCGTGCCAATGAATGATCAGGACGTTATCTCGCGCAGCCGACACGTGGGCAAGGCTAGTAGCCCCGCCCACGTGCGGCAACAGCTCGAATCAGCAGGATCTCAACTGTTTCTGCCGAGCTGCCTGATCCAGGCTCGGGTGTCGGCCGGATCGATGACGTCGTCCAGTTCGAACGTGGTCGCCGCCATGAGAGCCTTGCCCTGTGCGTAGGCCAGTTCCACGAACTGACCGAACAGGGTTTCCCGAGCCTCCGGATCTTCGACGGACTCGAGTTCCTTGCGGAAACCGAGACGCACCGCGCCTTCCAGACCCATCGGCCCGATCTCGCCCGTCGGCCACGCCACCGTGAACTCGGGTGCGTGGAAGGAACCACCGGCCATCGCCATGGCGCCCAACCCGTAACCCTTACGCAGGATGATCGTTCCGAACGGCACCGTGAGGCGAGCACCGGCAACGAAGAACCTGCCGAACCTTCGGACCGTCGCCTCTTCCTCCGAATCCGGACCCACCATGAATCCCGGTGTGTCGCAGAGGGTCACCAGAGGGATGCGGTGCGCTTCGAGCAGTTCCAGGAAATCCGAAGCCTTGTCGGACGCCTCCGCGTCGATCGCTCCGCCGAGATGCTCGCTGCTGTTCGCCAGCACACCGTACGGAACTCCTTCGACGCGAACGAGTGCAGTCACTACACCGCGTCCGTAATCTCGACGCAGTTCCAGGACGCTGTCGACATCCGCGATCGCCTCGATCGCTCCACGAACGTCGTACGAGCGCAGGCGATTCTCCGGCACCACGTGCCGCGAGAGCCGCGGATCCGGAGCCGCCCACTCTCCGCTCGCGCCCTGGAAATAGCCGAGGTACTGCTTGGCCAGGGCCACAGCATGAGCGTCGTCGTCAGCGACCAGGTGTACGACGCCGTTGCGGCGCTGCACGTCGATGGGGCCGATGTCCTCGGGGCGGAAGTTTCCGAGCCCGCCGCCCTCGACCATGGCAGGGCCTCCCATGCCGATGTTGGCATCGGGCGTCGCGATCAGTACGTCGCACGCGCCGGCCAGGGCCGCGTTGCCCGCGAAACAACGACCGGACACGACGGCGACCATGGGCACCCGGCCGCTCAGAGCCGCCATGGCACGGAAGGTTCCCAGTTCCAGGCCCGCCCCGGCGCCCGCGTCGGTGTCACCGGGGCGACCACCGCCGCCTTCCGCGAACAGCACTACCGGAACTCGCTTGCGATCGGCGATCTCGAGCAGGCGGTCGGTCTTGGCGTGATTGCGCATGCCCTGGGTACCGGCGAGCACCGAGTAGTCGTAAGAGATCACGACGCTCTCGCCGCCGCTGATGGTCGCCACTCCGCCGATCAGTCCGTCGGCCGGAGTGTTGGCGATCAGGTCTTCCTCGCTACGTCGACTGCGCTGCGCTGCCAGCGCGAGAGCGCCGTACTCGACCAGGCTGTCGTCGTCGACCAGGTCGTAGACGTTCTCGCGAGCAGTCCGGCGTCCCAGCTTGTGGCGCTTGGCCACAGCTGCGGGCCGCGCCGCGTCCAGGGTCACCTCGTGGCGAGCGATGATCTCCGCGAGATCGGGGCGGACGTCGTCGAGGTCCACCTCGTCGACCTCGGCGAGCTTCGAGCCCGCGCTCGCGCTACGAACGACGAGCAATGGTTCGCCCGCTCCGACCGATCGTCCCGGTGACGACAACACTCGGACCACTTCGAGGTCACCGGGCGCCGAAAGTACATGCTGCATCTTCATCGCCTCGAGGACGGCAACCTGGCCTCCCGCATGGACACCGTCACCGACGGCGGCAAGTTCGACGACGATGCCCGCCATCTGTGCACGAACCACGTCTTCGTCCGGTGCCACGTCCACGTTCGAGGAAGGCGTTTGCGGACCGGCTTCGGGAACAAGATCCGCCAATCGCGAACCCAAACAGTCGACGTCGACCAGACCGTCACGGAAGTCCTTGTCGGACAATATGGCCTGCAAGAATTCGAGGTTGGTCGCCACACCGTCGATAGTGAACTCACTCAGAGCAGCAATCGACTTGCGCACAGCCGCAGGAAAATCCGATCGACGCGTGTGGGTGACGACCTTCGCCAGCAGCGAATCGTACCGCGCACTCGGCGAGAGGCCGACCGTACCGAAGGTGTCCACTCGCACGCCGGGCCCGCCCGGAGGGGTGAAGTTGTCGAGCGTGCCGGACGACGGCAACGCATTGCCGTCCGGCGTCATGGTTTCCATGTTGACGCGAGCCTGGATCGCGATTCCCGATGCGATTGCCACGGATCCGACTGTCTCCGAGTCCTTCTCGACAGCGGTGATTCCGGTTGGCAGGTCCAGATTCTCGAACGGAACTCCGTCCGCGATCGCGAGCTGTACGGCGACGAGGTCGACTCCGGTGACCTCCTCGGTCACCGTGTGCTCCACCTGAATTCGGGGATTGACCTCGAGGAAGACGAATCCGCGTTCCTCGACCAGGAACTCGACGGTCGCGATGCCGCGGTAGCCGACCTCGGCGCACAGCCTCGCGGCCGCAGCGTGAAGACGCTCGCGCAGGGCCCCCGACAGCCCCTGCGCGGGCGCAACCTCGATCAACTTCTGATGCCGACGTTGGACGCTGCAATCGCGGTCACCCAGAGCGAGCGCGTGAGTTCCGCCTTGCCCCGGCGCCGCCACGATCTGCACTTCGATGTGCCGAGCGTGCTCACTGAGTACCTCGGCGAACAGTGCCGAACTACCGAACCCCGACTGGGCTTCGGCCGCACACACACGGTACGCGTCGTCGAGAGCTTTCGGGTCGCGCACCGCGCGCATGCCGCGGCCACCGCCGCCGCTGAGCGCCTTGATCATGATGCCGCGGGAGTTTCGCTCGAAGAATTCACGCACCTCGTCGAGGTCGGCGTTCGCCGATGTCGACGGCAGGACCGGTACGCCGGAGTCGACAGCCGCAGTGCGGGCGCTGGCCTTGTCGCCGAAAGTCCGGAGAACCTGGGCGTCCGGGCCGACGAAGACGATGCCCGCCTCGGTGCACGCCTGCGCGAATTCGGCATTCTCACTGAGGAATCCGTAGCCCGGGTGCACGTGCGTGGCGCCCGTTTCGGCCGCGATCTTCAGCAATGTGCTCTGATCCAGGTACGCGGATGCGCCCGACGCTCCGAGCGGCACCGACTCCGTGGCCGCCGCGACGTGCGGACTGGACGCGTCGTCGTCGGCGTAGACGGACACCGTCTCGATCCCGAGTTCACGGGCAGTTCGAATGATCCGCAGCGCAATCTCGCCGCGGTTCGCAATCAGCAGTCTCACTTGTCCCCCTGAGTGCGCTCGAACAGATCGCCCTTGCGCACCTTTCCTGTCGCTGTCATCGGAAGCGCCTCGAGCACTTCCACTTCGGGCACCTTGTACGTGGCCATGTTCTCCTTCGCCCACGAGACGATCTCGTCGGCCGCGGTGTCGGAACCCTCGACCAGCTGGACAAACGCAAAAGCAACCTGTCCCTTGTCCTGATCCGGTTTCGGCACCACCGCAGCCTTTTCGATCGCGGGATGGAGCATCAGCAGCGCTTCCACCTCGGAGGGAAAGACACTCATGCCGTTGGTCTTGATCATTTCCTTGTTGCGCGCCAGATAGTGCAAACCACCACGCTCACTGAACTTTCCGACGTCGCCCGTCTGCAGCCAGCCGTCACGGATGGCGTCGGCGGTGGCGGCCTCGTTGTGGTAGTACGCGGAAAGGATCGACGGGCTGCGCACGATGATCTGTCCGTGCTCGCCGACGGGAACCGGCCTGCCGTCGTGATCGACGATCAGAACGTCGGTGCCGGGCACCGGAATCCCACAGAACACCGGCTCGCTTTTCAGGTCGTAGTCACCCTCCTGGAAGCCGAGGGTGATCGTGTCCGCGGTGTGGGTTTCGGTCATGCCGTAGCTCGCTTCGCGCAGAACGCCGCCGGTAGCCTCGCGCCACCGCTGGCGCGTGGCCGGATCGAGTTTGAGAACAAACGAGACTGCCATGGCGTTCTGGAGTGTCGAGAGATTTCGCTCCGAGAACCCTGATGTGTCCATCAGTTCGACGTAATTGTCGACGGTTCCGACCAGTGAGGTCACACCGTAGGTCTCGACCGCGTCGAGCGTGGTCTCCGCATCCCAACGATTCAGCAGGACAACGGTTCCGCCGTTGACGAGCGGAACCAGAATGCCGAAGTCCTCACCCGCGATCCAGAAGATCGGCAGAAACACCAGAGATACCGGCGGATTGGCACCCACCTGGTCACCACCGGCAAGCGTCGCGGTGGCCGCGGTGTAAACCATGTGACGCTGAGTGTGCTCACAACCCTTGGGCATTCCCGTCGTTCCGCCCGTGTAGTTCAGGGCGGCGAGGGAATCGAGTTCGGTGGCAACGGGAGTCGCACGCTCACTGGTGATGATCGACTGCCAGTCGCTCAGGCGCGGATCGTCGACCTCGAAGGGCAGTTCGACGGTGGGGATCGCGGTAAGCATGTCGGAGACGGCAGTCTTCGCGACGTGTTCGAGTGGTGTCTGCGAACGAATCTTCTTCACCAACTTCGAGAAGGTGTTCTGCGTCAGAAGAACCGTGACGCCCGCATCGTTGAGTTCGTGAATCAATTCGTGTTCACGGAAGAGCGGATTGATCGGCACGTGAACCGCACCGACCTTGAGAATGCCGAGCATCGCGATATGGAACTGCGGGCAATTGACCAGGTGAACGCCGACGCGATCGCCGCGTTCGACTCCGAGTGAAAGCAGCCATCCGGCAAAACGATCCGAAAGCTCGTCGTATTCGGAATACGTGACGACCCGGCCGTAGAAGACGATTGCGGGAGTATCCGGCCGCTCGACCGCCCAATGCCGCAAGTAGTCGACAAGTCCCCCACCTTCGAGCGGACACTCGACGGCGCGGGGAATGCCGGCGGGCCAATGCGCTTGTTGCAGCGCGGAGATTTCCGCCAGAGCCGCTTCGAGCACGTCTTTTTCTGCCACCGATCACTCCATTCGTAAAAGAAATCTATTTCGACTCTTCGAACCCGATCAACCGCTCGGACATCGTCGTCATATCCGCAATGAACTGGTTCTGCTCTTCGACACTCGCCTTACTCAGTCGTGCTCCACCGGCCATCTGCGCGTCCGAGATCATCTGAACGAGCACCGGGGGCGAAACGCAGGGATCCACGTCGTGAACCTGTTGAATCCGTTCGACGAAGCGCACGTAGCGGCTCACGAGCTTTTCGCGAACCGCCGACCAACTGCGCTCGACCTCGGAATCCACCCGCGCCCGATGCTCGATCACCGCGAGCAGGTCACCGTAGGTGTACACGGCCGTAATGAACGCCGACGTGGTCGTTCGGAGAACTTCGCGTAGATCCTCGGCCGCCGGGCCCTCCATGTGCTGAGCGTCGAGGAACCGTCGACACATCATTTCGGCGACGGCACGGAAGACCTCGTCCTTCGAGGAGAAGTACGCGTAGAAGGTCGCCCGGGAAACATCAGCCCTGGTCGTGATCGTCTCGACGGTCACAGCGTCGTATCCGAGTTCGCCGAAACAGAGCGCAGCGGTGTCGAGCAGGCCGGCCCGGCGTGGACCGTCCCCGAGCTTGCGGGCTGTCCGCGCTCGCTCCTGCGTTTCGCTGGTGGTCACCGTCACAGTGTGTGTTGACGTTGACGTCAATGTCAAGAACCGACCCCGCGTCGACCGAATTCGATCTTTTGTTCGGGTTGCCCTTTCACAGCCCATATATCGGGTGTAAGACTCTGCCTCTAATGCTTTTCGCCTTTCCCAGAAGGAGTCAGTTCCGTGCCGGAAGAATCCGCCTCACCCTCCTATTCCACAATCAAGGAAACAGTTGCAGCTTTGATGCCGGAACTGGAGTCGGAACTTGTCGAACTCGTTCGTATTCCGTCGATAGCAACAGAGGGTTTCCCCAGCAAACCCCTGTTCGAGGCTCACGACCTGATCGTTTCTCTACTGGAAAAGTCCGGAGTCACGAAGATAGAGAAACTCGAGATAACAGGTAAAACCGCGCCCGTCATCATCGCAACAGTTCCCGGCCCCGCCGGGTCCCCGACAGTATTGATGTATTCGCACTACGATGTCGTTCCCGCCGACGACATCGAACTCTGGGATTCTCCGCCTTTCGAGCCGACCAGACGCGACGGCGCGATATACGGCCGCGGTACAGCAGATTCGAAGGCAAATGTCATCGGCATGATCGGCGCACTTCGCGTATTCGACGGAAAGCCGCCGGTGACGGTCAAGCTCGTCATCGAAGGCCAGGAAGAATTCGGCAGCCCCTTCGACAACTATCCGCCCGAAGCCCCCGAATTGTTTGCGGCCGACGCAATGGTCATCGCCGACGTCGGCAGCGTTCGCCCCGGATCGCCGACTCTGACCGTCGCATTGCGCGGATCCGCCCAGGTGATCGTCGAACTGGCCACTCTCGGAGCCGACAAGCACAACGGCCTCTACGGCGGCGCCGCACCGGACGCCCGCCTCGCGCTCATCCGCGCACTGGCGTCGCTGCACGACGACAACGGTGACGTCGCCGTCGACGGCCTCCTGCGCGAACCGTGGACCGGCAGTTCATATACCGAGGACGAGTTTCGCACCCTCGCCGAGATCCGCGACGGGCTTCCGCTACTGGGCACCGGCGGCATCGGCGAACGCATCTGGTCGGGCCCGGCCGTCACCGTGACCGGAATCGACGCTCCTCCGGTGGACGGTGCCGTCAATGCCGTCGCCAGCACCGCCCGCGCCGTGATCAATCTGCGCGTGCACCCGCGCCAACCTGCCACCGAGGCGCAGGCTGCTCTGGTCCGGCACCTGGAAGCCTTGCGGCCCTTCGGGTTGGCGTTGACCGTCACTGCAGGAGAAACGGGCGACGGGTTTGCCGCGGCCGAAGGCGGACCGGCCTTCGACGCAGCGCTGTCAGCACTCTCGCAGTCATGGGGTGAGCCGGCCGGACTGATGGCAGGCGGCGGATCGATCCCCCTCGTCATGGCCTTGGATACAGCAGTGCCGACCGCTGAGAAGCTGTTGTTCGGCGCCACCGACGGCTACGCGAACATCCACGGCCCCAACGAACGCGTCCTGCTCGACGAGCTGGAGAAGGCCGTCGTCGCCAAAGCCCTGTTCTTTCAGGAGTATGCACACACCTTCGAGGGGAAGAAATGAGCACCGAGACCGACACGGGATCCGCGCAGACACCGGCCAAGAAGAAGTTCGAGTTCCCCGGTGCGGTCACGATGCTCGCGATCGTCACCGTCCTGGTCTGGGTTGCAGCACTGTTCATTCCGGCCGGACGCTTCGGCGTCGACGTGGACGGCTCACCCGTTCCCGGCACCTTCGAGACCGTCACGTCTCCGCTCTCGTTCTGGGAACGAATCCAGCAGCTGATCCTCTCCCCCGTGAACGGCCTGTACGGCGTGCAGGATTCGATCACCGGGTTCGTCGACACCGACAACATCGGACGGCTCTTCGGCTCCGTCGGCGTCGTCCTCTTCATCATGGCGCTCGGTGCGTTCATCTCCGTCAGCTTTGCCACCCGCAGCCTCGAAACCGCTGTCTCCCAACTCGCCACCAAGCTCAGCGACAAGGGCTGGCTGCTCATCACCGTCATCATGGTGCTGTTCTCGCTGCTGGGTTCGACGATGGGCTTCTCGGTCGAGACCTTCGGCTTCTACGCCCTGCTCATACCGCTGATGACGGCACTGGGTTACGACCGCATGGTCGCGGCCACCATGATCATCCTCGGCGCACTGGTCGGAAACATGGCGTCGACGGTCAACCCGTTCTCGATCGGCGTCGCCTCGGGTGAAGCAGGCGTCTCCATCGGTGACGGCATCGTGCTGCGCGTGATCCTGTGGATCGTATTGACCGCAGTAGCAGTGGTATTCGTTCTCCGCTACGCCGCGAAGGTGAAGAAGGATCCGTCCAAGTCGCTCGTCGGTTTCGACATCGAGGACGACGAAGACGAGGAGCCGGCCGAGCCGGTGGCCATCGACGGCAAGCTCACCGGAACTCAAAAGCTGGTGCTGCTCATCACCGGGCTCACCTTCGGATTGATGATCTTCTCCGTCATCCCCTGGTCGAGCATCTTCGGAGCCACCACCGGACCGGCCGAGTACGACGCGTACCACGTCACCACCACCGAACCCTACTGGTTCGAGTTGAACTGGTGGTTCCCGCAATTGGCGATGCTGTTCATCCTCGCCGCAGTTCTCGTCGGCATCGTCGCGAAGATGGGTGAGAAGAAAATCGTCTCCCTGATCACGCGTGGAGCCGGCGACATGGTCGGCCCGGCAATCGTCATCCTGCTCGCTCGCGGCGTCTCGGTGATCATGACGAACACCGAAACCCTCGACACCATCCTCAATGCGATGGAGCAATTGGTCAGCGGCGCTTCGGCCGGAGTCTTCGCGATCCTCGTGATGCTCGTCAACATCCCGTTGGCGTTTCTGATCCCGTCCAGCTCCGGTCACGCCACCCTGGCGATGCCGCTGCTCGCTCCGCTCGGCGACTTCGCCGGAGTCAGCCGCGCACTCGTCATCACCGCCTTCCAGATGGGCCACGGCCTGATGCTGATGGTCGCCCCGACCAACGTCGTCGTTGTCGGCGGGCTGGCGATGGCGAAGGTGGGCTACGACAAGTTCCTACGCTTCGTCTGGCCACTCCTGCTGATCAACTTCGTGATCGTCGTCGTGGTGATCGGGGCGGCAGCAGTATTCGAGTAGTTCAGGCGTGGTCGGCCTCGCGTGCCGCCGTCTCCAGACGGTCGTTGTACTCGGCCCACCACGCCTGATCACCGGGAGCCAGATTGTCGTCGCCCGCCTTCATCCCCGCTCCGCCGTCGATCAACTCCCGGACGATGTCCGCATGGCCGGCGTGCCGATGGATCTCGGTGACGACGTGAACGAGTATCCGATGCAACGTGACGTCGCGCCGATTCTCCGGCCAATGCTTCACGAAGCCGGGGGCATCCAGATCGTGCTCCTCGATCGTGGCGTCGGCGAAAGCCCAGGTACGGCGATAGGTTTCGACGATGTCGGCCCTGGACTCGTCGGCGCGGGCCCACATGTCGACGTTGAGTTCCTCCGAACGCAACCACGCAGGTAGATCGGGAACACGTCGGCCGAACGTCGGACCGAAATACCCGAGCTCGACGCCGATCATGTGTTTGACCAGACCCAACAAGTTGGTCCCTGTCCGGGTCATCGGACGCCGAATGTCATACTCCGACAGCCCGTCGAGCTTCCAGACGAGCACGTCGCGCGCTGCCTGCAGGTACCGCCGGAGATCTTCCTTTTCCGAGTTGGTGGTCATGAAGCCAACCTAAACCGAGTGGAGCACACATTGACAGCGGTGGAGGATCTGACCGAGGTTGCCTCCCGGGCCGTCGCCGCCGAGCGTGACGCCCGGTCGGTGCGCTGGCACAACCCGACGGCGGTCCGCAAAGCCGCCGCGTCCGTCCGCGATTCGCTCGACGACGAACGAACTGCGCTGAGCCGACCGTCGTACAGTGGGTTGTCGCCCTCGCCGCACATGGCGCACCAACTCGAACTGATCACCCGGTTGCAACCACCGCTTCCCGCCGACGCCTCCATCGGTACCGCCGCGCAGGCCGAGGCCGACGCCGTTGCCGCGGTCACCACTGCACGGATAGCCCTGCGCGCCGCCCACCTTGCGGTTCTCGAAGCACGCGTCGCTGCGCTCGATGCCGGTGACACCGATACCGTCGCCGCTGCGATTCGCGGTTACGTCCCGCTGACCTCGGGCAACCCCGTCGTCCGGCATGTACAGGGTCTCGGCTCGCGGATCCGTGAGGAAGCACGGCACGTCGTGAGTGGCAAGCCTCGGTCGATCGCTTTTCGGCTGGGGCTGAGCCTCGGAATGGGCTTGGCATACCTGGCATTCATCCGCCTCTTCCAGTGGGACGCCAAGGAAGATCGACTGCCTTACCTTGCGCTGTACGCACTCTCGGGTGTGGTCGGAAGCGTCGTGTGCACCAATGCACTCAGCTTCGACGCCGGCCGCGTCCGTGCTGCGTTGTCCGGCGGCACCAGGCTCTGGCACGTACTGGTCGCGAAGAACGCGGTGATGCTGCTTCTCGTCGGCAGCGCCGGGTTCCTGCTCAGCGCCGTCCTCGCCTGGCGCTCCGGAAGCAGTGCTGATCTGGTGAAGGCGTGCGGTCAGGTGCTGACCATGATCCTGCTGTGGCTCGGCGTCGCCAACGTGATGTCCGTGGCGTTGCCGCTGCGGGCCGAACCGATGACGGCACGGCGCCACGACGGCACGTGGAAGCAGTTCCTGCTGTCTTTCGTCATCTCCTACGGTGTCGGACTGATCGTCAATCTGATGCTCTACTGGCGAGTCTGGGCCAAGACGACGCTGCTCGAGCAAATGGGCGGACCATGGATTCCGGTCCTGTTGCTCCTCGCGAGCGCGGCGGCTACCTGGCTGCTGCTGACCGTCCTGGCCGTACTCGTGGCCGAGCAACCACGCTTCCGACGCGCCTTGCAACGGGAGATGGTGGTCTACCGCGAAGAAACCAACCACCTGCAGGCGACCATTCAGCACAATTCCGGCTAATGTAACCGTGCGTGGCTGATCCGGGCACGTCGCGAGTACACCGCGAGTACACGCAGTGTCGAGGAAGGCGTGACCCATCATGTCCGTAAAGCCTGGCGCAGCCGCCACAACGGCCGCCGTGAGTACCGCCTCCTGGCTACCACTCGTCGTGGTGGTCCTCACCCAGATCCAGGCGTCGTTCGCCGTCAACGCCCTGACCGTCTCGATGGCCGGTATCACCACCGACCTCGACACGCCCGCAACAAGTGTCGGCACCGCGATCACCGCGGGCACCTTCGCCATGGCTGCCTTCATTCTGCTGGGAGCCAAGATCGGCGCCCGGTACGGAACGCGTTCGGTCTTCCAGATTGCGGTCGCGATTCACGGCCTCGCGATGGCCGCGGTTGCTCTGAGTCAGAGCCCGGCAATGCTGTTCGTGGCGCAAGCTGCGTCCGGCGCAGTGATCGCCCTCATCGCTCCCGCATTGACGGTCTTCATCGCCACGAACTTCAGTGGCGATCAGCAGGCAAAGGCCATCGGTTACCTGGCAGCAGCAATCCCAGCAGCCGGTGTGCTGGCACTGCTCATCGCCGGTTCCTTCGCGACGACGATCGGGTGGCGTTACTCGTTCGCTCTCGTCGTGGCGCTCGCCGTGGTCAACCTGATCCTGAGCTTCCGTGTCAAACCTGTTCCCCCACAGAAGGACATCACCATCGACTGGGCCGGCGCCGCCATTGCTGCCGTTGCCGTCATCCTGCTCAGCTTCGGATTCAGCGGCCTGAACTCGTGGGGCGTCATCCTTGCCACCGACGCTGCGCCGTTCTCGGTCATCGGTGTTTCACCCGCGGCAATCCTGATCGTCCTCGGCACCATCTGCGCGCAGGGCTTCTTCCAGTGGACGCGAAGCCGCAAGGCACAGAACAAGCCTCAGCTCTTCAACCTCGACGTTCTCAAGACGGGCGCCGAGCGCGCCACCACGATCTGCATGGCGACGATGATGTTCGTGGGAACGGCGGCCAACTTCCTCATTCCGCTGTACATGCAGATCATCCAGGGCCGCACCAGCTTGCAGACGTCGTTCTCGATCATCCCGTACACACTCTCGATCTTCATCGCGAGCACCGCCGTCGCGCGCCTGTACAAGACGTACTCCCCGCGCCTGATCGCACGAGCCGGGTTCGTCGTTGTTGCCGCTGGACTCATCCTGTTGGCCTTCACCATTCGTGGCGACTGGCATCAGATCTTCGTCGTCATCGGGCTGATCACTCTCGGCCTCGGGCAGGGCGCCATCGTTGCGCTGGTGTTCAACACCCTCCTCACCGCAGCCCCCAAGGAACTGGCCGGTGACGTCGGTGCCTGGCGAGGACTGGTACACAACATGTCCGGCAGCGTCGGCATCGCGGTGGCCAGCGTGTTCGCCGTCGGAATCCTCGGTACCCTCGTCAGCGCGCAGCTGATCGACAACCCCACCATCCCGGCATCGCTCAAGGTCGAGTCCGGGATCAATCTCGACCAGGTCAACTTCGTCCCGAACGATCAACTCGTCGTGACGCTCGAAAACACTTCGGCGACACAAGCGCAGATCGACGAAGCCATCCGGATCAACACCGAAGCGCGCCTGCGCGCCCTGCGAACCTCGCTGCTCGTACTCGCCGGACTCTCTCTGCTCGCCGTCATTCCGGCCGGGCGCATGCCCAACGAAGTACCTGCTCTGGAAGAACCGCAACCCACGAAGGGCAAGAAGTAACCGATGTCCAACCAAGACCAGTTCGGCCCCATCGAATACGTAGCCGTCGAGTTTCCCAGCGGTGCACCGACCTCCGCGGGATTCGAGCAGCTGCTCACTCTCGTCGACTCCGGAGCGATCCGCATCCTCGACCTCGAGTTCGTCACCAAGGCCGCCGACGGATCGGTAGCCGTCGTACCGGCCTCCACCTTCGAACTCGAAGATTTCGATCTGGCGCAGTTCGACGGCGCTGCCTCCGGACTGCTCGACGCCGGCGACATCGCTGCCGTTGGTGACGAGTTGGCCGCCGGGAGTGTTGCCGCCGTACTCGTCTACGAGGAACTGGCCATACTGCCTGTCATCGATGCCTGGACACGCAGCGGCGCAAAAGTCGTCACCGAAGGTCACCTGAGCTTGGACGAACTGGCTGATGCACTCGACAACACCGCACCGGAAAATACGGAGAAGGACGCATGAGTTTCTTGAGGCGAGCCGGCCGGGTAGCCGTCGCGAGCTCCATTCACGGCAATGTTCAGCGCCGTCAGCGGACCCGTTGGGCCGCCGAAGATCAGGCTCGCGCAGCCCAGGCCCAGCCGGTGCCGCCGATTCCGGATCTACCGCCCCTGCCGCCGCAGGCAGCCCCGACAGCGTCGATGGACGCGAAGATCGAACAGCTCACCAAGTTAGGCGAACTCAAGAACGCCGGCGTATTGACGGACGCCGAGTTCGAGACCCAGAAGGCGCGCATTCTCGCCTGAACTAGCCGGGCCGCCCGAGGGCAAAAGCCATGACGGGAAGCTGCGTCGTCGCGAGATTCAACAGAGATGCCACTCGCGCATCGGTGAATCCTGCGATGGCACAGCCCACAAGTCCCATCGCCTCGGTCACCAGGTACAGATTCTGAACCAGCACACCGGCATCCACGTGCATCGTGCGGTAGTGCCGCATCGCATACTTCTCGAGCGGTGCTTCCGCGTCGGCGACCACGAACAGAAGAACCGGGAACACGTCGACGAACTCGGGTTGGAGAAGACTCGCACGAAGGTGCTCTCGTACGTCGCCCAGCCGGACAGCTTCGGCGCGGTCCGGGGCATACCGGTACACCCCGACTCCGAGCGGATCACTGGGCTGGGTGACAACCATCAACACCGTCAGTTCGCGCATCCCACCGGCCGTCGGGCTGCTGACCAGACTGTGGTGCAGCACGTTTGACAGTTCGACTGCTCCCAACGCAACTGCTGCCGGGTTGTAGCGACTCCGTCGTGCCTGCAAGATGTCCGGAAAGCCCCGGGCCGGTAGTGGCGTCGGGGCCGGTAATTCAACGAACTCAGACGTCACCGGCGGCAGTGCGCCCTCGTCGAACGGTCGCTCCGACGGACTCACCGTCCGGTCCAGCGCAGCATGCAGCGATACGACGGCCTCGATCCGCTCGAGTGCGGTCACGAACCCGGGTGCAGCAGACGGGAAACCTCGGCAGCGCCGTCTATCGATACCAACTCGCCTGCGAACCACGCCTCCGGGACGGCAAAGATCGCATTCGACGCCGCGGCGGGAGTGCCGGCAAATGCCGTGCGGGCAGCCTCGAGTGTGGATGCCCGCGTCGACTCGGTGGAGTAGACGACGAGGATTGCCTGCGGCGACTTCGCGAGTACCGACTCCGTCGCTACCTGGCCGAAGTACTTTCCGTCAGGGAGGTCGCTCTCGAAGAGGTTCTTTCCCCCGGCCGCCTCGAGCACACTGCTGTAGAGACCCCTTGCCAGAGCGTAGGACTGCCCTTCCGAAACCTGAAGCATCACAGTGGGAACCGGCTCCTTCCCGGCCACGGACGCCTCGGTGGCGGCGAGCGACTTCTTGCCGTCTGCCAGGAGAGTTGCCGCTTCGTCGCTCGTTCCCGTCAAGGCGCCGAGAGCGTCGAGATCGGACCAGACGTCGTCGATCCGTCCTTCGGTGACTGCCTTGTGGCAATAGCCGCTGTTCACGAAAATCGGGATGCCGAGGTCGCGTAGTTCGTCCATGCTCTGCAATCGGTCACCGTCGAACCAGTATTCGCCGTCGGAGACGATCAGATCAGGACGGGCGTCGAGCAGTGCTTCTTTCGCGGGAACTCCGGTGCTCAGTACCGGCACGGCGGCGAACTGTTGCGCGAGATCGGGACTCGGTGGTGAGAGGTCGGTATTCGATTGTCCGACAATGCGGTCGGCGGCGCCGAGCTGAATCAGAAGCTCCGTCATCGACGGATACAGCGAGACTATCCTTTCGGCCGACGTCGGTAACGTGATGTCACGATCACAATTCGTGACAGTGATCTTCTCGGAGGACGCTGCCGCCGAATCCGCAGTGGAGTTCCCGCAGGCGGTCAGTACAGCTGTGGTAGCTACTGCCGAGCAGAACAGCGCGGCAGTACGTTTCGATGTTTTCAAGACACTGCTTCTTTCGTAGGTAGGAGCGGAGGGGCGAACGAGAGCAGGGGACGACCGGTCAACGGATGAGTGCCGAGATGCACCTGAACGCCGAATACTTCGGACAACAGATCCTCGGTCAGAACCTCGGCGGTAGGGCCCGACGAGACAACCGCACCCTCCGAAAGCAGACACACGTAGTCGCAATAGGCGGCGGCCAGAGCAAGCTCGTGGATCGCGACAACCGTCGTGGTACCGAGTTCGATGACCAGTTCCATCAATTCGAGCTGAGCGCGGATGTCGAGGTGGTTGGTGGGCTCGTCCAGGACCAGCACCGACGGCTGTTGAGCAATGGCCCTCGCCAACATCACACGCTGCTTCTCACCACCGGACAGTTCAGCGAAGAGCCGTGATTCGAAGCCGCGCATACCGGTTCGTGCCAGTGCGGCACTGACGATGTCCCGGTCGATTTCACCCAGTCGGGAGAACGCGCTGTGATGCGGCGTTCGGCCCGTCGCGACAACCTCGCGGACACTGAACGAGAAGTCGGATGAATGCTCCTGCCCGACGACACCGATGATGCGGGCAGCCGATCGGGGCGAGAGATCGTCCCAGACATTCACCTCGTCCACCTTCACGATTCCGCTTCGAGGCTTCATCGAGCGATACAACGCGCGCAGGAGGGAGGACTTTCCGCTGCCGTTCGGTCCGACGAGCCCGACCACACTTCCCTCCGGTGCTTCCAGATCCACACCCGAAATCACCAGGCGCCCGCCCCGAACGATCTGAATTCCGCTGGCCGACAATCTCACGACTGCGCACCGCCGTCCCGTCGAAGCAACCAGAGAAAGAACGGAGCGCCCAATCCCGCGGTGATGATCCCGAGTGGCAATTCGTTGGGCGCATCCAGCGTTCGAGCTGCAAGATCCACGATCACCAGGAAGGTGGCGCCGACGAGCGCGGTGGCGGGGAGCAGCTTGCCGTGATCGGATCCGACGAGGAGCCGTACGGCGTGCGGCACGAGTAGCCCCACGAAACCGATTCCGCCGGCGACGGATACGACCACAGCGGTCAGCAACGACGCGATCACCAGCAACAGCAATCTGGTACGACGCACATCGACGCCTACCGATTGCGCACTCTCGTCACCCATCGCCAGCGCATTGAGTTGGCGCGATTGCGTCAGCAACACCGCTGCGCACAGGGTGATCACCGCGGCCGGCACACCGAGATCCGACCAACTTGCCCCGCTCACCGAACCGAGTAACCAGAAGAGCACTCCCGAAAGCTGGTTCGGGTCGGCACGCAGCTGCACGAAACTTGTTGCAGCCGAGAGTAGATAGCCGATGGCAACACCGGCCAGGACCATGCGTAGCGGGACGAGCATTCCCTCGCGCCTGCCCAGAACGAGAACCGCGATCAGGGAGATCATCGCTCCCAGGAAGGCCGCCACCGGGACACCGATCGACAGCCCGGTTCCGATGCCCGTCGTCATGATCAGCACCGCGCCGAAGGACGCTCCCGAACCGACACCCAGAATGTAGGGATCGGCAATCGGGTTGCGCACCAATGCTTGCAGCACGGCGCCGGCCAGAGACAACCCTGCGCCGGCCAATGCCGCGATCAGAATGCGCGGGACCCGTAGTCCCCATACGATCCGATCGAGCAGTGGATCGACCGGCGGGCCACCGACGTGAGCGTACAACACTGCGAACACGTCGGCGAAGGACAGCGACGCAGCACCGGACCACACTGCGACGGTGGAGACCGCGACGAGCACAACGGCCGTGGCCACTAGAAACGGACCGTACCCACGCTGGCCGACGGGGTGTGCACGCGACGGCGCGTCAGGTACTGCTTCGCTGGTCAGCGTCATCGCGCTCCTGAGTTAGTGGCGTTCGCAGTCGTGAACAGGTGGATCTAACCATAACGACAGTCGTTTTCATTAATAGTGACATGCTCATCTGTGCGGGTGAGGGTCGGACCGCAGAGCGCTCGCCCATGCGAAGAGTGCCCCGACCAGCGCAAAGATGCACGCAACAAGGTAAGCGGTGCCGATGTCCCACCGTCCGGCAATTACCCCGGCAATCAAGGCACCCACCGGCGAACCACCCCAGGCGACCATCCGCGCCGTGGTGTTCACCCGGCCCTGAAGGCGATCCGGCGTCAGGCGTTGCCGTGCACCGATCCCATTGAGGATGGTGACAGTCGCACAGCCGGAGTAGACGGCCAGAGCAGTGATCGCGGAGGCGGTGTTGCTGGTTGTCGCAACTACGAACAGCACCGCCGGGGCGATGGTCAACGCACCGATCGTGATCGCCCCCACCGGCCACCGCGCCGGTAGGCGTGGGAGCAAGACTGCGCCCACCACACCACCGACGGAGACTGCTGTCCACACGGCCCCGATCATCGGACTCGACGTCGAAATCCCCAGCCTCTCGGTCGCGTACACCACCAGGAGCGCCGTGACAGCGCCCTGCGTCAGCGAATTGACGAAGCCGACGCCGGTCAAGGCTCGCAGGAGCGGAGACTGCCAGAGAAAGCTGAGGCCTTCGCGTATGTCACGCGCAATTCCAGATTCCGACTTCTTCGGCGCCGCAGGGGTAATCGAAAACGAGGCTCCGATCGACGCCATGGCCAGTCCGGCCAATACATAGGCCAGCGCATCAGCACCCAATGCGTAGGCGGGGCCGATCGATGCCACGAGCACTCCGGCAATCGCCGGAAAGACAACATCGATCAGCGTGCCGGCCGTCCACAGCGCACTGTTGGCGGCCGGTATCCTCTGCCGACCGACCAGAGCAGGCAGCGCTCCGAAAGCTGCAGCGTCGAACCACACGAAACACGTTCCGATGCACATCGATACGCCGACGGCATGCCACGCGGTCAAGACACCAAGCGCCTGGGCCACCGGAATACTCGCCAAGGCAAGAGCAGCTGCGGCCTGCGCACACAGGATGACCGTGCGCCGATCGACTCGGTCTGCCACCGCGCCGGCGAACAAACCGAACACGAGGTACGGCAGAACCGTCCCAGCGGCCGCGAGCGAGGTGAGAAACGGAGACCGACTGATGTCGAACACCAGGATCGGCATGGCCACTCCGGTCACCGCCGCACCGGCCACGGCAATCGTGCGGGCGGTGAAGAACAATCGAAACGATCTGTCCCGAAACACATGTGGTTGCGCTTCGACGGATCCCGTCGTCGGGGTCTCGCTCATGTATGCACTCTCTTGTACTTGTTGCTCTCCGTCGCGATCTTTCGTACGGTGGCATCGTAATGGAAATGGTTTCCATTACGGAAGGGATGACAATGAGCAACATTTCGTTCGACAGCGTCTCCAACTCGGCTCCGGCCAATGCACTCCAGGGCGTCGGCACCAATGCCCTCGTCGACAACCCGTTCACCTTCGAGCCGGTTGCCGAGGCAACGTCAGCACACGCTCTGCAGGGTGTGGGTACCAACGCTCTCGTCGACAACCCTTTCAGCTTCCAGAGCTGAAACCTTCCTTGATCCAGCCTGTTTCGACAGTCTGATCTGCTGACGACCCCGCCCGCATCCGACTCGTCGGGTGCGGGCCTCGACAAGGAGATCCGTGTACGCCCTCGCCGACGGACACCAGCTGTACCCGACCCCGGACGGTTCTTGGCACTACCTGACACCGGACGAGAACGCAGTCACGATCGGTGCGCCTGCCGAAGATCTCGCGGAACTCGACAGCTTCCTCCGACGGTCGAACTCGCCGCTCGGCGCGGGATCGATCGAGATCGCCGACGCCCTCGTCGCACGCGGCGTGCTGGTTGTTCCAGGTGAAGTACCGGAGATTCCAGTCCTCCGACATGTACTGATCGACGGAACCGGGCCCGTTGCCGATGCCTGCATCGCCCTGCTGTCCGAAGCTCTTCCGGATCTCGAAGTCATATTCACCACTGCGCCAATCGAAGACGACGTCGCGGCATCGGACCTCGTACTGTCGGTTGCCGACGCTCCCCCTCACGACGCGTGGTCGGAACTCGATACCTGGTGCCGCCGCAGCCGAACTCCGTGGCAACGCGTCCACGCCGAGCTGGGCGAGATATACGTAGGCCCCTTCTTCGACGGCATCGACAGCTCGAGCTACCGGGACGTCTGCGGACGACGGCTTGCCGCGTCGCGTGTACCGGATCATCTGCAGGCACTGTGGAAACACCTCGCCGGCAGCGACCGCCGTCCGCTTGAACTTTCGCCCACCGCAGCCGCAATGGTCAGTGCACTTGCATGTTCGGACGTCGTGGCTGGTTCCTACGGCGCACCGCAATCACACCTTCACCACCAGATCCGGATGAATCCACGAACCCTCATGACGACTCGCCATCCCGTGTTACCACTGCCAGGCGGCGTTCTCGAACCTTTGCCGACGCTCCGGTGATCTCCCTCGGTGTCGAGGTTCCGGCCGCTGACGGTTCTCTGCTCGCTACGGATGTGCTTCTCCCATCAGAGTCTTCACCTCGAGGGCTGATCGTGATCCGCACCCCGTACGGGCGTGGGTGGCATCTGGCCGAGGGAATCGAATGGCGATCGCGAGGAATTGCGTTCCTCTGTCAGGACGTACGTGGGCGGCACGATTCCACCGGCTCTTGGGAACCGTACGTCCACGAGCGAGAGGACGGCGCCGCCCTGGCCGAGTGGCTGAAGGATCAGCCATGGACGCCGAAGTGCGTCATCGCCAGCGGGGCTTCGTATGCGGCCGGAACCGCCTGGGCATTTGCTGCCGAGACCAACAGCGCCGATTGGTCATTTCGTGTAAACGGCGTCGTCTCCAAGGTGCCGACCATCGGAAGCGACCGCGTCAAACGTGATCCCTCGGGGATACTTCTCCTCGCCGAGCATCTGGCGTGGTGGGGCGAGCACGGAGATTCGTCGTCCTCCCGTGAGGGTTTCATCCCTGAACTGATGCGCTCGGATTCAGCTTTGCTGGAACATCTCCCGGTGCAGTCGATGATCGAGAAGGTCGGCCTGACCTCCGATTCGCCGGGTTGGGTGACGCCGATCAACCGGGCTCGTGAACGCCAGCCGTACGGCAGCGACGATCTCGTCTCCGCGGACGACCTGTCCGAACTCGATGTCGCCGGATTACACATCGGAGGTTGGGACGACGCGATGATCCGGGAGACGCTGAGACACTACGCATCCGTGGAGCGCGGACCACAAAGTTTGATCGTGGGCCCCTGGGCGCATGACCTCCGCCCCGGAATGGTCGGCGAGACAAGTTTCGGCCACCTTCAGGTCGAGTGGATGGAATCGATATTCTCGGCGCGGCCCGTGACCGTCAATCGGGTGTTCGACCGGGGTGCCGGCGAATGGTCGACCGAACCGTATGTCATGGGCGCGAATCGCGTTCGTCTCGAACCAGATCCGGGGACGGCACCTTTCAGCTTCACGCACCACGCGGACGAGGGCCGAAACGACTGTGTTGTCTGGACTTTCGACATGGAGGTCGAGTGTGTGCTGTCGGGAACGCCTTCGGCGGAGTTGACAGTGCATTCGCCCGAGGGCGAAGCCGACTGGATCGTCGAGCTGAGCATCGTCGACAGCGCCGGAGTCAGCAGGTCGATCGCTCGTGGGGCCGGCGTCAGCCTTTGCTCCGGCACGGTGACCATAGATCTCGATCCCGTGTTGCACACCCTGCGTCCCGGTGACGTTCTGTCACTGCAGATCGCCGGCTCGGACTTCCCCCGCCTCGCACGCAATCTGGGAGACGGCGATCGCTATCGGGGAACCCGCTGTACCGCACTGCACCAATCATTTTCCGGGTCGTTGACCCTGCCGATACTCGGAGGAACCGGCGGTGAATGACTTGCTCGTCGACGCCCGGAGCGGCGTACTGACCTCACTCGACCCCCACATTCGCTCCGACATGCCGACGGGTTGGGTCGGGTGGGCCGCGAGGGTGGCCGATACCCGCAACTTCGGCGGCAGCAGACGGTTCCGCGCCGACCCTTACGGATTCGGGGCTTCGATACGCGACGACGCCGCGGCCCGCGGCGCGGCAACCGGTGAGGCCGTCGAGCGGTATTGCGGCAACGTGATCCCCGAAGATCTGGTCCGCAGCAGCGCGTCGGCGCTGGAGCGGTCCGGTGCACGGGTCGTCGATCCGGCGAGTTTCGCGCTGTACAGCGAGGACCAGTACCGCCTTCCCGGGTTCCCCTTTGTTCCCTTCACCTCTGCCCTGGAGATTCGCTGGGCACTCGGTCACACCATGGACGAGAAAGTGCCCACCTATGTGCCTGCAGCCCTGACGTATCTCGGGTACTACACAGGCGTCCGTCGCGGAGAACCACCGATCGCATCGTTGCAGTACGCCGGAATCGCTGCGGGACGCTCACGCGCCGAGGCCGAGATGTCAGCTCTGCTGGAACTTCTCGAACGCGATGCCACCGCACTGTGGTGGTGCGGAGACCGGTCACTGCCGGCAGTCGAACTCGCAGACTGGGAGCGGTTGCCCGCGCACCGACAGCTCGGTGATCTGGAGAGTGACACTCGACGCGTCAGAGTGCTGCTGCTTCCCTCCCCCTTCGGCATTCCCGTAGCCGCAGTGTGGATCAGGGACGACCGACGTGGACTGGTCGCCCTGGGCACGGCTTGTCGACCGACCGTGGAAGCGGCAGTATCGAAGGCCCTTGTCGAGGCGTACGCCGTACTGGCCATCACGATCGACCTCGCCGACCCCGACGGCCCGACCTGGCGCAGCGTGGCGGACGGAACGCTGCCCGCGCACTTGTACAAACCCTTTCGGGCCGACCGTCGTTACCGAGACGAATTCGAGGCGCGGTGGAAGGACGTCGTCGATCTGCCGACCGTCGCCCAGCTGTATCTCGACCCCGTGATGGCCGAGGCAGCGGAAGAGCATCTTTTCGACTACACCGAAACACGCTCGGTATCAGAGATTCCCGACGAGGCGCCGTTGAATCTGAATTCTCTGATTGCTCTCCTGACGTCCCGAGGGCACCAGCCGATTTCCGTCGATCTCACCACTCGCGACATCTCGATCGCCGGGTTGCACGTCGTCCGTGTCCACTCGCCCGGTCTGTACAACAATGCCCCGGCAGCTTTTCCCCTTCTTGGAGGTAGCAGATTGACCAGCGCATCGACCACCCATCTGCATCTGCCGGTCCCTCTCGCATGAGGTCGTTGCTCGTCGACCGCCGAACCGGGATCATTCGAGAGTTGGTCGACGCCGTTGTTCCCCAGCACTTTCCGCCGGAGTTCAAGCTGATTCACTCGTATGTCTCCGACTCGGCACGCTTCTCACCCTGGTCCAGCGACTCGGCGGGTGCCGGATACTGCTTCGATCTCGGTGACCGTGCGCGACCTACCGCTGCCGCAATAGGTGAAGCGGTGGAACGATATTGCGGGAACATCGTCGCCAAACCGATCGTCCGCGGATCAGCCGAGACGGTGATCGGCGCAAGCATCGACCTGTCACGACTCGCGCGTTTCGGCGCCACCCAGTACGCGCAGCCACGGTTCCCGTTCGTCGAACCAACCGACGATCTGGAGATGGACTGGACTCTCGGAGTCGACCTGATCACGGGTTCGGATATCTGGGTGCCGGCCGAACTCGTCTGGGGTTCCTATCCTCATTTCGTCGCCCGGACGGGCTCGGCGATCTCACCGGTGGCTCAGGCGGGTCTCGCCGCCGGTCCCACGACGAGGTTCGCGATACGGAATGCACTGCGCGAGATAGTCGAGCGCGACGCGATGACGCTCTCCTGGACCGGAAGGCGCGGCGTTCGGATCGTCACCGGGATGCCAGAGCAGCTCCTTCGACTGGGCAATCACGAAACCCTGTCGACGAGATGGCTGGCATTCGAGAGTGATTTCGGGATCCCGGTACTCGGCGCCCTCGTCCGCGACCACCGCACCGGATACTCGACCATGGGAACCGCCTGCCACGAGGACGCACAGACCGCTGCGTTCAAGTCGCTGGGCGAAGCGCTTCAGCTGCAACTTCTTTCCGCCGACTACGACGACCCGGAGAGCGGCATCGGTCGAGCCGCAGCCTCCCCGAACAGCCCGCTTGCGCCGTGGCGAGCCGATCGACGCTACGCGGACGTCTACCGATCGGACTTTGCCGACGTCATGGACTACGGATGCCACTTGCAACTCCACCTGGACCCGGAGATCCAAGCACGATTCGAGAGTGAGCTGGCAGGTGCCGTCGTCGGCGAGGTTGAACTCGACTCTCTGACGTCACCCATCGACACCGAAAGCGCACTGACAGGCTCGGGTTTCAGGCCGGCATGGGTCGACCTCACCACTACTGATGTTCTCCGTACTGGCCTGCATGTCGTCCGCGTCGTCGTACCCGGTTGTCTCACCAATGCGGCCGCCGGATTGCCGTTTCTCGGATCGCCGCGACTAGTCGACAGTCTTGCCGGACATCCGTCTCGCACCATCCCGTTGCCGCACTGACAGTTCGTTCAGGCCGTGATGGCGTGGGCTTACGGTTCCGGCAACGGAAGGATGCCGAGATTGGCGTCGAGACCCCCGTCGACGACGAGCGTCGTGCCGGTGATGTAGCTCGCCGCGGGGGACGCGAGGAACCAGATCGCCTCCGCCTGCTCGACAGGTTCGGCGAATCGGCCCAGAGGAATTCGGCGTTCGATTGCCGCCAGCAGTGCCGGATCGGAAGTGACGTTCGCAGTGATCCCTGTCCGGGTCAGACCCGGCGCGAGGGCGTTGATCCGAACGCCGACCCCGGCGTAGTCGATTGCGAAGGCGCGCACCAGATTCACGAGAGCGCCTTTGGTGGCGTTGTAGGCCCAGTTACCGGGATCACCCCGCAGACCGGCGACGGACGCGGTGAAGACGGCAGAGCCCTGGCTTGCGCGTAGGGCCGGAATCGCGGCCCGCAGTCCGTGAATGGGACCCCGAAGATTGACGCCGATGATGCGGTCGGCATTCTCGACGGCACGGGGAGACTCGAGCGGAGGTGTGCCTCCGGTCCCGGCATTGAGGACGGCAGTGTCGAGTCGGCCGAAGTGTTCGAGTGCGGCATCGACAGCCGCCTTGTTGACCTGCTCCTCCGTGACACTACCGACTACCGTGACCACGCCGTCGAGTCGATTCAGAGATTCCAGCCCACGTTCGGAGACGTCGACGGCCACCACGGCATGCCCACGCGAGGCGAACAGTTCGACGGTGGCCTTACCGATTCCCGATGCGGCTCCGGTGACCAGAGCGACCCGGCGTGTATCGGCGGACGGTGTACTCATGATGAGCCTTTCTACAGGTGAATTCGAGCGGGATCAGCGCGATTGAGTTCGACGTGCGTTCGACGTGCGTTCGACCACCACTCCGTTCTTCCTCACTGAAACGCGGGAGCCGATCCGAGTGACTCGACAGGGTCGAGTATCAAGTCATTTGAATCATGCTGATTTGAACTATGTTGCGCTGCAACTGAAACCATAGATCACAGTCGGCAACTCCCGCGCCCTCGACGTCGAACCGGGGCGTTCTGACGGCCTGCCTACAGTCTCGATCGGGTGGGCGAACTTCCGGAATTGGAAGACTTCGGACTCGAACTGGTGGCACGACGGTGGATTACCGTTCGCTGTTCGCACCCACCCATTGCCGCACCGACAGTTCGGGAACCGCAGCTTGCAACGACTCGGCGGTCTCCAGCGAGTGAAACCACGTCGGCTTCGAAATCGCGGCGCCTTCAAGCACCTGCACTGCGCGCGCGGCGATTGCTGCCGTCGCGGCCGACTGGCTACGCCCCGAAACCCACAGCGCCGGGCCGGTATCCGCTCGGGCCATCGCCACCCAACGATCCGAACCCCACAGCTTCTTCGGCACTACCTTCTGGAGAGCGGGCGCCCATGTCATGGCGGCAAGCCCAAGCGTCGCGGTAGACGTGTCCAATCGCAGGTACGTCCGCACCGGTACGCCAAGGTCGCGAGTCAGGGCATGTTGGTCCGAAAAATCGGCCCGCACAGCAGGGCCGGTGCGGTAGCCGGTCGCATCGGCCGGCATTCGAAAGCTCTTCATTCCGGTGTAGTTCCGGATCGATCGCCCGTCGGGATCGGGAAACCTCGTGCCCAACATCCCGTACGTCCACGCCGTCGCGGCCGGTCCGTGCAGTTCTCCACCGCCGAGGCCGATCACGATGTCCACGGGTCCGTCGCCGAGTCGATGCGCCTCGGCGGCAAGGACACTGGTCAATCCGGGCGCCAACCCGACGCCCATCAAGACGGGTCCGTCGACCGCTTCCAGTTCTTCGCAGTAGCTCGAGGTCGCCGTGACGTCGACGAATGCCGCCCCACTGCGTACCGCTTCTTCTGCCAGGCGAACGTCCTCGAAACCCGAGGCATTCACCACGACATCGAAGTCTCGAACCACAGCCGAATACGCGCCGGGCTCTTTAAGATCAACGACGACGTCAGCGCGTGCACGATCGCGCCCGGCAGAGTACGCGGAGATTTCGGGGACCTTCGCGAGTTGTTTCATCAGGGGAACCCCGACGGCACCGTAGCCACCGAGTACCAGAACCTTCGTCATTATTTCGCCTCCCGAGTCGCTAGAGTTCGACTCTAGAGTTAAACTCTAATCATGACTGAGGTACTTCGGGAAGACACGTCGGCGCGGCGCAAGATCATCGAGGCCGCGCGCGAAGTTTTTGTCGATCCCGGCTACGCGGCCGCCACGATCAAGCAGCTCGCCGCGGCGGCGGGCGTGTCGGTGCAGAGTGTCTATTTCGTGTTCGGCAACAAACCGAGCGTGCTGTCAGCACTGCTCGACGTGGCCGTTGCGGGCGACGAGGAAAAGACGGCCACTCTCGACCGTCCGTGGGTGGCGGCAGCGCTCGGCGCCCCACATCCACTCGGGCAACTCCGGATTCAGGTTCACCACGGACGGCTCATTCTGGAACGCACCGCGGACATCCTGTTGGCCCTGCGGGCCGCTGCTTCCGCGGACGAGGACGCCGCCCGGTTGTGGCAAATCAACCGCACTCAACGACGCACGGTTCAGGAACATCTGATGGTGGGCATCGTCGAAAAGGCACCGACCGTCGACCTCGAAACAGCCGTCAACGTGGCACTCACGCTACTCAGCCCCGAGACGTACACCGACCTCGTGGTCGGCGCAGGTTGGACCGGCCAACAGTACGAAGAATGGGTGGTCAACACCCTTGCTGCAACCCTCGGCCTGGACCGGACGGTCAAATCCCGAAAATAACCGGGTCTACTTGGTGGGCTTGTCGTCGATGTGCCGCGGGTTGTTCCACAGGCGCTCCGTCAGATCGTGGAGGACGGCAAGCGTGATCGTGTCGTCGTCCCGTCGGAGCAGCGACTGACTGACCGTCGCCCGCACCAACGTGCTGTCCGAGTGCACGAACTCCTTGACCGCACCCGGCTCCGAACTCAGTTCACGATGAGCCTGCTCGGCACTGACGTCGTCGGCATCCTTGTCGTAGAGGATGTCCTGCAAACGCAACGCCGAGACGGCCTTCTTGGGATATCCCAGCATGTCAGCGAAGGACGGATTGGCAAAAACGATGCTGCCGTCGCGGTGAACGGCCATGACCGGCACCGGAAGCCTGTCGAGGAGAATCAGGGCAGGCATCTGCTCCAGATCCGCGATCGGCGATTGTGGCGGCTGCGCAACGTTGCGGCGGCGTTCCATAACACGTCCTCTCAAGTTGCCCGAGTCGACAACAGTCTAACTGCCCAGCAAATCGCGGGTTGACTTCCCGCCCGGATGCAGTGACGAATGCCCGAATCGTGCCCGCCTGAGTCACGCCGCGAGCGCCTCCTGATCCTCCGCCAAGGAACCGTCAACAACACGATAGACAGTATCCATCCGAGACAGGTGACTTCGGTCGTGTGTCACGAGAAGGGTTGCCGCCTCGTGTTCCCGCACCACCCCGATGATCAGATCCATGACAGCGGCACCGCGCTCCTGATCGAGCGCGCTGGTGGGCTCGTCCACCACCAGCAGCTGCGGATCGTTCATCAATGCCCGCGCGAGATTGACCCGCTGTCGCTGTCCGCCCGACAGCTGGGACGGCCGTTTTCCGCTCTGATCCGCGAGCCCGACAGCGTCCAGCAAATCCATCGCTTTTGATTTCACGTCTGTGCGACGGGCCCGCGAGGTGAACACGGACTGCCCAAGATGCGCCATCACCTCGAGCTGTTCCAGAGCCGTCAGCGACGACACGAGATTGGACTGCTGGAAGACGATCCCGATCGACGAGCGTCGCAGTTCCGACGCCGACCGCCGACTCAGCGCCGCAATGTCGGTGCTGCCTTCCGGCGTCCGGAGATAGACGTGCCCGGAATCCGGACGGATCAGGGTCGACGCCACTGCCAACAGGCTGGACTTGCCCGAACCCGAGGGTCCGGTGATCGCGGCGATCTCGCCGCGGTGCAGCCGCAGAGACACGTCGTCCAGCGCCGTCACCCGCGATTGCCCGTCGGGAAACGTCAGATCGACGTTCTGGATGTCGAGAACTGTGGTGCCGGTTGTCATGGTCATCGTGCGCTCCCCAATGCTGTGAGTGGATCGGTGGTCGAGAGGAATCGAAGTGCAAAGGCCGCGCCGAGCAGACCGAGTCCGATCAATGCCACGGCAGGTACGACGGTGGTGGATGCGTCCAGGACAAACGGCATGGCGTCACCGATCAGCGAGCCGGCCACGGCCGTCAGCCCGATTCCGACGGTGACGCCGGCAATCAGGACGATGAGGGCCTGACCCAGTGCGTCGCGTACCAGAGAACCGGTGGTTGCGCCGAGCGCTTTCAACGTCGCGATGTCCGGGGTTCGCTGGATCGTCCACACCGTGAAGAACGCACCGATCACCAGGGCCGAGATCGCGAACAACATGAGCGTCATCAGGGTCAACGACCCGTTCTCCGATTTGTACGAACCGATCGCGTCGAGCGAACCGCTGACCGTCGTCGACGTCGTCGCGGCCGACTTGTCCGTTGCGGAAGCATCGGAGGCTCCGGTGACAGCCAGTACTGTCGCAACTCCGCCGCGTGGATTGGCCGCCTGCCAGTCATCGAGCGTCATCCAGACGACAGGCGAATGGCTGTACCAGTCGTCGCCGCGAACGTCACTGACGGTGAACTGCTGCGTACCGACGCTCACCTGGTCGCCGGCGCCCGCCCCCAGATCGCGGGCGGCACCTTCGCTCAACACCACCGTGCCTGACGCCGACGGCGTCACGTCACCGAAACCGCCGTCAGCACCGAACAGGGCCACCGACTTCTGATTTCCGTCGGCCAATCCTGCCTTGCCGCGGCCGATTCCGACGGGGTCGACGTCCTTCGCAGCGCCGGCCCAGGCGTTGACCTGGTCCTGCGTGAGCGCCGACTCGTCGAACGACGCCCCAGCCCCGGTGTCGGCAAACACCACCGTGTCGGCATTCATGGCCTCGATGGCCGACACGTTCTGATGGCGAAGTCCTGCAGTCAACCCGCTGAGAAAACTGACCAGAAGTGCAACCAACAGAACCACGACGGAGATCAGCGCGAAACGACCTCGCGCTGCCCGTAAGTCCCTCATTGCGACAAACACTGTGAATTCCTTTCCTGTGCTTGCCTCTACGCTCTCGCGGATGCAGACTCTTTCCATCGCACCTCGGATCGACATTCCAGCGCTCGAAAGAACCATCCCGGTTTACAACTTTTGATGGATGAACCAGGCCCGAACCTCGCTAAGCTGGGCGAGATGCACCGATCTCCGCTCACGCCTGTCTTCGCCGGCTTACAACTGGGCCTGCATGTCCTTGTCATGGCGCTGGCCGGTGTGGTGTTTCTTCGAGCACTGATCGACGAATCCGACCTGACCGCGACAATCACCGCGTTGGCCGTGATCTTCGTTGCCGTCTATCTGTTCGGAGTTGCCAAAAGGCTGCGCGGCAACGCTGCCCGCTGGTGGCTAGCGGTGCTGACCCTCGTCTGGATCGCGACGATGGCGGTGTCCGCCGACGCCGCCTACCTCGCGTTCGGACTTTTCTTCCTCTATCTCCATATTCTGCGACGCCCCTGGAGCCTGCTAGCCGTCACCGCGGCAACAGCTGTCGCCGTGATCGGCACCGGGCTGCACCGTGGATGGACGATCGCCGGCGCCGTCGGCCCGATCATCGGCGCCGCCGTGGCGGTTGCCATCGGTCTCGGCTATCAAGCGCTGTACCGCGAGGCAGCCGAGCGCGGTCGTCTCATCGACGAATTGATGAACACCCGTGAAGAATTGGCGTCGACGTCTCGCGATGCCGGAAAATTCGCGGAACGCGAAAGACTCGCGGCGGAGATTCACGACACCGTGGCCCAAGGACTTTCGAGCATCCAGATGCTCCTTCACGCTGCCGAACGCGCCGATCCGGAGAGCCCGGCCATCCGTCAGATCAGCCTCGCACGGGAAACCGCTGCGGACAGTCTTGCCGAAACCCGCCAACTCATAGCCGAATTGACACCTGCGGCCCTGGACGGTCAATCGCTCGCCGATGCGCTTCGTCGAATCTGCGAACGCGCGAGCAGTCCTGAACTGGAAGCGCGCTCCGTGGTCGAAGGTGAGGCAATCCGGCTGCCGATGCCCCTCGAAGCAACACTGGTGCGCATCGCGCAGGGTGCGGTGTCCAATGTTCTCCGCCATGCAAATGCAACCAGAATGGCTGTGACACTGACCTATTCCGACAACACAGTCAGCCTCGACGTGGTCGACAACGGCCGCGGCTTCGACGTGAAAGTCCTCGACCGTGGACCGGCGGAATCTTTTGGCCTCAACGCAATTCGACGACGCGTCGAGTTGCAGGGCGGAACGTTCTCCATCGAGTCCGAGCCGGGACACACCGCCGTCGCGGTGACGTTTCCCCTCGAAACCGGTGAACAGTGATCCGCGTGCTGCTCGCCGACGATCACGCGATCGTGCGCGCCGGGCTACGAGCGCTGCTCGAAAGCGAATCCGACATCGAGGTGGTCGGCGAAGCAGGGACCGCCGAGGAAGCCAAAGCCTTCTGTGCCACCACGCCGGTCGACCTCGTGCTCATGGACCTGCGGTTCGGGCCAGGCAAGACGGGGGTCGACGCCACCCGCGCGGTATGCGCGCTGCCGAATCCGCCGCACGTACTCGTCGTGACCAACTACGACACGGATGCGGACATCTTGAGCGCCGTCGAAGCCGGAGCCAGCGGCTATCTGCTCAAGGACACTCCACCGGTCGAGCTGCTGTCGGCCGTCCGCGCCGCCGCAAGCGGGGACAGCGTTCTCTCCCCCGCCATCGCGTCGAAGCTCATGACTCGCGTCCGTAAGCCCGAAACCAGCCTCAGCCCAAGAGAAATCGAGGTGCTGAAGCTGGTGGCGGCGGGACGCTCCAACCGCGAGATCGGTAAAGAACTGTTCCTGAGCGAGACCACGGTCAAATCGCATCTGGTCCACATCTTCGGCAAGTTAGGGGTGAAGTCGCGGACGTCGGCGGTAGCTCGTGCGCGGGAGTTGGGTTCGATCTGACGTTTGTCCGAATTGTCGAAAGTAGCTGGACAGCAGCAATTTTCGATTTCGATCCTCTTGTATTCGAAACTGTGTTCGAATATGATTGCCGCATGGACAGTCGGGATGCGTGGCAGCTGGATGGTGAGGACCTCAAGAGTGAGGTTCTCGATCTGGTGCGTGTCCGGCACGAATTGCAGTCGCGGATGGTGTTGCTGATCGTGGAGATGTTTTCCCGGGAGGTTCTCGGCGGAAAGGGTTTTCGGGCGATCGCGCAGTGGTTGCACGGGTCGACGAATCTGGAGATCGGTGAGTGCAGTCTGCTGGTCGGGTTGGCGCGGTTGCTGATGCTCGAACCCGTGGTGGGCGATGCGTTCCATCGCGGTGACGTGGATGCGTTGAAAGCCCGTCAGGTGGCGTCGTTTTGTCAGCATCCGCCCAAGAACATGACCCCGGCGGATGTCGACAAGGCCCGCAGGATTCTGCTTGATCTGGCGTCGAAGAACATCGCGGATTGTGATGCGGTGCGGGCGGCGATCCGGCGGATCGAGAAGCAGTACGGCACACGCGAGGACGGTGTTCCGGTCGGGGAAGACTCTGAGCGCAATGAGTTCTACGCCTCGAAAGGCCTGTACGGGCGGGTCACAGTCAAGGGTGATTTGGATGCGATCAACGGGGCACGGTTGATCACGTTGCTGTCGAGCCTGTCGGCGCCGACGCCGGAAAAGGACGGCGTCAAAGACACCCGCACGCCAGCATTACGGCGCGCGGACGGGTTTTGTGAACTACTGCGGCGGTATGAGCGGGCGGGGCTGGGTCCGATCGAGGGCGGGGTGAAACCGCACATCACGGTCACTGCCAGTGCGAAAGACATGACCGATCTCAAAGCTCTGAAAGATCTGTTGCCGTCGACCGAGGAACTCGGGTACGCGTGGACGGATTGGGTGGGTCCGATCAGTATCGATACTGCCCGGATGTTGGCCTGCGACTGCACGGTCACCCGGATCCTCCTGGACGGGAATGGTGTTCCGCTCGAATGCGGCAAGGAAGCGAGAACCGCGACGGTGCCGCAGAGGCGAGCATTGGCTGTCCGGGATGGTGGGTGTGCGTTTCCGGGGTGCGGGACGCCGTCGGGGTGGTGCGATGCTCACCATATTGTTCATTGGAACGATGGTGGCCCAACGGATCTCGACAATCTGATCTTGTTGTGCGGTCATCATCATCGGACGCTGCACCACACCGAGTGGAGGGTGGAGATAGGCCCGGATCGGAAGTCGGTGTTCTATCCGCCGATGTCGATCGACCCGTATCAGCAGCCGATCGGCGGGAACAGTCCACCTACCGCCGCCTGAACGGGCATAACTGAAAATGCCAGCGTATGCACCGGGGAGAAACCATGCCTCGGGGCATACGCTGGCGTTTTCAGCTGCACTCGATGTCCGTCTTGCGACAGCATCTGTCTCCACTTCGACACGCAGGACCAATAGGGTCGAGGAATGTCTTTCTGCGAACCCGCCCGCGTTGTCACCGTCACGTCACTGACCCCGCACATGCGGCGAATCAGCATCGAAGCAGAAGGTGACTGGCACTGGCCGACCGGCGGACAGGGCGACGAGCGCATCGACATCGCGTTCCCGAAACCCGGTGAAACAGAAGCAGAATACGACTACTTCAACAATCCCGACTACGGCAAGGCCGATCTCGGAACCGAGCCACCGTGGCGGCACTACACCGTGCGCAAGGTGCACGACGGCGGCCGACGTCTGGACATCGACTTCGTCGTGCACCCTGGCGGTATTGCAGCGGATTGGGCCCTGCGGGCCGAACCAGGTCACCTACTAGGCGTCTTCTGGTCGGACAGTTCGCGTTCCCATTACCAAGCACCGGCGGGTCCTCGTTGGCAGCTGCTGGTCGCAGACGCCACGGGTCTCCCCGGACTGGGCAGGATTGTCGAAGAACTTCGAGAGGGCGATGTCGCACAGGCGATCATCGAGGTCGAAACCGAAGAGGATCGACAGGAATTCGTCACTCGCGGCGACGTGACGTACACGTGGCTCGTGGGGAGTGGTCTCGGAAAGGCGCCGAGCGCGCTGTTCGAGGCTGTGGAGAAGGTCGAGTTTCCCGAATCCGAATCGGCCGACGTCTACGCCTGGGTGGCGTGCGAAAGCGCTACCAGCCGTCGTATTCGTAAGCATCTGAGGGAAGTTCGAGGAATCGCTCGCGACAAGCACAATGTTGTCGGGTACTGGCGAGAGGGCGTCGACGGCCACGTTTCCGGCATGAACAGCGAAGAAGTCACCGTCGGCGCCTGAGCCCCGTGATCACTCTGCCGGCAGCGTGTCGGCAGATTCTGCGACTGTAGCTTCTGCGTCAGCCGGCTCTTTGTCGGCCGGCTGCACGTCAGCGGGCTTTTCCGCCAGCATCTCGAACAAGGCCCGGCGTGCTTCGGCGAGAATTGCCTCTGCCTTGGCTACCTGCTCAGCGGTCCCACCTGCGGCTACCGCGACGGCGGCACCTCGGAGTAGACCCATCGCGGGGCGGAGAGTTGCGCCGGCTTCGCCGAAGTGAGGGCGGCCGTGTCCGCGCTGGTCGGGTCGACCGAATTCACGCTGACCTTGGCGACCACGTCGGCCTTCAGGGCGTCCTTCAGGACGTCCATCTGCTCGATCTTCGAAGCGACCTTCGGGGCGCTCTCCCTCGAATCCTCGACGGAAACCATGTCCACGATGCGGGCCTCGACGGCCGTGCTCGCGACGTTCTTGCATTTCTGGGTTGTTGTGTGGGGCGTACATGTTGTCCTCCTGGACTGTCTGTGTTTGTTTGACGTATCGACGATATATCGACAATAGATCGAACGCAAGGGTTCGGAGAATAATTCCCGCCCCCTCATCCGGATACGCTGAATCCGTGAACATGGATCTACAAGCCCAGGCCGCCGACGTCCTACGCCGCCTCGCACTCGACGAATCCCTGAAAGAACGCACCATGGCGGACGCTGCAACGGCAGCACTCGCACGGAAAGTGGCCGCTCGCTACATCGGCGGCGAAACCATCGACGACGCCTTCGATCGTCTTCCCTCGATCTTCGCCCGAGGGCACAAGGCGAGCATCGAATACACCGGCGAGAGCGTCCGGGATCCCGAGCTCGCGAACGCCGAAACCGACGTTTTCGTGGAACTGGCGGAACGGATCGGCACGTCGGGTGTCGACAGCACCGTGTCGTTCGACCTCTCACACATCGGCTTGGTGATCGATCCGGAGCAATGCTTTCGCAATGTCGTGCGCCTGGCCGAGGCCACGGAACGCGTGGGTGCCGAGCTGATCATTTCCGCCGAAGCGTCCGATCGCACCGACCTGGTCCTCGACATGCATGCGCGGCTGGCCGAGCATTTCACTCACGTGGGGATCACCGTTCAGGCCCGACTGCACCGGACCGCAAAGGATCTCGCCGCTCTGCTGGACCGACCCGGTCGCATCCGTCTCGTGAAGGGCGCCTTCCTCGAAGCCGAATCCGTCGCCTACCCGCGCGGTAGTGCCGAACTGCGCGGGGCGTATCTCGACTACGCAGCCCGGATCGTCGACTCGGGCCACCAGGTTTCCATCGCGACGCATGACCACGACATCCTCGAAGCATTACGCGCCGAGCATGATTCGAAGCTCAGAGCCGAACATGTGGAGTTCGAGATGCTGCTCGGCCTCGGTACCGAGCAACTGGACGCACTCCGAGCAGCGGGCTTCACCACACGCGAATACGTCATCTTCGGAACACAGTGGTGGCTGTACGTGCTCAATCGCATTGCCGAAGAACCGGAGCGTGTCTATACCGCGCTCATCGACGCCGCGTCTACATAACCTCGGATGGTCGTCGGGTCGATGGGATCTCGATGAGTTCGACGATTGCGCCGACCGAATCCTGAGTGTCGTAGTACGCAAAACCTCCGTCCCCGTTCGCCCCATAGCCGTACCCCGACTGAATCAAATCGACGTCGTATTGCGCCATTTCGATCATCGCGTCCTTGATCGACGGGACGACAAAACCCAGGTGGTGCAATCCGAAACCATGACGCGAATGCCATTCGTGGTACGAGCTGGGGCCTTCGAGCAGTTCGATCAGCTCGATTTGGGGACCGGCACCGACAAACGCCAAGCGCATGCCGAATCGCCCTTCCTCACCTCGGTAGCTCAACTCCGGAACGTTGTCGGGCCCATACGTGTAGATCGACCAATCGTCTCGGCCGAGAATGCCGCTCCACAGTGCAACGGCCGATTCCAGGTCAGGCACGATCATGGCGATCTGCGCCACCGGGTTCCCCCGCAAGGGTTCAGGGAGCGAGTCTGCCTTAACGCCTATCACTTGCCACTCCTCGTTCGGTTCGGTTATCGGACCAATTCAACAGCAGTCCGTTCACAGATTGATCATGTGTCCTGCCAGCCCGTGGAATGCCTCCTGCAGCGCCTCACTCAGTGTGGGATGGGCGTGAACATTGCGTACGAGGTCTTCAACTGTCAGTTCGAATTTCTGAGCGAGCGTCAACTCTGGTAGTAGCTCGGTCACTTCCGGACCGATCAGATGCCCACCGAGCAACTCACCGTACGTATCGTCACTGATCAGCTTCACGAATCCGACAGCATCCCCGAGACCATGTGCCTTGCCGTTGGCACTGAACGGAAAGGTAGCCACCTTGACATCCCAGCCCGAGATCTCGGCCTTGTCCCTCGCTTGCTGCTCTGTCCACCCGAAGCTGGCAACTTGAGGTTGACAGAATGTTGCGCGGGGAATCATCGGGTAGTCGACGGGGACGGTGTCTACGCCGGCAATCGTCTCAGCCGCGACCACGCCCTGAGCCTCTGCGACGTGAGCGAGCATCAACTGAGCAGTGACGTCGCCGATTGCGAAGATTCCTGGCACTGACGTACGCATGTACTCGTCGACCATCACGGCTCCCCGCTCGGTCAGTTCGACGCCCGTCGTCTCGAGGCCGTAGCCGTCGGTCCGCGGAACAAACCCGATCGCTTGGATCACCTTGTCCGTGAGCAGCGTTCGCGCCTCGCCGCCCTGCCTCACTACCACCTTGACCTGGCCGCCCGAATCGACGATCTCCTCCACGCCAGTGGAAACCAGAATCGTGATCCCGGATTTCTTGTATCGCTTCGACAGTTCCGCAGAGACATCCGTATCTTCCAGCGGAAGGATCCGCTCTGCGTACTCGATCAGCGTGACGTCAACTCCGAAACTGTTCAGAACATAGGCGAATTCCACACCGATCGCTCCCGCACCGGCAATGACCACGCTCTTCGGTAGCTCACGAGTGAGAATCTGCTCCTCATACGTGACTACATTGTCGCTGCGAGTCGTACCTGGAAGTAGTCGTGGCTCTGCACCACTCGCGATGATCACGTTGTCGAAAGTGATCGTCGCGGACTCAACCCCCGATACCTCGAGGGTGTTCGGTCCACGAAATACGCCGCGACCGTTGTACTGCCGAATACCGTTCTTCTTCATCAGGTAGTTGACGCCCTTGGTTCGGCCGTCCGCAACGGATCGACTGCGGTCGAACGCAACCCCGAAGTCAACCGAAGTGACACCTTCGATTCCGAACATCGAGGCTTCGTCTGTCACCAGGTGCGCAATCTCCGCGTGCCGCAGCAGTGCCTTCGACGGAATGCATCCGACGTTCAGACAAACTCCGCCCCAGTACTTTTCCTCGACCACAGCAATGGAGAGCCCCAGTTGCGCAGCCCTGATGGCCGCAACGTAGCCACCGGGCCCAGCTCCGAGTACGACCACGTCGTAATGCGAATTCATTCCTGTGCCTCCCACTTTCTCGCGATTCTTCTCAGCCGAAGATCTGGATCGGGTTCTCGAGCACTGTGGTGAAATGCTTCATCCACTTCGCGGCGATCGCCCCGTCGATCGGCCGATGATCAACCGAGAGGATCACTCGCAGAACCGTCCCGACCTCCAGCCGTCCCTCGACGACAACGGGCTGCTCGGTCGCTGCTCCAATCGCAAGAATCGACGATTGAGGTGGGTTGATTATGGCCGAGAATTCCTCGACCCCAAACATCCCTAGGTTCGAGATTGTCGTCGATCCACCTTCGAGTTCGTCCTGCCGAATCTTCCCTGCATCGGCTCTCGCTACTAATTCTTTTGTGGCGCTCGCAATTTCGGAAATGGACATGGTGTCGACCCCACGCAGAACAGGAGTAAGCAATCCGCGATCGGAATCTATCGCGATCGAAATATCCACCTTGGCAAAGGTTCTCACTGCGTCTTCGACCCAGATCGAATTCATCTCCGGCACCAGCGTATGTGCCTTCGCCATCGCTTTTATCAACAGATCGTTGACCGACACCTTGGAAGCGCTGACTTCGTTGAGCTGCCTGCGCGCCTCCAGCAACGCATCGACCCGAGCAGAACCAGAGATGTAGAAATGGGGCTGTGTCTGCTTACTCGATGTCAGCCGAGCAGCAATTGCACGCCGAAGTCTCGTGTGCGGCGTGTCCGTGAAGACAGGGCCACGGTCCTTGACTCCAGCGTCCTTCACACCAGCATCTTTCACTGCGACGGCCTCTGCCGAAGCGGCCTTCGCCGCTATTGCGGCATCGACGTCGCTACGTACAACGCGTCCGTTCGGGCCCGATCCCACGATGTCACCGAGTCTCAGCCCTGCCGATTCCGCTAGACGTCGCGCCAAGGGACTCGCGAAAATTCGCGGCGCCCTCTCGTCAGCCACTTTCTCGCCCGGCACGGTCGGAGAAGACGTACCGTCGGGTTCGTCTACAGCAGTGGATGTTTCAATCTTGGCCGAGTACCCATCGGCATCAAAGACTCCGAGCTCGGCCAGCAATGTCGCAATATCCTTCACGACTTCGCCCCGATCAGCGAGGACGGCGATCGGTGCACCGACGTCGACAGACGTCCCTGGTTCGACGAATGTGTGTACAAGAACACCGGCGGACTCGGCCTCGATCTCAACCGTCGCTTTGTCCGTTTCGAGAACGGCCAACGGTTCGTCGACATCAAATTCCGAATCGACAGCCAGCGGCCACTCGGAGAGGATTACGGTGGTAGCTCCGGCTGCCACCTCTGGCATGCGCAGTAATGTCGCCATGGCGGTTGATTGCTCCTAGAGAATTTCTGCCGATGAGGGTGAGTGGGTTCGGTTCGGTCCGTTCACGATCGAGTGATCCTCTTCAACGCTTCGACTACTTCATCCGTCTGTGCAATTGCCGCACGTTCGAGCACTTTGCTGATGCTCGGCGATGCCTCAGACCCCGTCACTCGCTGGATGGGCTGATCAAGCCAATCGAAGAATCGGCGTTGGATTTCATCACTGAGCCAGCCGCCGTATGACGTTCCGTGTGCTCCTTGCTCAGCGATGACCACGTTGTTGGTCTTTCTGATGCTTTCGCCGATGGTGTCCCAGTCGATACTCGCTTGGTCGAGCCAACGGAGATCGATGACCTCGGCATCGACTGTCCCGATTTCGTCCACTGCCTCGAGGCAATGCCCCACCATCGACAGGTAGGAAATGATCGTGAGATCGCTTCCGCGCCGACGCACTGCAGCCTTCCCGACCGGCAGGAAGTAGTCGTAATCATCGGTCGGCGCCTGGCCGCTCGTGCCGTAAAGGTCTACGTGCTCGATGACCACCACCGGGTCGTTACAGTGCAAAGCGCTGTTCATCAATCCGATGTAGTCGTACGGCGTGGACGGTGCGACGATGCGCCATCCCGGGGCAGTTGCAAACACGCCTGCAGGGTCCATGGAGTGTTGCGAGCCGTAGCCGGTCCCCATAGCGACCTTGCTGCGCAATACAAAGGGCACGTTGCTGTCCCCACCGAACATATGTCGCGCCTTGCCGATCTGATTGAAGATCTGATCGGCTGCCACCCACATGAAATCGGCGTACATGAATTCGACGACTGGCTTGTACCGTCCGTCCAAGGCGATTCCGCCACCGAGGCCCGCGAACGCATTCTCACTGATCGGAGTGCCGAGCACTCTGCCCGGGTATCGATCAGCCAATCCTTTTGTAGCGCCGTTCGTTCCGCCCTTCAAGCGATGGATGTCCTCACCCATCACGACGATGGAGTTGTCGGCGTCCATGCGACGGTCCATCACCTCAGCCACGACGTCGATGAACTTTCGATCGGCCATCTCGCCGGCGAACTCCTCTGGTTCCACGAATCGGGCACCCCCGAACTCACTGAGATCACCGCGTATCCCGACATCGACGAAGTTCACATCCGGCCATTCCGATGCCTTGATTCTGACCTCACCAGGCTTGCCCCCTTGCACCTTTTCCAGCAGCTCGCCACCGATCTCCTGCATTACTCGGGAGGCTTGCGCGACCGCCTTGGCTACGTCGGCTTCCGTCAGCAGCTTCCGACGGACCACTTGATCGGTGAGCAGGCGAAGCGGATCGCGCTTTTTCCAGGCCTTTTCTTCGTCCTTCGTGCGATAGCCGAAAGCGCTGCCCGGGAATGGGCCGTTCTGGTGAAAGAAGCGATAGACATCAGCTTCGATGATCGTCGGGCCCTTACCCGAACGCATGTGTGTGAGGGCCTCCTGCATCGCGAGGTGGACCGCAAGCGGGTCCATACCGTCGACCTTCCAACTAGGAATGTTGAACCCGAGCCCGCGTGCCGACAATCGCGGTTCACCGGTCGCTTCCGCGACATGTGTGGATACCGCATATTGGTTGTTCTCGATGAAGAAGCAGATCGGAAGATCCCAGGCTGCCGCCAGATTGAACGATTCGAGTACCGACCCGATGTTGACCGCGCCATCACCGAAGTAGGTAACTGCGACGGCATCGGTTCCTGCCTGACGGTGCGCCCAGGCAAAACCTGCAGCTTGCGGTACCCCGCCTCCGACGATCGCATTCGTACCCATCGCGCCGGCTTCTTTCCACTGCAGGTGCATGGACCCGCCACGACCACGGCAGTAGCCGCGCGACAGACCACAGATCTCTGCGAGGCTGCGGGTCAGTACGGTACGGACCTCCGGCGAGAGTTCAGCGGTCGGATCCAAACCGTCGACAGCCACATGGGCCAGCGCCTTGGCAAGAAACTGATGATGTCCGCGGTGGGAACCGTTGATGGAGTCAGCGGATGTGAGGCCGACGATCGATCCCACAGCCCCACCCTCTTGTCCGATGCTGGAGTGGGCCGGACCGTGGATCAGTCCCTTCCCCGCCAACTCCAGAACGTATTCCTCGAAGGATCGGATCAAGATCGTCTGAGCCAGCATCGTGGCGAGGAGCGACGGGTCGGCCGCATCCCAGTCCTTGTTCGATGTTGCCAGTTCCACCCATGGTGATGCTGCGGTGAGTTTCTTGTGCGTGGTCATAGTCAGTCTCCGGATCAGGCCTTTGGACGGCCAAGCTTTGGCAGCGCGTCTGGACAGCGCGGAGGGACTCGCTCAGAGCGGTCCGCTTTCCGTGTTGGGCCTCACATTGCCATCGAATGGATCCATTCGCAAACCTGCCTCGGTCTCCATTGGCAGTAAATGTGGCTTGGCCCACTTGACGAACAGGGCCAATACCCCGCAACATACGTGCTGAGAGTTTCATCCGAGAAGCAAATTCGAGTGATTGGATCCAAAGCTGTGAAGCATTCAGGCCAGATCACAACTGCGGTCAAACAAGCGAACAGGCACAATTGGATCCAATCCGCGACACGGATCATCCCGCACACCATCCCGCACGTCCGCAGTGAACAATGAACCCCGGCACCCGCTCGATCCGCGGCCGAGCAGAACTGCGCCCGTCCCCCATCTCGAGGAGCACCGTTGTCCGAAGCCGATTCTGCGAGCGGCCCCACCACGGTCGCGAGCCACCGCATCGCAGCCCATATCCGCGAAGACATACTTTCCGGACGCCTACTGCCTGGAGTTCGAATCCGCCAGGAGGAAATAGCCGAACGACTCGGCGCGAGTCGGTTACCAGTACGAGAAGCGCTGCGCATGCTCGAATCCGAAGGCCTGGTCGAGTTGAAAGCGAACAGCGGCGCGTGGGTGTCCTCCATGGATATGCAGGAATGCGATTTCGTCTATCGCATTCGCGAACGGATCGAGCCCATGGCGCTGGCGGAGAGCATCCCGCATCTGAACAGCAGTGTGCATGATCGACTCTGGAGTATTCAGGAAGAGATCGAAGCCAACGAGGATGTCGACCGATTCCTGGTACTGGACCGGGAGTTGCACCTGCTCACTTACAGCGGTTGCGAGATTCCTCAGTTGATAACTATGGTGACTCGGTTCTGGAATACGACTCAGCATTACCGTCGGGCATATGCCCGGCTGACGGGCCCCGATCGAACCTGGGTCATCAACTACGAACACCGCTTGCTGATCGAAGCCATCGTGCGCAAAGACGAGATCGATGCCGAACGCTGCCTGACCGGCCACATACGAAGAACCAGAACCGAATTAACCAAGCATCCCGAACTTTTCGACAGCACCCACCCTGATTCTTTGCCGGGAGGTTCGTCGAAAGTGCGCTGATCAAAGGAAAGCCACTTGTACGACTTCACCGATCGCACCATTGCAATATCCGGAGCCGCAGGCGGAATCGCCAGGCAGGTATCAGAGCAGATGTACGCAGCAGGGGCGAATCTGGTACTCGGCGACCTGGATACACAAGCGCTCTCCGCGATCAGAGCTTCTCTGGATCCTGACGGAAATCGTATAGCGACAACAGAACTCGATGCTTCTTCACCTGAAAGCAATGATCACTTCGTTGCGGTTGCGCAAAGGCATTTCGGGGGGATCGACCACCTCATAGTCGCTGCGGGGATCTATCCCGAACAGTCGGTGGAGTTGATGACCGACCAGCAATGGCGGACGGTCATGTCCATCAACCTCGACGGGGCAATGTATCTGACACGCGCCGCCATTCCGGTGATGCGTGACGGCGGTTCGATCGTCAATCTGACGTCTATGGCAGGCCATCGCGGCAGTCGAAATCACGCTCACTATGCGGCAACAAAGGGCGGACTAATCGCTTTCACTCGAAGTCTCGCTTGGGAACTGGGTGGATCGATCCGAGTCAATGCAGTATCGCCCGGCATCATCGAAACACCGATGACCGCAGATTTGGTCAACAGCCAAAACGACCACCTCATCCGCTCGACGCCGATGGGCCGATTCGGCCGCGCCGCCGAGGTTGCTTCCGTGGTCGGATTCCTGTGCAGTCCAGCCGCGAGCTTCGTGCACGGCGAAGTGATTCATGTGAACGGCGGACTCCATATGGGTTGACCGCCCATATCTACCGAACCTGTTGAACGACAAAAATACTGACATCCCGAGAAGGCTCACATGAACAGCTCTGCACCTCCGGAACAAACCCCCGAACTCGATCGCGCCCGTTCGCTGCGGGCAGCCGTGTCCGGAAACATCCTCGAATGGTTCGATTGGACTCTGTACGCGATCTTCTCCACGTATCTGGCGTCCAATTTCTTCGATGACAGCGATCCCACTTCTGCCCTGCTGTCGACACTTGCGGTGTTCGCCGTCGGATTCGTGGCGCGACCGTTCGGTGGGCTTGTCTTCGGACGCCTGGCCGACCGTAAGGGTCGAAAATTCACGATGGTGCTCACGATGTGCTTGATGGCCGTTGCAAGTCTGGCAATTGCATTGATCCCGAGCTACGAGAGCATTGGGGTGTGGGCGTCGTTCGCACTCTTGATTGCACGACTGACGCAGGGCCTTGCGCACGGAGGAGAGGCCGGCGTCTCTTACACCTACGTCGGTGAGATCTCGCCTCGAGATCGACGAGGGCTCTGGGGCAGTTCGGTATTCACGGCTGTCACCTTCGGAGTAATGCTGGCGACTCTCGTCGCAGCATTGCTGACGGGGATCCTCGGAAAAGATGACATGAGCAGATACGGATGGCGGATTGCTTTCGCCATCGGGGCCGTACTCGGTCTCTACGCATTGTTCTTGCGTCGTGCAGCATCGGAATCCCCTCACTTCGAAGAGAATTCGGATTCTGCAGCTACGGCACCTCCGATTGCACGAAAGGACATTGTAAAAATCGGTGTGCTGATCCTCATGCTGTCTGCTGGGCAGAACGCGGCCTACTACACTTGGGCCACCTTCGCGTCAGCGTATGCAATTTCAGCCAAGGGAATGGATCCCAACGGAGCCTTCATTGCAAGCTTGCTAGCCCAACTCGTTGTGCTGGCGCTACTTCCACTCTCAGGTCACCTCTCGGACAAGTACGGTCGGCGTACCATGGCGGCGGCCTTCGGCATTTCCGGCGCTGTCCTCGTACTACCGATCGCGGCTATCCTGACGGCACAGCCGTGGACCTTGTTCGTGACGCAGGCGATGGGATTGGCGGTCTGGTGCTGCGCGTCCGCGATGTATCCGGCGCTCATGTCCGAACTCGTCCCCACTCGTGCACGCGCGATGGGAGTCGGCTTCGCCACGTCGCTGTCCGTGGCGATCTTCGGCGGTACGGCGCCGTACCTGAACACCTGGTTGACCTCGCGAGATCTTGGATGGGTGTTCTCGGTATACGTGGGAGCGCTCTGCCTGCTCTCTCTCGTTGCGGCGCTGATCATGAAGGAGACCAAAGGAATCGACCTCAGTACAGTCGGCATGCCTTTCCGCAACTCCGACAAGAATGAGCGTCAGGCGTCGCCGTCCGACCTCGGCGAGCTGTCGAACCGATAAACAGAAAGTGGGGCTGCACTCGAATCGAGTGCAGCCCCACTTTCGTATGTGTCTAGCTCTCCAGAAACGCCTTGATGCGCGCCAGAGTGGTTTCCATTCCGGTCTGCATCAGCTGATCTCGGCCCCGGCCGAGTAGGCCGCTACCCGACATCATGCGCACGTAAAGCGCAGGCGTCGCATAGATTTCACGAGTCTCGGTTAGCACAGTGCCCGTCCCCGAAGGCTCGAGCACAAAGGTCCACCGCGCTTTCGGCTCGTCCGATTCGAAGGAGAACTTCCGGCAGTCGACCACGTCGACCACCGTGCAGTGCGTGCTCCACCGAATCAGGCCGTGCTTGTTGGTGCCCTTGAACTTTGCACCCACGGTTCCCGGGGTTCCGGAAGTCCATGTTCCGCCGGTGTTTTCAGGACTGAAGCGACCCATACCTTCGATGTCGCTGACAACCTTCCACACCGATACCGGAGTTGCCTCGATGTACGCGCTGGCGGTTTCCACCCGTTACCGGCCCGGAACCCAGGACATGATCTTGATGGCGTGAGGCATGAGCTTTGCCCACACCTTGGCCGGAAGTCCGCGCGGTCCACCGAGATTCATGACGCGAGTGGTAGCAACGGTCTGCGGCTCGGTGTACTTGATCAGACCTTCGGCGCCGTGACGACGTCCGACGCCCGAGACGCCCATGCCGCCCATCGGTGCAGCGGTGCTGCCCCAGGTAGGTGCGTAACCCTCGTCGACGTTGACGGTGCCGGCGTGGATGCGCGCTGCGATGGCTTCGCCGGCAGCCTTGCTTCCCGCCCACACACTGGCGTTGAGGCCGTACTCGGTGTCGTTGGCCTGCGCGATGGCCTCTTCGACGTCCTTGACAGGGTAGATCGAGACGAGCGGCCCGAAGGTCTCGTCGCGGTAGCACTCGGCGTCCTCGGGAACCCCGGTGAGCAGGGTGGGCTCGTAGAACAGCGGTCCGATGTCCGGACGGGCCTTGCCGCCGGCAATGACGGTGGCGCCCTTGACGACTGCATCGTCGACATGCGCGGAGATTGCCTTGACCTGCGCCTCGGATACGAGGCTGCCCATTTCGATTCCGAATTCGTAACCGGCGGCGAGGTTCATCTTCTTGACGCGGTCGCCGAACATGCGGATGAACTCGGGTGCGATGGACTCTTCGACGTAGATGCGCTCGATGGAGATGCACAGCTGACCGGAGTTGGAGAAGCACGCACGCACAGCGGCGTCGGTGACCTCGCGCAGGTCTGCGCCGGCCGCGACGATCATCGGGTTCTTGCCACCGAGTTCGGCGGAGAAGCCGATCAGTCGACGGCCGGCCTGCTCGGCGAGGAGCTGACCGGTCGCGGTGGAACCGGTGAACATGAGGTAGTCGGTGTTCTCGACCAGCGCGGTGCCCACGACGGAGCCCGGTCCGGGAACCACGGCGAAGAGGTCGCGGGGAAGTCCCGCCTTGTAGAGCAGTTCGACGCAGGCGAGGGCGCAGTACGGCGTCTGGCTGTCCGGCTTGAGGACAACGGCGTTGCCGGCGAGCAGCGCGGCGATGGCGTCGGACACGGCCAGCGTCATCGGGTAGTTCCACGGCGAGATGACGCCGACGACACCCTTGGGCTGGTAGCGGACGACGGTCTTCGTCAGACCCGGGAGCATGCCGGAGACACGACGCGGACGCAGCAGCTTTGGAGCCACACGCGCGTAGTGACGCGACGTCATCGAGATGTCGAGGACTTCTTCCTGAGCTGCGGTACGCGACTTTCCGGTCTCGGCCTGAGCCATGTCCATGAGTGCGTCGCGGTTCTCGAGGATGAGGTCGCGGTAGCGGTGGAAGACGGCAGCGCGGTCGAGGACGGAGCGCTTTGCCCATTCCTTCTGGGCGACGCGGGCACGGGCGATGGCCGCAAGTGCGTCGTCGGCGGTGCCAACGGGGATGGTCGCCAGCTCCTTGCCGGTGAACACCTCGGTGATGGACTTCGTCGGGCGATCGGCAACATTGTCGATGGCGATCAGATCGGCGAGCCGCGAGAAGGTCGCAGCGGACGGAGCAGGCATTTCAGTACCCCTACTGGTGAGTAGTTCTTGGAGTTACACACAACTTACCCCGTCGGTGGTACCGATCACAGTGCCGAATCAGACAGAGTCAACCAATACTGCCTCTTTCGGACGTTTTGCGATCAACAACGACATGACTGCGGCGATTGCGCAGAGCGCGCCGGCCACCAAGAAAGCAGCGTCGTACGAGCCGATCTGATCACGAACGAGGCCGGCCAAGAAGGCCACCAGACCCGCGCCGATCTGATGAGATGCCAGCACCCAACCGAACACGATGGGAGCGTCGGCGCCGAAGTGCTGACGGCACAGCGCGACGGTCGGCGGAACCGTCGCCACCCAATCGAGCCCGTAGAAGATGACGAACGCGATCATCGGCGGATTCACGGTGTTTGCGAGCAACAAGGGCAGGAAGAGCAGCGAGATTCCGCGGAACAGGTAGTAGATGCCGAGAAGTTTTCGCGAGTCCATCCGGTCGGTGAACCAACCCGAAGCAATGGTGCCGACCATGTCGAGGATTCCGATCAACGCCAGCAGCGACGCGGCCGTGGTGATCGGCATCCCGTGATCGTGCGACGCCGGAACGAAGTGCGTTCCGATCAGGCCGTTGGTACTCGCGCCGCAGATCGCGAACGTACCGGCGAGAAGCCAGAACACCTTGGTCTTCGACGCCATGACCAGTACCGAGATCGCCCGGCCTCCGGCGCCGCCGCGCTGGTAGACAGGCTTAGCGGGTGGGGTGTAGTCGGCGGGCGCTCCGTACGGCGTCGTACCCACATCGGACGGATAGTTGCGCAGGAACAGCAGAACGAACGGCACGACGGCCAGCGCGGCAAACGAGACCGTGAAGGCGACGCTCTTCCAGTCGTACGTTTCGGCGATCTTCGCCAGGACGGGCAGAAACACCAGCTGACCAGCCGCACCACCGGCCGTCAGGATGCCGGTCACGAGACCGCGTTTCTCGACGAACCATCGATCTACGACGGTGGCGACAAACGCCAGCGCCATCGAACCGGTACCGAGTCCGACGAACACGCCCCACAGCAGGATGAGCTGCCAACTCGAGGTCATGAAGATCGTGAGACCACTGCCGAGCGAGATGAGCGCCAACGCCGAAGTGACAACCGCCCGGATGCCGAACCTTTCCATCAGGGCAGCAGCGAACGGCGAGGTCAACCCGTACAGGATCAGGTTGACCGAGACGGCGGCCGAGATGCTGGCGCGCGACCACCCGAAATCCTCGTGCAGTGGATCGATCAGCACGGATGGGGCAGCGCGGAAGCTCGCCGCACCGACCAACGCCAGGAATGCCACGATCGCGACGGACCAGGCGCGGTGAAAGCGCGGCGGGCTCACCTGATGTTGGCCCGATTCGGGGAGAGCGGTCTCAGAAGTCACAGAGAGAATTCTGCAGTTCGGATTCGATCGAGAACAGTGGCCAGATTGCCAATATATGAAAGAATCGAGCCATGTCTGGTCCGCATCGCGTCGTCGTACTGGCTCTGAACGGAGTCATTCCCTTCGAGCTCGGTATCCCGGCGCGCATTTTCGGGCGCGCCCTCGACGTCGAGGATCGGCCGCTGTACGAGATCCTGACGTGCACCGTCGACGGCAATCCCGTGCAGACCGACGCAGACTTCAGCATCTCGGTCGACCACGGTAGCGAGCTGCTCGCCACCGCCGACACCGTCGTCATTCCCGCGTCGTACGAACTGGGTCCGGCCTACGAAGACGGTTACCTCTCCCCCGAGTTGGCCGCAGCGTTCCGACACATCCGCCCGGGCACTCGACTGGTCTCGATCTGCACCGGTTCGTACATCCTCGCCGCTGCGGGTTTGCTCGACGGACTTCGTGCCACGACGCACTGGCGCAACACCGACCATTTCCAGCGTGTCTACCCCAAGGTGAACGTGGATCCCGACGTGCTGTTCGTCGACGAAGGCCACATCCTGACCTCGGCCGGTGTGGCGTCAGGGGTCGATCTCTGTCTGCACATCGTCAGGCGCGACCACGGCATGGAAGTGGCGAACACCGTCGCGAGGCGTTGCGTCGTACCGCCGTGGCGCGACGGTGGCCAAGCGCAGTACATCCGGCGCCCGCTGGCCGACAAACCCTCGGAATCGACTGCCGACGCTCGGCATTGGGCCCTCGAACATCTCGGCGACCCGATCACCCTGGCGGGCTTGGCGACGCGTGCCAACATGAGCGTCCGTACGTTCAGTCGTCGATTCCGCGACGAAGTCGGAACGACGCCGAACCGCTGGTTGACCAGCAGACGCGTCGATCGAGCACGCGAGCTGCTGGAGGAATCCGACCTGTCGATCGATGCAATTGCCGCTCGAACCGGCTTCGGGACCGCGACATCGATGCGTCAACACATGAACGAGGCGCTCGGCGTTTCACCGAGCGCCTACCGACGTACGTTCAAGGCACCCGCGTAAGCGGCGGTACCAGGCACTATCCTGGAAGCCATGGCCGAACAGACTCGCCCGAACTTTCCCCAGTACTGCGGATACCTCCTGGGAAAGACCCTCCCCGACCGGTACCAGGACTGGGTGCGAAACGATCTGGTCGGCCCGGGTGCACAGGCCCGCTACATCATCCGCTTCACCGTGCCGGCGACGCTGATCCTTCTGCTGTTCCTCTTGATTCCGGGACCGATCTGGATTCCCTTGGCCATGATGGCCTTGTTGCTCATCCCGCTCGCGTACTTCGTCGTAGCGCTCGGGACCATCTACCGCCGTCACCGCCTGCTGAGCCATGGACTCGATCCCGAATTGCTCGACGAGAAGGCCCAGCGCCGCGCCGATCGCACTCGCGAGGACTACGAGAAGCGGCACGGTCGCTGAGCACCCTTCAGCGGAACATCGTCACTGCGGCCTTGGCGAGAACCTTCGGGTCCTTCTCGTAGTGATGCATCTTGGTGAGCTTGTCTTCCGGAATCCCCAGGAACTTGTAGACGGCCACCTGAGCGCAGCGCACCGAGTACTGCTCGGTGAACACCATGTCGAACGGCAGCTCCGCGAACTGACTGATGAAGGCCAGGTTCTTGGAATGCTTCGGCACCACCAGCGGCCGGTCACCCACGGCACGCCGATTGAACAGCGCACTGGCGTAAGGCATGTGGCTGGGAATCGAATTGACGACGCTGTCCATGATCTCTTCTCTGCGCGCGGCCAGCGCACCGTTCTCGTCGAGCGCCTCGAGGTGTCCGAGCGTCTCTTCCAGCATTTCCCGGCCGGTCATCTCGATGAACGGCTTCTTCACGTAGTCACCGTTCTTTCGCGGGAACAGACAGTAGCCCCAGAAGACTCCTTCGTTCTCCTTCTGCGCGTGATAGTGCGGCTGATGGTGAACCACGATCGACAAAAGTACGTTCGAGTCCACGAAGGTGTTGAGCGCATTTCCGGGGAGCTGCTTGGTGATTCGGGAAATCTCGTTGATGAGCTCGTGTGACGAGGTAGTGACGGTGAAGCTGGTCCACTCACTCTGCTCCCGATCTCCGAAGAACTTGTCGGGATTCCCGAGATCGTAGAAGTGCTCGGTTGCCTGCTTCCACAGCAGCGCACTCGGCGCGTACCTCATGTCTTCCACGATCGGGGTATCCAGATCGCCGATCGACGAACTGTCGGTGATGCTGCCGTTGGTGTCGAAGACGAAATCGCCCTCCGCTACGTCGATTCGGCCCTTCTCACCGGTGCGGACGTTCTCGTAGTCGAGTCCCGTCACGGTGATCTCGTCGCGAAGCGGGGTGTCCTTGAACACGAACTCCGTGATCTTCAGTTCGTTGACGAACTTCACACCCTTGCCTTCGAGGAAGGTCCGCATCGGCAAGATGATGCTCTCGTACTGGTTGTACGGGGACCTGGTGACACCCGCGAGAGTCTGAATGCGACTGAACTCGAGAATCATTCGATTCATGTACCGGCGCAGCTCCATCGCCGAACTCACCCGCTTGAACGCAAATGTGGTCTCCCACATGTACCAGAAGTTGGTGGTGAAAAAGTGCGGAGTGTCCTCGAACCACTGCTCGATACTGATGTCGTCGAGTTTTGCCTCGTCCGACTCCGGCATCGTCATCAGCTTCGTCAACAAGTATCGATCCTTGTTGTCGAATTGCATGTGCTTGTAGTCGTTCTCGCCTTTGTTGCGAATACCGTCGCGGTCAATCAACCGTGCAACGTCGTGTGTCGGATGCGCGTGGTCGAAGTCGAGAATGTCATCCGTCACCGACTTTCCCGGGTTGTCCAGCGACGGAACCGCACTCAGCACGTCCCAGAGGTTCTCGTAGGTCTCCTCGTTGAGCATGCGACCACCACGGTTGATGAAGCCCGCGTCGTTGCCTAGCTCGCGATGGCCGTACTGGTGCTGGAAAGTAGCGGCGGATTCGCCGTCATTCGCTCCGTGCATGTCCAGGCCCATGATGGTGATGTCCTCACCGTTCCACTTACCGTCCCGAATCAAATAGACGGCAGCCGAAAGATTTCCGATGCCGGCACCGATCATGTACGCCTTGTGAGACAGCTTGGAAGACATTGTTTTTCGTTCCTTACTCGAGTCGCGGTACGGATACCTTCCAAGCATGGACCCCTTTGCCCGCAGGCGCATCACCCGAACCGGATGACGTCCGTCACGGTCGCTGAAGGCGCACCAGATCTAGCGCAAAACGCGCGTAGTCGCGTGCAATTTCCTCGGGCGTTTGCGGTCCGCTCGGCCGATACCATTGCGCGACAGAGACACACATCACGACGATTGCACGCGCGGCCTGCCGCGGCCGATCCGTCTCGAAAACGCCGGCGGCGATTCCGTCATCGACTTGCTTCGTCATCAACCATTGCTGGTAGTTGCGCGATTCCGTGATGCGCAACCTGTTCTCGGCTGTGAGACTGCGCATTTCGCTGGCACCGAGAAATCCTTGATCGCGCCGATAGATATGGAACAAGGTCACACATTCGACAAGGAACGCCAGCCTTTCGCAGGGACTTTCGCCCTCGTCGATCGCCGCCAGCGATCTCGTATTGAGCTCGGCCATGGTGAGGTCGAGGATTTCGGCCAACATTTGTTGCTTACTGGAATAGTGGTGATAGAGACCCGGAACACTCATCTGCGCACGTTTGGCGATCTCACGCATCGCAGCGCCGTGATATCCGGTCTTCACCATCTCCGCGAGCGCGGCCGCCAACACCGGATCGAACGAACTCGGGCCGAATCTTCGCCACTCGTTCGGAAGAAAATGCGTGTTCGGGTCGGCGTCGTCGCCACCCCATCGCGGCTGTTCCGGCGGACGCACTATCGCAGCCGGGAGCAGAGCGTCGAAACGCACTCCGAGAATCCCGCCGATTGCCGCCAACCGGTCGACGCTGACCCTGGTCTTTCCGGTCTCGACGGCGCTGAGGGTAGCCGCGCTGACGTCGAGACGCCTGGCCAATTCGCGCAGCGAGAGCCCGCTGTGACGCCGGGCTTGCCGGATCGACGCTCCGATCAGGACAGCATTCTCGAATTCGGTCACATTGTTCAGTATTCCCGAACATAGGATTTCCAACAATGCCATGACCACGGCAATCGCTGAACCTGTTGACTACTGATTATCGGCCTGAACATGATGTGGATCACAAAAACCCAGGTCCGCCCGAGCGATCGTTCGGTGTCGGTAGCGAGAGGATCAGATCACCATGACCGAGGCGCCATATCTTGGAGAACTCCTGCGCGACGCACCCAGCAACTGGGGCAAGTGGGGAGAGTCCGACGAGGTCGGTTCACTGAACTACCTCGACGCCGGACAGGTGCTTCGTGGCGTCGGAACCATCAAGCAGGGTTCCGTGTTCACACTTCAACGGCTCATCGGCGACCCGAAGGGTGATCCGGTCTGGCCGGGACGCAGCCCTGCCGAGCGCACACAGATCTTCGACGAGAGCAGCTGGGACGGCGACGACGCACCCAACTTCCCCGGCGGTCTGCATTACGCGGACGACAAGATCGACGCGTTCCTGCAGGGTTCGACGCAGTACGACGCACTCGGCCACGTCTGGTACGACGGCGCGCTGTGGAACGGATACTCCGCTGACACGACTGTCGGCGGCCTCGAGAAGGCCAGCGTCGAACCGATTGCCGACCGTGGCGTCGTCGGACGCGCAGTGCTACTCGACATGGCGAAGTTCCGCGGCAAGGAAAACCTCGACAAGGCCGAAACCTTCACGCACCATGATCTTTTGGCCTGTGCCGAAGCACAGGGTGTCACCATCGAGAAGCGCGACATTCTCGTCATCCGCACCAACTTCCTCAAGCTGTTCTTCGACCAGGGTGAAGCCTTCTACGAGGGATTCTGCGAGCCCGGCCTGATCTACAGCCCCGAACTCGTCCAGTGGTTCCAGGACATGGAGATTCCGAATCTGGTGACGGACACCATCGCCAACGAGGTCACCACCGATCCCGAAAACGGTGTGGCACTGGTGCTCCACAACGCTCTGATGCGCAACCTCGGCGTGGTGTTCACCGAGATCTGCGATCTGGAGAAGCTGGCCGCAGACTGTGCGTCCGACGGCCAGTACACGTTCCTGTACGTCGCCGCACCACTCAAGGTCGCCAAGGCCAGCGGCTCTCCCGTGAATCCGGTTGCCATCAAATGACATACGAAGATCGCCCTTGGTTGGCGTTGTACCGTAACGACGTTCCCCCCGACATCGACGTCGAGCACCCCACGATGCTCGAGATGTTGGCGGCCACGGTCCGCTCCGATCCGGACGCCACAGCTGTGAAGTACTTCGACGGTCAACTCAGCTTCGCCGAGCTGGACCATCAGAGCGATGCCCTGGCCCGAGCACTCCGAGCCGGTGGACTCGTGAAGGGTGACCGCGTTGCCCTGTTCCTGCAGAACGTTCCACAGTTCGTGCTCGCCCTCACCGGAATCTGGAAAGCCGGCGGCGTCGCAGTCTCGATCAATCCCATGAGCCGTGAGCGAGAACTGGGATACCAACTCGAAGATTCCGGCGCTGCCGTTCTCATCGCACTCGAGGGGCTCTACGAGTCCGTGGGCCGCAACGTCGTCTCGGACTCGCCGGTGAGGCGCGTCATCACCACCTCGGAACTCGAGTACCAAAGCCGCAACGATTCACGGGTTTTCGACGGAATCGTGAAGAAGGATCTCGGTACCGACGATCTCGCGACGCTGATCGACCAGCATCGTCTCGGCGATCCGATCACTACCGACGCTGCACCGGAAGACATTGCGGTACTGACCTATACGTCGGGAACCACAGGTCCGCCGAAGGGAGCGATGACCTCTCACGCGAACATGACCTTCAACGCCCAGGTCTACCGTGACTGGCTGGGGCTCACCCCGAAAGACACGGTTCTCGGCGTCGCACCGCTCTTCCACATCACGGGGTTGATCGGTCACATCGCGGTGTCCGTCCTGGCGAGAATGCCGCTGGTGCTTGCCTATCGCTTCCAGCCCGAGGTGATGCTCGACGCGATTCGTGAGCACCGCCCGACATTCACAGTCGGCGCCATCACTGCGTTCACCGCACTGCTCAACACTCCGGGTTGCGCGCCCGAAGACTTCACCTCCATGCGGTTGCTGTATTCCGGCGGCGCACCCATCTCACCGACCGCCGCCGAGGCCGTCCGAGCCATGACCGGTGCTGCGCTGCACAACATCTACGGCCTGACAGAGACCACGTCGCCGACCCATGCCGTTCCCGTCGGCGCGGATACGCCGGTCGATCCCACGTCCGGTGCACTGTCCGTCGGTGTTCCAGTACCCAACACCGTGGTCCGCATCGAAGACGAGGGCGGTGCGGTCCTGCCGATCGGAGAGATCGGCGAACTGGTCGTCCGTGGTCCACAGGTGGTGCGCGGCTACTGGAACAAGCCGGAGGAGAGTGCGTCGGCCATTCGCGACGGGTGGTTCCACACCGGCGACGTGGGGTTCATGGACGAAGCCGGCTGGTTCTACGTCGTCGACCGCAAGAAGGACATGATCATCGCTTCCGGCTACAAGGTGTGGCCACGCGAGGTCGAAGACGTTCTCGCCGAACATCCCGCGGTCCGCGAGGCAGCTGTCGTCGGGATCGCCGACGAATACCGCGGTGAGACGGTGAAGGCGTTCGTCAGCCTCGTCGCGGGGGCGTCGGTGACGCCGGACGAACTGATCGATCACTGCAAGCAACGGATGGCGGCGTACAAGTACCCACGGTCCGTCGTGCTGGTGGAGGAGCTCCCCAAGACCGTCACCGGCAAGATACTGCGACGGGAACTGCGCACGACCTCGTGACGCCGACGGCGGGCGGGCCTCCAGGCTCGCCCGCCCTCCGACATGTCGTTCAGCAAGTACCTGGCGTCACGCGACCACCCGCGAGGATCCTGCTCGTGAAGTCCTTCGCGTCTTCGTAGGAAGCCGCGATTGCGCCACGGTGGTCGGCGCCCTCATAGGTCTTGAATTCGACAGCCGACCCTTTGGCGCAGAAATCCTCTACCGCACCGGTGGTACTGGCCACCGAGACCAGAACGTCAGCCGTCCCCTGCGCGAACAGCGTCGGCACCTTTGGCGCAACAGTCGTCAATTCCTGTTCGTTCAAGTTCGCCGTCAGAGCTGTCAGGTCTGCGCCCTCCCGAAAGATCTGGTCGACGGGAACCGGCGGCACTGCTCTCACCGCCGCCAGGCAACCAGTCCGCGCTGCCTCGAGCAGCGGTTGCGCTTGATCCGAGAGAAGTTGCTCGGGGACGACCGACGGATCGACTGCCTGGACTCCGAGAAGAATGATCGGAACGAATGGCACTCCACCTGCCATAGATTGATTACCGGACGCGACCAGTTCCGGAATCTGCGCGGTTCCGTTCCCTGGAGCGATCGACACCGCACCCTTCAAGTTCAGCTCAGGTGCTCGGTCCTTGCCGATAGCCGAGGTGAAGACCACAGCTTGCCCGCCTTGGCTGTGGCCCATGGCAAACCAGTCCTTGCCGACGTGCTCGTCGATCTGACGCGCAGCGCGAACGATGTCGGTTACGGCATTGGCTTCACTGGTTCCGTTCATGTACGGATGACCGCCGGGTGTGCCCAGGCCCTCGTAGTCCGTCTGCACCACGACGTAACCGTTTTCGACCCACCGGTCAAGGGTCTGATCAACCACCGAGAGGTAGTCGTGGACCCGTCCGTTCGGCGTATCAGCGGAAGGTGCGCACGCATCGGCTACGCCGGTGGTTCCATGCGCCCAACTGACGACCGGCCAGCCTCCTACCGGAGCCGGCGTCTTGGGGATGGCGACCACTCCCGATACCAGAATGGCTTCGCCGGAGGCACTTTGGGACATATAAGTGACGCGCTGGTTCTTCGCTGCGCTTGGCAATGCGGCCGATTCCGTCAAGTCGTGCGACGTGACCAATGTTCCCGGCGACAGCGGTGCAGGCGGCTCTTCTCCGAACGAGAGAGACCCCTCGGCGTTCGCGTTGGAGCACGCCACCATGGAGACCAGCGCACCCAAGGCGACGATGCGGCCGGCGATACGGGTAAATCGTTTCTTCCGAACATCTTTCATCAACAAAATCCTCACGTTCAGTGGAGCGCAACCGTGGCGCCGATCAATCCCTGTGCTTCGTAGATCTTGGCCGCTACTTCGTCTCGCATGGCGACGAATTCCGGCGTCGAGCGGATTTCGGTGTCGGTCGACCGATGGCTGCCTTTCTTGAACCACACCTTGCGGTCGTAGATCACCCGTCCAGGGCGCGCTCCCATCACGATGACCCGCGTGCCGAGGAAAATCGCCTCCTCGACACTGTGCGTGACAAAGAAAACCGTCTTGCGACGCTCACGCCACAACTCGAGCAGTTCCAGTTGCAGCCTCTCGCGTGTCATAGCGTCGAGAGCGCCGAAAGGCTCGTCCATCAGAATGATTCGTGGGTCGGTGATCAGGACGCGCGCAATCTGGCATCGCTGCTGCTGACCACCCGACAGCTCGTACGGCCTTCGGTTTCCGTACTGCTCCAGGCCGACGAGCTCCAACATACGTTCGGCTTCGTCAGCGCGTTCGCGGCGCGGAACACCCCTCATCTTGAGCCCGAACTCGACGTTTCCCCGCACCGACAACCATGGATACAGATTCGAATGCTGAAACACCACACCACGGTCCGGGTCCGGGCCTTTGATGTGGGTGTTTCCCACCATGATGGTTCCCTCGGTGGGCGTCTGGAACCCAGCCAGCATCTGGAGCAGCGTAGTCTTACCGCAACCGGAAGGACCTACGACACATACGAATTCCTCGGGCTCGAAGGTCAAACTCGTCGACGAGAGGGCGACGACCGTTTCGTCAGAGGTGACGTATTCCTTGCGCACCTCTGTGAGAACTACTCGAGTACTGAGGTCCGTACCTTCCGTTGTCATGACTGTCCCACCTTCGCGACCGCATCGTTGAAGATTCCGTCTGCATACTTGCCGGGCGTGCTGACCGCATCGATATTGCCCTGCTGTAGAAGGAACTCCGCTGTTCCTGCCAAACTCTGCGCAAAAGCCCCACCGAGATAGTCCGGGCCGGCCTGCTCTGCAGCCGAAAGATATGTGTACCCCACGAGCTGAGGAATGATCACGTCCGGTGCGATGCCGAGCTGTGCAGACATCGAGACGGCTGCTGCGGTGGGATCGGCGTTGATCCGTCCGACCGCAAAGTCCTGCAACTTCGTCCACATCTCCATGAACTCGGGGTTCGATGTAGTGAAAGCCGTTGTGGCTCCCGAAAGATCGAAGGTGGGTGCGCCCTGTTTCGCCACATCCTCACTACTCAGGATGACGCGACCGTCTGTTGTCAACTTCGACAACGTCGGGTCCCAGACCCACGCCGCATCAATCTGGCCGCCCTGCCAGGCGCCGAGCATCGCATTCGGCTTCAGGCTCATCAAGGTGACGTCAGCCGACATGTTCGCCGCGCCGAGCGCGGCCAGCAGACTGTAATGAGAGGTGCTGCCGAAAGGTGTTGCGATCTTTTTGCCGCGCAACCCTTCCAGCGTGGTGATCGACGGATCCCTGACCACCAGAGACTCCGCTTTCCCGATCACATCCTGAATCCATATCACTTGCATCGGAATGTTCAGCGGCGACGACAAGGCCATGGTAGCGGGACTCGAACCGAGTGTTCCGAGATCGAGGCTGCCAGAACCGAAGGCTTGGACGACGTCCTGCCCCGAACTGAACTTGCTCCAAGTGATATCGGCATTGGGCATGCATGCTTCCAGCAAACCTTGATCCTTGACGATCAGATCGCCGTTCGGGATGTCCTGGTAGCCGATCCGCGCGGTAGTCGTGATCGACTCGTTCACTGTCACGGGGCAACTGGTCGTGGCACCCGTCGATCGACTCATCTCACCGCGCCCCGTCTCGACGCACGCAGTCAGGCTCATGCCCAGAGTTCCGGACGCAATGACAGCGATGACAAGCTTTCTCGAATTGATTTTCATGCCTTACCTTTCCATGGCGCCACGACTGTTCCGATCGCTTTGATCACGGAGTCGAGAACGAGCGCAGCACAACCGATGACGATGATGCAGGCGATGGTCAACGGCGTATCGAGCTGAGTTCCGGCCAGATAGGCCAGTCCGCCGATGCCCGGAATACCGTTGTTGAGTTCGGCTGCGACCACAGTGGTCCACGCGAATCCGACTGCAATACGGATGCCGTTGATCACTTCCGGCAGCGTCGACGGAAAGACCACGTTGGTCAGAACCTGGGTTCGGCTTGCACCCAATGCTTTTGCCGCATTGATCTGGTCGACCTTGACCGAGGTGACTCCGTTCAACGTGGCGATGGCTATCGGAGGGAATGCAGCCAGGAACAGGAGCCAGATCTTCGAAGTGTCACCGATACCGAACCAAACGATGAGCAATCCGATGTAGCCGAGTGGGGGCAATGCACGAAGAAAGTTCAAGTACGGCTCGACGAAGGTGCCAATCGGCGCAGACATCCCCATGGCGAAACCGATGAGGGGGCCGACAATCACGGCCGCACCGACTCCGGCAGCGATCCGTTGGCCGCTCGCGATCAGATGCTCCCACAGGAAGTAGTTCTGCTCACCGAGGACTTCACGATCCACACCGGGCGCAATCTGGTGCCACGTGTTGGCTCTGACGAACGCGTCCCATACCGACTTCGGCGACGGGAGGAACAATTCGTCGATCACACCGGCAGCAGTGATTCCCCACCACAGAACCAGAAAGACGAGCAACGCAACTACACGAACGCCGATGGACCGCAATCGCTTCGACGACAGCTGTCTTTTCCTGCGCGGGGGTGTTCGGTCAGGCCTCCCGGTCTCCGACGAAGGCGCCACCGCGGTCGGCGGGGAACTGGTGGTGGTCATGCGGTCCTCCTGTGTACTCGCTGAGCCGAGGTCTGATCGCGGGCCAGTACAAGCATCGAGTCGACGTTGACCCGACTCGGGCGAGTGACGACCCAAGCAACGCAATCCGCGATATCGTCGGCGGTCAGAGGATCGGCGCCGGCGTACACGGCGGCGGCACGCTCCTTGTCACCGCCGAAGCGCACCATGCTGAACTCCGTCTCCACCATGCCCGGATCGATCTGACAGACACGGATCGGCTCTCCGAGAAGTTCGAGTCGCAACACCCGAGTGAGAGCTGTCACAGCATGTTTCGCAGCGTTGTACCCTCCCCCTCCCAGATACGGCTCGCGGCCGGCGATCGATCCGATACTCACGACGGTGGCGTTCCCGCTCTCACGTAACCGTGGCAGCAACCGTTGCGTGACGCGCAGGACACCCAGGACATTCACATCGAACATCGCGGTCCAGTCCGCCTCGTCGGTATCGGCGATACTGTCTGCGCCGAGCGCGCCACCGGCATTGTTGACCAACACGTCACAGCGCTCGATCAGGTTGCAGAAAGCATCAACCGAGGCGACGTCGGTCACGTCGAGAGGTAGAGCGCGAGCGCCCGTTTCGGCCGCCAACTCCTCTAGCCGATCCATCCTGCGCGCACCCATCACCACATCGAATCCCTCCTTGACGAGGTGCCGAACCGTCGCCGCGCCGATGCCACTGCTGGCCCCGGTGACCACAGCTACTGGAGTCTTCATGACGGACATAGTGGGGAACTCCTTCGAGAATGATGCTGCAGAATCCTGCTGGTGAATGTTGTTCATGCCCTGGGAGATTCCCATCGGCATCGAATGAACTGCTCACCAGTCTGCTCATAATCTGGCACCTGCTCCAGTGCCACCTGCAGGGTCATTTTCTCGGGCCAGTCGTAACGTACTCGACTCGTGTTAACGCGATGGTTCCTCTGTGTAACTGGCCCCTCCAGATCGCGTCCGATCTGGATCTGGCGACGGGCCACCACTGTTCTCCATCATTGAGTGGACTGAAGAAGTTCAACCCTCGATCAGGAGGTTTCTGCCATGGCAGCTCCCGCACTCAGCACGTCACAACGGACCTACGAACTGGATCGAGCGCATGTCTTCCACTCGTGGTCGGCTCAGAAGTCGTTGCAACCCATGGTTGTCGAACGTAGTGAAGGTTGCTACCTCTGGGATGGCGAAGGCAAGGAATATCTCGACTTCTCCTCGCAACTCGTCTACACCAACGTAGGACATCAGCACCCGAAGGTTGTCGCCGCCGTCCAGGAACAGGCAGCGAAACTGTGCACCATCGCACCTGCTCACGCGAACGAGGCTCGGTCCGAAGCGGCGCGACTGATCGCCGAGATCTCCCCTGAGGGGATGGATCGAGTCTTCTTCACCAGTGGCGGTGCGGATTCCAACGAGCACGCCATCCGCATGGCGCGCCTCCACACCGGTCGATACAAGATTCTCTCGGCGTACCGCTCCTACCACGGTGCGACGGCGGAGACTATCAATCTCTCCGGCGATCACCGTCGCTGGCCGAACGACTACGGCAACTCAGGAGCTGTCCACTTTCACGGTCCGTTTCTCTATCGGTCCGAGTTTCGTTCCGAGACGGAGCAACAGGAGTCCGAGCGCGCACTGGAGCACCTCGAAACTCTGATCCGATTCGAAGGTCCGTCAGCGTTTGCAGCAATCATCGTCGAATCGGTTCCCGGCACGTCCGGCATCATGCCGCCACCGCCCGGATACCTGAAGGGTGTCCGGGACATCTGCGACCGATACGGCATCGTCATGATTTGTGACGAAGTCATGTCCGGCTTCGGTCGCACCGGAGCCTGGCTGGCAATCGACCACTACGATGTCGTCCCCGATCTCATCACCTTCGCCAAGGGAGTGAACTCCGGCTACGTGCCCCTCGGTGGAGTCATCGTCGGTGAGAAGATCTACAACTCGTTTGCCGAGCGTCCGTACCCCGGCGGCATGACGTACTCCGGCCACCCGCTCGCCTGCGCCGCCGCCGTGGCCACCATCACGACGATGCACGAGGAACGCATAGTCGAGAATGCCGAGTTCATCGGCCGCACGTCACTCGGTCCGGGGCTCGCTGCTCTCACTGACAAACACCCGAGCGTCGGAGACGTCCGAGGTCTCGGAGTCTTCTGGGCACTCGATCTCGTCACGAACCGTGAGACACGCGCACCACTGTCCCCGTACGGCGGCACCAATGCTGCGATCGGTCGGACCATGACAGCGGCGCGGGAGGCGGGGTTGCTGGTCTTCAACAACTACCACCGCATCCACGTGGTCCCGCCGTGCACCGTGACCCCCGCACAAGTCGACGCTGCGCTTGCCATGCTCGACACTGCGCTGGACGTAGCCGATTCCTACTACGACGGCCCCCGGTGACAGTGCCGACAGTTCAGGCGAATGCGCTCGACGACGCGCGTGTTCAACTCGCGGAGGCAGTGGCAGTCCTGGGGTACCCCGAAGGTTTGCACCGCATCCTCGGCGCTGCCAGGCGTGAAACGACCGTCAGCGTTCCTCTTGTCCGCGACAACGGCGACGTGGAGGTCTTCACCGGATACCGGGTGCAGCACAGCATCGCCCGCGGGCCGGCCAAGGGTGGGATCCGATACAGCTCCGAGGTAAATCTGGACGAAGTCCGTGCTCTGGCGATGTGGATGACATGGAAGTGTGCGCTTCTCGACATCCCCTACGGCGGGGCGAAAGGCGGAGTCGATGTCGATCCCCGGACACTGTCCCCCGCCGAACTCGAACGTCTCACCCGGACGTACACCCAGGGAATCTCACCCGTCATAGGGCCGGACAACGATATTCCCGCTCCGGACGTCGGCACCGACGAGCAGACCATGGCCTGGATGATGGACGCATATTCCGCAACTCGGGGTCGTGGTGTCCCGGGCGTGGTGACAGGCAAGCCCCTTGATCTCGGCGGCTCGCTCGGCCGACGGACGTCCACTTCTCGCGGCGTCGCTCACATCTCGCTGTTGGCTCTGGCGAAAGAAGGCATTGCACCGTCCTCGGCGACGGCCGTCGTTCAGGGATACGGCAAAGTCGGCGCGGATGCCGCGGACTACCTTGCCGAGGCGGGGGTTCGAATCATCTCCGTCAGTGACAGATTCGGCGCAGTGCACAACGCCGACGGTCTCGACTTGTCGCGTCTGCGGGCACATTCCGAAGAACGTGGCACAGTTGCGGCGTTCGGTGGAGGACTCCCGATCGATCCGGCGGCGGTACTCGAACTGGATGTCGACCTGTTGGTGCCGGCGGCAGTCGAGGGCGTTGTCAATGCCGACAATGCATCTCGGGTGTGTGCTCGCATCATCGTGGAGGGCGCAAACGGACCGACCACGGCCGAGGCGGACAGGATCCTCGAACGATCCGGAGTGCTTGTGGTGCCAGATATCCTCGCAAATGCCGGAGGAGTTGTGGTCTCGTATTTCGAATGGGTTCAGGCACAACAAGGTTACTGGTGGACGCTCTCCGACGTCGAGCGCGGACTGGATGATCGAATGACCGCAGCGTGGTCGTCGGTACTCGATCAGGCTGCGACTACCGGATCCACACTCCGACGCGCCGCGATGGCTCTCGCGGTCGGCCGGGTTGCCAGAGCACACCGAGCCAGGGGCCTCACCCACTGATTCGGCGAGTCTCGTCGAGCATTCGATGAGCAATACCCCCGAGCAGGGCGATGCCGGGCTCGATCGACTGCTGGGCTATCGAACCGAAGCCCAGCCGCAAGCAATTGTGCGAGCCGGTGCCGGGAAAGAAGTATCGCGATCCGTCAGCAACAAGAATCCCCTGCTTCGCTGCCCTTTCGGTCAACTCTGCAGCGTCGAGATCCTCCGGGCCGGTGTACCAGACACTGACACCGCCCGGAGGAAACGATGATGCTTCCACACGTGGCATGTACGTGTTGATCGACTCGGTGATGATCTCCCAATTCTGCTTGAGTCGACGACGGTGCGAGCGCAGAACCTTGTGGTAGTCCCCCGAGGTGATGAAAAGCGCGAGCGAGCGCTGGATGTGACCGGGCAGGTGTTTGGTTCGATGATGACGCTCGGCCCGAAGTGCGGCAATGACTGGAGCATCGGCGACGATGTAACCGATCCGAAGACCCGCCGAGAGAAATTTCGAGAAGGATCCGAGGTAGATGACTCGACGGTTGTCTCCGATCGATTTCAGCGAGGGGGTCGGCCGACCGCGAAAGCGGAATTCACTGTCGTAGTCGTCCTCGATCACGAAACCGTTTCTCTCTTCGAGCAATTCGAGAAGTAGCTTCCGGCGCGGCAGACTCAGCGTGACGTTGGTGGGGTGGTGGTGGCTCGGTGTGAGGTACATGGCATCGAACACCGTCGATCGATCGAACACCGCCCCCCTACCGTCCACCGGGACCGGGGACAATTCCACACCGGAGCGCTTGAAGATGTGCATCGCATCGAGGTATCCGGGGTTCTCGAAACCCATTATCTTGCCCGACCCGAGCAGAACATCGGCGATCAGCGAAAGCCCTTGCTGGGTGCCGCTGGTCACCAAAATCTCGTCGGAACTCGCTTCGATTCCTCGCGACGGCAGGATCTCCTTGCGGAGCGCCTCGACGAGCAACGGATCATCTTGATCGACGGCGTCACGGACGCTGTATCGCAGATGCGGCCCGGTCATTGCCTCACTCGCGGCGCGCAACCAACCGCGCACGGGGAAGGAACGCAATTCGGGCTGGGAGCTGATGAACGGGTACGGGTAGTCGAAAGCGTCGGGATGCCCGAGAGTACGAGTGAATTCGACGCTCTCACGGGGTCGGAGCAACGTGGACCAATCGACGGGCTCGGCCGACGAGACGGACTCGGCCGCGGTGCGTGTCAGCGGCGTTGCCGCGTAAAGCCCACTGCGAGGCCTGCTCTCGATCACACCGAGCGCAATCAACTCGTCGTATGCGGCAGCAACGGTGTTACGTGAGACCCCGAGTTCCTGGGAGAGGTACCGCGTCGACGGCATAGGCCGTCCGCCGTCGAATACTCCTCGGGCAAGGAGATCTTCGATCATCGCGCGCACGCGGCGGTACATCGGCATCGTGGTGTCTGCATCGAGATACGCCGACCGGCCCGCTAGAAAATCATCCAAATTCTCGTGTGATCTCAACTGCGGTTCCTCCTGGTACTGGCCCCCTCAATGCTTGCACGATCTGGATCTTCCGGCAGTGCCAGACTGCCCAGAGAATGGGAATGTGATTCTTATCCTGGTCGCCTGCGTACTCGTCGGCTCGTCTGCAATTCAGTCGGCAACGGGATCGGGCTTCGGCCTGGTCGCCGGCCCTGCCCTGATTCTGATTGCGCCACAGCTGGTTCCGGCACCACTTCTACTTCTCACGCTACCCATCATGGGCTTGGTCGCAATCCGGGAACGCCGGCACTGCGACCTGAAAGCGGTACTGATCGCCAGTGCCACAATGATTCCCGGAATTGCTGCGGGTCTGTGGTTCCTCGGCCGCGTCGAGGTAACCGTCGTACACGTGTTGGTTGCCGTCGTCGCATTGGCCGCGGGAGCAGCCCTCCTCACGGGCAAGTCCTTCAGCGGCACCAGCCATGCACTCGCCGGCGCCGGCATCGCGGCAGGCTTCATGGGCGCACTGGCTGCCATGCCCGGCCCGCCACTTTCACTGACATATCGGACGCCGAACGCTGCCGAACTACGGTCGACGCTCTCGACGATCTTTCTCCTCATGGCCGCGGCCACACTGGCTGCATTGCAGTTTCAGGTGGGCATCACTCGCGTCGAACTGCTGACAGCCCTCGCGCTGTCCCCACTGTTGCTGTGCGGTCACGCCCTCGGGACATTGGTCGCCCGCAGAATCTCTCTGCTCACCTCGAATCGGGTCACGACATACGTGATCATCGTTGCCGCAACCGCACTGCTCCTCCGTAGCGTCACTGTTGCAACTTGACCGATCCTGTCTGATCGCACACTTTTTCCCGTCGACCGAGCCATCGGGGTAATGGAACAGTAATATGTGCTGAGTACCCACGGACAAACGGGAGACATCAGTGAGCAAGTTCGGACGTAAGAAGCAGCCCACGCCCAAGAGCTACCAGTGGCTGGCCATGACCCTCATCGCGTTGTCGCTGTCCGTCTCGATCGGGATCGCCGCCAAACCGTCCTGAGCTCGGCGAATCCGAAACTTGTAACCCTGCGTCCATCTGCACATGGACAAATAGGCGCAAATCGGACGCTTAGCTGTTCTAACTTTCCTTCCGTCGTGCCACCTCGGCACCGACGGAGAGGATTCACACACCATGCGAAGCCCACGCTTCGGTTTGCTGGCGGCTGCCGGCGCGGTCGGACTCGTGCTCGTTACCAGTGGCGCTCAGTCCATCGCCGCGGCGTCGCCCTTTGGCTCGCTCGACACCGCGTCGAGTTCCGGCTCGGCTGAGACCCCGGCGTCGACCGACGGCGGCTTCACGTCCAAGACGCCGTACTCACCCGGCCAGCGTATCGCCGACTATCAAGCACCACCGACGGGATACTCGCCCGTGTACACGGAAAGCGTTGCGCGCCACGGCTCCCGGGCACTGTCGAGCCTGAAGTACGACGACCTGAGCCTGCAGCTGTGGGAACTCGCCGAAGCCGAGAACGCATTGACTTCCGTCGGCAAGGAATTCGGACCGGCGCTTCGCGATCTCATGGCCGCGAACAAGAAGCTGGGATACGGCAACCTCAGCGGACTCGGAGTCACCGAACATCGGCAACTCGGAGCACGGGTCACCGAGCGCCTCCCCCAACTGTTCGACGCCATCGCAGCGCAACAGGGAACCATCACGTTGACCTCGTCGGGTGTCGACCGTGCCGTGGACAGCGCCGAGAACTTCGCCCAGGGCCTGACCGGTGCGTTTCCGGCCGTCGCCGGCGATGTTGCGCCGGTGACCACGGATGCCGACCTTCTCTACTTCCACGACTCGGATGCAAACGCCGACTACAAGGACTACGAGGATTCCGATCCGCGATTGAAGGCCGTCGACGATCAGATTGCCGATCTTCCCCGCACCCGCGAGGTCTCGCGGCACATGATGCTCAGGCTCTACTCCGAGGACTTCGTCAACCGCCTGAGCGCGGGCGAGTTCTCACTCGTCGACCGCGGCAAGGGTTCCAGCACGATCGACAACGAGGTCGACGCCGCATACATGCTGTACAACACGTACATCATCACTCCGGGCATGGCCGAAGAAGGCAAGTGGAATTTCGAGCGGTTCATCGATCCTGCGGACGCGCAGTGGCTCGCGTACACGAACGATGCCGAGGACTTCTACGCCAAGGGCCCGGGCTTCACCGGTGAAGACGTCACCTACCGGATGGCAACCGTCTTGCGCGACGAGTTCCTGCGCGGCTTACAAGAACACACCGGGGCCGCCGCCGTACCGGGAGCGGACTTCCGGTTTGCACACGCAGAAACGATCATCCCCTTCGCCGCGCTCTTGAAACTGCCGGGAAGCACCGTCTCGCAGGCCGAGGGTGACCTGTACACCTATGCGAACAACCCTTGGCGCGGAGCTCAGGTCAGCCCGATGGCCGCCAACGTGCAGTGGGACGTGTTCGGCGGACCGGACGGTAAGCGCCTGGTCCGAATGCTCTACAACGAGCGCGAGACAGCGTTTGCTGCCCCGTGCGCTCCGGTGAGCGCCGGAAGTTTCTTCTACACGCCGGACGAACTGGCCCGCTGCCTACCGGAGATTTCACCGGCAGCCTGAGATCCGGACCGAGGTCGACGAGGGCGCGCCCATGCCTGGTGCAACGCCAGCATGCGCGCCTTTTCGTCGTCTTCCATCAACAAGGCGTCGCAGATACGAACGATGACGGGGGCCGAAACACCAACGGACGTACCCTGTTCCAGCCGTTGGTAGTGATTGAAACTGATGTCGGCGATCTGCGCGACATCACGCCGGCTGAGGCCGTGCATGCGGCGAGCTCCCTCGCATCGCATGCCGACCTTCTCGGGCGCAAGACTGTTTCGTTTCTCGACGAGCATCTGGCTCATCAACTGACGCGCGCTCGACCCATTCACGTCGCCACCTTTTCCATCCCTGAAATATGCTTTCAAATAACATGTTTCAGAATATGGGATGACGCGGACACAGCGGTATCTCCGAGATGACAGATAATCACGCGATACCGCCAACCCTGTGCCCGTTCACGCTGTATAGATCAGGCTGTGAGGATCAGGCTATGAACCTGCCGATCGTCGGATTCGACTGGCAGATGGGACTACTGCCCCAGTTGATCGAACCGAATGCCGTCGCAACGACATTGCCGACGCCGGTGTTCACCGTCGCGGACAAGTACGGGTAAGTACCGACCAGGTCGACGATTCCGGACTTGCCCGTGTCGGTGTTGACCCACGCAACGGTCACCTGACCCGCCGCCGGGATGGGCGCAGCTGCCGGGAACGAATCGAAGCGGATGTCACCCTTGGCGATGGGCGGATTGGACTCTGGCCCGGACTGGCCGGTGAGTCCGGTCAGCGATGCCAGCGACCCCTGATTCGGACACCCGATAGTGACGGCGGCGCCACCGAAAGGATGGGGCGGATCAGCCGAGGCGACTCCGGCGAACATGACGCTCGCGGCAATCGGTAGTCCGATGGCCGCGAAAACCCCGGCCGTGCGTGTGACGCTCATAGCTGCTCCTCGGGTCGACAACACTTTCCGGATACCCCTGGTACAACGCCCGAAACGATGGACAGTCGACTATTCACACCCCCTAGACAACGCGTGTTGTCAGAACTACAGTCGGTGGTGCAGCTCACACCTACCTCTGCCGCGCGCAGACCAGTCCCAGGGAGTGTTCAGATGAAGCGCTACGACCTCCGCAGTCGCACGGATCGACTCGATCCCGAAACCGATTACGAAGAGATGTCGCGCATTCTCGCGGCGCAAGAGTTTCCCTGGGACATCAATCAGGCGCTCAGCTTCGCCCTTTTTCGCACGTACGCCGTTCCCTCGATCGGCAAACTTCTCTTCTCCACCGGGGAGTTCACCGACAAGGTTCAGAAGCGCTACGACGACACCAGCCTGATCCTCGACGCCATCCTCGAGCACGGCCTCAGCAGCACCGAAGGTCGCAAGAGCGTGCGTCGAATGAACCAGATGCACGGTTCGTACGACATCTCCAACGACGACATGCTCTACGTTCTGGCCACCTTCGTCGTCACCCCGGTCAGATGGCTCGACGAGTACGGCTGGCGGAAGATGACCGAGAACGAGATCGTCGGGTCGACGAACTACTACCGCCACCTGGGCAGGTACATGAACATCAAGGACACGCCGGACACCTACGAAGGGTTCGTCAGACTTCTCGATGACTATGAGCACAAACACTTTTCATTCGACCCCGGCGCTCGGGCGGTCGCCGACTCCACTCTCGACCTGATGTGCACCTTCCCGCCCAACAATCTGGCGCCGAAGGCTCTGGTCAAGGGATTCGCCTTCGCCCTCATGGACGATCACCTACTCGACGCCTTCCACTACAAGCACCCGAGCACCGCGATGCGCGTCGTCTCACGCGGCGCGCTGAAGGTCCGTGCGCGTCTGCTGCGCTTCTTCCCGGTGCGCACGAAGCGGAAATTCGCCCGCGAGCTGCCCAACATCCGCAGCTACCCGAGCGGTTACAAGGTCGAAGACCTCGGCACCTTCCCCACGGGGTGCCCGGTCAAGCACCTGCAGGCAGACCAGCAAGCCCAAGCGTAGACGCGTGGGAACGCATCGGATTCACGGACGAGTTTGTCTGCGGGACGGTTAGGAGGTGATGGTCATGATTCCGATACCGCCGTACGGACTCGGTGACAGTTGGAAGATCTGGACTCCCTGGCTGGTTCCCATCGTGGAGTGGTGGAACTCCTGGCACACCGTGCTGGGCTGATCCGTATCCCTCATGGCCGAGTGACGGAGGAGTCTCGCGCCGTACGACGCAGGGTGATCAATTCATGGTTTGTCTCGGCGTCGAGTCGACGCCCCTCTTCTTCGAACTCCATCAGCGCATAGAACCTGCGGGCCCGATCGTTGAGTGTGTAAACCTCGAGTGTCACCTCGTCGTGCATGGTGGTGGCGTGTTCGACCAACGCCCTCCCGACTCCCAACCCCTGTGATGCCGGCGCGACGAACAGTCCCCCGATTTCGGAGCCGATCATTCCCAACAGGCCGACAACTTCGGAGTTGTGCTCAGCCACCCAATTATCGGCCTGGATCAGATAGACCTCTCGCATCTTCTGCTCCCGATCGCCCGTTCCCTCACCCACAAGGAACGGATGGGCTTCACGGGCAGCATTCGACCACAGGTCGACGACCACGTCCTCATCCGAGGGTAAGTAGCGGCGAATGATCAGATCCTGGTTCACAATCCGACCATACCCTCCGGCATCAGAGCGATAGCTAATGCTGGAAAGCACCGATTCTCGAATCACGCACGACGGCCTCGACATAAATCAGTGGGAATTCGATTCGTTGCCACCCCACAATTACCGCCTTGTGCAAGGGTTGTCCGATGACCGACGGTGATCCGACAACTGAGCGTGGAAGTCCGGCATCCTGGTGGAAGGTGACAGCGATTGTCACCGCAGTGCTTGTCGCTCTCACATGCGGCGTCATCGTGTGGTCCTTCATGCCGCCGGTTGTGTACTTTCCATTCTTTGCGCTCGCCGCCTCAGTGTTGCTCGGTTTGGGTGGAGTGTGGTTGATACTCAGCCTGATTGGATGGATGAAGTACAAGACCTTGCGTTTGAGCACGATCGCGCCGGTGATAGTCCTCGTCACCGGCGCGCTCGTGACGTTGTCCGTCCCTTCGCATGTTGCGTTTGCACTGTCGAAAGACTCCCTCGAAGCAGTGGCCGCGGATTGCCAGAAGTCGTTGGAAAATCAAACAATTGGCGTCTACCGGGTCCTGCAGGTATGGCCCGTCGGCAACGGGTGCCGCTTCCATATCGAGGGTGGTCTGATCGATTCGATCGGATTGGCATACTTACCGGACGGCGCACCATATCTCGGCAAGCCCCGCCATGACGGCGACATCGGCTACCAGGAGTTCGACGGCGACTGGTACTCGTTCGTTCAACGGTTCTAGCAGCGTGAAACTAGCCGACTAGCTTGACCTTCAGAAGTGCGATCGTGTCCGGAGTGAGTCCCAGACCTTCGGTGAGGTAGCTGTCGACGGTTCCGTAATCGCTGGTTATCTGCGCGAGTCCAGCTTCCAAATATGACGCGTCGACACCGAGGGCCGGCTCGAGGTTGGTCGCCACCTGCGGGCTCAGGGCTTGAGAGATCTGCGCAAGGATCTTCTCGTTGGTCGCCTGAAGGTAGGTGTTGCTCAACAGATAGTCATCCATGATCGTCTGGGCGGGGACACCGGCAATGGACTGCAACAGCATCGCGGTCCAACCCGTGCGGTCCTTGCCTGAAGTGCAATGGAACAACTGCACCCCGTCACCAGCAGCGATGTCCGAGAGAACCTGCTTGAAGCCGGCGCGGCGCACGGGATCGGTGACAAAACTGCGGTTGGTATCGACCAAGAACTGCTTGGCCTCCTCCGGCGACTTGATCGTCGTCGCGAGCTGGGTCAGATCCTTGAACTCGATCGGAATGTTCGTGTACGTCACGCCGTCCGGGAGCTTGTCCGCGCCACCGATGAACGGGTTGGAGATCTCGGTTGCACCACGCAGGTCATAGGCGTCGGCAAGTCCGAGGCCGGTGAGCGTCGCCTTGTCTGCGTCGCTGGTCGCGGTCAGCGCATTGGATCGGTAGATGACGCCGCGCTTGAGGTGTGAGCCGTCGACGGTGGCGTATCCCCTCCCGTCGTTGCCGGCGACGTCGCGAAAGTTGGCCACGGAGGCCAAGTTCGGCGTCGGCGCGAGGACAGGATCGAGCGAGCCGAGATCGACGGATCCGAGCGATCCCGTGTTCAGAGAGCCCAGGTCGAGCGGGATGGCCGTGGCGGGAGCAGCAAACAACAGACCTCCGGTGACAACAAGGACGGCGGCCTTCGCATTGCGAGCGAACGACATTCGTGAGCGTGTGGACATGTGGCAGTACCTCTCTTTGTGGTTGGTGAGCTGTGGTTACGGTGCGACGTCACCGATTCCGGTGAACCCGTATCGCTGGTGGGGTCCAATGACTGCTACCTCGAACAAGCCTGTCCCGGTGCGAGTTACGCCGTCTTCCACAAGGGTGAACCGGGCCAAATTGTCGACCGGGCACAGCATCTTCTTCCACGGTTCGATGTCCGAAACCGTTTCTCGCAGGCCTTGAACCACCAGTTCGCCCTGCCACATCCCGTGGCGCCAATCCTGCTCGAGTCCGTAGCCCGTGCCCACACCGATGTAGTTGGGCAGAATCGGTTCGCAGGTGATCTCCAGGATGTGGTCGGATTCGCCTGGTGCACCGGGGCGCCGGAAGTACAGAGTTCCACTTTTCACCTCGCGGGTACCGGAAATGAAGGTGAGCTGGTGGTCCGGTCGACCCAACCACTCCGGCTCCCGCGAGCGATCTGCCCAGACGCGCGTCGCATCCTCCAGAATGCGGCGTCCCTGCTGATCTTCTTGAACGACCGTGACGACGGTGAAGTCACCGAATTGCATGATCGAGTAGATCCAGAAGAAGTTCTGGCTGCCGGCGATCGACGGATCCGCCTTGCGTCCAGGAGGTTCCGCCTCGCCGACCGGTCGAACACCCCAGGATCGGTCGCGATTACCCCGCCACGTCTCCGGGGTGACCGGGATGACGTCACCGTCGATGGTCAGTGATCCGGACCATGTTCCGGTCTGCACGAATCGTTGCGTGTCGAAGGTGACTCGTTCGAGCTGGCGATGGAAATGCCTGGCCTCGAGATTGGCGGGGCCGTCGGACTCGAAGGTGAGGTCGAAGTTCAAGTCCGGCGCTTCGGGACTCGGGTCCAACACCACCCGCAGACGGTGCAGACCCTCGATGATCTCGATCCTCAACGGGCCTACTGACAGGTCCATACGATCGTCACCCAAGGCGCGGGATGCCCGGAAGACGATATGGTCGTCGCCGCGCCGAAGAACCGCAAAGCCGTCGCACACACCGAGATTGGGGTACTGACCGAGACCGATGATGAGAAACAGCGGCTCGCTGTCGCCGTCGACGCCGGCATGACAGTTGAAGTAGTAGCGGTCGTAGAAGTTTCGATCCGAGGTGCCCACGTGGCGGATGGTCTCGGCGATCTGATGTACGGGGTAGTCGTCGAGCGGGGACAGTGTCATCCTGCTTCTCCTGGTGCGACCGGGGTCGTAGCGAGCGATTCCCAATAGGTGCCGTCGAGCATGGCTTCGAGTGTTTTGTGGTGCAGGATCATCTCGTCCGGGTTGTCGGGGAATTCGGCCTGACCGAAAGCCACTGCGCGGCTCTGTACTCGGAACATGATCACCGCGTGCCGCAGCGCGGCGTAAAGGATGTAGAAATCCAGGTCCGCAACCTGGTGGCCGGAAAGCGAGCCGTAGGCATCGGCCACGTCCTCACGACGCATGAAGTCCGGCATTCCGGGGAGGCCTGCCATGGCAGCGAGATCCTCGAAGAACCTGTGCTGGAAGATCATCCAGCCGAGGTCCAGCTCACGCGGCCCCAGTGCCGCCATCTCCCAGTCGAGGACCGCCGCCGGCTGGAAGTCACGGTAGATGACGTTTCCGATCCGCGAGTCTCCCCAGCACAGCACTGCGGCACCGGCATCGGTGGGGAAGTTCGCCTCGATCCAGTCGAAACCGCGCTCGATCAACGGAGATCCTGGTCCGTCGGCGGTTGCCCACTCGTAATAGCGGCGCTGCTCCTCGAGATGCGCGCGAAGTGCTTCTGCCCCAGTCGGTTCGGCACCGCCGCCGCACAACTCGGGGAGAGCCAGGTGCGGATCGGCCATAGCGTGCAACTCCGTGAGCACCCGGACCGATGACTGCTGGAGTCGAGAACAGTCGTCCGCTGAAGCCTCCGAGAGCCAGGATCCGAACGTGTACGGCATGACGTCTGGCGGAATTTCGCCGTCGCGCCGTTCCATTACGAAGAACTCCCCGCCGAGCGCGTCCGGGTTGCTCTCGGACCAGTACACCCGCGGGACCGGCACCGATGTGTGAGCCGCGACGGCGCTCATGACCCGAAACTGCTGGTCCAGGTTGTACGACGGGAAGATCGGTACCGCACTGTCGCGCGGGGCGATGCGGGCGACCAGGCGATGCTCACCTCGAACCCCGTCCTCGATCCACGTCGCGTCGAAAAGCACAGTTTCGTTGGACATGCCGTTCGCTGCCGGTATCTCGACGGAGGTCACGGAGGGTTTCGAGCCTCGCCACAGCACGGTCGCGAGCCAGCCTTCGAGGCTGCGTCGCATCTCTGCCGGGTCGTTGCGGGATTCGCCGGGCCTGGCGAATTCGGCGTAGTCGGGATCTTCGCCTGAGGTTTCTGTTTCGGTTCGAAGGTTCATCACCACTCCTCGTGGTTCGGTGGCGCCGATGCGCACGTGCCGATAGTCGATACAATATGTATCGACTAAAGCCGTGACAGAATGTAACGGCCATCACAGCGATACCGCAAGGGATTTGCCCAAAATGTCCAAAGATTTTGAGACTCAGCACCGCCTGGGCCCGCAGCGAAACCCTGCAATCGACGACGCAGTACTGGACGCGACCAGGCAACTGTTGGAAGAAAAGGGGTATGCGGGCACGTCCATCGACGCCATCGCCACGCGTGCCGGAGTGGGGCGTCCGGCGATCTACCGTCGGTGGCCGTCGAAGGCACACATCGTCAACGACGCGATCTACCCGGTACTCGACGTCGAACAAGGCGCGGACATCGACACCGAACTCGGCACCGAGGGCACGATCGCGGATCAGATTCGCGCGCTTGTGCAGGGCGCGGTGGCACTGTTCGCCGCTCCTGCCACCCGGGCCGCGGCGCCCGGATTGATGAGCGAGGTGCGGACGAACAGCGAACTGCGTGAAGTTCTGGTGGTGCGGCAACTAGCCGGAGTCAGAGTCGAGCTGAACCGTCGACTGGAGGCGGCGAGGGAGCGCGGCGACATCCGAAGCGGCGTCGACGCCGACGCTCTTCTCGACATCATGGCGGGCGCGGCCATCTTTGCGATGTCGGTTCGCGACGTCTCGGACCCGGGACCGTTTGCCGATTCTCTTGCCGACATAGTGCTGAACGGCATACTTCCCAACACCTAACCTGCTGGCGCCGTGCGGGTTTGGTCTAACCAGTCGAGGAACTGCCCATGGCCACCAGCTAGCCCGCGGGGTGTGCCGTCAAGAGAGACAACAAATTTGCCACGGCGCGCCTCTGGTGATGCCGTCAACTTGGCATCGACTTCGGGCAGAACCCCAAGACCTTCGTTGGCTATCCAGTGGCATGGCAAAGCACGAACAGTTTCTGCGAATTCCTCTCTGGTAGTGAGGGTCAGATAGTTGAGGACTGCGCTGTGATAGACTACGACCGTTGTGTTCTGTGGCGCACGCCGGACCAGATCGGCAACAGCCGCCGTGAGATCTCCGCGAACCAGATGCGGTGGATCCACACGAGCGAGTGCAGCAGCCTCGCGTAATCGCTGACGGCGATGGTCCTGCTCCGGCCACACAAGACTCTCCAACCACCTCATGTCGTCGGTGTCGCGTACATCGAGTGGATTCAGGTCGATGCCCACCCGGTACACCACGTCTGGGACTCTCTCCGGAATTGGCGGACTGCCGGTCGTCGCACACTCCAGCAGAACGGTGGACGGACCATCGACTGGATGCAGATACTTTGTGCCGTCGTAGAGAAAGCTGTAGCGGTCAGGGTAAAGGCACAGGCCCGCCGAAGCACCGACTTCGATGAGGGAGAGCGGGCCCTTCAACAACCCGAGGACGGGAAGCAACACGGCAGAGCGGCCAGCTTCATTCGTCTGTGTAGTCCTGGTCTGCGCGAGTTGTTCCACCTCGGACCAGTTGTCGCTCAGCCACCGGCGAAACAACGCATACGGCGCGACCGGGGCACCGAGGTGACGGCTCGCCCCGAATATCAGGTTGGGTTGCCTGCGGGGTTCTGGGAGCCGATCTATCAGAGCGAGGACTGCTGGATCCTCCGATACGCCGTTGCCCCATTCCTCGTAGACCTCGGAGTTCCCTCGGGCTTCCACTTCCGCGAACGATCGGTACCAGCGCGATGTGTCCACCGTCGATGTCTACCGGATGCGGCATAGGTCTGGGAACCCGTGGTCAACTCTCTGCCGACTATCCTGTGGAGCATGACCGAGCCTGTAGCGACCGCTGACCTTGCCGACGAGATCGGACCCGACATCCGTAGCTGCGACACGCAGTTCACCCAGTTCGGTGGACGTGAAGTGTTTGCCGGCCCCATCACCACCATCAAGTGCTTCCAGGACAACCTGCTCGTGAAGCAGACCCTCAGCGAACCGGGCAACGGCGGAGTCCTCGTCGTCGACGGTGACGCGAGCATCCACACCGCGCTGGTCGGCGACATCATCGCCGGCCGCGGCGTCGACAACGGCTGGGCCGGCGTCATCGTCAACGGAGCCGTCCGCGACTCGGCGATCCTGCGCACCCTCGACATCGGCGTCAAGGCTTTGGGCACCAACCCGCGCAAGAGCACGCAAACCGGTTCGGGCGAGAAGAACGTGCCGATCGAAATCGGCGGCGTCACCTTCAACCCCGGCGAGATCGCCTACAGCGACCAGGACGGCGTCGTCGTTCGCGAAAGCTAGTCGGAAGTCGCGGGATCAGGCGGGGGCTTCCACTTTGGCGGCCATCCCGCCGATCTCGACGACATCGCCGTCACGAAGCTGACGGCCACGACGATCTTCGACCTCACCGTTGACCGACACCATGCCGTCGGCGATCACTTCCTTGGCCTCCGCGCCCGATTCGATGAGGTTCGCGAGCTTCAGAAACTGACCGAGCCGAATCATTTCGTCGCGGATGGGTACTGCTGGAATGTTGTCGGTCATGTCAATCATCTTCCTCCTCCCACAAAACTGGACACGACAGACCACACTTAGCGTGAGGATCTGATCGACCGGTAGGAGAGGAAGCTCGATGGCACCATTGACCGAGGTATCGGACACCACTGCAGAGTTGGTGGAATCGCCACCCGAAAATCCGCGCCAGGCGCGTCGATTCCGCAAAGGGCGGTTCAGCCAGGTTCCCCATATCTCGGGACTGATCCTCGGAGTCTTCTCCGTACTGGTGTTCCTGTGGAGCATCTCGCCGGTACTGCGGCACATCCTCCGCGTCCCACGCGAATACATCGACAGCTACTACTTCGACGCACCGGATACGAGCCTGTCGTGGGCGCTCGTCGTCGCCTTGCTCGCCGCCGCCCTCGCGAGCCGCAAGCGCATCGCCTGGTGGCTGTTGACGATCTACCTGTCGCTGATCACCCTCACCAACATCGCCTCCGCGATCGTCGACAAGAACCCGAACAACGCCGTGGCCGTTGTCGTTCTGCTTGTCGTGATCGGAATCCTCATCGCGGCGAGGCCCGAGTTCTACACACGCGTACGACGCGGCGCCGGTTGGAAAGCGCTCGGCGTTCTTATCGGCGGCATGGCCGTCGCGACCGTGATCGGTTGGGGCCTTGTCGAACTCTTCCCAGGTGACCTACCGCAGAACCAACGATTCCTCTGGGCCTTGAACCGCGTCACCGCAGCCGCTTCGGTCGACAACGAGGTGTTCGACGGCCACCCGCGCGTCTTCGTCAACACGGTCCTCGGTCTGCTCGGCGCCATCGCGCTACTCGCCGCGGTCATGACGCTCTTCCGCGCGCAACGCTCCAACAACGCCCTCACCGGAAACGACGAGTCCGCGATCCGCGGGTTGATCCAGAACTTCGGTGCCGACGACTCCCTCGCTTACTTCGCCACCCGCCGCGACAAGGCCGTCATCTTCGCGCCGAGCGGCAAGGCCGCGATCACGTACCGCGTCGAGATCGGCGTCTGCCTCGCCAGTGGTGATCCCATCGGTGATCCAGAAGCGTGGCCGCACGCGATTGAAGCGTGGCAGGGGCTCGCGTCGCAGTACGGCTGGGCGACGGCCGTCATGGGCGCCAGCGAAACCGGGGCGACGGCGTACAAGAAGGCAGGCTTGAGTGTCCTGCAGCTCGGCGACGAAGCGATCCTGCGCACGCGCGAGTTCAACCTCAACGGACGCGACATGCGCCCGGTGCGTCAGGCCGTCACCCGCGTGAGGCGCCACGGCGTCACCGTCCGGATGCGACGCCATCGCGACATCCCGCCCGAGGACATGGCGGCCGTCATCATCCGCGCCGACGACTGGCGCGACACCGACACCGAGCGCGGATTCTCCATGGCACTCGGCCGACTGGGCGATCACCTCGACGGCGACTGCCTCCTCGTCGAAGCCGTCATGGGTGAAGGCACCGAGGACGAAAGCGTCGTCGGCATGCTTTCGCTCGTGCCGTGGGGACCGAACGGCGTTTCGCTCGACCTGATGCGTCGCAAGCCGACGGCGCCCAACGGTGTCGTCGAATTGATGGTCTCGGAGTTGGCCACACGTTCGGACGAGATCGGCGTCGTGCGGGTCTCACTCAACTTCGCCGTGTTCCGCTCGGTGTTCGAGGAAGGTTCGCGCATCGGCGCCGGCCCGATCCTCCGCATCTGGCGCTCGGTGCTCGTCTTCTTCTCTCGCTGGTGGCAACTCGAAGCGCTCTACCGCTCGAATGTGAAGTACCAGCCGGATTGGGAGCCGCGCTTCCTCTGCTTCGAGGACAACCGTGAGCTGCCGCGGGTCGGATTCGCGTCGGCCATCGCCGAAGGCTTCGTGGTGCTGCCCAGTTTCGGGCGCAAGTCGAGCCAGGTCGTCAAGCACACCGGAACGCACGCGGCGGTGCCTGCAGCTCTGGTGACGTCCGAAGGGTTACATGCTGACGGCAGCCCACCGGACTCGGCGCCGTCGTTCACGACCAACGGTCCGCGTCGACCCGAGCAGGTTCGAGTACGCATGAACAAGCTCGCGCAACTCGCCGACGAAGGGATCGCCGCCTACCCCGTCGCCTATCCGCCGACGCACACGATCGCTGCCGCAGCGAAGTCGCCGGAGGGCACCCGCGTACGCATCGCGGGACGCCTGCTGAGGGTTCGCGATTACGGCGGAGTCGTGTTCACGGACGTGCGCGACTGGTCCGGCGACATCCAGGTTCTGGTCGACCAGGACAACGTCGGCCGGGAGAAACTGGCGGAGTTCGCCGCCGAGTTCGATCTCGGTGACCTGATCGAGGTCAGCGGAACCATCGGGCGCAGCCGCAAGGGCGAGCTGTCGCTCATCGCCGTCGAGTGGCGCATGAACGGCAAGTGCCTGCACCCGTTGCCCGACAAGTGGAAGGGCCTCTCGGATCCCGAGACTCGCGTCCGCCAGCGGTACCTCGACATCGCCCTCAACCCGAAGGCCCGCGAACTGCTCGAGGCCCGAAGCGCCGTCGTGAAGTCGCTGCGCGATTCACTCGGTGGTCGCGGATACCTCGAAGTCGAGACCCCGATTCTGCAGCAGGTGCACGGCGGAGCGAATGCCGCTCCGTTCCTGACACACATCAACGCGTACAACCTGGACCTCTATCTCCGCATCGCACCCGAGCTGTACCTGAAGCGTTTGTGCGTCGCAGGTATGGAGAAGGTGTTCGAGATCGGCCGCGTGTTCCGCAACGAGGGCGTCGACTTCAAACACAACCCCGAGTTCACGATCCTCGAGGCCTACGAAGCCCACAGCGATTACGAGGGCATGATGCGGATGTGCCGCGAGCTGATCCAGGCGGCGGCCGTCGCAGCGTTCGGTCGCGAGATCATCATGCGACCCGGCCCGGACGGGGAACTGGTCGAGGTCGACATCTCCGGCGAGTGGCCGGTGAAGACGATGCACGGCGCCGTCGCCGAAAAACTTGGTGTCGACGTCTCCCCCGAGACAAGTCTCGAAGACCTGCAGAAGTTGTGCGACGCCAACGAGATCCCGTACCAGTCCAGCTGGGACACCGGTGCCATCGCGCAGGAAATGTACGAGCACCTGGTCGAGGACTACACCGAGTTCCCGACGTTCTACACCAACTTCCCCACCTCGATGTCGCCGCTCACCCGGCCGCATCGCAGCATCCCCGGCGTCGCCGAGAAGTGGGACCTGGTGGCGTGGGGCGTCGAACTCGGCACCGCGTACAGCGAGCTGACCGACCCGGTGGATCAGCGCAACCGGCTCACCGAGCAGTCGATGCTCGCGGCGGGCGGCGACCCCGAGGCGATGGAGTTGGACGAGGACTTCCTCCAAGCCCTCGAACACGCGATGCCGCCGACGGGTGGTCTCGGGATGGGCGTCGACCGAATCGTCATGCTGATCACGGGTGGCAGCATCCGCGAGACACTGGCCTTCCCACTCGCGAAACCGCGTCAGTAGTCCGGATCTCGCGTGCCGGAATTGTTCCACGTGAAACCACCGGGCGAGATCTTGCAGGTCGGCGAGAGCCGACTGCACGTTCTCGCCGAGGGCGACGGCCCCGTCGTCGTCCTGTGCGGTGGGCTGGCGGGCAACTGGTTCGACTGGGATGACTGCGCACGTCATCTTCAGTCGGACCACACCGTCGTCCGCTTCGATCGACCGGGCTTCGGGCTCAGCGAACCGTCGTCCGACGTGCCGACCGTCCGCGGCGAAGCTCAGCGGATCCGCGATATCCTCGACACACTGGGACTGACGGGGTCGGCTGTGGTGGTCGGCCACTCCATCGCCGGCTTCTACGTCGAAGGCTTCGCCCGCTTGTTCCCGGACCGGGCAGCGGGCATGCTGCTTCTCGATTCGAGCGCCGAGAAAGAGCCGAAACGTCTCTTCCCCCGCGACCTTCTCCTGATCGCCTCCCGGGCTGCCGCGGCCTCCTTCAGCACAACCGGACTTCAACGCCTCCTCGGCACCACGACGCGCAAGATCCTCAACCAGTCCGTGCCGCCCAGCGGCTCGTCCGAAACCACCCTCGAATGGGTCCGGAAGATCTACCGCGAACCGCACTACCTCGAAGCGGCGATGATCGAATACGTCGCGTACACCGATATGGCGCTGGAACTCACCGCTTTACGACGGTCGAGCAAGCACCCCCTGCCCGATATCGACCTCAGCGTCGTTGCCGCTCACACGGGCCACACCACTCCCTGGTCCATCGCGTGGATGGCGAAACAACAGAAACTCGCCACCTACCTCGGCGGGAGCTTTCACGTCCTACGCCCGGCGCATCACCACGCCATGATCGATCAGCCAGAGGAGTTGGCGAACTTGATCCGGCGCCTCACGCAGCCGAACCGTCGGGATGACACTTAAAGTTACAACTCGGACAGTAGCCGGATCATTGCTAGTCTCGGACAGCTTCTGCTTTCTACGACAGGCTGACCATGGACCGTTCGACACGTCAGGTGCGCTCGTGCCTGATTTTCGTGGCGATCCTCGTTGTCGCTCTGGCGGGCATCGCCGCCCGTCCGCCCGGGTTTCTCTCGACCTTCTGGCCCGCCAACGCGATCCTTCTGGGCATTCTCCTTCGTAACCCTCGCTCGTTCGCGCCGATCGGGCTGGCTGTCGGCGGTGCCGCGCTGATGACAGCGGATCTTGCGACCGGAAGCCCCGTACAGCGGGCCTTCGAACTGAATGCGATCAACCTGGTCGGAGTCACGACGGGATTGATCGCCGCGAACTTGCTCGGCTGCTTTCCACAGCGAGTCTCCGAAGCGAAGTACACCACCAGAATCTTTCTCGTTTCGGTTCTGGCATCTCTGACGGCCGGGTCCGCCAGCGCACTCCGCACTCAACTCCACGAAGGAAGCGGTGCGGCAACGGAATTGGTGGGGTGGTTCTTCGCCGACCTGTGTACGTATCTGATCGTGCTGCCGATCGTTCTTTCGGCACCGACGCTCGAACACATTCTTCGCACTCTCGGGCCCTCCGTACGTCAAGGCCTCCGGCTCAGGCGGCTCGCACAGATCCTCGCGCCGCTGGCCGCACTCCTGGCCTGTCTGCCGCTCGCGTTGGAGGTGCAGGGCGCCCTCGCGTTGCTGCTTCCGATGCCGGCGCTCCTGTGGTGCGCGATGCGCGTCTCGCTGTTCAGCACCTCGCTCCTGGCAGCCGGATGGAGTGCGTGGGCGCTGGTCATGGCGGGCAAGGGGCGCCTGGCGTTGGCAGATCCGGTTCACCTGCTGAGCGAAGGCGTGACCACCAGAATCTCCGTCATCTTGATGGCACTCTCCCCCATCGCCGTAGCCGTCGCCACGGGAGCGCAGCGGCGCGCTGAGCGCGAACTCCAACGCATCGCCGAATGCGACGCCCTGACCGGAACACTGAGTCGGCACGCATTCTTGACCCGGTCGCAGGAACTCCTCGACACCCAGCACACAGCGCAACGATCGATCGCCGTCATGATGCTCGATCTCGACCACTTCAAATCGATCAACGACAACCTCGGCCACCTCACCGGCGATTCAGTCCTCGAACAATTCGGAAACACCCTCCTCGCCACCACCGAAGGGCTCGGGCTCTCCGGCCGCCTGGGCGGTGAGGAGTTTGCCGTCGCGATGGCCGATTGCACCTTCGAGGAAGCCATCCAGCTCGCGGAGCGTATCCGGCAGACCCAGGAGACCCACGCCCGTTCCATTCGCGGCTTCGCGGGGACGGTCAGTATCGGCGTCGCCTGGGTAGACCGGGCGATGCCGGGGATGGAGACCTTGCTCGACATCGCCGACAACGCGATGTACCAGGCGAAACGCGAAGGCAGAAACCTCGTGGTGGCGTTCGATCTCTACATGGCAAGGTGACGTGGGTGCAACTACTCCTGATCCGACACGCGCTCCCCGAACTGGCCGAGGTCACCGAAGGCCGCGCCGATCCCTCGCTCACCGACGAAGGCCGCGCCCAGGCACGTCGGCTGCCCGCAGCACTGGCGCCGTACCGGATCACCGGACTGTTCAGCAGCCCGCAGAAGCGTGCGCTCGAGACCGCGGCCCCGGTAGCGCAGGTATTGGAACTTCCGGTCACCCAGCTCGAAGGTCTGGCGGAATACGACTACGAGCAGCCCCACTACATCCCGATGCACGAGGTCTTGGAGCGCGCACCGGAAACGTATGCGCGCATCAAAGCCGGCTGGCTACCCGAGTCGGTGGACGCCGAGGCTTTTCGCGAGCGAGTACTCGGCGCGATCGACGACGTGGTCGCGGCGACCGACAACGACGCCACTGTGGCGATCTTCTGCCACGGCGGCGTCGTCAACATCGTTCTGCAGGAACTGCTCGGGCTGGAGCGTCCGTTGACCTTCCCGATCGAGTACGTTTCCGTCACTCGAATTCTTGTTTCCCGGAATGGAAGCCGAAGGGTCGGGTCGATCAACGAAACCGGTCACGTGCGAAACATGTTGCGCGTCTAGCTCAACTCACACGTTGTGGCACGCCACCTGGTGTCCGCCCTCGACGAGACGAAGTTCGGGAACTTCCTCCGCGCAGAGATCGGTGGCCAGCGGGCACCGCGTGCGGAACCGGCAGCCACTGGGCGGATTGAGCGGCGACGGCAGTTCGATGACCTTCTGCTCGACGTTCTGCGCCGCGGTGACGGTCGCGTCAGGATCGGGAATCGACGACAGCAGTAGCTGCGTGTACGGGTGCAACGCACGGTTCTGCATGTCTTCCGCCGGAACGATTTCGCAGACCCGGCCCAAGTACATGATCATCACGCGGTCACTGATGTTCTTCACGACGGCCATGTTGTGCGCAATGAACAGCAGCGACAGCCCGTGACGCTTCTTCGCGTCCTCGAGCAGGTTCAGAATCTGCGCCTGCACGGAGACGTCGAGGCTCGAGACCGGCTCGTCACAGATCAGGACCTTGGGGTCGAGCATCAATGCGCGGGCGATGCACACGCGCTGGCACTGTCCACCCGAGAGCTCGCGCGGGGTTCGGTCCCACACCATGTCCGGGTCCAACCCGACCTCGGCAAGAACCTCGCGCGCCCGAGCTTCGATGGCGGCCTTGTCTTTTCCGCCCCAGATCGACGGACCCTCGGTGATGAGAGCCTTGACCTTGCGTCGCGGGTTCAGCGAGGAGATCGGGTCCTGGAAGATCATCTGCAACTGAGTGCGACTGCGACGCAATTCCTCCGCGCCCAGTGCCGTCATTTCCGTCTCACCCAGGCGAATGGAACCCGACGTCGGTGAGGGCAGCTGCATGATCGCCCGGCCCGCCGTGGACTTGCCACAGCCGGATTCACCGACCACGCCCAAGGTTTCACCCGGAGCGACGGTGAAGCTGATCCCGGACACCGCGTGAACGGTCTGCCCTTTGCCGACGTTGAATTCGACGACCAGGTCCTCGACCGTCAGGGCCGCGTCCACCGTCTCGGGCTTTCTGGTATCGGTTGCTGCAGTCATCAGACCATCTCCTTCACCGCGAGCGAGAGGCCCGCTGCGGTAGTACCGGCCTTCTCGTTGGCGACCAATGCCGTTGTGCCTTCCGGGGTATCGACCGGGTAGTGGCACGCGAACGTGTGGCTTTCGGTTGTGTTGTCTCCCGGACCGCCGGGTGCCAGAGCCGGGTCGCCGGTCAGGCAGTCGTCCTGGGCGTAACGGCAACGGGCAGCGAAGCGGCAGCCGGTGATCGGCTTCGTCATGTCCGGGAGCCCACCCGGGATTGTCTGCAGCACTGTGTGCGTCGGTGATTCGAGTCGCGGAATCGCGGCCATCAGCGCTTCGGTGTAGGGGTGACGCGGACGAGTGAACAGCTCTTCGGTTGCCGACGTCTCCACGACGGAACCGGCGTACATGACCGCGACGCGATCCGATCGACCCGACACCACACCGAGGTCGTGGCTGATCAGGATGACGGCCATGTTGAGCTTGTCGTTGAGCGAGGCGAGCAGGTCGAGGATCTGCTTCTGCACGGTCACGTCGAGGGCGGTGGTCGGCTCGTCGGCGATCAGCAGTTTCGGCTCGCAGGCCAGGGCCATCGCGATGACGACGCGCTGTCGCATACCGCCCGACAGCTCGTGTGGGTACTGATCGAGCCGACGCTTCGGCTCGGGGATGCCCACCATCGACAGGAGTTCCGCAGCGCGATCGCGGGCCGCGTCCTTCTTCAGTCCCAGGTGGAACTTCAAGGATTCGGTGATGTGGGTACCGATGCGCTTGAACGGATTGAGCGAGGTCATCGGATCCTGGAAGACCATGGCGATCTCCGGCCCCCAGAAATGCTTCATCTCCGACTTCTTCATGGTCGACATGTCGCGGCCGGCAAACGTCACCGTTCCGGTGATGTCGAGAGCCGGACCCTTCTGGAGCAATCCCATGATGGTGCGTCCGAGAACCGACTTGCCGGAACCGGATTCACCGACGATGCCGAGAGTCTCGCCGGCGGAGACGTGGATCGAGACGCCGTCGACTGCTCGCAACTGGCCACGGGGAGTGGCGAATACGGTTCTGATGTTGTCCGCCTGCAGCAGCGGAACGCCGTGCTGAGCTGAAGTGGTCACAGCTTACTCCGATACTTCTCGCCGATGAGGTTGAAGGAGAACACCGTCAGGAAGAGGAAGACGCCTGGTACCAGGACGATGAACGGATGCTTCTCCACGATCCCGCCCTGACCTTCCGCAATCATGTTGCCCCACGTCGGATCTGGTTGTGCGATACCGAGTCCGAGGAAGCTGAGTGACGCTTCCGCGACGATCAGGCCGGAGACGGCCACCAGGCCGAGCGCGGCGACGGGGACGAGGACGTTGGGAACCAGCTCGCGCCAGATGACGCGCCATTTGGTGGCGCCCATCGCCCTCGCGGCAAGCACGAACTCCCGTTGGGCGACGACGATGGTGTTGGCCCTGGCGATTCGAACCATGCTGGGAATGCAGAGAATCGAAAGTGCAAGGGTGATGTTGCGCAGGTTCGACGTGAGCACGGCGGCCAGTGCGATCAACAGCACCAGGGAAGGAATGGCCAGCAGCGAGTTGGTCAGGATTCCGACGACTGCGTCGACCTTGCCGCGGAAGTAACCGGCCATGACGCCGATGGTTCCGCCGATGATCATGCCGATCAGTACGGCGCAGATGGCCACGGTCAAGGATGCTCGAGCACCGAACAGAGCGCGGGCAAGCAGGTCGAGACCGAAGTTGTTGGTACCCAACGGGTGATCTGACAGCAGGCTCGGCGAGGCGAAGCCCGGCTCGGCCAAGGTCTTGACCGTGTCCTTGTACTCACCGAGCGGCAGCAGCGGTGCGAAGATCGCGGCCAGGATCAGTGCGACCAGCCAGATGCACGCCAGCCAGTACGAGAGATCGAACTGACTGCCCCACTTGGACGTACCGAGTTTGCCGAGACCTTTGAAGAGGAAAACCAGGGCAACGAGCGCGAGCACGATGCGGACGGTCATCATGATGGCCGAACCGAAGAGCGCGGTGCCGAGCAGCGCAACGCCGACCACCGTGAGAATCGATCCGATCAGGACCAGATTCTTGGGCTGTTCCAGCGTCTCGACGGGACCGGGAGCCAGCAGGACTGTCTGCTGCCGGTATGTCATCACCTCGGACGGGGCCGGCGACGGGGCCGCTCCGTCTGGCGTCACTTCAGACATGGACACGACGACTCCTCGGGTCAAGATAGGTGTACAGAACATCGATCGCGCTGTTGACGAGGACGTAGATGACTGCGATCACGACCACCGCGCCCAGCAGCATCGGTGAATCACCCTGCTGCGCTGCGCGGACGATGAGCGTGCCCATTCCGGGCAGCGAGAACAGCGTCTCGACGATCACGGTGCTGCCGATCATGCCGCCGAGAGCCAGACCCATCATCGTGATGAGCGAGAACGACGACGGGCGGAGCGCGTCACTGAAAAGCACTCGCAGCGTGGGCATTCCCTTGGCTTTCGACGCGAGGATGTAATCCTCACGGAGCGTCGTCACCAGGTCGGAGCGGAGAACGCGAGTGAACATCGCCATCTCGAGGAGGCTGATGGTGATCGCGGGAAGTATTGCGTGTGAAAGGTTTCCGGAGAGGCTGTCTCCGATGCGCACCCACTGTGATCGGGGGAACCAGCCGAGCCAGTTGACGGTGACCATGATCAGCAACAGACCGGCGAGGAAGCTCGGGACGGACAGAACACCGAACGTCGCGGCGCTGATGACGCGGTCGATGACGCCACCCTCGTGGTGCGCCGACCAGAGTGCGAGCGGAACTGCGACGACGAGGGCGATGACCAGACCCATCACTGCCAACTGAACGCTGACGGGGAGAGCGGAACTGATCGCGGTGAGGACGTCCTGCTGCGGGGGAACGAGCGAGTTGCCGAGGTCGCCCTGGAGAGCGCTGGTCAGCCAGTCCCAATAGCGAACCAGGAGTGGGTCGTTGAGCCCGAGCTGCTGGCGAACTTCCTCGTACTCGGCGGGCGTTCGGCCTTCCCCGAGAACGGAGACAGCGGGATCGCCGGGGATCAGTGATGCCAGCACGAAGGTTCCGAAGCTGACGATCAGGATCACAATGACGAGCTGGCCCAATTTCTTACCTATTGCGCCGATGTTCATCGATTTCGTCTCCTTCGGACAGCGAGCTCGCAATACACAGCAGTTCCTCTGATTTCATTTCTTCGTTCGCAGCCGGCCCCGATCCGCTGCGATATGGGCGCGGGGCCGGCCGTGAACTTCAAGCTCTCTAGGACTTCCAAGCTCCGTCGAAGAGCACGATTCCGTCGAGGCTCTGCTCGAGACCGTGAACGTTCTGGTTCCAGACATCGAGTGCGGCGACGTTGCCCCACACCTGCCACGGGACGGTCTCGTTGGCGCGCTCCTGGATCTGGGCCAGGACTGCCTTCTTGTCGCCGTCGGTGGTTGCGACGCCCAACTTGTCGAGGAGAGCGTCCATTTCGGCGTCGGAGTAGCCGGTCGCGTTGTTACGGCCGCCGGACTTGATGCCCGTGTACAGACGCTCGTAGGGATCGGCCTCGGCGAGGCTCAGTGCTGCGGTGCTCATGTCGTAGTCGTGATCGGCGTACATCCGCTTGACCAGATCACCTGCACCGGTGACGTATTCGATCTGAGCGTCGAAGCCGACTGCGTTGAGCATCGCCTGGATCGCCAGTGCCGTTGCCTGCGCGGACGGTTCCTGGATGGAGAGGAAGGTGATCTTGCCGTCGTAGCCGTCGGCCTTGGCCTGATCGAGCAGTTCCTTCGCCTTCGCGGGGTCGACGCCGATCGGTGCGACGTCGTTGTGCCAGCGCGAGGTGTCCTGGAAGATCTCCTGGCCGGGCAGTCCCTTGCCGTTGTTGACGCGGGTGTTCAGCGTCTCCGGGTCGACGGCCAGCGCCATCGCCTGGCGGACACGGACATCCGATCCCGGGCGGCCCGGGGCCATGTTCACGTTCGCGATGTAGCCGAGCGACGGGATGTCGACGAAGCCGGGGTAACCCGACTCGATCAGATCCAGGATCGGAGTGAGCGTACGCATGTACGCGGCGTCGATGCCGCCCGTCTTGAGAGCTTCAGCGGTGGGCTGAGCGCCGACGATGCTGATCAGCTTGAGCTTGTCGATGTTCGGTGCGCCGTCGTAGTAGTCGGGGCGAGCAGCCAACAACAGTTCCTCGTTGGGAGCGAACTTCTCGAGGGTGAAGGCACCGGCACCGATCGGGGTGAACTGGTCACCCTGCTGGGCGCTCGGGGCGACGATCATGCCGGGTCCGGTGGCGAGCATCGACTGGATGCCCGTCCACGGATCAACGAGATTGAAGACGACGGTCGTCGCATCGGGGGTGTCGATCGAGGCGACCTTGGAAGCCCACAGGCTCGACTGCGGTCCCTTGTTGGTGACGTAACGGTTGATGCTGTCCGCGACGGCCTTCGAATCGAAAGCCGTTCCGTCGCTGAACTTCACACCGTCGCGCAACTTCAGCGTCCAGGTCTTGCTGTCCGAACTCGCTTCGAGCGACTGGGCGAGCTTGGGCTCGAACTTCTGCGCGATGGGGTCGTAACGCATGAGCACGTCGTAGATGGCGCTGAGTTCGCTGCCACCGGTGGCGCCGGCAACCTGAGCCTTCGCGGGATCGAGAGTCGTGACTGCCGAGTAGCCGCTGAACGTCAGCGTGCCACCCTTGGTGGGAGTACCGGGATCGGCCTGCTCGTTGACCATGCCGATCTTCAGCGAGGAACCGGAATCAGCGGATTCGCCGCCGCCATTGCTCGAGCCGTTGTCGGCGCACGACGCCAGGAACATGCTTGCGGTGATCGCCAGCGCAGCCGCAGCCAATCTGCGACTTCCGCGGCGGGAACTACGACTCATTCGAATGCCTCCAAGGCGGGGTAAGACCGTGACGTGATGTTGAACACGAAACAGTCTGTGACGGGAGGCACAGAAAATTGGATCGAGTCTCGCTCAGTGGAATCGGTTAAGTTGCAGGCCTCAACGGTCGGGTAAACCGACCCTGGCCAGCGAATACCCTCACCGACATCAGACCAGCCGGTCTAGTCTCGGTCGAGCGTGGCTTCCTCGAGATCGAGCTCTCGAAGCACCTTCCGAAGAACCTCGTCGTCGATCCGGCCGGCATCGCGCTCGGCGATGAACACACCTCGCTCGGCGTCGATCATCTCGAGGCGCAGCGAGCGGAAGGCATTCGACGGGCTCTCCCCCAGATCCTCGTCGCTGCGTCCGAGCCGCTCCCACGCCGAGTTCGCGCGGTGAGTGTTCCAGCTTCGCAAGATGTCGGCGGCGCGATTCCGGACCTGAGGGACGTCGTCGGCGTCGGCTCCGACCAACTCGTCCAGCCTCGCCGCAGCCGCGCGGGCAGCCTTGTCCTGAGCCGCCGCCTCGGCGCGTGCGTCAGACTGCTCTTCATCGCCCTGCACGCCGAGGACACGGATGACCCACGGCAACGTCAGGCCGTGCAGCAACAGCGTGCCGACCACGACGACAAACGTCAGGAACAGGATCAGCGAACGGCCCGGGAAGTCTTCGCCGCTGTTGACCGTCAACGGAATCGCGAAGGCAGCCGCCAGCGACACGACTCCTCGCATACCGGCCCATGACACGACGAACACCGCCCGCGCGGAAATCTCCGGTTCTCTCGCTCGGATGCGGGGAGACAGCCAGCGCGGTACGTACGTGAACGGGAACACCCAGGCGATCCGGACCACCACGACGGTCACGAGAACGGCAACCGATGCCCAGACGACGATCGAGGTGCTGTACCCCTGCAATCCGTTGACGACACTGGGCAATTGGAGCCCGATCAACAGGAAGACGAAAGACTCCAGGATCAGGTCGACGGCCCTCCACACTGCCGTGTCCTGCAAACGCGTCGCATAGCTCGCACGGGTGGAGCGCTGGCCGAGGAACAATCCGGCTACGACGACGGCGATGACGCCCGACGCGTGGACCTCTTCCGCAGCCAGGTAGGTGAAGAACGGCACGACCAATCCGATTCCGCTCTCCATCACCGGATCCTGGAGTTTGCCGCGAACCTTCGAGATGACGAAGCCCACCGCCAGGCCGATCACCGTTCCACCGACCGCTGCGACGAGGAAGGTCTCGAAGCCGCCGATCAGCGTCGCACCAGTACCCACGGCGGCAGCGAGAGCAACCTTGTACGCCGTCAGAGCGGTGGCGTCGTTGAGCAGGCTCTCGCCGCCCAGCAGGGTCATGATTCGGCGCGGCAGACCGAGCTTGCGTCCGATTGCGCTCGCGGACACCGCGTCCGGCGGCGCCACGATGGCGCCGAGAACCAGAGCAGCCGCTATCGAGAACTCCGGCACGATCAGGTAGGCGACAAAGCCCACCGCTGCCGTCGTCGCGAGGGGCAGCCCCACCGCGAGAAATCCGATCGGACGCAGATTCGAGCGCAAAGCCAGGTATGAACTGTCCAGTGCTGCCGAGTACAGAAGTGGAGGCAACACGACGAACAGGACGAGGTCGGGATCGAGTTCCAATTCCGGAACACCCGGTATCTGACAGGCGATCAAACCGACCAGGACGAGGATCAGCGGCGAAGACAGCCCGAACCTTCGCGCGACCGCCGCCACCAGCAACGCCGCTACTACAACCCCCAGTAATATGCCGTTCACCCTGGCAGCATGCAGTATGGAAGGCGATGAAGAAAATCCTGAAGCGAGCAGCAGCTCGCACGCAGCAGCCCGCACCCGCTCCGACCGGTTGCGAGGAACTAACCAATGCGCCCGAAACGGACCCGGCGGCGCTGACGCCCGGCGTCTGCCAGGAGTGCGCCGAGTTGGGCGAGGATAACTGGTCTCACCTGCGTATGTGCCTGTCCTGCGGCCACGTCGGATGCTGCGATTCCAGCCCTCATCAGCACGCCACCAACCACTACCGCGACACCGGGCATCCGGTCATGCGCTCGCACGAGCCCGGCGAATCCTGGCGCTGGTGCTACGTCCACGACCTGATGGATTGACCGCGCGCGACTCGCAGTGCACTGCGCATAGTGCCCACCTGTCACGGCGCACAGCCCTCGGTGTTGCGCACATTGCTCAATCCGTCGGGTAGCTATTGCCCAATCTGTATGCCGATGATGGACTTTGACGCAGAATCTGCACAACAGATCGACAGGTGCGGCTGGACTTTGCCGCACCGAACGGTTCGGCCTCAGGAAGTCCTGCCAAACATCACAACCACATCGTCGGCCCCACGATCTGGGGTACAGGCGGTGCGGTGATCGATGTCAACTATTGAAGGCAGGACCGGCCGTGAACAGCCCCAGCATCAACCAGAACGCTCCCGAATCACTGGCGGAGATCGAGAAGCGCGTTCTGTGGTTGTCGACCGCGATGATCCATCACGCCAACCGGGTTAGGCCGAATCCCAGCGGGCTCAAGGTCGGCGGTCATCAGGCCTCGTGCGCGTCGATGGTCTCGATCATGACGTCCCTGTGGTTCGGCCAACTTCGTTCCGGCGACCGGGTTTCCGTCAAGCCGCACGCGGCTCCGGTGCTCCACGGCATCAACTATCTGCTCGGTGAACTCGACGAGTCCTACCTGACAACGCTGCGCGAGTTCGGGGGCCTGCAGAGCTACCCGAGTCGATCAAAAGATCCTGATCCGGTGGACTATTCGACCGGTTCGGTGGGTATCGGCGCGACGGCTCCCATCTGGGGCGCCATCGCACGCCGATACGTCGACGCCTCCCTCGGCGGCGCCGGAACCGGACGTCAGTACTCCCTCGTCGGTGACGCCGAACTCGACGAGGGCGCTGTGTGGGAAGCAGTTCTCGATCATTCGGTTGCCGAACTGGGTGAGATCGTGTGGATCGTCGACCTCAACCGCCAATCACTGGACCGGGTGGTCCCGAACATCGCGGCAACCCGCCTGGAGCGCATGTTCTCGGGCGCCGGCTGGCAGGTCGTCACCGTGAAGTTCGGCGCACTGCTGGAATCACTGTTCACCCGGCCAGGCGGCAGCGCGTTGCGCGAACGAATCCTGGACATGCCCAATCCGGAGTACCAGCGTCTGCTGCGATGCACGGCCGACGAGGTACGTCTGAGACTGCCCGGCGACGCGGCGGACGCCGACGCGATCACGTCGCTGATCAACGACCTCGACGACGCCACGGTGCTCGCGGCCATCCGCAATCTCGGTGGCCACGACCTCGACGCCCTGCGAGAGGCGTACGCGCAGATCGACGACACCCGTCCCACCGTGATCATCGCGTACACGATCAAGGGCCGGGGCCTGCCGACGCAGGGTCATCCGCAGAACCACTCGTCGCTGCTCACCATCGAGCAGTACGAGCACCTGGCGGCGGAACTCGGCATGAATCCGTCGAAGCCCTGGGAACGGTTCGAGACCGACAGCCCGTCGGGCCGCATCTGCGCCGAAACCGCTGGGCGCCTGGCTCGCCCGAAGGTGGAGCACCTGGTGCCTCCGGCAGTTCCGAAAGATATCGGCCGCACTCCCTCCGGCACGTCCACCACTCAGGCAGCTCTCGGTCGGGTGCTGCTCGACCTCAGCCGCGAAGCGCCGGACGCCGCGAAACGTGTTGTCACACTGAGTCCGGACGTCAGTTCCACCACGAACCTGGCAGGCTGGTTGAACAAGGTCGGGGTGTGGTCCCCCGACGAGCGGCACAACTGGTTTGCCGACGATGCCGAAACGATCATGCACTGGCGTGAGAAGCCCACCGGGCAGCACATGGAACTCGGTATCGCCGAGACCAACCTGGTCGGACTGATGGGCGAACTCGGTGCAACCTGGAGTCGCTGGGGCCAGCCGCTCTTCCCCATCGGCGTGATGTACGACCCGTTCATCGAGCGGGCTCTCGAACCGTGGTCGTACGGCATCTACGCCGGTGGACAGTCGATCATGGTCGGCACTCCGTCAGGCGTGACCCTGGCTGCCGAAGGTGGTGCGCACCAGTCGATCAAGACCCCCTCCATCGGACTGGAACAGCCGGGTTGCGTCAGTTTCGAACCGGCGTTCGCCGTCGACGTGGAGTGGACGCTCCTCGACAGCATCGGACGCCTCGGCCGCCCCGACGGCAGCTCGTCGTATCTGCGTCTGTCGACCCGTCCGGTCGATCAGGCCCTGGCCGCGGTGCCGACCGATCCGGCTGCGCGAGAACGCCGTCGACGTCAGGTGGTCGCCGGGGCATACACACTGCGACACAACCCTGATCCTGCCGTCACTCTGGTCGGCATGGGTGCCACTGTCACCGAAACGCTGGTTGCAGCCGAAAGACTCGGCGAGCAGGGCATTTCCGCCGACGTGGTGTGCGTGACCAGCCCGGGCTTGCTCTTCGAAGCACTCCAGTCTCGGCGCGGCCTCGCGGACGGTCCGTCGTGGATCCTGGATCAGGTCTTTCCGAGTAGCCGGTCCGCGCCGATGGTGACCGTTCTCGACGGACACCCGCACACCCTCGCGTTCCTGACGGGAATCAACAACGTTCCGGGTGCTGCGCTCGGAGTGAGCCGGTTCGGTCAGGTCGGTTCACTCGAGGACGTCTACCGGTACCACGGCCTCGACTCCGACAGCATCGTCCGCGCTGCCCTCGATCTCACTTCTTGACCAATCACACTCTCCGATGCCGAGAAGCGTCCCCGCAGGGACACTTCTCGGGTCTGGTCAGTTCTCTAGTTCTTCAGAGGCCTTCAGTTCTTCCAGGCCTTGTCGAAGAACATGATTCCGTCGAGACTCTGCTGAATGCCGTGGACGTTCTGTCCCCATACACCGAGCCACGGAGTGTTGCCGTAAACCTGCCACGGCACAACCTCATTGGCGCGCTCCTGAATCTTGGCGAGCACTTCGATCTTCGCGTCGTTCGACGTCGCTACACCCAGCTGGTCGAGCAGCGTATCCATCTCGGGGTCGGAGAAACTCGCGGCGTTGTTTCGCCCACCGGTCTTGAGGTTCGAGTACAGACGCTCGAACGGATCGGCTTCCGCGAGGTTGGCGGAACCTGTTGCCATGTCGAAGTCGCGGTCGGCGTACAAACGCTTGACGACGTCGGCAACCGAGTTGACGTACTCGATCTGGAAATCGAAACCGACGGCGTTGGCCATCGACTGCAGAGCCAGAGCCATCGCCTGCGCCGAATTCTCCTGCAGCGTCAGGTAAGTGATCTTGCCGTCGAAACCGTCGGCCTTGGCCTCGTCGAGAAGCTGCTTCGCCTTGGCGGTGTCGACTCCCATCGGAGCGACGTCGTTGTGCCAGCGAGAGGTGTCCTGGAAGATGACCTGCCCGGGCAGACCCTTACCTTCGTTGAGTCGGTTGTCGAGCGCGACGGGATCGGTTGCGAGGGCCAAGGCCTGGCGTACTCGCACGTCGGCACCGGGACGACCGGGAGCCGTGTTGACCAGCGAGAGGTACGACAGCGACGGGATGTCGACGAAGCCCGGGTAGCCGGAATCGATCAGATCCAGCACGTTCGGTAGCGACCGCATGTACGCGACGTCCGTGCCGCCGCTCTTGAGCGATTCGGTGGTGGACTGCGAACCGACGATGCTGATCAACCGCAGCTTGTCCACGTTCGGGGCGCCGTCGAAGTAGTCCTCCCGAGCGTCGAGGATCAATTCCTCGTTGGGAGCGAACTTCTCGAGAGTAAACGCACCGGCGCCGATCGGGGTGAACTGATCGCCCTGCTGGGCGCTCGGCGCGACGATCATGCCGGGACCGGTGGAGAGCAGTGACTCGATACCGGTCCAGGGGTCGACGAGATTGAAGACGACCGTCGACGGATCCGGAGTGTCTACCGACGCGACCTTCGACGCGTACAGACTCGACTGCGGTCCCTTGTTGGTGACGTAACGATTGAGGCTCGCCGAGACGGCCGCCGAATCCACCGGGGTGCCGTCGCTGAACTTCACGCCGTCGCGCAGTTCGAGGGTCCATGTCTTGAAGTCCGAACTCGGCTCCATCGATTCGGCGAGCTTCGGAACGAATTCCTTGGACGCCGGGTCGTACCGCAGGAGCGTGTCGTAGATCGCGCCCAACTCCGAACCGGCGACCGAACCGGCGATCTGAGTCTTCGCGGGGTCGAGATTCGTGACGGCGGAGTACCCGCTGAACGTGAGCGTGCCGCCCTTGACCGGGTCGCCCTCGCCGGATTGCTCGTTGACCGGGCCGATGGACAATCCTGAACCGGAGTCCGGTGCGTCGCCGCTCCCACCCCCGTTCCCGCTGTCAGCGCACGACGAGACGAACAGGCCGGCGGAGACTGCCAGCGCGACGGCGGCAACCTTGCGGTGACCGCGCCGAGAACTGCGACTCATTCAAAACCTCCAGGTCAGAAACTGTGATGTGAAGCATTGTCGAGACAGTTTGTGACTTAAGGCACAGGTATTAGTCGCAGGTCCCGCTCAGTGGAATGAAGCGCGACAATTGGTCAGTTTTCGAGCGACATTCGCAGGTCAGACCCTTAGCGAAGGTCAGGAATTCATGCTGATTCAGGCGCCTTTCAACGGATGAATCGCCGGAGCGCCGTCGAGGAGCGGACCAGCAGCGGCAAGCGCTGCCTGCAAATGCGGGGACTGCATATGGGCATCCAACTCCTCTTGCCCGCGCCAAGTTTCGATCGTGACGAAGGTGCCGGGCGCAGCCGCTGACTCGAACAGTTCGTACGACACACAGCCGTCCTCGGACCGACTCGCCTCCGCGAGAGTTGTCAGAGCCGATCGGACGTCGTCCTCGGAACCGGACTTGGCCGGGATGGTTGCAACTACACGAAGCTCGCTCATCGGATACCTTTCGCAGAGAGGAAGTCAGCTAGAGACGCACGCCACAAACGTACACACGAAAAGGGCAACCAATGGGGCTACTGAAGGACGTCACCGGCTGGCGACGCGGATCGAAGTTGCAGCGTCGACTGCGCGATCTCACCGGCACGCTGGTGGTGATCACCGGTGCGGGCAGCGGCATCGGGCGTGAAACGGCCCTCGCCTTCGCGGCCCAGGGAGCTATCGTCGTCGTCTCCGACATCAACCTCGAAAGCGCGCAGGACACTGCGGCGCTCATCAACACACCCACTCAGGCCAGCGGAGCCGAAGCGGTGTTCGGTGGCGGTTCGCACGCCTACCAGGTGGACGTGTCCGACGAGCAGGCCGTGATTCGGTTCGCGGAGACCGTCGCGGCGCATCACGGCGTGCCGGACATCGTCGTCAACAATGCCGGGATCGGGTTCTCAGGGACGTTCGCCGACACCGAGCAACGCCAGTTCGAGCGCGTCATGGACATCAATTTCTGGGGAGTTGTCTACGGCTGCCGGGCATTCACCCCGATGATGATCGACCGGGGAACCGGCGGACACGTCGTCAACCTGTCCTCGGCTGCCGCGTACACACCCCAGAAGGCCCTCACCGCATATTCGACAAGCAAGGCAGCAGTATTCATGCTCTCGGATTGCCTACGGGCAGAGCTGCTTCCACACGGCATCGGCGTTAGCACCATCTGCCCCGGCCTCGTGCACACGAACATTCTCAAGACCACCGAGTTCGCCGGGACCACCGCCGAAGAACAACTCGAGAATCAGACCAAGGTCGACAACTTCTACCGCAAACGCAACTTCACCCCCGACCGGGTGGCCAGTGCGATCGTGAAAGCAGTTCGCACGAACAAGGCTGTGGTGCCCGTGACCGTCGAAGCCAAGCTCGGACGCACGATCAGCCGGTTGTCTCCCGGGTCGATGCGCGTCGGAGCTCGGTTCGAGATCTAGATCAGCTTCCGAAACTCAGGCTGCCCGTGAAACCCTGCTGCACATCGGCTTCCGAACGGGGAAGAACCTCGTAGGTGCTGGCGTACTGGCCGCTGAAACCGGTGACGGTGATCGGGCGTCCGACCGCAATGGCGTCGACGTCGATGCCGGTCTGGGTGTTGACGAAGATGACGGTGTTTCCTTCGACGCCGGACACCAGGATCTTGTGGCCGTACGGCAGATCGTCGACGACGGGTCCGCTCACGATCCCGGACACCGTCACGAGACGACCTTCGCTGCCCTCACCGATTGCATTGAGGGGCACTCGCGCCGGGCTGATCTGGGTGGTCGTGCCGATTACCTCGACGGCAGTCGGGCGGACGACGAGCAGGCCTTCCTGATCCGCGAGGACTCCGGTGACCTGAACCTGATCGCCGAGAGCAATCCCGGAGTTGTTCGGATCGCTGATGTAAATGCCCGAATTGCCGCTCTGGAGACCAAAGCCCTTGTCGTAGAAGCTGGATTCGAATACTCCGGACGGCGTAGTCGCGGTTCCCACGACGGTGACCGTCGTTCCGATGGCCTGCGCACGGGCTGCCGCGATGGAGTCCGCGGACACCTCACCGACAACTGCTGCCGGCTCCGCCGTTGCTGCGGTGCCGACAAACATGGTGGCCGCGGCTGCAACTGCCAGCGCCGTCACACCTCGACGCAGGACCGGACCGGCAAGAACGCTGTCTCGAAACATGTTTGAGGACTCCCCTGTGATTTCGTGGCCGCGCAGGTCCTCCTGATGGAGTGCCGCCTTCGCCCACCCTGAGGCACAGGTTATTACAGGTCGGACGCCGCAGCGGTGGTGACATTCCGCCACCACCGCTGCTTCAAGGCATCCGAGTTTTCAGGAACCGGAGCTTCCGGACGAACCGCTCGAGCCACTGGAACCGCTGGATCCTGTTCCGCCACCGAGATCGTCGAGAGGATCGCTACCGGTGAGGCCGCCCGGGTACAGGTAGGCGTCGGAGATCGTGCTGAGCGAGGTTCCGGACGTGGCCGGTACCTTTGCTCGCCAGTTGACGATCGGGTTCAGCACTCCGAACGGTCCGCAACCACTGGCGGCGGGCAGCGCGAAGCCGGTTGCCTGGTTCCCGACCGGGCTCACCTTCAGCGCATTGTCCGGGAGCACCGTGTAGGTCGGTACCACCGACGGGTCAGGCGCGAGACGAAGATTCACCGGCGCAGCCGCGGAGCCCAGGTAGCAGTTGTCACCGAGGAACGCGTTGTTGATCTTCATCCGCACCGGGATGCTCAGATCCATGTCGGTGATGATGCCGTTGAGGGTCGGCGCAGCCGTCGCCTCCACCTCGGCGGTGACTGCGGCGAGGCCGAACAGATTGCCGAACGGCAGGTCGATTCCGAGGACTCCACCCGGAACGGTCAACGGCTTGGAGTAGACACCGTGGTGTCCGTCGTCGCGCGGGAGAAGAACGGTGGACTCACCTTCACCGGAGCCGGCCTCGGCGGCGATGATCATGTCGCCTTTTCCGATCGGGAGGTTGAAGCCGTTGTTGTCGAAGGTTCCACTCTGAACCACTACCGACACACAGGATTCGGCCGTGGGCGGGCACACCGCGGCACCGGGTATCGAATTGTCGACCGGATCCTGAGCCGAGGCCATCGGCGCCGCGAACGCGAGGACCGCACCTGCGGTACCTGCAATGACGGCCACGCGCGTGCCGAGACGTCTGTTGCCGTTCTTGTGAGATTTCTGCACTGATTTCTCCCTGCCGTTTATGTGATGGGGGACGAAACTCGCAGTCATTGCTTGTGTTTCGACCGCCGCCGACAAGGTCTTTGCGGTGTGCTCCTACTCACAAGTAACAACTGAACAGATGTATATCACAGGACTTCGACTTAAAAACAGGGCAAAAGGGAGTTTCCTTAAAACGGACAAACTAAGCGGTACGGTGTGTAACACTCACGGGTGATGAACACGAACAGACTGGTCCTCTGCGTCGCGGCAGCGGGCCTACTCCTCAGCGGCTGCAGCAGCCAATCCGACAGCGACGCATCGGAATCCACTTCTGCGGCCACCAGCACGTCGGTTGCGGCGACGTCGAGTTCGACTGCCCCCAGTACGCTTTCCGAGCTGCCGACCAGCCCGCTCGCCGCACCTGCGGAAGCAGCGCCGAGCGTCGTCGAATCGACTCCGCCGGCGGTGTCACTACCGGTAGCGCCTCCGGCGAACGCACCGATCGACGCACGCTCACCGGAAGAGATCGTCGCGAACGCGGGCGAGAAGGGACAGCGGTACATCGCCGCTCTGCGTCTGGCCGGGATCCCGCCCGCCGGAATGGATTCCGCAGAGATCCTCTACGCCGACGGCACCTGCAAGGCTCTTGCCGACGGCATGGCGCGGTCCGACGTACTCGCGGAATTCAACTCCGTCGGCGAGGTGTACTCACAGATCACGCCGATGTCCTCGCAGCGCATCGCCGAGATCTACGTCGACACCGCGGAGCAGACGTACTGCTGATCAGGCTTTGCCGGCCAACCAGTTGTGCAGCCAGGACGTCGCCGAATTGCCCGCGCCGTCAACGACGTAACGCGTGTAGTCGGTGTGGACCTGTGAGCCGTAGAAGTCGACCAACTGATCGATGCGCCGCGAGTTCGCGCCCGGATCGAGCTGGGCCATCAGAGCGGGGAGTCCGCCTGCGGTGATCAGATCGTTGACGATCACGGCGGCTTCGTCGCGCAGCGCGAGCGCACTGGCCGGAGTGGGATCGGACGCCTGAGCCATGAATCCGGCCAGACGCATCACGAAGTCATCCTTGGGCGTCGAGCAGTACAGGTCACCGACCGCGCACAGCGTCACCGTTTTGCCTGACAGCCAACCGAATCCACCGATGCGCGGGCCACTGGCACCGTTACCGCCGACAGCGGGGCCGATCAGGACGTCGGACTCGGAACGACGAGGATCGGACAGCAAACCGACGCCCTCGACGCGAGTCGGGGGAACAACGCCGATGCCGGTTCCGATCTCGGCGGCGAGATCGCCTGCCGCGTCGGCACCCTGGCTGTATCCGACGATCGCGAAGCGAGTGTCTCCGCACGAAGCAGCCATGGCACCGATCATGCCGCGGGCATTGTCGACTGCCTGCTGCTTCGACTTGGCGTAGACGTTGGACTCCCACGGGAAGGCCGTGGCCGAGTAGGTGACGTAATCGGTCCGTACGGAGCCCGGAAGCCCGTTGGTCACCGGGGCGAGCATGCCGGCGCCGGGCCTGGTGCCCGAGGGCTCCCACGTTCCCGGGATGGCCACGACGTACAGGCTGGGGCAGGGATCAGCCGACGCCACGGGAGAACTGACAACCGGTACCACTACTGCTGCAGCTAGTGCCGACAACACCGCAACGAGACGCCTCGCACGCATGAAACTCCCCTGATTTACCTTCAGCAACCCATACACCACTATCGGTGCTCCGGAATCATACTGTCTGGGCGTTGTGTCTGTCCGATGCACGATTGATGAAGGTTTGTTACAGATCGTGCGAATTGCTTGCAGAAACAAAGCCGCACCCCACCGAATGCGGTGGGGTGCGGCTTTGTGAGAGCCTCTAGCGCTGCGGAGCCGCTGTCGGGTGGATCGGTGACGGAAGGGCCGTGACGCCCTCGAGGTAGGTGTCCACAGCGGCTGCTGCGGAACGTCCCTCGGCGATGGCCCAGACGATCAGGGACTGTCCGCGGCCCATGTCGCCGGCCACGAACACACCGTCGACGTTGGTGTTCCACTTGGACGTGCGGGCGACGTTGCCACGCTCGTTCAAGTCGACACCGAGATCGGTGAGCAGACCTGGCTTCTCGGGACCGACGAAGCCCATGGCCAGGAGCACGAGATCGGCTTCGAGCTCGAAGTCCGAGCCCTCGACCTTCTCGAAGCGACCCGACTTCATCTCGACCTCGTGAGCCTTGAGACCGGTGACCTTGCCGTTTTCACCGACGAAGTTCTCGGTGTTGACGGAGAACAGACGCTCGCCGCCTTCCTCGTGAGCGGAAGCCACGCGGAACATGAGCGGGTACGTCGGCCACGGAGTCTGCTCGGCGCGAGTCTCCGGCGGACGCGGCATGATCTCGAACTGGTGGACGCTGGTCGCGCCCTGACGGTGCGAGGTGCCGAGGCAGTCGGCTCCGGTGTCGCCGCCGCCGATGATGACAACCTTCTTGCCCTCAGCGGTGATGGTGGGAGCGTCGAGGTCACCCAACTGCACGCGGTTGGCGATCGGCAGGAACTCCATCGCCTGGTGGATGCCGTCCAGTTCGCGGCCCGGGATCGGCAGATCGCGAGCTGCGGTGGCGCCGCCGGCCAGAACCACTGCGTCGAACTGCTCGCGCAGCTCGTCCGCGGTGATGTCCACGCCGACATTGACGTTGGTCTTGAAGACGGTGCCTTCGGCTTCCATCTGCTCGAGACGGCGGTCGATGTGCCGCTTCTCCATCTTGAACTCGGGGATGCCGTAGCGCAGCAGGCCGCCGATGCGGTCTGCCCGCTCGAAGACCGTCACTGCGTGACCGGCGCGGGTCAGCTGCTGCGCTGCAGCCAGACCGGCCGGACCACTGCCGACAACTGCGACCTTCTTGTTGGTGGCGTGCGCGGCGCGAACCGGCTTGACCCACCCTTCGTCGAAGGCCTTGTCGATGATCTCGACCTCGACCTGCTTGATGGTGACCGGATCCTGGTTGATGCCCAGGACACAGGACGCCTCACAGGGTGCGGGGCACAGACGACCGGTGAACTCCGGGAAGTTGTTGGTCGCGTGCAGACGCTCGATGGCGTCGTGCCAGTGGTCCTTGTAAACCAGGTCGTTCCACTCGGGAATCAAGTTTCCGAGAGGGCAACCGTTGTGGCAGAAAGGAATTCCGCAGTCCATGCAACGGCTGGCCTGGGTCTTGAGGGTGTCCTTCGGGAACTCCTCGTAGACCTCTTTCCAGTCGAGCAGGCGCAACGGCACCGGCCGGCGAACCGGAAGTTCGCGCGACGTGTGCTTCAGGAAGCCGCTTGGATCACCCACGAGCTGCCTCCATAACTGCCTCGTCCACGTTCTTGCCATCCTTCTCTGCGGCCGCGATGGCCAAAAGAACCTTCTTGTAGTCGCGGGGCATCACCTTTGCGAAGTGACCCACCTGCTGCGACCAGTCAGCGAGGATGCGCGTGGCAACCTCGGAGCCGGTTTCGTCGCGATGACGTTCGATGGCGCCCTTCAACCAGGTGAAGTCGTCGCCCGAAAGATCCTCGAGGTCCACCAGTTCGGTGTTGAGGTTCTTCTCGAATGCCTTGTCGGGGTTGTAGATGTACGCGACGCCACCGGACATGCCGGCGCCGAAGTTACGTCCGGTGGCTCCGAGGATGACCACCTTTCCACCCGTCATGTACTCGCAACCATGATCGCCCACACCCTCGACGACGGCAGTGGCGCCGGAGTTACGGACTGCGAAGCGTTCGCCGACGACACCGCGAAGCAGAGCCTCGCCGCTGGTGGCGCCGAACAGGATGACGTTGCCACCGATGATGTTGTCCTCGGCGACAAAGCCTTCCGCTGCATCGAGCGGCGGGCGTACGACGATGCGTCCACCCGAGAGGCCCTTGCCGACGAAGTCGTTGGCGTCGCCGTGCAGGCGCAGGGTCATACCGCTGGGCACGAAAGCACCGAAGCTGTTACCGGCGGAACCGGTGAACGTGATGTCGATGGTGCCCTCGGGCAAGCCCTCTCCACCGAACGCCTTGGTGACCTCGTGGCCGAGCATGGTGCCGACCGTGCGGTTGACGTTGGTGATCGCGGACTCGAACGAGACCGCCTCACCCTTGTCGAGTGCGTTGCGGGCCGAAACGATCAACTGCTGATCGAGTGCCTTGTCGAGACCGTGATCCTGTGTGCCGGTGCAGTGGACGTCCTGGTCCATGAACGCGGACTCGACCTGGGTCAGGATCGGCGACAGGTCGAGATTGCCTGCCTTGCTTCCCTTCCAGTGATCGAGAGCGCGCGTGGTGTCCAGCATGTCGACCTGGCCGACTGCTTCGAGCAGCGTGCGGAAACCGAGTTCGGCGAGAAGCTCGCGAACCTCTTCGGCGATGAACATGAAGAAGTTCTCGACGAATTCCGGCTTGCCACTGAAACGCTGACGCAGCAACGGGTTCTGCGTCGCGACACCGACGGGGCAGGTGTCGAGGTGGCAGACGCGCATCATGATGCAGCCCGAGACCACCAGCGGTGCGGTGGCGAAACCGAACTCCTCGCCGCCGAGCAGGGCAGCGACGACGACGTCGCGACCCGTCTTGAGCTGGCCGTCGACCTGCACGACGATGCGGTCACGAAGACCGTTGAGCAGCAACGTCTGCTGGGTCTCGGCGAGGCCGAGCTCCCACGGTGCGCCCGCGTGCTTGACGGAGGTCAGCGGGGTGGCACCAGTGCCACCGTCGTGACCGGAGATCAGAACGACGTCGGCGTGTGCCTTGGAGACACCGGCCGCGACGGTTCCGACGCCGACCTCGGAGACCAGCTTCACGTGGATGCGGGCCTGCGGGTTGGCGTTCTTCAGGTCGTGGATCAGCTGAGCGAGATCCTCGATCGAGTAGATGTCGTGGTGCGGCGGCGGCGAAATCAGCCCGACGCCAGGCGTGGAGTGCCGAACCTCGGCCACCCACGGGTACACCTTGTGAGCCGGAAGCTGGCCGCCCTCACCGGGCTTGGCTCCCTGCGCCATCTTGATCTGGATGTCGGTGCAGTTGCTCAGGTAGTGCGAGGTGACACCGAAGCGTCCCGACGCGACCTGCTTGATGGCACTGCGACGCAGATCGCCGTTCTCGTCCGGCGTGAAGCGCGACGGATGTTCGCCGCCCTCACCGGAATTGGAGCGGGCGCCCAGACGGTTCATCGCGATGGCGAGCGTCTCGTGAGCCTCGGCGGAGATGGAGCCGTAGCTCATCGCACCCGTCGAGAAACGCTTGACGATCTCGCTGGCCGGCTCGACCTCGTCGATCGAGATCGACGGCCGCTTGCCGATGTTGAAGTCGAACAGACCACGCAGAGCGGCAAGGCGCTCCGACTGGTCGTTGACCATAGTCGTGTACTCCTTGAACACCTCGTACTGACCTGTGCGAGTTGCGTGCTGGAGCTTGAAGACCGTGTCCGGGTTGAACAGGTGGTACTCGCCTTCACGACGCCACTGGTACTCGCCGCCGACCTCGAGCTCGCGGTGAGCGCGCTCTTCGGGGCGATCGAGGTACGCGATGCGGTGACGTGCTTCGACGTCGGCTGCGATCTGGTCGAGGCCGATGCCACCGAGCTGCGACTGCAGACCGGTGAAGTACTCGTCCGTCAGCTCCTGCGAGAGGCCGATGACCTGGAACAGCTGAGCACCGGTGTACGACGCGAGCGTCGAGATGCCCATCTTGGACATCACCTTCAGGACACCCTTGCCGGCTGCCTTGATGTAGTTCGCGATGCCCTTCTCGAGGGTCAGACCCTCGAGCTCGCCGTTCTGCAGGAACTCGTCGATGGTCTCGAAAGCCATGTACGGGTTGACCGCTGCGGCACCGAAGCCGATGAGGAGCGCCATGTGGTGCACCTCGCGGGCGTCGCCGGCCTCGACGATGAGACCGACCTTGGTGCGCGACTTCTCACGAACCAGGTGGTGGTGCACGGCCGAGGTGAGGAGCAGCGACGGAATCGGCGCGTAGTCCTCGGTGGACTCGCGGTCCGAGAGCACGACGATGCGTGCGCCACCCTCGATTGCCTGCGAGACCTGGTACTTGATGCCCTCGAGCGCACGACGGATACCGTCGCCGCCTTCCTTGACGGGGTACAGGCCACGGATAACGACACTGCGGAAGCCCGGGAATTCGCCGTCGTCGTTGACGTGAACGAGCTTCGACAGGTCGTCGTTGTGCAGGATCGGCTGCGGAAGCGCAATCTGCTTGCAGGAGTCCGCATTCGGGTGCAGCAGGTCGCCCTCGGGGCCGATGGTCGCGCCGAGGCTGGTGACGACCTCTTCACGAATCGCGTCGAGAGGCGGGTTGGTGACCTGAGCGAAGAGCTGCGAGAAGTAGTCGAACAGCATCCGGGGACGTGACGAGAGCACGGCGATCGGAGTGTCGGTACCCATCGAGCCCAGCGCCTCGGCACCGGAGAGAGCCATCGGCTTGACCAGCAGGTTGACCTCTTCGTTGGTGAAACCGAAGAGCTGCTGACGCAGGACGACACGTTCGTGCGACATGTACGTGTACGGACGGTCCGGCAGGTCGTCCATGTGGATCAGACCTTCGTCGATCCACTGCTGGTACGGGTGCTCGGCAGCGAGTTCGTTCTTCAGTTCCTCGTCGCTGATGACCCGGCCCTGCGCGGTGTCCACGAGGAACATGCGGCCGGGCTGGAGGCGAACCTTGCGGACAACGGTGGACGGATCGATCGGCAGAACGCCGACCTCCGACGCCATGACGACGAGGCCGTCTTCGGTGATCCACAGACGCGACGGACGCAGACCGTTGCGGTCCAGCACGGCGCCGATGACGGTGCCGTCGGTGAAGCACACCGACGCCGGTCCGTCCCAGGGCTCCATGAGAGCCGAGTGGTACTCGTAGAACGCCCGACGTGCGGGGTCCATGCTCTCGTGCTTCTCCCAGGCTTCCGGGATCATCATGAGAACTGCGTGCGGCAAGCTGCGGCCGGCGAGGTGCAGCATCTCGAGCACCTCGTCGAAACGAGCGGTGTCACTGGCGCCCTGGGTGCAGATCGGGAAGATCTTGTCCAGGTTCTCGCGGCCACCGAAGACGTCGCTGTCGATGAGGGACTCGCGAGCGCGCATCCAGTTCTCGTTGCCGGTGACGGTGTTGATCTCACCGTTGTGAGCGACCCGGCGGAACGGGTGCGCCAGCGGCCACGACGGGAACGTGTTGGTGGAGAAGCGCGAGTGGACCAGGCCCAGTGCGCTCTCGACACGATCGTCCTGCAGATCGAGGTAGAAACCCTTGAGCTGCGGGGTGGTGAGCATGCCCTTGTAGACGAACGTCTGGCCGGACAGGCTGGGGAAGTACACGGTCTCGCTACCCGGGCCACCCTTGCCGGCGCCTTCGGAGCCGAGTTCGTGCTCGGTGCGCTTACGCACCACGTATGCACGACGCTCGAGATCCATGCCGGTGTACTTGTCACCCTCGGAGCCGATGAAGATCTGACGGAACGTCGGCATCGCGTCGCGCGCCAGTGCGCCCAGCGAGGAGTCGTCGGTTCCGACCTCGCGCCAGCCGAGAACCTTCAGGCCCTCTTCGACGACGATCTTCTCGACTGCAGCAGCAGCCTCGTGTGCATCGGCGTCGCCCTGCGGGAGGAATGCGATACCGGTTGCGTACGCGCCTTCGGCGGGCAGCGCGAAGTCCACGACAGCTCGGAAGAACTTGTCGGGAACCTGCAGCAGAATGCCCGCACCGTCACCCGTGTTGGGTTCTGATCCGGCAGCGCCGCGATGCTCGAGGTTGACCAGAGCGGTGATCGCCTTTTCGACGATGTCCCTGCTGCGGCGACCATGCATGTCGACAACAAATGCGACTCCACAGGAGTCGTGCTCATTGGACGGGTGATAGAGGCCCTGGGGGCCTGGAAGTTGCTTCATACCCAGCCTTCGTATGCCATAAAGATGCACCGACGACCAGCAGCGCTGATGGCCATCAACTTGCAATGCAAGTCCTTCAAAGCACCGACACGACGATGTGTTCGGTACCACCGAAGTAGCCGCCCTGCGCAGACGCGATGGTGTGCGTTCTGGCACCCGGCGACGTGAGTCTTCGGTCGGTTGAAACTTTTGTGAGTCAACCGTGTAACGAAAACGATAATTCAGAACCCCGGCACGGGCGCAACTAAGGTAGCCCTATAATTGCTCTGAACTGCGGCGATGCAGGGAGCCAGAAGGCCCCTCGACAGATTTCGGAGCTGCGTCTGTGCAGAGAAGTTCCGATTCACAGGATACCGAATCCGCAGGAAACAGGCGCGATGGGCGATGAATGCAACAACTGGCCGCAGCGATAAAAATCAGCTGCGGCCAGTGCGCCTCGAACTGTAACAAAAGTTGATCGATCAACCAAGGTCTAGGCCTGAATTGTTTGCTCGCAGAATGCCATCGCTGTAATTTCCGTAGGCTCACCCTTGAGAAGACGGGTGGCTAAGAGCAAATGACAACAGCAGTAGTGGTGGGCAGTGGCCCCAACGGCCTCGCGGCGGCGATCGAACTCGCCCGCGCCGGAATCGACGTCCATGTCATCGAGGGTGCGGACAAGATCGGCGGCGGTACCCGCAGCAGCGAATACATAGTCGACGGACTCGTCCACGACGATTGCTCCGCCTTCCATCCCACCGCTTTGGCCTCTCCCTACTTCAAGGAACTCGACCGCGAATTCGGCCTCGCCAAACATGGCCTGACGTGGCTGTGGCCCGAGATCGATCTGGTCCATCCACTCGACGACAGCACCGCCGGGGTTCTCTGGCGCGACATCAACCGGACCGCTGAGGGACTGGGTGTCGACGGTAAGAGGTGGCTCGACGTCTTCGGATACCTCGCCGAGAACTTCGACGAGTTAGTGCAGGACGTTTTCCAGCCGATCGTGCACGTCCCGAAGCACCCGCTGATGCTCGCCCGTTTCGGGACGGGTGCTCTGCTTCCCGCGACGGGTTTCGCGCGGATGTTCAAGACCCCACAGGCGCGGGCGCTGTTCGGTGGCGTCGCGGCGCACATGTTCGGGACGCTCACCCTTCCTCTCTCCAGTGCTGTCGGCTCGATGCTCACTGCGGCCGCTCATGCTCACGGTTGGCCTGTGGCACAAGGTGGTTCGGGCTCAATTGTAGCCGCCCTCGCGTCGATCCTGCGAAGCCTCGGTGGCACCATCGAAACCGGAAACTGGGTTAACAACTACGCCCAGATCGCCGACTACGACATCGTCATGCTCGACATCGCACCCGATGCGGCCGGTCGTCTGCTCGACGGCCGGCAGCCCGACCGCATTGCCCGGGCCTACCGCAAATTCCGCTACGGCACCGCCGCCTACAAGGTCGACTACGCCGTGCGTGGTGATTCCGACGGAAGCGTCGTGCCGTGGACGAATCCGCATGCCCGCAAGGCCGGCACCCTGCATCTGTCCGGGACGATTTCGCAAACTGCTGCTGTCGAACGCCAGACCGTGCGGGGTCAGATGCCGGACAAGCCCTTCATTCTGTTGGGCCAGCAGTTCTTGGCCGACCCATCCCGTTCCGTCGGAGACATCCACCCAGTGTGGGCGTATGCGCATGTGCCGCAAGGCTATCCGGGTGACGCCACCGATGCGATCACGAGTCAGATCGAGCGCTTTGCGCCGGGATTCCGGGACCGGATCGTGGGCGTCCACGTGCGCAATGTGCCGCAGATGCAGGCCTACAACCCCAACTATGTGGGTGGCGACATCTCCGCGGGGGCGAACACTGCGCGGCAAATCATCGCGCGCCCCAGGTTCGGGCTCAACCCCTATGCCACTGGGGTTGAGGGCGTCTACCTCTGCTCGTCCGCAACTCCCCCGGGCGGCGGGGTCCACGGGATGGGTGGGTTCAATGCGGCGCGGGCGGCGCTGAAGGCGCGGGGCTGAGGCGTCCCCGATGGGGACGACATTTCAGACAATGCCTTCGGAGGAGTCCCTGACCCAGCCGGCCAACACGGACGAGGCGGAGATGCCCGGCCCAGTGGCCGAAGCGAACCCGCGACAGAGCAACTATTGGCATGAGACGCAGAACATGCATTGCTGGTCAGGCGCCTCGCCGGTGGTGTCGAACCACTCCGCTCCGATTTCGATTCCGCGACAAGAGTGCGGATGCTGCGGATTCCCATGCTGTCGAGCTCGCGCTGCGCTGCCTCGATCTGGTCGAGTCCGGCGACGGTTACCGGACCGGTGCCGATGACAACCCAGATAACGGATGTGGGTGCGGCTTGCTCGAGTGCAGTGCTGTAGTCGGCTGCCGCGTCGGCACCGATGACATCGGTGCGCGCAACGAACGCGAGGGTGGCCGGTGATCCGGTGAGAGCGATCATCACGACGGAATTGGCGGGGACGAATCCGAGCAAAGCCGGGATTGCGGCCAAGACATCGGTGGCGGCCCTCAAACGGATGTTCTGCATGTCGTTCCCCTTGCTGTGAAAGTGATCGGGCCTCGTGCCCCGCCAATTTTTTTCGCCTTCTGGCAAAGGGGAATCGCGTCGGGATGAGGGGCCGGAGTGCCCCCCTGGGCCGAGAAAATTTTGGCGGGAGCTTGCGAGTGGCGAAAATTTCTCGGAGCCATCGTCCGGCGCTTGCGCCGCCAGGGGTTGCGCGCAGGTCACCGCCGACGAGAATCGGAAGGCCAGAAGGAGAATCAAAAAGTCAATGCTCTTCGCAGGGTGGAGCGCAGCGGAGTTCAATTTGGAGGACGCCGAAGGTGTCCGTCCGCCGTAGTAGGCGCATCGGGTGGTTAACTGACTCCGATACATCGTGGTCACTTCTTTGCACGGTTTCTTGACTAACTCTGAGTTCTTGTGCGGGCGGATAACATTCGCGGGTGAATGAAATTTCCGATGCGCGATCGCTCCCGTCGACATCTGGTGACCCTTATCGAACCCTATGGTGGACGCGGTCTGTGCTGACTGCATGCGTGTTCATTTTGAGTGTCGTAATTTTTTTGGTTCCGACAGTTGTGGCGTTCAATTTTCTGCTCAAATGGAATGGCGTTGGTTGGGGCGCTGCGGGTTCCTGGGTCGCTGGGGTTGCGACGCTTCTGGCCGTGATTGCTGCATTTCATGCGTCTGCGGGAGCTAGAAGGGCTGCGGATCGTCAGATCGCGCAGGCACAGGCTGCTCTCAAGTTTCAAATAGAGTCCGAGCAACATCGTCGCGAGCTTGAAAGTTGTGTCCGCCTAGTGCCCGTGCTGTTGAATTTGGCGCGTGACATGGATCGAGCAGATAGGGCGATTCTTGACATCAACAGCGCCCTCGCATCATTTGAGGATCAGAGTCCGGAAGCCGAGGATTGGGAGGCTCGCACTGAAGCCAATGCCCGCAGACTCAAAGAATTTCGAGAGTCAGCGAGGACCGCGTATACCGATGTTCTGTTGGTCAGGCTTACGGTCCAGTCGCAAGAGTTTCGACAGATGATTACTCCAGTCGAACGCCAAGTAACGAGGGTCAATAGCTATTTGCAAACGTGGTGGGAGCAAATCGTGATCGACGAGAAACCGGCGCAAGCCGTGATTGATGAAGGATGGAGCGCGGCTCTGGTAGGAGACAGAGACCTGCACGATGTCCCTGCTCCCGCGATAGGTTTGTTGCGCAACATCGCATGGGATGCCCAGAATGAGTTGCGTCGTGCGCTTCTCTCCACGAATCCTCCTTCGCCTGACCACATCTTGTAGCGACGAATCGGCAGCCTATGGCATTTCCTAATGTCAGCTCAGGTTCAGCGATCGACTCTACAAGCTTTCGAGGCGTCGGCACGTTGCCCAACCTCGCAACACGATGTCACTGCGATCGTTCGCGATGCGTGTTTCTGTCGCGATGGGTCAGGATTACACGCATGAGTGAAGACGAGTGCGAGCAAGCGGTTCGGGACCAGTTTCCGGTCCTCGACGAGTTGCGTGAGCAGTCGCCACCGGTGTTCGAACCAGCGCCGAGCAGCGACCTCTCGCTCGACGATCAGGACTGGACCCCATCGCCGTTGTCTCAGAGTGCTTACCGGACGTTTCTTGCAGCGTTAGACCACCTTCAAGCGGTTCGTGTTCACCTAGATCAACCGAGACCTGAACTGTTTCCGTTCGCTCAGCTCAGTCTCTGTCGGCCCGCGCTTCTGGCATCGTCGCTGGCTGTGTGGTTGCTAGCACCCGATGATCAGCAAGAGCGGATCCGCCGCCATCGCATCTCGATCGCCGATGAACTCCGTAACCACGACAGGTATCTGAGTGAACTCTCCGCCGGAGACTCAAGCCACGTCCCCACACGACAAGTCCTGGATCATGTCCGAGCACGGTTGGCCCAGATGAATACGAAGCTCGGCATCACTGCGAAGAAGGATTGGGACCGAATCCGCATATCGAGCACTGCTCAGATTGCTGCTGCGGCAGACGCTCTCGGCGAACGACTCGTCGCTAGCCGAGAGTCCGACTTCGCCTCCCACGAACTGGCCCACGAAGTCAAGCTCTCATGGCAAGCAACCTCAGGCGCTGCGCACGGTCTTACATGGCAGATTACTGGCACCCCATCGATGAGGCAGGCGACCGATTCGGACGAATACGGCCGCGCTGTGTTCGTCGTCGGTGGCACCTTTGAGCACCTCGCAAACCACTACTGCGCAGCGATAGAGATGGCCCGTTACAGCTGGGACCTCCTACAGATCCGAGGCGGACAGTGACGATGTCGACAGGCCCGAGCATTGAAGGAGTCTCCACTACAGCCGCAGTAGTCGCGGCGCTAATCGCCTTGGCGGCGCTGTACTTCGCGCGGGCACAAGCGAAATCGGCGGCAAAACAAACTTCTCTCCAGCACAAAGTCCGCGAGGATACGGCGCAACCATACGTGTGGGTGGACATTCGCCCACACGAGCAACATGGGCAACTTTTCCAACTGCTCTTGAAGAACGAAGGCCCTACTGTGGCAACCGATGTGGCTGTGAGATTCGATCCGCCGCTGAAAGGTTGGCGCGCTCCGGACCTGCAATGCGGGCCAACAACCGACGAGTGCGGCGCCGCCCGATTCCGGTCACTACCACCAGGCAGGACAATGATCTGGCACCTCGGCCTGCCCACTGACGCGCTACAAAAGGGACCTACCCTGTACGACGTGACGGTCGACGGGACCGGGCCGTTCGGCCCGATCGACCAACTCCAGTACGCCATCGATCTGAACGAGTACGCGTCAGCAGCGACAACCGTCCCCGGAACCATGTTCGGGGTGGCGCACAGCATCGAGGAGGCGACCTCCCAACTCAAGAAGATCGCAGACAAGTATTGATCGGGTCGACAGCATCGATCAATAGGTGTCGTAGAACCGACCTTGCTTCCCATCCACACCTCTACGGTCACGCATCATTTCACCAATGGTGATGCGTGACCTGTTGACACCAAAATCCATTCTCGATAGCAAGTGCAGTTCTCTCGACACGACACGGTGTCCCACGTAGACACAGAATCAGCGGATCTCGACCGAACATGACAACGAACTTCTCGGCTCCTCTTGCCTGGTCGATTCCCTTCTTTCGACTAGGCAAGAGGAGACTGATTCCTAGCAAGCTGAGCAGTCAAACATGGAGCAGTCGTGTCAAAAGTTAGAGCTCGACGATTGTCTTCTTCTGCGCTGAATGCCAAGGTGCGAGTGGATCCTCAATCGTCTCGAGGAGAAGTCGAGCGAATGTCGTGGCTGCACCGACCGCGAGATGGGCATGGCGTGCGGAGAGCGAACGCACGACGTCTCGTCCGTGCCCATTGCCTAGTTCATTCCGGAGCTCGGCGACACCAATCGCGAGTGCCGACAGCGACCCGAGAATGCGCTTGATGGTGCCCGCAGCGGGTGCTGTCGGTGCGACGGTATCCGGATGTAGCTGCAGCGCCTTCAGAGTTTGCTTCACCAAGGACGGAATATCGGCATGGTCGTCATAGGACTCATCGAGATGGCGAAGTGCCAGCTTGCAAACTGATTCGATCAGCTCTTTGGAAGATCCAATTGCGACGGCCGGATCGTCTTCCAACCCACGCTCGAGGCGAGTCAGATGATCTCGAATGACTTCTTCATTCACAGCCTCGGTAGGAAGATCGGTGATCGTGAGCGCAGTTGTTGTACGAATTTTTCCGTCTTCGAGACGCTCGAACCCGTCCCGCTGCAGCTGCTTTACCAGTCGGGTCTTCGCCGGATCAGGCTCTTCATTCCACATCGTGAGTGTGTCCAACGCCGACTCAAATATTGGGAGCATCCGTAGGGATTCCGCCGGCTTGGTGAGATCAAGGCTATGAATGTACCTACGTGCGCAAGCTCGACGCACGCCCGATTCCTGAGGGGCCTGATCTTCGGGTACAGGATTAATTCCTGCATCAACAAACGCATCTTCGATAGTTCGCACTGACCAATCACAGGCAAAAATGTCGAGCAATGTGCGGACAGTCTGGGGCGACAAAGTGTTGGACACGGGTCAATTTTATCCAAGGTCATTCAAGCTCACCTGGGAGCGGTCCACCAAAACAGCAGTATTCATCCCAGTTGATACAAACGCCCGCGAGGCCCCGGGTCCAACCGGGGCCTCGCGGGTTTGCCCAAGAGGGAATGTGGCCTACGGACTGGCCGTCCGTCCGATTCACAATTCTCTCAGCAAGAAATCCGGGGGGTCTCTCACTGTCGGGGCAGCAGGGCCCGATAAACCTTCACGCATTCCTCCCGGTTGGCCACCGGACATCCTGCGCCCTCCGCGTTCCCCTGACTGGAGGTCAGGTGTCACGTAGTTGATAAGTTTATCTTGCCCCTGAAGATGACTGTACAGCGGATCAAAGGAGCGCGCAACTACTATTCGAAGCCGGAATTTTCCACCGACAAATGGGCGTCCAACCATCACACCCAGATGCGATTATCGGAACTCTTCATACCGTCGCCCGGCGAGAAATCGTGTTCAAACAGCTAAAATGTCACGAACTCAACCCAAAATAGCCTGCCACCGCACCGCCAATCGGCCGATTTCACGAACAGGACCGATCACCCAGCCTGCTGGCAAGAACGGAAAGCCGCAGTCCAGCGACACCATCGCACCTTCCATATGTTGATTATATGGATCCAAGCTTGTAGATTAGTTAGTCTACGCTAGTAGATAAGTCAGTCACCCTCTGATGAGTGAAGTATGGAGGACTTTGTTATGTCCGGGAAGCACCTTGAAGGCAAGGTCACAAACGAAGACGCAAAAACCAGCATTGACCTGCATACTCTAGCGACCAAGGAGTCGCTGAAACTTGCCAAGGAAATCCTCAACACCTCGACTCGTCGTGTAGATATACCCGTACGTCATTCGTTCGTTCGGGATCCGAAGAACAACGGCAACACCCCACTGTCGCGCCTCGTTGCAGCCAGGGGGCGAGGTAATGCGGTCGCGATCCGACTCTTCATAGCTTTAATCTGGCGTTGTTCGTCCCCTCCGTTCGACACCGACGTCTCGTCTCGGAAATGGGCAACGCTGCTGAGCCTTGATGATCCCGAGAAGGCCGGCGCGAAGCGAGTGTCGGATGCACTGAAAACTCTCGAGCGCGAGAAGCTCATCAAATTAACCCCGCATCCCGGCCAGCCGTCGACTATTCAACTTCTTGAGGAAAGCGGCACCGGCACTGCTTACGAACTTCCGTCTACTGCGTATGTCCGATCAAACGATCACAAAGACCAGCACCTCTATTTCAAAATTCCTTCAAGGCTCTGGACCCAGGGGCACATTCAGTCGTTGTCCGCTCCCGCGCTAGCCATCCTGCTAGCTGTTCTCTCAAGCCAAGAGGCACCAGGTAAACCGGTCTGGTGGTCGACGACCTTGTTCCCCGCACGCTTCGGCCTTTCGCCCGCCACCAGAGCCCGTGGAACCAAAGAGCTTGTCGATCAAGGCCTTTTGAAGGTGGGGAAAACCCTTGTCACGGAATCTAGTTTTTCAACCAGAGAATTTTCCAGGGAACGGGTACGAAACGTTTATCGCCTGACCGGAGCTGCGGGACCTGCACGCACGATCAAGAAGCGGCCAAACCCACCTGCCGCGGTTAAGCCGCCGGCGTCCATGATCGGGACCGCTGCGATCTCCCCCCGGAGACTACCGAAGAAGGATCAACCCAGCTAAGCACCGAACAGGCGACAGATTCACTGGTATCTAGGTGGAAGTTATCGACTGTTTACAGATTCAACCGCCCCGGCTCGATAACCGACTGAGATTCTGGTGTCGGTACGCGCGGCTGGGCACCAGTTCGTGCTCGACCGAGGTTACGAATGACGCTGGAAGCGACCCCTCCCCAAGACCACCGTCGACAGGGTAGAACGAAACAGTCAGGGTGGCTCGCGATTCTGGCCAGTGAGCGCTCGCGCTAGTTTCTTCCAATGATCAATACTGGTGCATTGTTCGAAGTTTCTGGAACGTCGGAAGAGATCACACCCCCGGATGAAACAGTCGACGAGCCCTTAGACACGGTTGTCGATTGGTTCCGCAACCAGAACAATCTTCAGGAAAGGTTCGGCAGGGGGCTCCGCCAGGCCCTCGACGAGGTATTGGACGGCGCGCGGACTGGCCGCTACGACGTCAAAAAGCTGGATAAGAACGAGAAGACGTACCTCGGGACGAAGGTGGAGATCGTTGTCCGAGCAGAGTTCGAGCTTCCACACGGTGACCGGATGGACTACAAAATCGCCGGCAACGACGTCGATGCCAAGTGGTCGATTCACGGTACCTGGTCGATCCCCCGCGAAGCGATGGGCCACATTTGCCTGCTGATGTCGGCCGACGACAAAAAGGAAACCTTCGATGTCGGGTTGGTACGGATCCGGCCCGAGATCTTGAATAACGGCCAGAATCAAGACGGAAAGAAGACTCTAAACGCGTTGGGCCGAGGCGAGGTGAAATGGCTGTTTAGAGGTGCACCTCTGCCCCGAAATCTCCTCTTGTCACTGGACCGCACAACGCTGGACAAAATCTTCACGTCGAAGTCGGGTCAAGAACGAGCTCGCGAACTCATGCGGCAGGTACGGGGAGTGCTGATCGATCGCAACGCCGCTGTCACCGTCGCTACCCAGCTCGATGGAATGAGACGCTGCCGCGGTGCGCGCGAAAAGCTCAGTTTGGAAGGTATCGCCATCCTGGGTCACCTGAAGGACGGACCGAGGATCGCCAGAGCGTTGGAGCTTCCGGTTCCGCCGAAGGGGATGCTGTTGTCGGTACGGCTGGTTCGTGTTCCCGACAGCACGACCGATCGCCCGACCGTGGTGATCGACGACCGACGGTTTGCCATCTCGGACAGCGACAAGCCGACCGATCCCCTCCCGCCAATTCAGTACGTCTGAGACTCGTCGCACAAGCGGCATGGCAGGGACGGGGGTGCTGTCGTCGAGTCGGCGGTGCCCGCCAGATAGGGATCAAGGTGGCGTGCGAGTGCTTCAGCCAACATAGGCGGGACGGCGTTGCCGATCTGCCGGGCGATCTCGATCTTGCTGCCGCACCATCCGAACGAGTCGGGAAAGCTTTGCAGGCGAGCGGCTTCGAAGTGCGTGATCGGTCGATCCACGCTGCGACTGGGCTTGTCGCGGTCCCATTGAGGGTGGAGGTATTGGCCCTTCTCCGGCTTGTAGAACTCGGTGCGGATGGTCAACGACGGCATGTCCCAGCGCATGCGACCCATCACGTCAGTGGTACCGGTCTTCTTCTCGCGCCAGCAGCGTGAGAGGAGATGGTCCGGCAGATCGAATCGTCCGCCCCCGGGTGGTACATGCCGATATCGGTCCAAGGACAGCTGGGTCGGGTTGCGCCCGATGTGCAGATCCGGTGTCTTGAACACTCCCCGGACTCGTTCACCGAACACCAGTGTCGAGGAGTCCGGCAATTCCTTGGTGGGGGGAACCGCAGGTAGTCCAGTCAGCACGTCACGGGTGGTGTGCCAGCCTGTCAGGTCATCTACACCCAATCGGCTGTGCGTGGGCGTAGGAAGTGGGATCTCACCGATGCGTGAGCCGATCACGATTGTCCGCTTGCGGCGCTGCGGGACCCCGAAATCCGCGGCCAGCAGGAATCCGGCTTCGAGGTGGTATTCCTCGAGTAGTCCCCCGGGACGTGCTTCTTCTTGGAGCAGGGCAAACTCGCTCGAGGAGAAGAAGCGGTCGACGTTCTCGATGACGAAGACCTTCGGGTGGGCGTGACGGACGAAGCGGATGTATTCCTTCCACAGTTTGTTACGTGGATCTTTTACATCCCGGGATCCGAGATTCGAAAAGCCCTGGCAGGGAGGACCGCCGATGATTACGTCGGCCTCCGGAATGTCGCTGTCGGGGATGTCGGCGATGTCGGCGAAATGTGTGTGCGACTCTCCGAAATTCGCCGCGTATGTGGCCGCTGCTTCGAAGTTGAATTCGACCGCCATCACCGGTTCGAAACTGTTCGTAGCCATGAATCCTGAGGTCATTCCACCGCAGCCCGCGAACAGGTCGATCATCGTCCACGGTCGTGATCCCGCGGCACCAGATGCCCGCCGCCGTCTCGGTGACTTTTTCGGATCACCCGGCGTGATCTTTGCGCGACGCGCCGTGCTCATCTCGTCTCCCCAGTTAGAAGGTGGCTATCCACCTATGTAATGTAGCGCATCTCGCCAGTGGATATCCACCTGTGGGAAAATAGGGCATGCCCAGCCAGCACCGCTACCCTGCAGCGGTTTATCGCACTGATCCCAGACTGCGGAAGCGGGCACAAATCGCGGTCCACGAGGTCGACTCCGACCTGAACAGTCACATCGTGGCGTTCCTCCGATGGCTGGTCCACGACACCGATGCACTCCCACCTCGCCCCAGCGAGCCGATCCCGCAGCCCGAGCCGGATATCGATTCACGGGCGAAGACGCCCTAGAGCAGCGCGTGCAGATGGCGCGCCAGGGCCTGCGCTAGTTCCGGCGGCACCGCGTTGCCGATCTGTCGTGCGATCGAGATCTTCGTACCCTCGAATTCGAAATCGTCCGGGAAGGACTGCAACCGAGCCGCCTCGCGATGAGTAATCGGTCGATCGGCAACCGGATGTAGGTACCGACCCTTCTCCGGCTTGTAGAACTCCGTGCGGATCGTCACTGACGGACGGTCCCACCACAGACGTCCCATCACATCAGTTGTGCCCGTAGGCTTGTTCGCCCAGCATTTGGGCAAGAGGTCGGGCCGGTTTCTCGCCAAATCGAAGCGGTTCCCGCCCTCCGGGATGGCCCGGTACCGGGCAAGGCTCATGGGGCGGGCGTTCCGACCGACGTGAAGGTCCTGCTGACCGTCGATCACCTCGATCTCGGTCCGCGCCGTCGTCAGCGGAATGTTTTCGATCGCGTCGCGCACGGTTACGTACTCGGTCGCATTCGCCGATTCCGGACCGTGAGTCGGAGCAGGTGGCCAGGGAACCTTTTTCCTCCCCCTCACCGCCATGAAGATTCCCCGTCGACGACGCTGTGGAACCCCGTAATCGGCTGCGTTCAACACCCCGTACGCAAACCGATACTTGCTGAGCTCACGATCGGTTTCCATCAACTCGAGCAGCCGCGCGAACTGCGCGCTCCGTTGAAACTCGGGAACGTTCTCGATCACAAACGCCTTCGGCTTCACCTGCCGAACTGCACGTAGATACTGTTGCCACAGCTCGTTCATCTGGGCCCGAGAATCGTCGTCCCGATCCCGTCCCAATGGGGAAAATCCCTGGCATGGCGGGCCGCCGAGAATCACATCGGCATCCTCGAACCGTTCCAGGTCTTCGATCGGGCCGTCGTAAACCGGGCACCCGAAATGTCGCTTGAACGTCCGAGCCGCCGCCGCATCGATCTCAACGGCGTGAACAGGCTCGAAACCCAAATCTGCCTGCTCGAAACCGAGCGAGAGACCCCCCGCACCTGCGAAGAGGTCCAGCGTGCGTATAGCTGCCGACATCAGCCACCTTCCAAAGATCCATCTGATCGTACGTTGATACTGCACCGGCCATCCGACAAGTCTGCGTGTCGCTGCCCGCAGTTCCGAGCACTCGCTGGCAAAGTCACATCGTGACCGCACCATTCGCCGCCGACCTGTGCGGATACCGACCGAACGGCAACCCCTCCACCTCCGACAGCCACGACCCCGGATCCATCGAATGGGGACATGCTCTCTTCGCGGCCCTCGGCGTCGTGCCCGGCACAACCGAGATACCACAGGTCGGCAGCGCAATGGAGCAGAGAGCGGCGGCACACCTGACCTCGCTGCGGCCCGACCTCATGCTTGCCCAGTCACGGCCAGCACTCGAGTTCGACCAGTACCGCCACCTCAATGTTTTTCGGCAGTTCGGAAAAACTTATCGAGGGCCTGCGGCGGAACTCGACGAGGCACTCGATGAACTCCCGTCGACGCCCGAATTCAGCTCGGTGCGCGACCATATCCATGCGGCGATCGCAGCTGCTCAGCAGGACCATCAACTGGTCGTTCAGCTTCAGGACACCATGCCCGAAGAATCGCTTCTCAAGATCGACATCACCGTCGCCGCACCGGAGCCGATTGATCGGCTCCTGATCGGGTTGTCGTCGAAGTGGACACTGCGTACCGACCGTGCACAAGACTGCGTGTCACAGGGCTCGAAGCTGGTAAACCATCGCCGCGGGCATATGCCTCATTACGCGGTCCTCACTATGGAACCGCGGCCTTCGATGTTGAAGCTCATCGCATACGGCTCGGGTGCCGTGGACTGCATCTACCACCTCGCCCTTCCTGAGCTGCAGCAAGCTGCAATGCAGATCGAATCCACCAAGAAATCAAGGGCCGGAGCGCCCGGCTGGCCCCAAAGACTCATGCTCGAACGCATGATTGCGCAGGGTCGTATCCGCTCCTACCAGCAGCTTGTCGACGAGGTGCTGCGCCTTCCCGGCTGGTCATAGCCAGCCACGATAAGTGTGTCGACGCGGGGAGGGTGGGTCGAGGGTCTGGAGGGCGCTCTCAATGGGGAGTCGCCCTCCAATAGTTCGTGTAAGTCGGAAGCCGAGTTCTTAAACAGATGTTTGGCCCGACCCGCAACGGCTACACAGTGGCCTGCTTGACTCATCGCTGTGATAGAAACGCAGGAGCCTGAGGGTCCAACTGACCTTGAGGCTGCGATGAAGCTCGTCAGTCAGGCTGTACCCGAACCGATTCGAGAGCACTGGGCCGACATCGGCGGCGTGCGTTATCCACCAAAGCAGGCATACCAGCTGATCAGCAGCCTCCCTCGGTCAAGCTTCACCTCTCATACCGCCTTAGCTCGTCTCCGCAGGATTGGCTTCACCACCAGCATCTACCAGGCCAGGACCGGCGAACAGCAGACCGAAGAAGACACTGGCCCCACCGACCCGCCGGCGGACTACACCCATTTGTCGGCGTCGTTCTCCACTCTGCTGGAGTTCCTCACCACGAATGAGCTCACAAAGCACCTATCCTCCGCTGAGTTAACCTTCGCCGGCTCGGACATGAGCGGATGCGCTGACGCCGTCGAACATTTTCGTTTCAGCGAGGATCTTCTCGACGCAGCTCTGGCCGTCCGCCAGCACGTCGGACGGCTCAACGACGTCATTCACGCCACCGTCATTGCGCGTTGCCTGCCACTGATCCTCGAACCTGGCGAGACTGTCGCGGTCAGGCCATCACTCGGCGCTGGCAACGACCCCAGCAGGCCGTTCGATGTCGAGACCGATCGGCGCATCGCCGAGTTCAAGGTTTCGCAGTGGAAGGGTGCCGACACCATGCGCAAGCGAGGCGTGTTTGCTGATCTGGTACATCTGGCGTTGGACCCTACGGAACGGCGTGCACAGATGTTCGTCGTCGGGGCGCTTCCGAAGAAGTTTTTGGTGGCCTCACGATCAACCGCCGAGTGGGCTTTGGGCCGCTCCTCTCCCCATACTCGGCACCGATTCGAAGAAAAGTTCGGACCTGCCGGACAGTTCACCGTCGCCGAGTTCACCGCCGGACCGGCGGCACATATCGAGATCATCGACATCGCGACCTTGGTGCCGTCTCTGGGCCTGGCCGACGAGCTGCTCTAGCCGAGGGCGGCCATACCTTCCCGGCCGCTTGCTGCCGGAACCATCGCGTTCCGTTGCCACGATCGACGAAGAGGTCTGCTCTTACGGTGCAGCAGGAAATTAATGCACCGGTCACGGTCTGAGTCTGAGAACAGATCAGGTCGCCACGTGTGAGACCAACTGCACGGGTTGTTACAGGTCAGGACCGGCCTTTGAGAGCCGCGGCAATGATCAAAACCGAACTAGCGATCAACAGGGGTGCGCCAAAAGGATCAACACTCTCCCCTGTTCGTCCGCGGCGAACAAGTGAGGGGTCACCCGCCCTGGCCGGCAATGCGTTGTAGCACCGTTGCCCCGTACCTGAGCGCAGCGGCTTCCGTTTGGAAAGTTTGTTTGTCGTTGTTCTGCGCCCTCCACGCCTTCGCTGGCAAGCATCGTTCTACGGTGAATTGGAAGTCGGTCGACCTACGACTGACTTCCGCTCTCCACTCCGTTCCATCCAGTGCTGATCCTTGCCAGGCATGCCGTGAATTTGAATGGTTATTATTGGTGAACGATCGCCAGTTGACTTGTGGGCGTGTCTTTTCCAGTGCATGACGGAAGTCCGACGCGCTCTGTATGCGTTTGGCAGGGTCAGGATGCAACGCCTTGGATACAGCCGTACGAAGAGAGCGGTGGATGTAAGGCATCCACGCGTCAGCGGCTGGAATGGCCGAGTTGGTCTCGAGTTTAGGGCGAACTCGCCTGTCACTATTTAGCAGTCGGTAGGCGGTAAGGCCGAGTGCGTAGACATCCCCCTGGACGGTAGTGACAGTTCGCGTGCCATCTTTAATCGATTCCGGCGGAAGGTGCGGAAAGTACGGAAAACCTGAGCCACCTTCGGGTTCAACCTTCTCGCAGGCAAGACCGAAGTCGGAGACCTTCACGATATGAGTGCGATCAAGTAGAAGGTTCGCTGGCTTGATATCGCGATGAAGCAGGCCAACGGTGTGAATGTGCGCGATGCCCCTGCATGCGGCCTCCACTATGAGGACAGCATCTCGGACAGGTGCCGCATCCTGCTTGTACCTGTCGGCAACGCTCCCATCCTCCAGGTACTCCATTCGAATGATAGGAGTTCCGTTCTCCACGTCCGTCGAGAAGACCGAAACAACATTGTCATGCTTTCCGAGTTCCATCGCCTGAGCCTCGGTGAAGTCTGCCCCTGAGAACGCGGCATGGGTGATGTACTTAGCGGCGCATGGACGGTTAAGACCCTCGTCGTACTCAAGTTCCACAGATCCGTAGAAGCCGTTGCCAAGATGTTTGATGCGTCTGAACGGGGCCATCATCTTACCCCCGCACCTGAGAGACCGCGAGAATCACCGGTTCCTGGTGCGATTTGGGAGTCGTACTGATGCAGGAAATATCGGCCAAGAAGCTATCGATTTCGCTCCTCTTTACTCCGAACTCAGTGCAAATCGACTGCTTCTTGACGGACTTCGCCGGAATCGAACACGCGCCGAGGACGGATCGCACGACCCCATCAACCTCGATACGCTGGACGAGCGAGTCCGTTAGACCGCCACGCGCTCCGCCTGCTGCGAGGATTGCCGCGCCATCTGGTGTGAATCTCGTTAGGATCTCGCGCACTTCCTTTGCCACCCAAGCGAGTTGCTTCTCGCGCGTGTCGCGAGGCGCAGCTGCAACTCGTCGCTCGATGACAATTGCGTCGATGTACTGTGCACCCTCGACAACCGCCCAGCTAATCGAGTCCTTCGTACATCGGAATCCAATGACCTTCACAGTCCCACTCTCACAGGTCTTTTGATCTCAGTAGAATCTCGCGTGATTCTTCACGCATGTACAGAATATCCGGATAGTCATGCCGGACGACAGAAGCGCTCTCCGCCTCCAATCTCATCGAGCGTCTCGACTACGTTGTTTGCAAATCTCTCCGGCGAGCTTCTCAATACTCGCCGTAACACCGAAGAGGGTTCCTGTAGCAGTCATCGCGGCCCTCTCGTAGTCTCTTAGGTTGATGACGTAGCGGAGCTGTCCAATTCTCCGAAAGGGCCTTTTCCGTCGATGACGACGGTGTACTCCGTCGGCCCTTCCTTCAACGCATCTCCCAGTAGTCCTAGGTTCCAGTACATCGTTCGCCCTGGGGGGATCGCACCAAAGGAGGATCTATTTTCTTCATCCACACAGGGAACGCTCTTACGATCCACTCCTCGCCAGCCTTCCAATACCATTTCGACGCGATGCCTCCTACCTCGCTCCGTGGTGATCCAATTGGCCGGCATCTTATTTTTCGTCGTTCATGGTCGATTCTCTTTGTCGTTCTCGTGGCCTACGTCCATCCCCACAACTCCAGAACGACGAAGTACTTCGTGCCGAACCACCCACCATGGAGTGAATGTCCGTTATCTTCCTCGATAGTGGTTGCAATCTCGTGGCTCCTCCGCGTTCCCACGCGGATGCTGTCACCACGAAAGGGAGCACATCTGTGAATGGACCCGCAACGCCTACTCGTTTGTCCCGAACCACCGCGGCCCTCGGTGTTGGCGCGCTCGCTGCCGCGATCACCTTCGGCAGTGCAGTTGGTACTGCATCGGCCGACACTCCGGTCGCCGACTTCGGCAGTATCTCGTTCTCGGTGACCAACGGCCCCGACAACACCACCTACGACATCAACGCCATCATCAATCTCCCGCCCGGCACACTGCCGCCAGGGATGATGAACCCTCAGATCACTGCGCCCGCCGCGGCCACTCAACCCGTCAACGACTCGTTTGCGGGCACCGCACTGGACTTCGTTCTGAGCTTCATTCAGGCTGCGGCCAGATAGCCGACAACAAAAAACGAGGCCCCAACTCAAAGGAGTTGGGGCCTCGTCTTGTGGTGGGCGAAGGGGGACTTGAACCCCCACGTCCCGAAGGACACTGGCACCTGAAGCCAGCGCGTCTGCCATTCCGCCACTCGCCCGAGCAACGCCGAAACATTATCACGACAAACTTTGAAAGTTCTATTCGTGCAGATCAGGGCACGAATCGGTGAACACCGAGCACCCAAAAGCCCAGAACCGATACCATGCTGAAACAGCGGCCAGGTACTGCCGAAGCGACATTTGACAGTACCGTGGAACCTGTACAGCAGTTTGGACGACACGCGACAAGGCGGTGCCGGCGCTACTTGCCGAGCATTTTGCCGTCGTAGATGCGAGGCGAGAGGAGGGCCCGATGGGCATCGTGCAGCGTTTCGAACGAAAGCTCCAAGGAGCTGTCGGCGACGCATTCGCGCGGGTCTTCGGTGGTGGTGTTGTGCCGCAGGAAGTAGAGGCGGCGCTCCAGCAGGAGGCACGTGACCGCGTCGAGCACCTCGGCGGCGGAATCCTTCTCGCCCCCAACAACTACGTGATCACCATCAACAACTCCGATCACGAAGAGTTGGCAGCCGATCGCGAACTGACGACCAAAGCTTTCAGCCGACACCTGCAGGATTTCATCCGCGATCAGGGTTGGCAGACGTACGGCGACATCTCGGTCACTTTCGAGCCTTCGCCTACGCTCCACACCGGTCAGTTCCGCACCCGCGGGACCGTCGACCCGGATGGTGACGCCGAGCAGGCATCGCCGCCGTCGCATGTTCCGCAGGTTTCGTCGCGGCCTCCACAACGGCCGCCTCAGCGACCCGCACCGATTGTTCCCCCTGTTTCCAATCCAGTCCCGTCACAACCAGGAGCCGGCCCCATGACGCAGAACTCAGGCTACGAACCAAGCCGCGAACCGGCGGGTCGCCAGCCCGAACCGCAGCAGCCGGCACGGAACGGGTACTCCCACGACGACGGCGGTTACGCCGCTCCGCAGGGCCAGGAAGCGCCGTACCAGAACGGTTACGACCGCGGCGACGGTTACCGCACGGGCGACGACCAGCAGGGCTACAACCAGCAGCAGGGTGGCTACGACCAGCAGGCGTACCCGAACCAGCAGCAGCCGTACGAGCAGGCCGGTTACGACCAGCAGGGCTATGACCAGCAGGGCGGCGGTTACGACCAGCAGGGTTACCAGCAGCAGCCGTACGACCAGCAGGGCTACGGCCAGCAGGCGTACCAGGGTGGGTACGACCAGCAGGGCTACCAGCAGGGCGGCTACGACCAGCAGGGTTACCAGCAGCCGTACAACGGACAGTCCTACGATCAGCCGGGCTACGACCAGCAGAGCTACCAGCAGGGCGGCTACGACCAGCAGGCGTACACACAGCAGCCGTACGAGCAGGCCGGCTACGAGCAGGGCGGCAACTTCGAGCAGACGCAGGCCTACCCGCAGCAGGGCTACGCCCAGCCGCAGGGCGGTTACGCACCGACGGCCCAGAGCCTGACGGCAACCCTGCAGCTCGAGGACGGCAGCGGACGCCACTTCCAGCTTCGCGACGGCAGCAATGTCATCGGCCGCGGCCAGGAAGCTCAGTTCCGCCTCCCGGACACCGGCGTCTCACGTCGCCACATCGACATCCGTTGGGACGGCCGCACCGCGATGCTGTCCGATCTGGGATCCACGAACGGCACCACCGTCAACGGCGCACCGGTCCAGGACTGGCAGCTGGCAGACGGCGACATCATTCGCGCAGGTCACTCGGAGATTCTGGTTCGCATTCTCTGAGCTGAGAAACGGACGCCAGGATTTTTCCGATAACAATCGAACATTCGGCGGTCCGTCGGCGCGCCGCCGTCACGCGGCTGTCAGTATCGTGATCTTCGGGGCCCAGAGCCCCCTATGATGCTGCCAGTCGACAATGCTCGAACCCCGCTGCGGCGGGGCTCGAGCCATAGAAGGAGGTGGACAGCCGTGCAGGGCCTGATTCTGCAACTCACACGGGCGGGCTTCCTGCTCCTACTGTGGCTGTTCGTCTGGGCAGTCCTCCGCACTCTCCGCTCCGACATCTATGCCGGTTCCGGGGTCAGGGTTCCGCCGCGGTACACCCGTGCCGGAAAGGTCCTGCCCTCGCTGGGCAAGGCGAAGGTGCCTCGGTACCTGGTGGTCACGCAGGGCGCCCTCGCCGGTACCCGCATCACCCTGGGCTCACAGCCGGTCATGATCGGCCGCGCCGACGATTCGACGCTCGTTCTCACCGACGATTACGCGTCGACGCGCCATGCGCGGCTCTCGCAGCGTGGCGCTGATTGGTACGTCGAGGATCTCGGTTCGACCAATGGCACCTATCTGGACCGCGCCAAGGTCACCACTGCGGTGCGCGTGCCTCTGGGCACCCCGGTTCGCGTCGGCAAGACGGTAATCGAGCTACGCCCGTGACCCTTGTTCTCCGCTACGCGGCGCGCAGCGACCGCGGTCTCGTGCGCTCCAACAACGAAGATTCCGTGTACGCCGGTGCACGCCTGTTGGCCTTGGCCGACGGTATGGGCGGACACGCGGCCGGTGAGGTCGCGTCGCAGTTGATGATTGCCGCTCTGGCGCATCTCGACGACGACGAGCCCGGCGAGGATCTGCTCGGCAAGCTCGAGGCAGCCACCCGCGAGGGCAACGATTCCATCGCCGATCACGTCGAGGAAGAACCCGAACTCGACGGCATGGGCACCACGCTCACCGCGATCCTCTTCTCCGGCAGCAAGCTCGGCCTCGTGCACATCGGCGACTCGCGCGCCTACCTTCTGCGCGACGACCACCTGACGCAGATCACCCGCGACGACACGTTCGTTCAGTCGCTGGTCGACGAGGGCAGGATCACCGCCGAGCAGGCCCACACTCACCCGCAGCGATCCCTGATCATGCGGGCGTTGACCGGCAACGAGATCGAGCCGACGCTCACCGTGCGCGAAGCCCGCGCCGGCGATCGTTACCTGCTCTGCTCCGACGGCCTCTCCGACGTGGTCAGCGACGAGACCATCGAGAACACGATGCGCGAGGGTTCGCAGGAGCAGTGCGCCGACCGTCTCATCGAATTGGCGCTGCGCAGCGGCGGTCCCGACAACGTCACCGTCGTTGTCGCCGATGTCATCGACCTCGACTACGGCCAGTCGCATCCCATCGTGGCGGGTGCCGCGTCGACGGAAGAGGAAGAGGACGCCCCTCCTCCCAACACCGCTGCCGGCCGCGCCGCTGCCATGCGTCCGCCGCGCGCGACGCCCAAGCGAGTTGTCTCCCAACCCGAACCGGAACCGAAGAAGAAGCGGAACCGGTTGTGGTGGGTGGTCCTTGCCGTGGTGCTGATCGCGCTTGTCGGCGTCGGCGCTGTGATCGGCCGCGCCGTCATCCGCAACAACTACTACGTCGGCGAAGACAACGGCCGCGTGACGGTGCTGCGCGGAATCCCCGGTTCGGTGCTCGGTTACTCGCTGCAAGACGCGGATCTGGTGGGTTGCGTCGGCGACGACGACGTCCTGACCCTCGTCTCCCCCGACGCGATTCCCAGCAACTGCAACATCCTCGAGGTCACGGATCTGCAGCCGTCGGCGCAGGAGCAGGTGCGCGCCGGGCTGCCGTCCGGCAAGCGTGAAGATGCGCAGAGCCAGATGATCCGTCTCATCGGCGGCGATCTGCTTCCTCGTTGTGAGCCGGTTCCGACAACGACAGCAGCGCCTACTCCCCCGCCTGCACCGGAGACCACGCCGCCCCCCGTACCGCCCGCGGAGCCGACCACGCCGACGACGGCAGCACCCACGACTACGCCTACTCCGACCGACATTCCCGGTCAGACTTGCAGGACGGTCAACTGATGTCGTCCAACGCAGCTGCGGGGACGGCTTTTCCGAGTCCGCCCGGAGGTTTTGCCCCGGCGCCGGTCCAGTCGACCCGTCGAAACATGGAGCTACTGCTCCTGGGCTTCGCCGTCATCATCACGACGGTCTCGCTTCTGCTCGTCGAGGCGAGCCAGGAACAGAAGATCACCCTCGATCTGGCCAAGTACGCGCTGGCGTACACGGGCCTGTTCCTGATCGCGCACTTGGCAATTCGACGGTATGCGCCGTACGCCGATCCGCTGCTGCTGCCGATCGTCGCCCTGCTCAACGGCCTGGGGTTGGTGCTCATCCACCGACTCGACCTCGCCGACGAACAGACAGCGCTCTACAACGGCGTCGAAGCACCGTCTCCGGATGCGAACCAGCAGGTCATGTGGACTGCACTGGCGATCACCGGTTTTGTGCTGCTGCTCGTGTTCTTGAAGGACTACCGCCTGATGGCGCGGTTCAGCTACACACTCGGCCTCGCAGGCCTGGTGTTCCTGGCGATTCCCGCGATCTTGCCGGCGAAGTTCTCGAGCGTGAACGGCGCAAAAATCTGGATTCGCCTGCCTGGATTCAGCATTCAGCCAGGTGAGTTCGCAAAGATCCTGCTCATCATCTTCTTCGCGTCGGTGCTCGTCGCCAAGCGCGACCTGTTCACCTCGGCCGGTAAACACTTCCTGGGCATGGACTTTCCGCGTGCCCGCGACCTCGGTCCGATCCTGCTCGCCTGGATCGTCTCAGTGGGCGTTCTCGTCTTCGAAACCGACCTCGGCACGTCGTTGCTGCTCTTCAGCACCGTGCTGGTGATGCTCTACATCGCGACCGAACGTGTGGGCTGGCTGGTGATCGGCGGCGGACTGCTCGCCATCGGATTCTTCTTCGCCTACAAGATGTTCGGCCACGTACGCGTGCGCGTCGACACCTGGCTGGACCCGCTCGGCGACTACGCCAACACCGGGTATCAGATCTCGCAATCGCTGTTCGGCCTGGCCACCGGTGGTATCGCCGGAACAGGTCTGGGCAGCGGCCGCCCCAACCAGGTGCCGTTCGCGAAGACGGACTTCATCATCGCGACCATCGGCGAAGAGCTCGGCCTGATCGGCCTGGCCGCTGTGCTGATGCTGTTCCTGCTTCTCATCGTGCGCGGCCTGCGTACGGCGTTGGCAGTGCGCGACAGCTTCGGCAAACTGCTCGCCGCCGGTCTGTCGTTCACCATCGCGATCCAGATTTTCGTCGTCGTCGGCGGCGTCACCAAGCTGATCCCGCTGACGGGTCTGACAACACCGTTCATGTCGTACGGCGGCTCGTCGCTGCTCGCGAACTACCTACTGCTGGCCATCCTCGTCCGGATCTCGGACGCGGCTCGTGCGCCGGTAGTGACGAAGAAGAAAGGTCCGCCCCCAATCGCTGACGCCAATACCGAGATGATGCCGCGCGTATGAACACTCCACTGCGCCGCGTCGCGATGGCCGTCATGGTGATGGTCGTCGCGCTCCTCGCCAACGCCACGTACGTACAGGTCATCAAGGCTGACGACCTGCGAGCCGACCCGCGCAACTCACGGGTTCTGCTCGACGAGTACTCACGCCAGCGAGGTCAGATCTCGGCTTCCGGTCAGGTGCTTGCCGCCTCCCGCGCCACCGACGACCGGTACAAGTACCTGCGCGAGTATCCGAATCCGTACCCGTACGCACCGGTCACGGGCTTCTACTCGATGCAGTACGGCAGCGCCGGCCTCGAGCGCACCGAGGATCCGATTCTCAACGGCTCGGACAACCGGCTGTTCAGTCAGCGCTTCTTCGACCTGGTGTCCGGACGCGATCCGCGCGGCGGCAACGTCGTCACGACGCTCAATCCGGCCATGCAGCAGGTGGCGTACGACCAGCTGACCAGCAAGGGTTACACCGGTTCCGTCGTCGCGATCGAGCCGAGCACCGGACGCATTCTGACGATGGTCAGCACCCCGAGTTACGACCCGAACCTGCTTGCCAGCCACGACGGCGCCGAAACCACGAAAGCGTGGGACGAGCTCAACGCCGATCCCAACGATCCGTTGGTCAACCGCGCGATCTCGCAGACCTACCCGCCCGGCTCGACGTTCAAGGTGCTCACCACTGCCGCAGCTCTGGGCAACGGTGCGACGCCGGACGACCAGCTGACCGCGGCTCCGCAGATCACGCTGCCCGGCACCAACACGACCCTCGAGAACTACAACGGCAGCACGTGCGGCCCCAACCCGACGGCGTCGTTGCGCGACGCGTTTGCGCGCTCGTGCAACACGGCTTTCGTCGAACTGGGCATCAAGGACGGCGCCGACGCCATCAAGGACGAGGCCAGCGCCTTCGGTATCGGACCCAACACTCCCGCGATCCCGCTGCCGGTTGCAGACAGCACCGTCGGCGACATCTCCGACGACGCGGCTCTCGGTCAGACCAGCATCGGCCAGCGCGACGTCGCGGTGACCCCGCTGGAGAATGCAGTGATCGCCGCGACCGTCGCCAACGGTGGTGTGCGGATGCAGCCCAACCTGATCTCCCAGTTGCAGGCACCGGATCTGACCGATCTCAGTACGCCGTCACCGGTGTCGATGGGTCAGGCCATCTCGCCGGCAGTGGCCGCAACGCTGACCGATCTGATGATCGGCTCGGAGAACTTCACCGGCGGCGACGGCAAGATCCCCGGGGTTCAGATCGCGTCCAAGACCGGTACCGCCGAGCACGGCGTGAACCCGCGGGAAACTCCGCCGCACGCCTGGTACATCGCTTTTGCACCGGCGCAGAATCCGACGGTCGCCGTGGCCGTCATCGTCGAGAACGGTGGTGACCGCGGACTCGCCGCTACCGGTGGCTCGGTTGCTGCGCCGATCGGTCGTGCAGTCATCGCAGCCGGAATCCAAGGGGGCTGAACCGTGGCGTTGAACAACGGCGCTTTGATCGCCGATCGTTACCGATTGATCCGTCTCATCGCCACCGGTGGGATGGGTCAGGTGTGGGAAGCCACCGACTCCCGCCTCAACCGTCGCGTCGCCGTCAAGGTACTCAAGTCCGAGTTCTCTTCCGATCCGGAGTTCTTGGAGCGCTTCCGCTTCGAGGCCCGCACCACCGCGCAGCTCAACCACCCCGGTATCGCCGGAATCTACGACTACGGCGAGACCCGCGACAGCTCGGGCGATTCCACGGCGTACCTGGTGATGGAACTCGTCAACGGTGAACCGCTCAACGCCGTCCTGGCACGCGTCGGCCGCCTGGCGGTTCCGCATGCTCTCGACATGCTCGAGCAGACCGGCCGCGCCCTGCAGGTCGCACACGACGCCGGTGTCGTGCACCGCGACGTGAAGCCGGGCAACATCCTCATCACGCCGACGGGCCAGGTGAAGATCACGGACTTCGGCATCGCCAAGGCCGTCGAGAACTCGCCCGTCACGCGTACGGGAATGGTGATGGGCACCGCCCAGTACATCGCGCCCGAGCAGGCCCTCGGTCAGGACGCGACCGCGGCGAGTGACGTGTACTCGCTGGGAATCGTCGGATACGAAGCACTTTCGGGTCGACGCCCGTTCACCGGTGACGGCGCGCTGACCGTCGCGATGAAGCACGTGCAGGAAACCCCGGCACCGATGCCGGCCGACCTGCCGCCGAACATCCGCGAGCTCATCGACATCACGTTGACCAAGGATCCGGCCGGCCGCTACGCCAGTGGCGGTGAGTTCGCCGACGCCGTTGCAGCCGTTCGGGCAGGGAGGCGTCCACCGCCGCCCGGTCTGCTCGCCACCGGTGCCGCGAGCGCGTTGCCGGCCACGGGTGCCACGCAGGTCATGCCGCCGACGTACGCGGGCCCGGTGACGGGCGCAGCTGCTGCGGACGACGCGGCAGCCGGCGGAATGACCAGTGGGCAGAAGGCCGTGGCATGGGCCGGCGGCGGATTGATCTTGTTGGCATTGATCATCGGCGGAGTCTGGATCGCGACCGACGGTCCGAGCGACCCGACGCCGCCCGTCGTCACGTCCACGACGTTGCCGACCACCACGACGACCAAGCCCACAACGACGACGACTCGGCCGACGACGACGACCACCGAGCCGACAACAACGACGACTCGGCCGACGACAACCACGACCGAGCCGACAACAACCACGACAACGCCGACCACGACAACAACAACTCCGACGACCACAACCACCACCACGACGACAACGACGACCACAACGACCACTGAGCCGTTGGCGGATCCCGGAGACGCTGAAGAACCGCTAGGACAAGACCAATGACGACACCCCGCAATCTCTCCTCCCGCTACGAGCTGGGTGAGATTCTCGGCTTCGGCGGAATGTCCGAGGTTCACCTGGCGCGCGACCTCCGACTCAGCCGCGACGTCGCGATCAAGGTGCTGCGTGCAGACCTCGCGCGCGACCCCACGTTCTACTTGCGGTTCCGTCGTGAGGCGCAGAACGCTGCCGCGCTGAACCATCCGGCGATCGTGGCCGTCTACGACACCGGTGAAGCCGAGACCGACGCCGGGCCGCTGCCGTACATCGTCATGGAGTACGTCGACGGCGACACGTTGCGTGACATCGTGCGCAGCACCGGGCCGATGGCTCCGCGCAAGGCGATGGAAGTGATCGCGGACGTCTGTGCCGCTTTGGACTTCAGCCACCGCAACGGCATCGTGCACCGCGACGTCAAGCCCGCCAACATCATGATCAACCGTGCCGGCGCCGTGAAGGTGATGGACTTCGGTATCGCCCGTGCCATTTCCGACGCGTCGAGCCCGATGACGCAGACGGCCGCCGTGATCGGCACCGCTCAGTACCTGTCGCCGGAGCAGGCGCGAGGTGAGCAGGTGGACGCGCGTTCGGACGTGTACTCGCTCGGTTGTGTGCTGTTCGAGATTCTGACGGGCGAGCCGCCCTTCAAGGGTGATTCACCGGTCGCCGTGGCGTACCAGCACGTTCGTGAAGATCCGCAGACGCCGTCGGAGATCAATCCCGATATTCCGCGCGAGCTGGATTCGATCATTCTCAAGGCGATGAGCAAGAACCCGGCCAACCGCTACCAGAGCGCCGGCGACATGCGCAGCGACTTGGTACGCGTTCTGGGCGGTCAGCGTCCGAGTGCGCCGATGGTGATGAACGACGAGGATCGCACCACCATCCTCGGCGCCGTCGGCTCCGACACCGGGAACTACCGCACTGCGCCTGATCCGGTCGAGCCGGTTCCTGCGCGGACTACTCGCGCCGCCGAGCCGCCTGCCAAGAAGAAGGGCGGACGCTACGCCCTGATGGGCATCGCGGCGCTTCTGGTGATCGGTCTGGTGACGTTCTTCCTCATTCGGGTGAACTCGCCGAAGGTCGAGATGGTGACCGTTCCGGGTGACCTGACCAACCAGCCCGCCGACGTCGCCGAGGCGACGCTGACCAACGCCGGATTCCAGGTGGAGCGTCAGCAGAAGACGGACAAGGTGATCGCTGCCGGAAACGTCATCACGACGCGTCCGGTTGCCGGAGTGCGCATCGAGAAGGGCAGCACCGTCACCATCGACGTGTCCACCGGACCCGAGCAGGTCGCGATCCCGCGCCTGACCGGGCTGAGCCAGGACGACGCCGAGAAGAAGCTCAACTCCGTCGGTCTCCGACTCGATCCGACCATCGGCAAGGCGGCGTCGACCGTTGCCGAGGTCGACAAGATCGTCAATCAGGACCCGGCCGTCGGGGTATCGGTGGTTCTCGATTCCGCAGTCTCGATCACCGTCGGCACCGGACCGGAGCAGGTTCGTGTCCCGGATGTCACCGGTCAGCGTGAAGAGGTGGCGAGGCCCAACATCGAAGGTGCCGGGTTCGTCGTCCAGATCACGGAGATCGATTCGGGTCTGCCGAAGGGACAGGTCGTTTCGACCGACCCGACCGGCGGTACTTCGGCCACCAAGGGTTCGACCGTGACGCTGCGAGTGTCCAACGGCAACCAGGTCGCGATGCCTGATCTGACCAACAAGACGGTGTCCGAGGCGTTGAGCACGCTTCGCGCAGCCGGTTGGGCGGGAACTGCGTCGCAGCTGGTGCAGAACCAGAGCACGACGCTCACCCCGGAAATGGTGGGCAAGATCGTCTCGCAGACCCAGCCTCCGGGATCGGAGATCTCCAAGGACGCGGTCATCACCGTCAGCGTCGGAGCGCTCGGAATCCCCGGCCGCTAGCAAACTGAAGAAGTGCCTCCCGGAGATTTCCGGGAGGCACTTTTTTTGTGGACAGGTGTCAGAGAATCGCGGGCAATGCGCCGCCGAGCGCCGACGCGACCTCGGCCTCGAGGGCTGCGACGAGCCCTTCCGGCGGCGCCTCACCGCAGACTGCGAGCCAGTTAGCGAGCATCCGGTGCCCACCCTGAGTGAGTACGGACTCGGGGTGGAACTGGACGCCGTGAATCGGCAGTTCGCGGTGGCGCATCGCCATCACGACGCCGCTCTCGGTGTGGGCGGTCACCTCGAGTTCCTCGGGAATGGTGTCCTCGAGAACCGTCAGCGAGTGGTAGCGGGTAGCGGTGAACGGATCGGGTAGCCCGGCCAGGACGCCGACGTCCTTGTGGTGAACCAGACTCGTCTTGCCGTGGAGCAGTTCGGGCGCGCGGTCGACGGTTCCGCCGAAAGCCGCACCGATCGCCTGGTGTCCGAGGCAGACGCCGAGCAACGGGGTCTTGGTGTCGGCGCAGACCTTCACCAGATCCATCGTCGCTCCCGCGCGCTGCGGGGTACCGGGGCCGGGGCTCAGGAGAATGCCGTCGAACTGCGCTACTGCACCCTCGAGGTCGGCCGTCAGTTGTGGATCGTCGTTGCGCCAGACCACGGCTTCGGTTCCGAGCTGGCCGAGGTACTGCACCAGGTTGAACACAAAGCTGTCGTAGTTGTCGACGACGAGAATCCTCATGAGAGCAGGGTAAACGCCCGTGCTATCCGCCGGTATAGGCGGGGACCGTGATCTGCGACGGCGTCGCCTGCGTGTACCCGAGGCCGAAGCGGGTCGCGTACTGCTTGTAGATCCGAATGCCCGGTTCGGCAGCGAGTGCCGCCTCGAGGCGCGCAACATCGCCGATCGCGCTCATCACATACGGCGGGCTGTAGGTGCGGCCGTGAAGAAGGAGGGTGTTTCCGATGCATCGCGGCGCGGACGTACTGATGATCCGTTGGTCCTGCATGCCCACCGCTTCGGCCCCGCCGGCCCACAGTGCGTTCAGCACGCTCTGGACGTCCTGCTGATGCACGACGAGGTCGTCCGGGGTGGCGTCGACCGGATACTTGCCGTCGGCGTTGCGCGGGGCGTCCGTCATGGTGACCACGACGCCGGGGCCGGTCATCTCCGTCAGTCCTGCATCGGCAGAGATGTTCTTGATGTCACCGAGAGCCGCTGCCACGCCGGCGTCAGACCGAGCGGCGTCTTCCTGCAGCGAATCGAGCTGAGCGGCAAGTTCGTCCCGGTCGGCCGAAACTTTTTCGGCATTGGCCTGGGCGCTGCGGACCAGATCGGAGAGCCTGGTGCTTTCGGTGACCTGGAGCTGGTTTTCCTCGGCGGATCGTTGTGCCGTGGCGACCATCAGACCGGCTACCAGGCAGACGGCAAGTACACCGATGTGCCAGACGGTTCGTGAAGATTCACCCGAAGACACGTGGCTCCTCCCGGATTGTGCAGGTCGGCCGGTGACCAACTGGACACAGCTACGTTAGCGTGTAGGTAACACATGCAGGTCACACCGTAGAGCGAGGACGTCATGCCCAAGTCGAAGGTCCGTAAGAAGAACGACTACACAGTCAACCCGGCAAACCGCACTCCGGTGAAGGTGAAGATGGGTCCGTCGAGCACGTTGTACGTCTCGGTGATGCTCGGATTCATGCTTGTCGGCCTGGCGTGGCTGATTGTGTACTACTTGGCCGCGGATTCGATCACGTGGATGAACGACTTGGGAAACTATAACTTCCTCGTCGGCTTCGGCTTCATGGTTGTGGGCCTTGTGATGACCATGAGATGGCGCTGACCAGCAAGTATCTGATTCGACCCGGATCGTGACCGTCATTCAATTACATGGGTGTCATTCATCCCCATTGTGGATAACTCCTGTGGACAACCTAGGAAGTTATCCACATGCTCGAGGATGAATTTCATCTACAGCCTCGTGACAACGTCACGGAGGTGATCTCGTGGGCCACTCCGATGGGTGTTGTCTACGCGATGTTCGGCGGCGGAATTGCCCTCGCGATCGCCTCGATAATCGCGCCCACGGAGCCTGCCGGACGCTTCCTGCTCGCCCTCGCGGTGATCGGGCTGTTCGTGATGGGCGGACTCGCCCTGCGTCAACGTCCCCGCCTGGCAGTGATCGAAGGCGCGGGAACCAAGTCGATCGCGGTGCAGCGACTGCGCGCCCGCCACGAGTTCACCCGCGAACAGATCGACCGGGTCCGTCTCGTCCGCTACCCGCGTCTGGGTCGACGCGTCCCGATGCTCGAGATCGACATCGTCGACCGTCCCACCGACACGGAGAAGCTGTTGATCTTCGGACGCTGGGACCTCGGCACGTCACCGGAGGACGTCCTGGACGTGCTCGCCGTTCACGGTTTGGTGCCGCCCGAGAAATAAGCGCTGGTTACATGGCGAGTGCCGCGAGGTCCGGCTGCACGATGTCGAGAGCCTGCTGCGGCACCGCGACTGCGTCGCTCGACCATCCCCAGATCGAGTACAGCTCACGGCCGGGGTCGGTATACCCGTCGCGGCCGTGAAGCACCCGGTAATTGTCGATGCAGATCATCTCGCCGGCTTCGGCACGGAACATCGGCCCGCTGTCTCGCACGTGAATCACGGCCTCACTCCACTGCTTCACCAGCGGCCACTGCGCTTCCTCCGATTCACCGGCGATCGGCGCGAGGTACGGGTGGTACCGAACTTGGTTGCGCCCACTCGGCACAGTCCGGGCGATCGGCGCGAAGGTGTTCTGCGGGAAGTTCGGTTCCGAATGGTCGATGTCTGTGCTCCAACAGAATTCGGCCAGTTCCGCTGTTGCGGGATCGAAGGCGAGCAATTGCGTCAGCTTGACCGCATCGATGAGAAACGAGTCGCCGCCACTCGGGTACGCCGGACGCTTGCACCACAGAAACAGGTAATCGGGAGCGTAATCACCGAAAGCGAAACCGTCGTTGTGGGCGGTCATCCGCTCGCCGGAGATACCGAACGAGCGCTTGCGGCCGCGTTCGTCCACCGGTTGCGTATCGACGACAGCGGCTTCGGCATCCTGACTTTTGGCGCTCGCCTCGAACTGTCGGCCGACGCGAATGCACTTCTCACCGAGCAACTTCGACGCGAATGCAATGGCATCTTCCTCGGTGTGCAGCCCACCGAAGACCGCGGCGCCGTCGAGAGCGATTGCCGCCCGGACGGCCTCGACCGTGTCCACGCGCCGCGGAACAACACTTGCCAGCGTCAATTCGGAAGAGAACATTCATGACTCCATACGTCGAGTTGGCCAAACGGTTCAACTCGAGCGTAGGAACTCGTCATTTCGACGGCGTAACCCCGGAAACCGATTCGGTTACGGAGCTAGCCTTCCTTCAGATCACCTTGCCGGGGTTCATGATTCCGTACGGGTCGAGTGCGCCCTTGATTGCATGATGCATCGCGACGACGGCCGGCGACAGTTCTTGCGCGAGGCCGCCCATCTTCAGCAGGCCGACGCCGTGTTCACCGGTGACGGTTCCGCCCAACTCGAGGGCGTTGTCGATGATCTCGGCAAAAGCCGCCTGAGCACGCCTCCGCGCCGCTTCGTCGTCGTGTGGCGTGATCAGCAGCGGATGCAGGTTGCCGTCACCCGCATGCGCGATGTTCGCGATGTGCGTGTCGTGCCTGACCGAGATGGCCTCGATGCGCGCCAACATCTCCGGAACCGCCGCCTTGGGAACACAGATGTCCTCGGTGAGCACCGGGCCGAGCCGCTCGAGGGCGGGGTAAGCCAGACGCCGGGCAGAGAACAAAGCGTCGGCTTCCTCCTGATCGGTGGATCTGGCGCTCCAGGTTGCCCCGGAACGGTTGAAGCAGGCCAACATTCGCTCGGCTTCGGCGTCGCCGATCTCGCCCGGTGTGTCGATGCGGCCGAGCAGGACAACCTCGGCGTCGGCCGAGAGGCCCATGTTCTTCCAGGCGTCGACGGCAAGCAGGCACTGTCGATCGATCAACTCGAGGGCAGACGGCGTGAGACCGTCGGCAGCTACGGCTTCGACGGCCTTGCCCGCAGCGACGATGGAGTCGAAGTATCCGACGATGGTGCGTTCGGGATCGCGCTGAGGACGAAGCTTGACGGTCACCTCGGTGATCACGCCGAGAGTGCCTTCGGAGCCGACCATGAGCGCCGAGAGATCAAATCCTGCCACTCCCTTGGCAGTTCGACGCCCGAGCCGAACCAACTCACCGGTTCCGGTGACCACCTGCATGCCCAGCACGTAATCCTTGGTGACGCCGTACTTGACGCAGCACAGGCCGCCGGCATTGGTCGCGACGTTGCCTCCGATCGTCGACCAGGGCGCGCTGGCTGGATCGGGCGGATACCAGAGGCCGTGCTCGGCGCAGGCGTCGCGGAGGTGATCATTGACCACTCCGGGTTCGACCACGGCCAAACGCTCGAGGGTGTTGATCTCCTTGATGGCGTTCATCGCGTCGAAGGCGATCACGACGCCACCGGCAACTGCGTTGGCTCCACCCGACAGACCGGTGCCGGCGCCGCGCGTGACGACGGGCGCACCGTGGGCGATGCACGCCTGCACAACTGTCTGAACCTGCTCGGCTGTGCGCGGACGGACCACCGCTACGGGCATCTCGTACGGAGCCCACTCGGCGTCGTCGTGGATGTAACTCGCCATGATGTCGGGGTCGGTGATCAGTCGATCCGCATCGATCTGCGAGCCGAGCGCCTCGAGGAGTGTCATGCCTCCACGATAGTGACGGCGGCTACACCACCCCATGTAGATTTACTCCGAGAAACCGGAAACCGTATGGGCATTCTCTCCATACTCGCCGTTCGTCTGACAAGGGAGTGCCGATGCACGAGAACTGGCTGCAGCTTCTCCTGGCCGAGGCATCCACCGAGGAACTGATCGAGCATCGCGATCAGTTGGCCGCCGGGTCAGCCCCGGAGGCCGGTGCCGAGATCGAGCGAGAAGCCCGATCGGCGCTTCAACTACGAAGTCTCCTGGCTCAGCGCCGACAGCGCGCCACCGAACTGGGGGCGCTCAACGACATCGCGTCGCTGCTCACCACGATGCACGATCACCACGCCCTCCTGCAGGAGATCGTGGATCAGGCCAAACGACTACTCGGCGTCGACCTTTCGTACCTTGCTCTCATTCATGACGACATCTTGATCATCGAAGTGACGAGCGGGGCGTATACGTCACAGCTACTCGGCCTCACGGTTCCGTTCCGCGAAGGTCTGATCGGTCGTGTGGTCGAGAACTCCTCTCCTGCTTGGTCTTCGGACTATCGCAACGATCCGTCGTTTGCACACATCGGGCCGGCCGACGACGCAGCACGGGCCGAGAACATGCGCGGCCTGTTGGCCGTACCGCTGACGTTGAATGGCAAGATCCTGGGTGCCCTGTGCGCGTGCAAACGTCAGGAGCGCCGATTCGGCAACGAGGAAGTTGCGTTGCTGTCCGCCCTCGCAGCTCATGCCTCGGTGGCGATCGAGAATGCCCGCTCTCTCGAACGCTATCGCGCGACGGTTGCAGAAGTGAATGCAGCGAACACCGAACTTGCCGAGCGCACAGCACTTCTCGAACAGACACTGACCTGGGACCGCTCGCTCACACAAGTTGTCCTGCGCGGCGGTGGAGTCCGTGAACTCGTGGAAGAAACCTCGGCGTCGACGGGTTCGCCGGTGTTCTTCGTGACCGGAACATCCGAGATTCCACCGGGATTGCAACGGGTGAGCGAGAGTGTTCGTCGGGTTTTCGACATCTTCGCCGCAGACCGACGCGAGCAGGAAGTGACGCTCATCGTCGGTGAGCAGTTCCTGTTCGCCACCGAAGTGCGCAGTGCCGGTGACCAACTCGGGGTTCTGTTCCTGCTCTCGCGCCGAGAACCCACCGCCGCCATGAGATTGGCACTCGAAAGGTCGGCCCCGGCCATTGCGCTGGCGCTGGTCGGTGAACGGGCGGCCCGGGAAGCCACCCGTCGAGCACGCGACGCATTTCTGGTCGATCTGATCACCAGGCCAGCGCCGACGCCGGCCGAGGTCACCGGCCAGTTCCGCCTGGCCGGGCTCAACCCCGACCGCTCGTACACTGTCGTGGTGGCCCGCCCGGCAGACGCCGTCGACCGTACTCGTCGCAGTATCGAGGAAATTGCATTTCCCTCGGGAACTGTTGTTGCCGAGCATGGTTCACGGGTCATCGCATTGATTCCCGGAATGTCACCGGCAGAGGTCGCGGCGGCGTGGGTGCAGCCGGCGGAGAACCCGACCGTCGGAATCGCCGATCCCGCCGTTGGAGCGGAAGGTCTGGCGCGAGCCTATGTCGAGGCGCAGCACACTGTCGACGTCCTCGAGACGCTCGGGCGGGCCTCACACGTGGAACCGGCAAGTTCACTCGGCATCTACCGAATTCTGCTCAGCCGCACCGGCCGCGAAGAACTGGAAGCACTGACGCAGCGGTCCCTCGGCCCACTCCTCGAGGAGGAGCAGCGACGCGGCGTTCCGCTATTGGACACCCTCGCGTCGTACCTGTCGCACAATTGCAAGCACTCCGCGACCGCCGCAGCGCTCGCGATTCACGCCAACACCCTGTACCAACGCCTCGAATCGATCGACCGGTTGATCGGCACACAGTGGCGTCAGCCGGACCAGGCGCTCGATCTTGCGCTCCTGATCCGGCTGCGTGCCAGTGCGGGGAAACTCGGTCAGATCTGAGCGGGCTTGCTCGATCGCTTGGCCAGAACCACTACAAGGATTGCGGCGCAGAGCATCACGGCGCCCACCACCCACAAACCTGCCTTGGCATTTCCGGTCACATCGGTGAGCCAGCCGGTGATGTACGGAGCGCCGAAGCCCGACGCATTGCCGATCGAGTTGATCATCGCGATACCCGCAGCCGCGCTGGCGCCCGTCAGGAACGTGGTGGGTAGGTACCAGAAGACGGGGAGCGCGCACAGGACGCCGACGGCCGTGAGCGAGACCGCAATCATGACGGTGAACGGTGAATCCAGGTACAGCGCAATCGGAATGGATACTGCACCCAGGAGCGTCGGTGCTGCAACGTGCCACATTCGTTCACCCGTCTTGTCGGAATGGCGGCTCCACAGCACCATCGCGACAGCGCCGATAGCGTAGGGGACGGCCACGATCAGACCCGTCTCGACGAGCGAGAAATCAGTATTGAACGTCTGCTTGAATCCCGCGACGATGCTCGGCAGGAAGAAGCTCAAAGCGTAGAGGCCGTAGGTGATTCCGAAGTAGACCAGACCGAACCCGATGACGCGGGGATCACGCAGGGTCTTGCCGGCAGACTGGTGACCGGCGTCGCCGAGTTCCTTTTCCTCGTCCGCCATGGACTTCATCAGCCACGTGCGCTCCTCGAGGGTCAACCACTTGGCGTCGGCAGGACGATCGGTGAGGTAGAACCAGACGACAAACGCCAAGATCACGGCGGGCAGACCCTCGATCAGGTACATCACGCGCCATCCGGCCAGGCCGAACAGACCGTCGCCGTACTGGATGATGGCGGCCGAGAGCGGGGCGCCGAGCGCCGACGAGAGCGGAAGCGTCAGCAGGAACAAGCCCATCAGGCGTACGCGGTACTTCTTCGGGAACCAGAAGGTCAGGTAGAGAAGAACTCCGGGGAAGAAGCCGGCCTCGGCGATACCCAGCAGGATGCGCAGGAAGTAGAGGCTGCCGACATTCGGCACGAATGCCAACGCGGCGGCGAGGATGCCCCAGGTGAGCATGATGCGCGCGATCCACAGCCGGGCGCCGAAGCGGTGCAGGGCCAGGTTGCTCGGCACCTCGAACAGCAGATAGCCGACGAAGAAGAGACCGGAGGCGAGGCCGAACATGGTCTCGGTCATTCCGAGGTCGGCGCTCATGGTGAGCTTCGCGAAGGCGATGTTCGTACGATCCAGATAGTTCACGAAATAGAGCAGGATCAGAAAGGGGATCAGCCGTCGCGCTACCTTCTTCACCACGCGAGATTCGATCTCGCTCGGTGCAACCCCACCGTCAGTGGTGGTGCTATCGGTGGAGGTCATGGCAGGGGTACTCCTCGGAAAAGGTCAGCGGTGCTATCGACGAAGTGACTCAAGCCACAGTAGAAGCACCACCGAGCTCAACCTATGTGGACAATCTCTACAGAAGCCGTCCCCGCATGTGCGATTACTCCCGACGATCCGGCAAATGATTCCGGGCAGCCCGACGAACGTCCTTGAACAGTCGAACGCGACAAAACCGTCTGAGCTGCGGGTTTAGAGCTACTGGCATCGAGTCAGTGGCTAGTGTTGTCGGCGAAATAGCCGGAGCAAGTGCGCACGCACCGCATGACTTGAAGGACAGAACATGACGAAGTTGGTTCGGACCACGATGACCCGCCGGTCCTCCACAGCAGTCGCTGCCACGATCGCGGCGGTCGCTCTTTTCACTGCCGCCTGCGGCAGCGACTCCGACAAGACTGACTCGGAAAAGACCGCTACCGGCACTTCGTCCGCTACGTCCTCGGTCAGCGTCGGTGGGAAGGCACTTGACGCCAAATTCGAGACGAAGTGTGCAAAGGACGGCGGCACGACCGTGATGACACTGCTCGACGCGGAAAATGCGACCTACGGCGTATTGACCGTCTCGGCCATCATCGATGAATCCGGCACGGTTCAGACTGCTGGAATCGCCGGAAGCGAGGGTGGATCGAACGGTCTGCCGTACACCGCCGGATTCGCACCGGGTCTGCCCGGCGGGTCTGCCAGTGCCAAGCAGGACGGCAATACCTTCGTGGTGACGGGCGAGGGAATCGGCGCCCGTGACGGGAGCAACCCGACGGAGACGTCGAGCTTCGAGATCACGTTCGCCTGCGAGTCCGTCATAGGCGGCTGAACGATAGAAGCAGGAGAATCGTGCACCTGTACTCAGGTGCACGATTCTTGCTAGCTGATCCCCAACTGTTCGCGAAGTTGGACGACGCGGAGCACGATAACTCCGATTGTCACCACGGTGACGGCACCAAAAGCGATCCAGCCGATCCGCACTGCTTTCACTCGGTTCTCGCCTGCGCCCAACCACTGCGGGACGTACAGGAAGGCAGCTGCCGTTGCGGCACCGGCCACCAGGCCTCCCGCGTGACCCCAGAACGAGATCCCGGGCAGCGAGATGCTGATGATCACGTTGATCGCGATCACCGAGATGATCGGGACCGGGCTTCGACGCAAACGCAGGAGAAGAACTGCCTGTGCGCCCATGATGCCGAAGATCGCACCCGACGCCCCAGCAGTCCAGGACAAGGCCGTGAGCGAAGAGAACACCGGCTGGAAGGCCATCACCGAGGCGGAACCGCCGAGAAGCGAAATCAGGTAGATACCGATGTACCGGGAGCGGCCCATCACGATTTCGGTGTCGCGCCCCAGGATGTAGAGCGCGTACATGTTGACCGCAAGGTGCAGGATGCCGAAGTGCAGGAACCCGGAGCCGATGAGTCTGAACCAGTCACCGCTGGCGACCAGACCCGGATTGAGTGCCCAGTTCGCGAAGATCGACGAGCCGACCTGATTGTTCATGATGCTTCGCGACTGCGCGAAGGTCGCGAGGAACGCCAGGACGTTGAGCCCCATCAAGGTGTACGTCACGACCGGGACCGCGCGGGTGGGGCTCACGGTGTTTCCGGCGACGCCCCGAACGGGACGGACATCGCGTTGACCGGCAGCTACACAGTCGACACATTGGTATCCCACCGCCGCCTCGCGAAGGCAGTCCGGGCACGCCGGGCGTCCACAACGATTGCAGGAAAGTGCGGTAGGTCGATCTGGATGGCGGACGCACCGCCGTTGGGGCGGGATGCCCTCACTCGCACCGCCGCCCCAACCGGGGTTCGTCATCTGCTTGTTTTACCTGTTCAGGAGATGGTGATGCTGTTGATCACGACGGGCTCGACCGGACGATCGCCACGATCGACGGCGGTCGAGGAGATAGCGTCGACAACCTTCTTGGAATCGTCGTCGAGAACCTCACCGAAGATGGTGTGGCGACGGTTCAGGTGCGGCGTCGGGCCGGTGGTGATGAAGAACTGCGAGCCGTTGGTTCCCGGGCCTGCGTTGGCCATGGCCAGCAGGTAGGAGCGGTCGAACTGCAGTTCCGGGTGGAACTCGTCACCGAACTTGTAGCCCGGGCCGCCGGTGCCGGTGCCGGTGGGGTCGCCACCCTGGATCATGAAGCCGTCGATGACGCGGTGGAAGATGGCACCGTCGTAGAACGGGCCGGTCTTGGTGCCGGCGGCGTTTGCGGTGGTGTACTCCTTCGAGCCGTCGGCGAGGCCGACGAAGTTCTCGACGGTCTTCGGCGCATGGTTGCCGAACAGAGCGATCTTGATGTCGCCGCGGTTCGTGTGCAGCGTTGCGGTTGCGGTCTGATGAGTTGAAGTCACACCACCATCGTGCCATTGCCGACGTTCTCGCGGATGTCGCCCCGCAAAACTCTCCCTGTCCCCGCCTCCCTGTTATGGCACAGTGAAGTCATGACACGAGTGACCGAGTCCCTCAGCACGCAGTTGCCCGACACCTTCGATCACGCGCGCGCCCGCGTCGAGGACACCTTCGACGAGACTGCCGCCTACCTCGAAGAGACAGCGGCTCGTATCAAAGAGTCCGAGGCAGCCGACAACGCTCGCCGCATCGCCGCGGTGGTCGCCACTTCGGTTGCTCGCGGCGCCGGGCAGGTCGGGTTGTTCCTGGGTCGCCAGGGCAAAGTCCTCGCCAAGAAGGGCGTCGAGCGCGCCAAGGCCATCCCCGCCAAGTCCGCGGAACGCACCGAGAAGCCTCGCGGCCGCAAGCGCGTCACCGTGTTCGTCATCGCCGGTGTCGCGGTGATCGGCGGCGCGGTGTTCTTCAAGAGCCGCCGACGCGAACATCCGCCGGTCGCTTCCGCACCCCCTCGCCTCGAGGAGAACTCGGCCGAAAAGACCGCTTAGTAGACATGAGAAAAGCCCCGGAACATATTGCGTTCCGGGGCTTTTCGATGTTCACGTTCAGCAGTTGGACGGTGCCGGGACGTTGTTGAAGCGATCGATCATGTACCCGACGGATTCGGGGGTGCCCACCAGATACGGCGTCGCGTGATTGATTGCCAAGCCCGGAATGATCGGGGGCAGCTCGTTGACGGAGAACTGCACCGTTGCGCCCTTACCGCACCAGTCTCGCGCCAGTTGCTGTCCCTGGCCGAACGGAACGATGTCATCGGAGCGGCCATGCTGAATCAGCACGGGCGACTCCGGCGTCAGCTTGCCGATCTTCTGCTCGTCGAGGATCGCCTGCGCCATGGGCAGACGGGCCAGAACCGCGGACAGTGATTCACCGGAATTGGTGAAGCTCGACGACTGCTGAAAGCCGAACTGCAATCCACTTTCGGCGACGCACTGGTTCTTGGTGGCGGCCAACATCTGTCGGCCACGATCGTTGATCTCGGCGTCGAGCAGCGGCTGAACCTCGGGGTACTGCGCAAGGATCCCGTTGAGCGCGTAGCCGATCACTCCGGTCAGGAACGTGCCGTCGACCTGCTGCAGCGTCGCCGCCAGATCGGCGGGCGGTGCACCTGCGTAGGTGCCCTTGAGATCAAGCTCGGGAGCGTACGACGGCTTCAATTCCGTTGCGGCAGCGGCAGCTCCACCACCTTGCGAGTAACCCCACAGTCCGACGGGGCCGTCGGCGGGAATGTTCGTGTTCGGGAGCTGCTGCGCGGCGCGCACCGAGTCCAGAACCGCGTGTGCTTCGGCTTCACGGTTGACGTAGGTGTGATCGCCCGGAGTCCCGAGGCCCTCGTAATCGGTGACTACGACGGCAATGCCGTTGAGCAGCAACGTGTTCACCCAGATGGACTCGTAGCCGACCATGACGTCCGTCGGGAACTGGTACTCGATGCCGGTGTTGAACAGCTTGGACGGTGCGCACTGATCGCCCTGTCCGTGCGTTCCCACCGCTGCGGCAACCAGTGGACGCGCCCCCTGCCCGGTCCACGGATTCGACGGTTCGAGATAGGTGCCCGTCACGGCAACGGGGGCGCCCTTGGCGTCCTCGCTTCGGTACATGATCTTGGTGGCGGTTGCCGGCCATGCACCATTCGATCCGGGCACGCTCAGCAGCAGTGGTGACGGCTCACTCTTGATGAGATCTCCGTTGGCACCTGCCGGAAGCTCGGACGGCGGCGTGTAGAAATCCGCCGGTTCAGCCATTGCGGCGGGGGCCGTCACAGCACCCATGACCAGTGCTGCGACGGAGACCCCGGCCGCCCACCATGCTCTGCTCTTCACGTTTCGATCTCCCCACGTTCGCCTGCGCTGTGGCTTGGCACACAGCGAACGCAGAGTAACACATACCTCACGTAACACTTTTTCGTGAGGTTTTCGCCTTAACAGGCTGTATTACAACCGTTTACGACTACTTCGTGGGCTCCAGATTGGTGGTCAGCAGCGCACGAAGCTTGTCGGTATCAGCCGAGGTCCAGGCCTCGGGATGCAGGATCTTGGCCCACATGTCCGCTGCATCCTCGCCGTAATTGTGACCATGCCCGGACGGGACGTCCGCCGAGAAGACCATGTCGAGCGTGACCTGCCAGAAGGTCACGAGAGGCACCCACGTCATTCCCGGATCCACGTCGCGGCCCAGCGGTTCCTTGAGCCAATCCGGCTTGTTGAGCAGCAGGTCGAAGGACCACCACGTGATCGGGTCGCTGGCGTGCTGCCAGTACACGATGCGATCGTCGTCCCAATCCGACTTCAGCTCCAGATCCTCCGGATCACCGGCAAACCGAATGGCGCGTCCACCGTCGATCACCGGCAGAATTTCCTTCGACCCCGAGTCGCGACTGTCCGTGATTTCCTGCCATTGGGCAGTGAAGTTGGGGGTTCCGACCCACAGTGCGCCGTCGACGCGCGTCATCATGTCCTGGGCGCCGGCAAATGCGGCCTGGCCACCGTAGGAGCCGAGGCTCTCACCGAAGACAACCAGCTCCGGCCGCGTCTCCACGGGCAGGTCGATCCACTTGGCGTAGACCGCGTTGAAGAGTGCCCGCCCGGCGATCATCGGCGTCTCGCGGTCTGCGATGAAGGCCAACGGACTCGGAAGGAACGAGTACTGCATCGACGCGATCGCCGTGTCGCCGCCCTCGACGTACTCGAACGCCGACGCGACGTCCTCGTTCACCCAACCACGACCGGTGGTCGTCACGACTGCGAGAGTTCCGCGGTCGAAGCCGCCTGTGCGCTCCAACTCGTCGACGACGCGCTCGGCAACACCGTTGATCGAGTCCGAGGATTCACGTCCGGCGTACACGCGGATGGGTTGTTTCGCTTCACGTCCGGTCAGCGCAGAGATCTCGGCTGCGGTGGGACCGCTGCCCATGAAGGTGCGCCCCTCCTGGCCCAGGGAATCCCAGGCTTCCGCCGACATCGGCGAACCACTGCGCTCGGCGATCATGGGTTGCTCGATGCCGTGCGGTGTTTCGTGATCGGCACCGGAGAAACTCCAGTTCGCGAACGCGATCAACCCGTTGTACAGCGCACCGTTCACGATGAAGATGCCGAGCGCGAAGATGACGATCAAGCTGCCGACCTTCGCCGCCTCGAGGGGAACGAACCGAAGTGCGACTGCGGTGAGCTTGTTGGTGGTGAACCGAAGACCGCGACCGGCCTCGAGCAGGATGAACCAAATGCCGAGTGAAATCATCAGCACCAGAAGGTAATTCGCCTGATTGGTGCGGGGAGCTTCGACAAGATCCCGGACGATCTGCTGCCACCACGAACCGAGGACCAAGAACGTCGGAACAAGAATGACGGCCGCGACCAACAGGACTCGCCAGCCGATCTTCTTGGTGCGATCCGACCACTGCGGTTCGACGCCGCACTTGCGGATCATCCAGGCAACCGTCACGCCGACGCCGTATCCCATCGCGAGCGATATGCCTGTCGCAACGCCCTGCAGGTACCACGCGCGCGGCAACAGGGAGGGACTCATCGACCAGGTGAAGAAGACCAGAGCAAAGGCAAGCCCGACCGGGTGCAGCGTCTTGCAATAGAGGCGCAGCCGTTCCCACACACGTTTCATGCCGGAATCGTATGCGCCCCGTGCCCGAATAAGGTCACGAGGCGCACACGCGTCCAGTCTGTTTACGGGGCGAAGCGCAAAATCGCGGCAACTGCGCCGCCGCCCGGAATGTCCTCTGCGCGTACAGCGAGTACCCGAGCACCCGTCAGGAGCGCACGACGAGCGATCTCGTCGACGACCCCGTAGGTGCTTCCGTTGGTCGACTCGCCGGTCGTGAGAGCGCCCGTCTGGGGATCGAGACTTCCGGGTACGACGGAATCGATGTCGATGAAAACGGTGTCGACCTGGCCGTAGGTCGCGGCGGTGGCCACGTCGGCTACGTCGGTTTGAGTGCGTCCCTGTTCGGTGCGCACGTTGAAGGTGTCGCGCACCGCCGCGAGCTGCTCGGCGTGGAAATCGTCGAGCGCAGGACGCGAACCGTCCGCCACTTCCTGCGTCGACAAGGCTTCCGGGTTTCCCTCGACGGTTTTGTCGACCAGGTGGCGGTACGAGTTCACGGAGCGGTACACCGACGCGATGGGTTCCGCAGCGGCCAGAATCAAGGGGACGTCACGGCCGGCGAGCACACCGCGAACCTCGTGATCGACTGCGCGGGCGTACTGATTGACGCGCAACTTTCGGCTGTCCGACCCCGACAGTCGACCCGCTTCGGTGCGACTGTTGATGGAGGACTTGCCCGCGTGATCCGCAGCGTTCTTCGGCATTCCCTGGACACGAACCTCGTCGGCGGGCTGATCGGCGGCAATCTCGATCAGTCGCACCGACCCCTCTGCCAGAGCGAGAACGAACGCCGTCTGAGGGAAGGTCACCGAACGGAGCAGCGGCTTGAGGTGGAACCGATCGCTGACCGTTTCGAGCGCCTGCAGACGGTTGGGGAGGCGGAAGGTCACCAGACGCTCCGGCGTCGCGTACGTGACCAATGAGCGCGACTGGAAGCGCCAGAAATCGTCGTCGTCGTCGAGCTCTGCGTATTCGGCCTCGAACAGTTTGCGCTCGGCCGGATCCTCCACCGACGCGAGTGCCGAGCGGACCTGGTCCTTGAAGGCGATGCGCGCTTTGTCGTGATCCTGCGGCGCATCTTCAGTCGGAGTCACGATGGTGATGCAGGTGGGCCCTTCCACCTCCGCGAGTGCGGCAATTTCACCGTGGCTGGGAATGTCGTTGTGAAGCACTACGAACCTCCTGAAATTGGGTTCTCCTCACGCTACGCCCGGCTGGTTATGACCACTAGACTTTCCGGAGAATTCGGGACGAACGGTCCATAGTGGGCGCGGTTATGGCCACCCCACTCCGAGCGAACGGCATGTTCATCGCCTCCAGTGCGCCGAAAGTGCCGTTCGCTCAAAAGGGGGAGGGCCACGAGACCGTCGGTGGGTCGACAAACGGCGGGTCGACAACGGCGGGTGGAGATACAAAAACACCCTCCCGGATCCCGGGAGGGTGTTTTCTTACTGTGGAGCCTAGGAGATTCGAACTCCTGACATCTGCCTTGCAAAGGCAGCGCTCTACCAACTGAGCTAAGGCCCCGTTCGGTTTTCTGACCGGAGTCAGAGTACCTAGGTTCTATCCTGTTTCCAAATCGTGCCAAACCTTGTCTCCGCGCTGACTTTTGATCAGCTTGGTGACCCTGAGAGCTACCAGAATTCCGGCCCCGACAAGCAGGAAAACCTTCATTCCAGCAACCCTTCTTCGGCACATGGGAGTGGGCCTAGGAGGACTTGAACCTCCGACCTCTTCATTATCAGTAAAGCGCTCTAACCACCTGAGCTATAGGCCCCTGAACCGATTCCAAAGATTACCCCACCGGGCCGCTGACACCAAAACGGGCCCGGCGGAGCAATGTTTTCGCAGGTCAGTCGCGGTCGGCGAGAGTTACCTCGACGCCACCAACCAGGTCGCTGCAGAGGTTGTAGATGAACGATCCGATCGTGACGAGCGCCGTGAAAAGCACCATGTTCGCGATACCGATCAGCGCGGCGTAGCCGAACACCTGGCCGGCCGTCACCAGACCGTCCGAGCCGCCGTCGGCAACGATGTCGGTGAACGCGTTGTTCAGGCGATCCCAGACGCCCATACCGTCGAGAACGACGTAGAGCAGTCCGACGGCCACCATCCACACGAAGAACAGCGACACCGAGATCACGGAGGTGATCTTGAGCGTGGACCACGGGTCGATCCGACGGATCTGGACCGTTGCGCGCAGCGGCGCACCGTCGACGACCGAAGCCGGTCCGGCGTGAGTTTTCTCACCCTTCACCGCAGCAGGCAACGGATGCTTGGCCTCGGAGAGGTCAGGCATGTCCTTCGGCAGATCCTTACGATCGATGTGCCGGGTGGGCCCGTCGATCGCTGCGGCTTTTGCTTTCGGATTTGCAGCCCTCGGATCTGCGCCCGCGGGTGCAACTGCCTTGGCTGCGACGGTCGGTGCGTTGCTCTTGGCTGCTGCCGCACCGGCGATACCACCGGTAGCTGCAGCCGCTGCTGTTCCTGTCACGACGGGACGTGCCGGCTGTGCACCGGTGGGTCGGCCCGATTGGGGCTGTCCCTTGGGTGCGGGAGATTTAGCCGGGCCACCCTGCGCCGGGCCACCCTGCGCCGGACCGGCCGCGGTAGGACGCTGCGGACCCGCAGGCGGCTTACCCCCGGCCGGAGCTGCCGGTCGACCCGCAGGGGCACCCGCGCCGGCAGGGCGCGTGATGTTGGTCTGCGGCTGACTTTGCGGAACCTGGTTCTGCGGTGCCGGAGCCTTGACTGGGTTCTGAACAGCCGGGTTCTGAGCACTCGGGTTCTGAGCACTCGGGTTCTGAGCAGGAGCCTTCGGCGCCTGAGACGGCTGACCCTGGGGCTGGCCTGACGGCTGGGGTCCGCGCTGCCACGGCGGTGCCTGGCTGCCACGAGCCTGATTGGCAACCGGTTGCGGCGGAGCCTGACCATCACCCTTCGCCGGAGTTACCGACGCACCCGGAGCCACAGAAGGAGCCTGTCCCTTGGCCGCACCCGCACCCGCGGCCTCGGGAGCCGCCGCCGCCGGCTTCTGAGCCGAATCCGACGGGCCGCGAGGCGGCTCCGGTGCCTTGGGCGCCGGAGCTGCCTCGGAAGCTTTGGGTCCGCCGTCCGCTGGAGCTGCAGGTTTCGAGGTCTGCGGCCCCGCCGGAGCAGTTGCCTGCTCCGGCTTCGGTGGCACCTGACCTGAAGGGCTTTCGCTCTTCCGGTCACTGCCCGGCTGGTTGGGAGTGCTCACTAGGACTCCTTAGCTCCATCGGCATTGTCTGCGTTGTCGGTGGTCTCTGCAGCGAGCTCTTCGGGCTCGTCGGCGTTGCGCGCAATCGCGAGCAGTGTGTCGCCTTCGCCGAGGTTCATCAGACGCACGCCCTTGGTCTGGCGTCCCGCCTTACGAACCTGCTTGGCAGCCGTCCTGATGACGCCGCCGCCCGAGGTGATCGCGTACAGCTCGTCGTCGTCGTCGACGATGAGCGCACCGACCAGAGTGCCACGTTTCTTGTCGTACTGAATCGTGAGTACGCCCTTGCCGCCGCGACCCTGCACCGGGTAATCCTCCATGCCGGTTCGCTTGGAGTAACCGCCCGAGGTGGCGACCAGGAGGAACGTTCCTTCACGAACGACGTTGAGCGAAAGCAGCTCGTCGTCGCCGTTGAAACGCATGCCCTGGACACCGGAAGTGGCGCGGCCCATCGGACGCAGTGCCTCGTCGGTGGCAGAGAAGCGGATCGACTGGCCCTGTGCCGAGACCAGGAGCAGGTCGTCGTCGGCGGAGCAGAGAACAGCGCCGACCAGTTCGTCCTCACCACGCAGGTTGATGGCGACGATGCCACCGCTGCGATTGGAGTCGAAGTCGGTGAGCTTGGACTTCTTGACCAGACCGTTGCGAGTGGCGAGCACCAGGTATGGCGCGTCTTCGTACGTCTTGATCTGGATGACGGACTGGATGCGCTCGTCCGGCTGGAAGGCCAGCAGGTTGGCAACGTGCTGGCCGCGAGCGGTACGGCTCGCCTCGGGCAGCTCGTAAGCCTTCGCGCGGTAGACGCGGCCCTTCGTGGTGAAGAACAGCAGCCAGTCGTGCGTCGAGGTGACGAAGAAGTGCGAGACGATGTCGTCCTGCTTGAGGCCGGCACCCTGAACACCCTTGCCGCCGCGCTTCTGCGAGCGGTAGAGATCGGTCTTGGTGCGCTTGGCGTAGCCGGTCTCGGTGATCGTGACGACAACGTCTTCGCGGGCGATCAGATCCTCGTCGTTGACGTCTCCGTCGGCGGCGATGATGCGAGTACGACGGTCGTCGCCGTACTTGTCGACGATTTCCTTGAGCTCGTCACGAACGATCGCGCGCTGACGCTCCGGGCGGGCCAGAATGTCTTCGAGGTCCGCGATTTCGAGTTCGATCTCGGCCAACTCGTCGACGATCTTCTGACGCTCGAGGGCGGCCAGACGACGCAACTGCATTCCGAGGATGGCGTCGGCCTGTATCTCGTCGACGTCGAGGAGCTCCATCAATCCGGCGCGAGCGATGTCGACGGTCTGCGACGCACGGATCAAGGCGATGACCTCGTCCAGAGCGTCGAGGGCCTTGACCAGACCGCGCAGGATGTGGGCGCGCTCCTGCGCCTTGCGAAGCAGGTACCTGGTACGACGGACGATGACCTCGAGCTGATGCGCCGTGTACAGACGGATCATCTGGTCGAGGCGCAGCGTGCGCGGCACTCCGTCGACGATGGAGAGCATGTTGCAGCCGAAGCTGGTCTGCAGCTGGGTGTGCTTGTAAAGGTTGTTCAGCACGACCTTGGCAACGGCGTCACGCTTGACGGTGACGACGATGCGCATGCCGACGCGGTCCGAGGACTCGTCGTGGATGTCGGAGATGCCACCGATCTTGGCGTCACGAACCTGCTCCGCGATGGAGGTGATCAGGTTGTCCGGGTTGACCTGGTAGGGCAGCTCGGTGATGACGATCGTGGTGCGGCCCTTGGCATCTTCTTCGATCTCGACGACGCCGCGCATACGAACGGAGCCACGGCCGGTGGTGTAGGCGTCCTGGATGCCCTGTCCACCGACGATGAGCCCGTGCGTCGGGAAGTCGGGTCCCTTGATGCGCTCCATGACGGCCGCGAGGGTGGCTTCCTCGTCCGCTTCGAAGTTGTCGAGCGCCCAGTAGATGGCCTCGGCAACTTCACGCAGGTTGTGCGGCGGAATGTTGGTGGCCATACCGACGGCGATGCCGTTGGAACCGTTGATCAGAAGGTTCGGGATACGGCTGGGCAGAACCGTCGGTTCCTGCGTCTTGCCGTCGTAGTTCGGAGTGAAATCGACTGTCTCGTGGTCGATTTCGCGCAGCATTTCCATCGCGAGCGGCGTGAGCCTGCACTCGGTGTAACGCATGGCGGCTGCGCCGTCGTTGCCGCGGGAGCCGAAGTTTCCCTGACCGTCGACGAGCGGGTAACGCAGCGACCACGGCTGGGCCATACGGACCAACGTGTCGTAGATCGAGGAGTCGCCGTGGGGGTGGTAGTTACCCATGGTCTCGGCGACCGGTCGGGCAGACTTCACGTATCCGCGGTCCGGACGATATCCGTTGTCGTACATCGCGTAGAGCACGCGGCGGTGCACCGGCTTCAGTCCGTCGCGGACATCCGGCAGAGCGCGACCGACGATGACGCTCATGGCGTAGTCGATGTAGCTGTTCTGCATTTCCTGCTGGATGTCGACCGGTTCGATCCGGTCGTGTTGCGGACCGTCCGGTGGCAACGTGGTGTCGGTCATGAGCTCACTTTCTTAAAAGAGGGGGCAAGCCCCTGTGCGCGGAAAGGGAGTCCAGGGACTCCTCAACCGCGCACAGGGCCGCAGGCCCTACACGTCGAGGAAACGAACGTCCCGGGCATTGCGGGTGATGAAGCTGCGTCGTGCTTCGACGTCTTCGCCCATCAGCACGCTGAACAGCTCGTCGGCAGCAGCCGCGTCGTCGAGCGTGACGAGACGCAGAACGCGCACCGTCGGGTCCATCGTGGTTTCCCACAGCTCCTTGGCGTTCATCTCGCCGAGGCCTTTGTAGCGCTGGATGCCGTCGTCCTTGTTGATCTTCTTGCCGGACTCGAGGCCGGCCTTGACCATCGCGTCACGCTCGCGGTCGGAGTACGCGAATTCCGGCTGCGCACCCTTCTGCCACTTGAGCTTGTACAGCGGCGGCTGCGCGAGGTAGACCTTGCCGTGCTCGACGAGCGGCCGCATGAAGCGGAACAGCAGCGTGAGCAGCAGCGTTGCGATGTGCTGACCGTCGACGTCGGCGTCGGCCATGAGCACGATCTTGTGATAGCGCAGCTTGGCGATGTCGAACTCGTCGTGGATGCCCGTGCCGAACGCGGTGATGATCGACTGGACTTCGGTGTTCTTGAGGACGCGATCGATACGCGCCTTCTCGACGTTGATGATCTTTCCGCGAAGCGGGAGGATCGCCTGGTACATCGAGTCTCGGCCGGACTTGGCCGAGCCGCCTGCGGAGTCGCCCTCCACGATGTAGATCTCGGACTTCTCCGGATCGTTGGAGCGGCAATCGGCGAGCTTGCCTGGCAGGCCACCGAGGTCGGTCGCGCTCTTACGACGGACCAGCTCACGCGCCTTACGTGCGGCGACGCGGGCCTGCGCCGACGAAACAGCCTTGTTCACAATGGTTTTCGCGTCGGCGGGGTTCGCCTCGAACCAGTGCGCGAGGTGCTCGTTGCACGCCTTCTGCACGAAGGACTTGACCTCGGTGTTGCCGAGCTTGGTCTTGGTCTGACCCTCGAACTGGGGTTCACCGACCTTCACCGAGATGATGGCCGCGAGTCCCTCACGGATGTCGTCACCGGTGAGCTTGGGATCCTTGTCCTTGAGCAGCTTCTTCTCGAGCGCGTACTTGTTGACCGTTGCGGTCAGAGCGGCGCGGAAGCCCTCTTCGTGGGTACCACCCTCGTGGGTGTTGATCGTGTTGGCGAAGGTGTGCACGGACTCCGAGTAGCCGGAGTTCCACTGCATCGCGACCTCGAGCTCGTGGCCGGTGCCCTTGGCGGTGAATCCCACGACCGAGTTGTGGATCGGGGTCTTGCTCTTGTTGATGTGCCGGACGTAGTCCTCGAGTCCACCGGGGTAGTGGTAGATGCGAGTCTTGGACTTACGCGGCGCTGCCTGAGCAGCTTCTTCGGCTTCTTCGGCGGCAGACTTGGGAGCCTCGGCCACCTCGGCAGCTTCGTCGTCGATGACCTCGGCGCGCTCGTCGGTCAGCGTGATGGTCAGGCCCTTGTTGAGGAAGGCCATCTCCTGCAGACGACGCGCAACGGTCTCGAAGTTGTAGCGGGTGGTCTCGAAGATCTCGGGATCGGCCCAGAAACTGACGGTGGTGCCGGTCTCCTTCGTCGGGTCGCCCTGTACGAGCTCTCCCGGCTTGGAATCGGTGTACGTCTGCTGCCACCGGTAGCCGTCGACCTTGATGTCGACGTCGAGCCGGGTGGAAAGCGCGTTGACCACCGAGATACCGACGCCGTGCAGACCACCGGAGACAGCGTAGGAGTCGGAGTCGAACTTGCCGCCGGCATGCAGTTGGGTCAGCACGACCTCGACGGTGGGGACTCCGGAGGCGTGCATGCCGACCGGGATGCCACGGCCGTCGTCGATGACGCGGATTCCGCCGTCTTCGAGGAGGGTGACCTCGACCTTGGTGGCGTGTCCGGCCATCGCCTCGTCGACCGAGTTGTCGACGACCTCCCAAATGAGGTGGTGCAGGCCGCGTTCACCGGTGGAACCGATGTACATGCCTGGACGCTTACGTACCGCCTCGAGTCCTTCGAGGACGGTGATGGACGACGCGTTGTAGTCCTTGCTGGAAGTGCTTGTATCTGACTTCTGGGCAGCCACGGGTGGGTAGCTCTCCTTCTCCGTCAATACTCGAGCGCAGCCGTCAGCAAGCCCTTGCGGGTGTCGTCGGAGCGGGTTCGAGAATGTTGCCGCTAGTTACCGTTGACCATCTTACTGGTAAGCACCGACTAGAAGCGGCCAATGACACCCCTGGCTGCGCCGCAGACAGATTTTTACGATCCCCTGAAGGTGAAACGCTAGGAACTTTGCTTCTCCGAGCGACGCTCTCTCAGGCTCGCGATAAATGCCCGCGCATGTTCGGCAACTTCGCCCGGATGTGAAAACGGCGACCAGTGTCCCGCGGCAATTTCACGTCGCTGCAGGTCGGAGACCCATTTTTCGGTGTCTTCGTATCCCACCGGACGAACGGCTTTGTCGTACTTGTTCAAAATGAGCTGAACAGGCACGTCCGTGTACCGATCCCGCGGCTTGCCGAGAGACGGCCGGATATTCGCGCGATAGAGCTTGAGTCCGTTCACCATGTCGTCCGCGATGGTGGGCGCGGTGTTGACCACACGGGGGTCCAGACCGTCGAAGAAGCCCAGAAATGCCGGCCAGTGCTTGGAGAACCACAGACGCAACGGAAGCGTGCAGAGGCCCGGAATCTGGAACAGAACGGTGTAGGCCGACGCGATTCCCTGCGCCGCCGGACCGAGGAAACGACGCTTGGACGCGCTCGCCCGGATCCACTTGCCGAGATGATCGAGATTCGGGCCCGAGATGGACGAGAACGACGCGATCTTCTCCTCGGCACCCGGCTCGCAGACCGCTTCCCAGGTTTCGACGGACCCCCAGTCATGCGCCAGGACGTGCACCGGCTTGCCGGGACTGACCGCGTCGATGACGGCAAACAGATCGCCGGCCAGTGCGCTCAGTTGGTAGTCCTGCACCCTCGAGGGGATCGTGCTCTCGCCGGCCCCGCGGCTGTCGTAGCTGACGACGCGGAAATCGTCCGCCAGCAACGGCACGATGCGGTTCCACAATTCATGGGTGTCGGGCCAACCATGCACCAGGACGATGGTCTCGCCGTCCGCTTTGCCCTGCTCGAACACGGCCAGGCTGACGGAACCGTTGGTCACACGACGCGCGGTCACGGCATGGACAGGAGAGTGCTTCGACATTGTCGAACCCTTCGGAGTCGGGAATATCTAGAGATCGAGAACGAGACGTCCACCGTCGGAACGGGATACGCAGATGAGCATTTCCGTTTCCTGTTCGGTGTCGGTCAGACGCCTTTCGCGGTGATCGGGTTTACCCGCGAGCACCTTCACGCGACAGGTTCCGCAGAAACCCTGCTGACACGAGTACCCGACACCGGGCAACGTCTTCTTGATGACGTCGAGCGCGGACTCGTCGGCGGGCACGGCGAGCACCTGTCCCGAATTGACCAGCTGCACTTCGAATTCTTTGCCGTCGATCACCGGCGGAGCCCCGAACCGCTCGAAATGCAAAGCAGTGGAGGGTGTGTCGCGGAAACCCCGGCGGACGGCGTCGAGCATGGGCGTCGGGCCACAGCAGTACACGGCGCCGCCGACCGGTGCTCGCCCGAGAAGGTCTGCGGTGGTGGGCAATCCGAACTCGTCGTCCGGACGCACGAAGACACGCTCGGGATCCCAGGTTGCGATCTCGTCGAGGAACGGCATGGATTCACGGGAGCGGCCCGAGTACACGAAGTACCAGTCCATTCCCAATTCTCTTGCTGCACGGACCATTGCGATGATCGGCGTGATGCCGATGCCACCGGCAACGAACAGAGCGCTACCTTCTCCGACGAACGGGAATCCGTTACGAGGGCCGCGAACAGTGACGTGCTCGCCGGGCTGCAGGGCGTGCATCTCGAGGGAACCGCCACCGCCGTCGGGGATTCGGCGCACCGCGACGCTGTATCCCGTGCGATCGGCAGGGTCGCCGCACAGGGAGTACTGCCGCCGCAGACCCGAAGGTAGATGGAAGTCCAAGTGCGAACCCGGATGCCACTGCGGGATCGCTGAACCGTCGGCAGATTCGAAACGCAGGCGAACGACGTTCTCGTCGGTGGCCACCACCTCACGCGTGGTGACCACCATGGTCATGGCCGTGTCGGGGTTGTGGCCCGCGATCTGGGGGTTGTAGTCGTAGGCCGTCAACACCCGAAGGTACTTGTCCGCCAACAATTCCGTGATGCGCATGGCACGGTCGGGACGGCTCTTGCCGGACAGATCGGGTGGCGCCGGAAAACGCGGCAACCCGTCGTGACCGGAGATGACGTCCTTGACCCTCGAGAGCGAAATCACCGTGCGGCCGCCTGCGCTGCGGGTGACGACGCCAGGTATTGCACCGCCTGGGCGGTCGAGCCCTCTTTACTGGGGTGGTACGACTTGCTGAAGTAGGTCGACATCCGCTTGGCCAGCTCGAACGACGTGGGAACTGTGCCTCGCTTACCCGCCGCGATGAAATCGGACAGGTGAGGGCGTCGACGGCTGGGAGCCTGAGCGGCCAGTTCGGGATCATTGCGCATGAGGAACCTGGTGCCACGAATCCACAGCCACACCAGTACCGGCGTGACGACGATCTGTGTCCGGATGCGGCGTGTCTCGCGCTTGTCGAAGTAGCGCATCACGTCGTACGCGACGGAGCGGTGTTCGACCTCTTCGGCGCCGTGCCAGCGGAGCAGATCGAGCATGGTCGGGTGCATACCGGCTTTGTCGAGCCCTTTGGCGTTGAGCACCCAGTCACCGAGGAAAGCCGTGATGTGTTCGATGGCCGCGATGATCGCCAAGCGCTCCACCAGGTGATTCTCGGCACGCAGTCCTGTCATCGGACGCGGTCCGAGCAGTTTCGAGAAGGTCCACTCCATCTGCTGCGTGTACGGCGTCGGATCGAGCCCGTTTTCCTTGAGATGGACCAGGACGCCCGAGTGCGCGTTGGAGTGCATCGCCTCTTGACCGATGAATCCGACGACGTCTTCACGGAGTTTCTCGTCCTCGATGAGAGGAAGAGCTTCCTTGAAGGTCTCGACAAACCATTCCTCACCGGCAGGGAGAAGAAGATGGAGCACGTTGAGAACGTGTGTGCTGAACGGATCGCCCGGAATCCAGTGCATGGGCAGATCGGACCAGTCGAACTCGACATTGCGAGCCTGCAACAGGATGTGATCCGGCTCGGCGAACGACGAAGCGGGTGTCGATATCTTCTGCGACATCTAGCTACTCCTTCATGCCTGCCGATCGGTAGGGAACGACAGCCTTGTGACACAGTTCACTCACTAGCGAGTTTTAACTGTAACACGAAGTAATAGGTAGAACCAGAGCCTGGTTGAGTTTTCCTCAGCCGTACGTATCGCGAGGTCCGCGGCCTTTCACATGCCTTTCACCCTTGCGCCAGCTAGGCGCGCTCGGACCGGTGATGCGCAGCGTCTTCACGACACCGTCACCGACGGCAGCAGCGATCTTGGCCAGGATCTGGGACTGCATCATGCGCAACTGAGTAGCCCACGCCGTCGACTCGGCGGAGATACTGAGAACACCTTCTTTCAGGGAAATCGGCTCGGCGTGCGCGGAGATGTCTTCACCGACGACCTGCGGCCACCGACCGAGGACCGTGCCCTCGGACACCTTGGGGGACCACCCACGCGACTTGGAGATAGCGCTGGTGAGAGCACCGAACGGCTGAGGGTCCCGCGCATCAGGGCCGGGGCCTGACCAACCGCTGCGCCGACGCGGGCGGCCGCTTCCGTATTTGGGCGAAGAACGCCCCTGGCCGACGGCCTTGCCGTTGGCCTTGGCTGTCGCGCGCGCCTCCTCGAGGGCACGGCGCGCCAGATCGATCCCCTTGAGCTCGGGCTCCGGAGCCGCGCTGCTGTCTTCAGTCATCGATCTCGACCTCCTGATCCGTCGAGCCTACGGGCACTATCCGGGATATCCGACCGTCTCCGGTATCGGAAGCTTCGACGCCGAACTTGGTCGCCTCGAGTTCGTCCGGCACGTCCTCGGGAACAGCGGCCGTGATCAGCACCTGTTCTGCGGTGGCGGCAACGGTGGCGAGCGCACGACGCCGACGACGGTCCAATTCCGCGAACACGTCGTCGAGCATCAATACCGGGTCGCTGCCGTCGGCGCGTAGCAGGGCGAAACCTGCCAGTCTCAGCGAAAGCGCGAAAGACCACGATTCACCATGACTGGCAAAGCCTTTCGCCGGACTGTCGCCGAGAATCAGCTCCAGGTCGTCCCGATGCGGACCGACCAGACACACTCCGCGATCAATTTCCTTCGAACGCATCTGCGCCAACTCGAGATGGAATCGCTCCTCGAGGTACGCAACGTCGTCGATACCGGAAATCCTTGCAGGGTCGGTGAATTCGGGATCCAACGACGCACCCAGGCTGCTCTTGTATCGAATCGAGGCCGGCCGGGATTCGGGTGCGATGGAACGATACGACTCCGCCAGGTGCGGCGCCAGATCGTGGACCAACTCGAGGCGCCCAGCCAACAATTGTGCGCCGTGAGCGGCCAGATGCCCGTCCCACACCTCGAGGGTGGAGAGGACGTTGTCCGACTCGCCACCACGAGAACCGCGACGCAAAGCCGCACCGGCAGTTTTGAGCAGCGCCGAACGCTGGCGTAAAACTTTGTCGTAATCCGCACGGACAGCAGCCATTCGGGGAATCCGCGACGTCAACAACTCGTCGAGATAGCGTCGACGATCACCAGGATCACCACGTACCAACGACAGATCTTCCGGCGCGAACATCACCGACTGCAAAATCCCCAGCACTTCGCGTGGGCGACGCGTCGGAGACTGATTTATCCTGGCGCGGTTGGACTTTCCCTCGATCAGTTCGACGTCGATGGTCAGTTCGCGCCCGTTGTTGACCACTGTTGCACCGGCAAAAGCACTAGCGGAACCGCTGCGGATCATCGGTGCATCCGTGGACACTCGATGAGACGACAGCGTCGACAGATACCCGAGTGACTCGAGGACGTTCGTTTTACCGTGCCCGTTCGAACCGAGGAAAACGGTTGTTCCCGGTGTGAGGTCAAGCGTCAGCGAATCCCAGGATCGGAAGTCCCGCAGCGAAAATCTACGAACGAACACTTAGCTTCCAGAAGCCGAATTCTTGGGCGAAGCGCTCTTTACCGCGTGACCACCGAACTGATTGCGCAAGGCGGACACAGCCTTCATGGCCGGTGAATCATCCTGTCGTGAAGCAAATCTCGCGAACAGAGCAGCGGAGATGACGGGAGCGGGCACAGCGTGCTTGATGGCTTCCTCGACGGTCCAGCGGCCCTCGCCGGAATCCTCGGTATAGCCCGTGATCTGCGCAAGCTCCGGATCCTCCTCGAGGGCGTCGACAAGCAGATCGAGCAACCACGAACGTACGACGGTTCCCTTCGACCAGGCTCGGAGCACACCGGGAACGTCCGCGATCAGGCTTTCCGCCTCGAGGAGCTCGTACCCTTCGGCATACGCCTGCATCAGGCCGTATTCGATGCCGTTGTGCACCATCTTTGCGTAATGACCAGCACCGACCGGGCCGGCATGGACAAAACCGTCGGCCGCGTCGCCGTCGGGGCGAAGGGCGTCGAAGATCGGCATTGCCTTCGCCACGTCGGGCTCGGATCCGCCCACCATCAGGCCGTAGCCGTTCTCACGGCCCCAGATGCCACCGGAGACACCGCAGTCGAGGAAACCGATCCCACGGGCGCCCAACAGCTCGGCATGAACGGCGTCGTCGGTGAAGCGAGAGTTTCCACCGTCGATGACCAGATCACCGCTCTCGAGGGCATCCGCCAGTTCGGCAATGGTGCTCTGAGTGATTTCGCCGGCAGGAACCATCACCCACACGACTCGAGGTCCCTCGAGGGAAGCAGCGAGTTCGGCAAGAGACCCGACGTCGGTGACTTCAGGTCGAGGGTCGTATCCGATCACCTCGAGGCCATGCGCGCGCAAGCGCTCACGCATGTTGAAGCCCATCTTGCCGAGACCTACGAGTCCGATCTTCATACTGTTCTCCCTGGTCAGGCGCGAACTGAAGTGCGGGGTACCACTCAGCCCGGAAGGCGAACCGGCATCAGCAGGTACGTGTATTCGCTCGAGGGCGCAGCGAAGTTACCGGACTCGTCTGCCGTGGGCTCTTCCTCGGCCGCCGGGCGAAGAACAGCCGGGCGGCTGGGAGTGGTGAAGCCGAACAGAACGTTTTCGCTGTGAAGCGAGTTCAACCCGTCGATCAGGTAACCGGGGTTGAACGCAATGGTGAGTGCTTCGCCCTGGAACGACGCGTTGAGCGTCTCTTCCGCGCGGCCGGCGTCGTCGCCACCAGCGGAGAGGAGCAGGCCGTCAGCGGAGAACTGCATGCGAACCTGTGCACCACGCTCGGCGACGAGTGCCACACGCTTGATGGCCTCGATGAGAGGCGTGACCTCGACCGTTGCCATCGCGGTGTGCTGGGCGGGCAGCAGCTGACGGAACTTCGGGAACTCGGCGTCGAGGAGACGCGTCGTGGTGCGGCGTCCGTCGTTGACGATGCCGAGAAGTCCGTCGTTTCCGATGGTCGTGCCGGAACCGAGAGCCAACTCGACCGGCGAATTTGCATTGCCGGCAAGCGTTTTCGCGGACTCCGACAGAGTCTTGGCCGGGATGAGAACAGCAGCCTGGACGTCGGGATTTGCCGGAGTCCACTCGAGTTCACGCACGGCGAGACGGAAACGGTCGGTAGCGGCGAGGACGATCGAATTCTGTTCGATCTCGACACGGATACCCGTGAGCATCGGAAGGGTGTCGTCCTTGCCGGCTGCAACGGCTACCTGGCTGATGGCTTCGGAGAACAGGTCGACGGGAATGGACCCGGACTGCTGGGGAAGCGTCGGAAGCTGGGGGTAGTCCTCGACCGGCATCGTGGGCAGGGAGAACTTGGCGCTTCCGCACGAGATGAGCACGCGAGTGCCCTCGAGGGTCACATCGACCGGCTTGTTGGGAAGCGACTTGGTGATATCGGCAAGGAGGCGACCCGAGACGAGTGCCTGACCTGCAGTTGTGACATCTGCCGAGACGCGGACCTGCGCAGATACCTCGTAGTCGAACCCGGAAACGGTGAGGCCGGCTTCGGTTGCGTCGAGAAGAACTCCGCCGAGAACCGGCACAGGCGGCCTCGAGGGCAGGCTACGAGCAACCCACGCTACTGAATCAGCGAACTCTTCCCGGGAAACGCGAAACTTCAGGCTTCCAAGCTCCATCGCCGGGTTATTCCTCTCGGTAGGCATGTTCGTCTGCTGCGGATCTGCATCAGCTCACTTGAAGTCTGACACAGACCAAGCGATGCCCACCGTATGCCCTCGAGGGCGCAAGTGGAAAGCCGAAGCCGGGACGAGCGCAGCCTGAGGCGAGGTTCTCAACAGGAGTTGTCCCCAGAACTATTTTCAAAGAGCTTTTCCTAGGAAATTCTCAGTAGTAGTAATAAGTCCTGTGCAATCTGTGGAGCAACGGTTGTCGACGCTGGTAGGTCCCCTCGAGGGCCTGTGCACTTCTCGAGGACAGACTCGAGGACCAATCGACCCCCTCTGTGCACTCTCTGAAAGTTTTCGGATTCCTCCTCGAGAACTCCACAGACTTTGAGAGTTATCAACACAGTTATCCACAGATGTGAATACTTTTCACAAGAAACGAAGAGTTTGTTCTCATCGGCGTGTCCGACTCCGGCGTGTCGTCCCTCGAGGTGGACAACCGCCCTCGAGGGACCGCATGTGGAACCCTTCGAATACGCCGATGCCGCTCGAGGGAAACCTTTGCCTCGAGCGGCATCGATCGAAATAAGTGCAGGTCAACGCTTGGAGCGCTGCTTGATCCTTGCGGTCAACTCCTGAACCTGGTCGTACACCTTGCGGCGTTCCGTCATTTCCTTACGGATCTTCTTGTCGGCGTACATGACCGTCGTGTGGTCACGGCCGAACGTCTGACCGATCTTCGGCAATGACAAATCGGTGAGCTCACGGCACAGATACATCGAGATCTGGCGGGCCTGAGCGAGCGGCCTGGCCTTACCCGGCCCACACAGGTCGTCGATCGACATGTTGAAGTATTCGGCCGTCACCGCCATGATCGTCGCCGCGTTGATCTCGAGGCTCGACGAATCGGGCATCAGATCTCGCAGGACCACCTCGGCCAACGTCAGATCCAACGGCTGACGGTTGAGCGAGGCAAAAGCCGTCACGCGGATCAACGCGCCCTCGAGCTCACGAATGTTGCGCTCGATACGGCTGGCGATCAGCTCGAGGACGTCGTGCGGGACCTCGAGGCGATCCATCCTCGCCTTCTTGCTCAGAATCGCGATGCGCGTCTCGAGCTCAGGCGGCTGAACGTCGGTGATCAGGCCCCACTCGAAGCGCGTCCGCAGACGCTCCTCGAGGGTTGCCAACTGCTTGGGCGGACGGTCCGAGGAGACGACGATCTGCTTGTTCGCGTTGTGCAAGGTGTTGAAGGTATGGAAGAACTCCTCCTGGATACCTTCCTTGCCCTCGATGAACTGGATGTCGTCGACCAACAGGACGTCCGTTTCCCGGTATCGACGTTTGAACGCGACCTTGCGGTCGTCACGAAGACTGTTGATGAAGTCGTTGGTGAATTCTTCGGTCGAGACGTACTTGACCCGCATGCCGGGGAACAGTCGCTGTGCGTAGTGGCCGGCGGCGTGAAGAAGGTGCGTCTTGCCCAGGCCCGAAGCTCCCCAGATGAACAAGGGGTTGTACGCACGCGCCGGCGCCTCCGCGATCGCGACGGCAGCGGCATGAGCGAATCGGTTGGACGATCCGATCACGAAAGTGTCGAAGGTGTACTTCGCGTTGAGACTGTTCGCGCCGGACCCCGAAGCAGAAGGAGTAGCGGGCGGCTTCGTGAAGTACGACGGCCACGATTCGTGAACGCTCGCGAGTGCTTCGCGGTCGTCGTCGACTTCTTCGGTCTCGGCAGTCTCGGAGTCCGACGGTTCGCCGTCGCCTTCGGTGAATCTGCGCCGACGGTATGCGCCCGATGAGTTGACCGACTCGAACTGACGGCTGCCCGTGCGCTCCTCGACCGGTTCGGCGGGTGCGTCGGCATCGTCTTCGAGTGCGATGCGGACACCGAGTCCCTCAACCTGGCCGCCGAGGTGGCGTCCGAGTGCCTGCAGGATCGGCTCGCGTAGATCGCGCTCGATCGTTTCTTGAGCAAATGGCGATGGAACCGAGAGGAGTGCAAAACCCTGAGCAAGTGTGAGAGGCCTCACCAGACGGACGAATGCCTTCTGCTTGCTGCTCAAAGCCGGAAGATTACTTCCGGGGTCATCACTCGTGAGTTCTGCAACCACGTCGACCCAGACCCGTGCGAGCGCGTTGGGATCGTCGTTCACGTGGTTCCTTCCCGTGTTTCGCCGACAGTGGGTGTGCTGCAGCTGCCGAGCGTATGGCTGCGGCGTCGAATGATTCGGTGGATTACCACCCGGGGTGAGAACCCCGTAACAGGCTACGAATATGCCACCTGGGCTGTGTTTCCACACAATTATCCACAGATGTGGACAAACCTGCACTGAGTCGGTTTTTTCGTCAACCAAATTCGTCAAAGTGATCGAGAAATTGATCTACCTGCAACTTTGCTGGAACTCGAGGCGTTCGCCACTTGGTGTCGGGGATGCGTCAACACTCACAGCCCTGTGGATGAATGTGGAAACTCGGGATTCGGGGTCGCGTCCGGCGCTCATCCCCGTATGTGCTGATGAGGCCTTGTCGAGAGCACGCGCAGGTGGAACTGTCCGGGTTGCCCGCAGGCCACCTGCGGTCCGTAGCGGAACTGTTGCCAAGGTCACACTTGCCGCCTCGCTCGAGGTCACGGCCGTATGCACACCGAGAATGGAATCTGCGGAATAATGGAAGTGTCGGCGTGTCGCCGCAGTTGCCGCGGAAGGGCTCCGAATCGGGCTGGTTTGACCTTGGCAACGGTGGTAAGTAACCTCGAACGGTCACCCGCTGGTGGTGATCGCTTCGTGCTGGCTACATATGTCAGGTCGGATCGGTCTTCCAAGCCACAACGAGTGAAGTTGATTGTTCTGTACCTGTTGGATCCAAAGACGCCGTAAGGCGTCGATCACTGAATGACGCCGGGAGGCGTCAATGAACTTCGAGGAGTGTTGACCGTGGCCAAGGGCAAGCGGACGTTCCAGCCGAATAATCGCCGCCGCGCGCGTGTTCACGGCTTCCGTCTTCGTATGCGTACCCGTGCGGGTCGTGCAATCGTTTCGGCGCGTCGCCGTAAGGGCCGCGATTCCCTCACCGCCTGATCTGATTTCGAGTTCAGGAGCTCGGGGTGTTGCCTGAGCCGTTCCGGTTGCGTCGCCACGCGGATTTCTCCGTGGCGGTGCGACGTGGGCGTCGTATGGGAAGACGCGACCTTGTCGTGCACGCGTTCGATCGCGAGCAAGTAGAGGCGCTGGTAGTAACAAATCACGGTCCCCGTTTCGGGCTGATCGTGAGCAAGGCTGTCGGGCCGGCGGTGATTCGACATCGAGTCGCACGCCGGCTTCGTCATATCTGTGCAGATTTCGTCGGACAGGTTTCACCGGAGACGGACGTGGTAATCCGCGCACTTCCGGGCGCAGCTACCGCCAGTTCAGCTGAACTGGCCAAGCAGTTGCGTGGGGGCCTGACCAAAATGAACCTATTGGTGTCGGTAAGTGAAGAGCCATGAGTACTCCGCTCTCTGAGCAGATCGAGACTCCCAGAGCCTCCCGTGTCATCACGGTGTTGAAGGCTGTGCGTCGCGCTCCCGCCACTGTTCTCATCTTCTGTATCGAGTTGTACCGGACGTATGTGTCGCCCTTGAGGATGCCGACCTGCCGGTTCACCCCCACCTGCAGTGAATACGCAGTCGAAGCGCTGCGCACTCACGGGGCGATCAAAGGCCTTTTCTTGACTGTGGTGCGGTTGGCGAAGTGTGCCCCCTGGCATTCTGGAGGGTGGGACCCTGTCCCTGCCCGTCGTGACCGTGATGCGGGTAGCCGCCATAGCTGTCCGGAAGCACGCGCAGCGTGTCACAGTCCGACGGACGAACAGAGGAGTACTTAGAGCCGTGCTCAATTTCATCTACTATCCGGTATCCGCGATTCTGTGGGTCTGGCACAAGGTCTTCGGGTTCATTCTCGGCCCGGACAACGGAATAGCCTGGGCGCTTTCCGTGGTGTTCCTGGTGTTCACCTTGCGTGCGGTTCTGTACAAGCCGTTCGTGAAGCAGGTCCGCACGACCCGCCAGATGCAGGAACTGCAGCCACAGATCAAGGCATTGCAGAAGAAGTATTCGGGCGACCGTCAGCGCCAGGCCGTCGAGATGCAGAAGCTCCAGAAGGAGCACGGATTCAACCCGATCATGGGCTGTCTGCCGGTCTTGGCTCAGGCACCGGTTTTCATCGGTCTGTTCCACGTCCTGCGCTCGTTCAACCGCACCGGCACCGGCATGGGCCAGCTGGGCATGAGCGCCGAGGACAACCTCAACACCCCGAACTACGTCTTCTCGGCCACCGACGTCCAGTCGTTCCTGGATGCTCGTCTGTTCGGCGCACCCATCTCGGCGGCAATCACGACGCCGGTTGCTCAGCTCCAGGCTTACGTCACCGAGAACGTTCCCGAGCTTCCGTCACGCCTGAACATCATTCTCGTGGCAGCTCCGCTGATGATCATCGCCAGCATCGCGACGCACTTCAACTCCCGCGCTTCGGTTGCACGTCAGAGCGAAGCAGCTGCCGCGAACCCGCAATCCGCGATCATGAACAAGCTCGCGCTGTACGTCTTCCCGCTCGGCGTTCTGGTCGGTGGACCGTTCCTTCCGATCGCGATCCTCCTGTACTGGGTGTCGAACAACATCTGGACCTACGGTCAGCAGCACCTCGTCTTCCGCAAGATCGACGCCGAAGAAGAAGCCAAGAAGCAGGAAGCGATCACCCGCCGCAACGACAATGCGCCCAAGCCCGGTGCCCGTCCCGATCCCAGTAAGAAGAAGGGATCCCCGGCTGCGCTGAAGACCGCGGATTCAGCCGACGACGACGGCGATGCCCCGGAAGTTTCGCTCAAGAAGCCACAGCCGAAGCCCTCGGGTTCCAGTGGTGGTTCCACGTCGAAACCGAAACAGAACCGGCCACAGAGCAACCGCGGCAACTCCCCCAAGCGCAATAAACGGCGCTGATCCAGGAAAGAGAACGACCAATGTCCAGTGAAGCTGACATCGTTGTGGATGGAGAGAACGCAGACGTGAGCACCGAGACCACTGCGCCGGTTACCGATGTGGATGTAGACATCGACGATTCCGATGACGATTTGATCGAAGAGGGCGAGATCGCCGGCGACTACCTCGAGCAGTTGCTCGACGTTCTCGATTTCGACGGAGACATCGACCTTGACGTCGAGGGCGATCGGGCGATCGTCAGCATCGACGGCGGCGACGACCTGACCAAGCTCGTGGGACGCAAGGGTGAGGTTCTGGATGCTCTTCAGGAGCTGACTCGTCTGGCTGTTCAGCAGTCGACCGGAGAGCGCAGCCGCTTGATGCTCGACATCGCCGGGTGGCGTGCGGGCCGGCGCGAGGCACTCAGTGCTCTCGGTGCGGAAGCTGCACAGCGTGTTCTCGAGACCGGCGAACGCGAAGAGCTTGCTCCGATGACGCCGTTCGAACGCAAGATCGTGCACGACGCCGTCGCCAAGGTCGCCGGTGTTTCCAGCGAGAGCGAAGGCGCTGAGCCGTCTCGCCGAGTCGTTGTCCTCAAGGACTGACACTCCCCCTTGATCGTATGCGGGCCCCGGAATATCCGGGGCCCGCTTTTTGTGTCCGAGAGATGTTTCACGTGAAACCGAATCTCTCGGCACGGTGAAGGTTGGGTGCCTATCGTTGTCGACATGTCCTACGAGCGCTCCGGATTCCCTCTCGGATTGATGACCCTTGGGGCCTTGATAGGGATGCTCGTGTGCGGCCTGAGTTATTGGCCCGTGGTCTTCGAACTGCAGCAGAAAATGAAAGTCCAGCCTTTCCCGCCGGGCGGTCTGAAGTATTGGTTCTGTTGGTTGTTGCCGCTGGGAGTAGTCGCCGTCGTATTCATTCCACTTGCACTGGCGTGGCGATCCGGGAGACCGGTCATGCTCAGCTTCGCGATTGCCTTCTTGTTCGTCGGGGGTGCACTGTGCATGTTCGGATATTCGATCGACAACATGCCGTACTACATGTGAGCCCCTCCCCTCCCCCAGACCGAATAGTCGGCCTTCGTTTCACGTGAAACCAGATCGATGGTTGTTGCCCCGTGCCCTCGATCTCCGCCCCAGATTGCCGCCACAATGGATCACCGACGTGATGTCGTCAGGCCTGCTGGCAAGGTCGTCACCTCCGGCGCTGGCATCCGATGACCGACAACCCGCCAGCCCTCGATCTCCTCCGCCTCCCGATCGGGCCGTCGTCAACACCGATCAAGAAGGAGCAGCATCCGCACATGCACGTCGACATCGAAGGCGCCACCCGGATCGCTCGCTCGCCGCAGAATTCGACTGGACCTGGGCCGTCGACGACCTCGAACCCTTCTGCGCACAAGCTGGATGGGAGATCGTCGAACTCAGGCAAGGTGGCGGCTCGATACGGACGAACCTTCATGTCAGCCGGCCGAAGGCGAACATGTTTGGGCGGCAACACAGAATAAATTGGATCTCGATCTTCGTCACGGACGTGGCAGATGACGCTACGCCCATGACAGTGGTGCGCCCGCTGCTGGACGAAGGGTTCACGAACCTCGATGTGGCATTTACCGCACTCCTGGGGACAGCCACGAGCGCCGAACCCGAATCAAAGGCAGCTCTCCGGTGGGACCTGCCGAAAGCGGTCATTTCACTGCACCTGGGTGTCAATGCGATCGACTTGCGTCTGACGAGTCCGGGATATCAGGCATGGGTGGATGAGCCCGAACCGGAGTACGAGGACGAGGACTAGCGATCGAGGTCGGCGAGATCGAATCCGGTGCGGGAACAGGTTTGCGCGCTCCTCACACGAATCGGACCACTCACATCGAATGGGCTTCGTCGCCACGCAAAGTCGATGATGCTGTTGTGTGCTTCGGGGGTGAGATCGGCGGCGACTACTTTGCCGAGCAAGCGGGAATCGATCTCATTTACAAGGGCTCCGGTCAATACACTGCGGACCGCGTCGGGGTAATCACGGGACCGCCTTGAGTTCGGTTGACTCGCGGGGGTGCGCGATCGGCGTCGCGCCCACACCTGCTGCTGGTCTCGTCATGAGGGCGGATCCGGGCTGTTCGAGGTGGAAGGACTTCGCGGTGCCCGGATCGAACTCGTGAGCGGTGATCTTGTTGGTTCCGGGTTCGGTATGCACCAACAGGTAGTCGTAGTCTTTGCCGTCCAACAACTCCTGCACCAAGCGCGGATTTAATCGCGCAGAGCCTGCAGCGCTTTCGAATCCAGGCGCAGGAATTCATCCTGCGCATAGGGCAGGGGCACCTGCTCGACTTTGATCTTCCCGCCGACACCGGTCTCCACATCGAGGGCGAACTCTCCGATGCGCAATTTGTGTTGCGAAGCTCTTCGGATTGATTCGCGGTTTGTGATGCCAGTTCTCCGGTCCCCCGCAACGGGAGAGTCATGCCGACGGCGATGAGATATCGGAACTGTCCGAGACTTGGTACCGAAGAACATCCGCGTCAAAAGATGGACTGCGTCAGACTGACCGAGTCGGCTCGGCAGCCCGACGCCCGCGATTTTCTGCAACCACTTTTTCGTTGAAAATTGCCCATTTTGGGTCAGAATTCCATCCATGTAACTACCCATGGCAGTTTCGTCACTGTGATGATACTAAGAATCGCGTTGCCATCCGCATTCGATCGCCCGGCTATGTTTCACGTGAAACGCATCAGAATTGGAAGATTCGTCAGCGCGATGTTTCACGTGGAACGTGAACCCCTCCCCTCCCTCGCTTGAATTTTGGTCTGAGTACTTCCCAAAGAATGAACGAGTCGGCAGACTCACAGCGAGTCGGTGTGCAGAAGCGAACACATGTCGGCTTCAGAGCGGATAATGATTTCGGTCTTGATTGTTGATTTCGCGGTTTACGCGGGAGGATGTTTCACGTGGAACAGAATGGTGCGGCGTCGGTTGACTGGGACGAACAAGAGACTGCGCGCGCAGTGTTCGGTGACAGATACGAGATCGCGGAACGGTACTACCAATCCCTTGCGACGGATGGTGTCGAGCGCGGGCTCATTGGTCCCCGTGAGGTTCCTCGACTGTGGGAGCGCCACCTTCTCAATTGTGCAGTGATCGGTGAACTGATCGCCGAAGGTGAGTCGGTTGTGGACGTAGGAAGCGGCGCCGGCCTACCCGGAATCCCTCTCGCGATCGCCCGCCCGGACTTGAAGGTGACTCTCGTCGAACCGTTGCTTCGACGTTCGGTGTACCTCGCGGAGTTCATCGAGTCGAACGGATTGGACGTACTGGTTGTCCGCGGGCGAGCCGAGGAATCGGGTGTCGTGAAGGAAGCAGGCGGTGCGGACGTGGTCACCTCGCGGGCCGTGGCGCCTCTGGAGAAGCTCGCACGTTGGTCCCTTCCGCTCATCCACGAGCACGGTCGGATGCTGGCACTCAAGGGCTCGAGCGCCGCCGAGGAGATCGAGCGGGACCGAACGGCGCTCACCAAATTGGGCGCAGGTAAGTTGGAAATACTCGAATGTGGAGCCAAGATTCTCCGCACCCCCACCGTGGTGGTGAAGGCCGAACGTCTCCCGAAGCGTCGCCAGCGTTGATGATTTACACGCATGCAATCGAGAGCAATGTACAGATGATGAGAGCACCTAGTGATCGATTCCCAATCGAAGGAGCAGTCAATGTCGGGTCGATCTGAATCCGCCGTTTCACGTGAAACACCGAAGCAGCACACGAGCGCGGGTGCGGATCAGATTGTCAACGACGACGACAATTTCACCGCCCCCTACGCGGCGATCTCGTCGGAGGAGACTCCCATCGGGGCGGCAGCGCATCGAGCGAGCCAGGTGCTTCATCCCCACTCGGTGACACTGCCGAAACCGGCGTTCCGTCGCGTGATCACCATCGCGAACCAGAAGGGTGGCGTCGGCAAGACGACGACCACGGTGAACCTTGCGTCGGCGCTCGCTCTTCAAGGTCTCACGGTCCTGGTAGTCGATTTGGACCCTCAGGGCAACGCCAGCACGGCGCTGGGCGTCGTCCATACCTCGGGCACCCCGTCGAGTTACGAGTTGCTCATAGGCGAAGTGAAGGCCCCGGAGGCGATCCAGACCAGCCCGCACAGTGAGCGGCTTCTCTGCATTCCCGCGACGATCGATCTGGCAGGCGCCGAGATCGAATTGGTTTCCATGGTTGCCCGCGAGAATCGACTCAAAGGTGCGCTCAACGACAAGGTGCTCGCAGAGCTCGACGTCGACTTCGTCCTCATCGACTGCCCACCCTCGCTGGGACTGCTGACTGTCAACGCGATGGTCGCTGCCAAGGAAGTTCTGATCCCGATCCAGTGCGAGTACTACGCCCTCGAGGGCGTCGGTCAGCTGCTCCGCAACATCGAACTCGTCCAGGCTCATCTGAACCCCGATCTGCATGTCTCCACCGTCCTACTGACGATGTACGACGGGCGTACCAAGCTGGCCGATCAGGTCGCCGAAGAAGTACGCAAACACTTCGGTGAGGCCGTCCTGCGCGCAGTGATTCCGCGCAGCGTGAAGGTTTCCGAGGCTCCCGGATACGGAATGACAGTTCTCGATTACGACCCAGGTTCACGTGGCGCCATGAGTTACCTCGACGCCGGACGCGAACTTGCCGCCCGCTCTGCCACCACGACGACCCAGGAGCAGTGAGATGAGTCAAGCACGCAAAGGTGGATTGGGCCGCGGCTTGGCTGCTCTCATTCCCACTGGGCCGGCGACGGCGCCGGGTCTGGGATCGGCTGCAGCGGACGTCGTAATCGGCGTCGACAAGCGCAACCCCTCCCCTCCCCCACCGACGAAGGCCGCCCCGAAAACGCCGAAAGCTACCAAGGTGCCGGCTGCCAAGGCCGCCGTCGAAGCGGAGCCGGAGACAGAACTCGAGCCGACCGGCGCGGTCTATCTCGAGATCGAACCGAGCCTGATCGAGACGAACCCGAAGCAGCCTCGCAGCGTTTTCGACGAGGAAGCACTCGCGGAGTTGGTTCACTCGATCCGCGAGTTCGGCTTGATGCAGCCGATCGTGGTCCGTCGTCACGGTGACAAGTACCAACTTGTCATGGGTGAGCGTCGCTGGCGTGCGAGCCAGGAAGCCGGGCTGGAGAAGATTCCGGCGATCATTCGCGAAACCGATGACGACTCGATGTTGCGCGACGCGCTCCTCGAGAACATCCATCGAGTGCAGTTGAACCCCCTCGAGGAGGCAGCGGCGTATCAGCAGTTGCTCGAGGAGTTCGAAGTAACGCACGAAGAATTGGCCAATCGGATCGGACGTTCGCGTCCCGTCGTGACCAACATGATTCGTCTGCTGAAGCTGCCGGTGGCGGTTCAGCGCCGTGTGGCGGCCGGCGTACTTTCGGCCGGCCATGCTCGCGCACTACTGTCCCTCGAGGCGGGTGCCGACGCGCAGGAAGTCATGGCGGCGCGCATCGTCGCGGAAGGAATGTCGGTTCGGGCGACGGAGGAAGCCGTCACTCTTGCCAACCGGGCGGACAATGAGATCGCTCCCCCGCAGAAGCGCAAGCCCATCGTGATGCCGGGTCTGCAGGATGTGGCCGAACGTTTGTCGGACTCGTTCGACACCCGGGTGACTGTCAGTCTGGGCAAGCGGAAGGGAAAGATTGTGGTCGAATTCGGCTCGGTCGACGACCTACAACGCATCGTCGGAATGATGGAAGCGCAGAAATCGACGTAGTGAACTCGGATGCCCGTTTGGTGACGTAATGACGATGACCGGGCACACCACCTATTTTCGTCACTGTGATGAAAATAGGTGGTCCGAGCTTCTCGAAATCTTGAACCGGGACGAAAGATGTTGAACAGCAATACATTAGAGCGATCAACTCTCGCGCCACTGCCGACTCGGTGCAGCTGGCCTATCCTGGAGAAGAAAAAAGCGGCGGGCGAGCATCGAAACCGCTTCGGGGACCTACGGAGAGTGAGTTAGTCAGTGTCGACTCACGTCATCACCTCTCTCACGCTTGACAGCCTCGATCAGCTTTCCGCCCATGCGCGTCGTTGCGTGTTCTGGGAGATGGACCCGGGCGCGCTTCACGACGCTCGAGGATTCTGTGATCAGGAATTCGAGAAGGAAGCCTGGCTGTCGATGGTCATGCTCGAGTGGGGTTCGTGCGGCCAGGTCGCCGTCCGCGACGGAAAGCCGCTCGGCAGCGCGTTGTACGCCCCTCCCCGCATGATCCCGCGTGCGCAACTGTTTCCCACCAGCCCGGTCAGCTCGGACGCAGTGCTTCTCACAAGCCTTCGCCTCGAGCCCTCGGGCATTGAGGAAGAGCTAGGACCAAGCCTGCTGGCCGCTGTCGTGACAGATCTGGTTCGACGCGGAGTTCGTGCGCTCGAGGCATTCGGTATCCGTAGCGACGACCTGGGACCTGCTTCCGACGTGGCCAGTGCAACGGCAGCTCTGGAATGTTCACCCGCAGAATGCATGATCAGTGCCGAGTTCCTCGAGGATTACGGTTTCGAGGTTGTGGCACCGCACCATCGTTACCCGCGCCTTCGCCTCGAACTCAATCGAGACCACGAATGGAAAGTCGACGTCGAAGAAGCCCTCGACCGTCTACTGAAGGCCGCAGCTCTCGAGATGGTGGAGATCAGCGAACTCGCCAGAGTGTGAACAGGTGCCGACCGCAGGACCTACGAAATGCGGTCGGCTACCGAAAGTTCTTCTGCGAGAAGCTCGGCGAAGGTGAAGGTGCCGGTCGGCTGATCGTCTTGACCCAGCAGGTACAGCCGCTTGACCGAGATCAAGATGGCTTCGGCGATGGTGTCACGCATCCGCGGATTCGTCAGTACCGCAACGTCGGACGCGTTTGACAGGTAGCCGAGATCGATCTGCACCGTCGGCATGTTGGTGAGGCGCAACAACTCCCACGTCCGACCGTGAGTTCTGCAGTCCCGCAACGGGGTTCGCGCAACGATCTCGCGCTGAACGAAACCGGTCAACACCTGCCCGATCATCGAGACCGAACCGTGCGAATTGCCGAAGTGGAAGCTCGCGACGCCGTTCGCCGATGGGCTCGAGTTGCTGTCGCAGCGCAGCGAGATCATCAGATCGGCGTCGAATGCGTTGGACGTCAGCGCGCGCTCGGCCTCGGTCGGATCGGCGTTGTGCGGTCGGGAGAGGAAGGTTTCCATCCCGGTTGCAGCCATCCGCCCCTCGAGGCGCATGGCCAGATCCCAGAGGATGTCGGATTCGGAGATGCCGTTGACGATGGTGCCGGTGGACGGCCCACCGAGGCCGGGATCGATGACGATGCGCTTTCCACCCAGCTGCGGGCCCTTGCGCCTGACCAATTCCTCTTCGCTGATCGCATGTGGGGAACCACCGGTGACGCGGGTTCCCAGCAGTTCCAGTGAGCGCAGTGTCTGCGGTCCGCAGATACCGTCGGCCGCAATCCCGATTTCACGCTGGAAAGACGAGAGAGACTCGTGGGTCTGCGGGCCGAAGAAACCGTCGACCCGGCCTGCGTAGAAGCCGAGGTCCTGCAGTTTGGCCTGCAGAGCTGCGACGTCGTCGCCGTAGAGCGGCGCTGACAACTGGTAAATCAACGTGCGGGCACCCAGGCGGTACGAGGCCTCACGAAGTGACCGATAGGTTGCTGGACCCACAATGCCGTCGACAAGGAGCCCACGCTGCTGCTGGAAGGCACGAACGGCACTGTCGAGTTGATGATCGAAGATGGCGTCGGGTGCAACCCAGTGGGCACCGTCGGCGCTTTCACGTCGAATGCCGGAAGTTCCGTGATGGAGGTATCCCAGCTTCGTCAATGTGCCCCGAATCTCGGCGACGGCCGGGCCGTGATCGCCGTGTCGGAGTCTGTGCATGCGTGAAAGCCTCTCGGATCGGTTAACGAATTCGATCGATGTGCCTGGTCGTAGACCCGATCAGGCACATCGATCGATTATCTCAGAAATTCTGTGGATTGCGAGAATCCACGATGTTCACTCGCCCGTCAGAGAACGTCTGCGAGGTCCTTGAGCAGCGCGGCCTTGCCCTTGGCGCCGACGATCGTCTTGATCGGCTTGCCGTCCTTGAACAGGATCATCGTCGGGATCGACATGACCTGGAAATCGCGCGCGGCTGCCGGGTTGGCATCGATGTCGAGCTTCGCGACGGTCAGCTTCTCGCTGTTCTCGCCGGCGATCTCCTCGAGGACCGGGGCGACCATCTTGCACGGGCCGCACCAGGTTGCCCAGAAATCGACCAGAACGGGCTTGTCGCTGCCCAGGACGTCCTGCTTGAAGGAATCGTCGGTGATGGTGACGGTATTCGACACTGTTACTCCTCGAGGGTTGGGTACGACAGCTTGGTGAATCAGGGAGCGCCGACGACGTCGACCGTGTGGCCGGCTGCGTCGAGCGTGTTGGCGGTGATGTCGCCGCGGTCGGCCAGCCAGCGTTCGGCGTCGATAGCTGCGGAGCATCCGGTGCCGGCAGCGGTGATCGCCTGACGGTACGTGTGATCGACCAGGTCACCGGCAGCGAAGACGCCGTCGACGGAGGTCGCGGTGGAACCGGGGGCGACGCGGACGTATCCGGCGTCGTCGAGGTCTACCTGGCCCTTGACGAGCTCACTGCGCGGGTCGTGGCCGATGGCGACGAACATGCCGGTGATCTCGAGTGTGGAGGTCTCGCCGGTGACAGTGTCGCGCACGACGAGGCCGGTGACGCTGTTCTCGCCGAGCACCTCGACGGGCTCTGCATTGGTCAGGAAGCGGATCTTCTCGTTGGCCTTGGCGCGCTCGAGCATGATCCGTGAGGCGCGGAACTCCTCGCGGCGGTGCACCAGGGTGACCGAGCGAGCGAAGCGGGTGAGGAAGGTTGCTTCTTCCATCGCAGAGTCGCCGCCGCCGACCACGACGATGTCCTGGTCACGGAAGAAGAAGCCATCGCAGGTGGCGCAGGCGCTGACGCCGCGGCCGAGGAGACGTTCTTCACCGGGAATGCCGAGGTAACGGGCAGCCGCACCCATGGCGAGGATGATCGCGTGCGCGGCGTATGTTTCGCCGTTCGCGACAACAGTCTTGATCGGGCCGCTGAGATCGATCTCCTCGACGTCCTCGGTGCGGATGTCGGTGTCGAAGCGAAGTGCCTGCTCACGCATCTGTTCCATCAGGTCGGGGCCCATGATTCCTTCGCGGAATCCGGGGAAGTTCTCGACCTCGGTGGTGGTCATCAGGGCGCCACCGAACTGGGTTCCCTCGAAGAGCAGGGGCTGGAGCTCAGCGCGCGCGGTGTAGACACCAGCGGTGTAGCCGGCCGGTCCGGAACCGACAATGATGACGTCATGGACCGCGGGCGTGTTTTCCAGCTGGGTGGTCATGCGAGCCTTCCAATAGTGAGTGCAGACCCTCCGCTTCTTGGAGAGCCGTACCGATCAACACCAGGATAAGGGGTGTTGTTCCCGCACTCGGCTGGAAAGTGGCTCACACTCCGCAGCTCACAGCGCGGGGCTCACTGGGCGGGGCGCAGTGCCTCCCGAACCACCAGCGCGTCCCGAACCACACAGCGCGTGCCGGTGTAGATGGTGGGCATGCACTTGTTGCAGTGGATGCACAGTCCCTCGTCGGCGCTCTCGGCCTGGAATTTGTTGACCAGTTGCGGGTCCCTGAGGAGCGCACGCGCCATGGCGACGAATTCGAATCCTTCATCCAGTGCGTGGTTGATGGTGTCGACGCGGTTGATGCCGCCGAGCAGGATCAGCGGCATCCTCAGTGCCTGCCGGAACTGACGGGCGAAGGGCAGGAAGAAGCCCTCCTCGAACGGGTACGTCGGAAAGAGTTTGGGACCGTAGAACTTCAACCCGTACCCGACGAGTTTCGGTTGGGAGGCGACGAATTCAGCCAGTGGGACCTCGCCACGGAAGAAGTACATTCCGTTGAGAAGTGAACTGCCACCGGTCAATTGCATCGCGTCCAGGTGGCCGTCGCCTTCGAGGATCTGTGCGATCGGCAGACTCTGGTCGAGCCACAGACCTTTCGGCACCCCGTCGGACATGTTGAATTTCGCGGTGACCGCCACGCTGGATCCAGCGGCCCGTCGCACCGCTTCGATGACTCGACGCGGATACTCGGCGCGCTTGGCGACGCTGCCACCGTATCGATCGTGGCGCTTGTTCAGATTGGGGCTCATGAAAGAACTGAGTAGATAGTTGTGACCGAGATGGACCTCGATGGCGTCGAATCCTGCGTCCACTGCGACGCGGGCGGTCCGTTCGAAGTCGGAGACGACACCGTCGAGTTCGGCAAGTGTCGCGCCTTTGACGAGGCCCATCGCGGGCGGACTCAGCCGGGTCGACGGCGCCAGAGTCTTCGTCTTGTTGGAAAGAGTGTTGGCGACCAGTCCCGCGTGGCCGATCTGCGCCGCGGCAAGTGCGCCTTCGGCGTGGACGGCGTCGGTCAGCCTGCGCAGTCCCGGCAGCGCGCGCTCGTCCATGACAAGGGTGTCGCGGTGGACGCGTCCACCTGGTGAGACGGCGCAGTAGGCGACAGTGGTCATCGCGGCCCCGCCCCGAGCCACTTCGGCGTGAAAGTTGATCAGATCGTCCGAGACCGCTCCCCTGGGCATGACGCCCTCGAACGTCGCAGCCTTGACGATGCGGTTGCGCAAGGTCAGAGGGCCGAGACGTGCGGGTTCGAATATCGACGGTGTGGGCGCTGTGGTCATTTTCAACTTCCTGCGGCGGCCTGATCTTTACGATGCCAGTGGACTCGTAACTACGACGATATAGCGCCTACTCCCAATCTGTCCGACAATTCGACACGATGAACGCCACAGGATCAGGTCGCCCACGAGACCCACGCATCGACGACACAGTCCTCGAGGTCACCCGAGCGATGCTCCTCGAGGTCGGATGGGAGCAACTCAGTCTCCGGGCGATCGCGGCACGGGCAGGGGTCAGCCGAGCTTCGATGTCACGGCGATGGCCGTCGAAGGCGCATCTTGTTCTCGGGTCCATTCTGGGCGCGACACCAGACCTGACACCGTTCGAGGGCACCGACCGTGACGGTTGGATCCGTTGGGTGGTGGAGGGAAGTGCTCAGCTGTTCTCGCGGCCCGAGGTTCGCGCCGCGTCGCCGGGACTGCTGGCTGCGCTGCGCGACCATGACGACTTACGCAACGAATTGTGGCGCGGTTTCAGCGGGCCGAGCACGCAACTCTTCCTTCAGAATGCCGAAGATCCCGAATCGGCACTGCTCGATGCCAAGGCCGTGCTGGTATTGGCGGCCGGAGCAGCGATGTTTTCGAGTCTGATAGCGGTCGAGGACGATACGGATGCATTGCGCGGGAGAATCCTCGAGCTCCTGCTTCCCGCGGCAACGCCGCGCTGACACCGTCAACCGATGTTCTTGATTGACAACGTATTCGGATTACCGTCGCTGCAGTTGATGCCAACAGTCAGTGCGGTGATCTGACGCGGCTGCGATCCCGCGAAGAGGAGGACTATCGCAGGTGCACCGTCGATGCGAACCTCACCGGAGCCGAGGACAGGCCTGCCCTCGTCGATGCCATTGGCGCTGAGGCAGCCGGCAAGCTTGGACGGATCTTCCAGTGGTCCAAGGTTTTTGGATCCGATGAGTGAGAGAAGGGACACCGAATCCGGATCGTCGACAGCAGACGTCGCCGGTGTGTTTGGTTGAGCGACAACGCTTTCGGCGGGATCGGAATCTCGGGTTCCGACCACAACGATCACGAAGGCCACCAACACGGCTGCTGCGGCACCGAGCACCCAGGCTTGTGGGCGTCGCCGGAACGGCACGACGGTAGTCTGTGCTGGCGGCTCGACCTGGCTGGACTGTAGATCCAGTGCCGAATTGATTCGCTCGGCAAGCGAATTCGGAATCCGTTCGTGAGAGGCCTCGCGCGAGTTCAGTGTGGCGAGTGATGCCGTGACGCTGTCGAGAGTAGTGACAAATGCATGGGCGTCGGGGTCTGCCTGCACCAGCGGCCACAGTGCCGCACTGGTTTCGGGATCGAGAACCCCGGCGTGAAGATCCGCTAGTAGGTCTTCCGAATACGGAGGCGACGGAACACGAACAGACGGATCTGTCATGAACCCTCCCTCGGCAGTCGGTGTGGACGCTTACAAGATAGGACGCGTCCGGTTCACGAATGGTTCCCGCCTTCGCGAAAGTCTTCCAACTGGGTGGCGAGGCGCTTACGCGCGCGGGCGCAGCGACTCTTCACGGTCCCTACGGGCACTCCCAACCTCTCGGCGGCCTCGGCCACCGGATACCCCTCGACATCGACGGCGACGACGGCAGCACGCTGCTCAGGGGGCAGCGATGCCAGTGCCTGTTCGACGGTCAGGCTCATGTCCACTCCTGCCGCGTAATCGCGGTGATCGCGGGGTTCCTCCGCATTCTCGGAAGACAGAGAGAATGCGGCCCGCGATTTGTTGCGTCGGATCCGGTCGAGGCAGGCATTGACCACGATGGTGTGGAGCCAGCTACGCACCGCCGCGTCACCGCGAAACTTCGCCGCCTTGCGGTGCGCGGACAGCAGACCCTCCTGGAGAGCGTCTGCCGCGTCCTCGTCCGAGTAGCTCGTTCGCCGGGCAACGTGCCACAGATGATCCTGATGCCGGAGCATTAGTTCACGGAACGCGTGTCGATCGCCCGCGACATGAGCGGTCAACAATTCGAAATCCGTCGCCTCGAGATTTTTGTTCTCGAGACTTCTGGATTCGAAATTTCCGGCTCCGCCCCCGGTGCCCCCCCGATAACTGTGCACGGGCGGATATTAGCCCAGTCGGTAGGTTTCGGAAGGGCCAAGGGCGATCACTTTGCAGCAGTGAAAGCAATCTCCGAGATGGATGTCTGGTTTTGTCCGGATTCGGTGCTGAGCTGCGTAATCCAAACCAGGACATACTGACCCGAGCCATCCGAAGTGACTGGAATGTCGGTCACACCGTTCTTCAGGACACCCGATCCGATTTCCTTGGTCTGATCCAGTGAAGTATTCGCAGAAGGGGCAGAACGGATTTCAACGACGGTTCCCGGCGAATCAGACGTGATCGCAACGTTCTTCAGGTTGGCGGCGTCGGCAAGACTCACCATCAGGCCGACACCGTTCTTCAGTGACGGGAACGGCTGGAAGTACGAGTCCGACGACCACGCAGTGGCCGGATTGCCGTCGATGGCGTTCTTGGCCGTTGCCGGTTGATCCGGCGTGCCCTGGGGTGAGAACACCGTTACGGCCGAGGCAGCTACCGGCACCGTAGCCGCCGCCGGTGCGGGCGCGGGTGAATTGTTCTCGGGCGCGGTGGCTTCGGTGGTCAATCCGAAACTCTGCTCGCTGAGAGGGGTGTCGTTACTACCACCCGAGAGGAAGCTCGCCACCCACACCACAAGGAGAATCAGGACGATCACGGTGAAGACGCCGAGCGCCGTCAGTGCCGCGAGCATCCGCGTCGACTTCTTCTTCTCGGCCTCGATGGCTTCGGGGTCGTTCAGTGCATGACCGGACGCTCCCTGTTCGCGGTGGCCGAGACGAAGTGCCGGAATCATTTCCGTCTTGTCGTTGACGACGGATGCCTGATCGAGGATGTGCTGCACGGTGGCAGCAGTGCGGATTCCGCTCTCCGACTGCAACGCTCGAACTGCCACGGCCGAGATGTCGAACGGAACCTCCGGACGGACGACTCGAGGCTCGACGATGTTGCCGTCGGCGCCGCGGCCGGCGGGAAGCAAACCACCGACGGGACCGGCGGACGGTTCGGCCAGCGGCCAGCGCGCCGTGATGAGCGAGTACAGCATGGCGCCGAGACCGCGAACGTCGCTGGTGGAATCGGCGTCGGCAAGCGTCGCCGGGAACGCCAGTACGGCGTCACCGTTGATGCTGATGCGAACGCGGTCCGGGTGATCGATGGACAGCGCGCCGCCGGTGCGGTGAGCAGCTTCGGCAGCGGCCGCGAGGGCGCGAATGGCGCGGGCAGCACCGATCGGTGACGGCGTGGTCTCGGCCATCTCACGCAGCGAGCGACCGGGAGTCCATTCGGCGACGACGATGCCGCCCGAGCTTCCGCGGACGACGTCGAGGACGCGAGCCAGACCGGGCGAGTTGATCCGTCCCAGGCGCAGCGTGCGCGAGAGAACCGCCTGTGGTCCGGACTGGCTGTCGTCGTCGCCGCGCTGATCGGCGTCGACGAACGTCAGGGCTACTTCACGGTCGAGCTTGACGTCGAGAGCTTCCCAGAACTGCAATCCGCGGGTTCCGCCGTGCGGCGCGAGCAGACGGTAGCGTCCGCCGGCAACAGAGGCGCCCGGGATGAGCTTGGGTCCACGGGGCATCGGTCGCTGGGCCGGTCGTGATGCGGATCCGGCGGCAGGTGTGCGAGGCGCAGCGGGCGGCGGTGCCTGAGCGGCAGGCGTCTTCTGAGGTTCGGGTGCCTTCTTGTCCGGAGCAGGTGTCTTCGACACGGGTGCTGAAGGTGTCTTCGACACGGGTGCTGAAGGTGTCTTCGACACGGGTGCTGAAGGTGTCTTCGACACACTGACCGGAGGCACCGGCGGAGCGGCCTTCTGCACCGGCTGCTGTGGCTTCTGACCCTGTTGTGGCTTCTGACCCTGCGGGCTTTGGCCCTGCTGCGGTCGCTGTGCAGGCTTCTGACCCTGCTGTGGTTTCTGGCCGGCAGAGGCGGAGGAACTCGTGGATGCAGGTGTGCCCGACGATGCCGTTGACTTCTGTTCGGACGCTTTCACGGCAGAAGTCCCGGCACTCTTGTTGCCGGAAACGTTGTCGTCGCTCACCCTCGCTCCTTCTCCATCGATAGCCCGTCCCCGAATACGCGCGGGTTGCGATCCTGTACGCCCATGACCAGGGTACGGGAGCGCACCCGGTCGTTCTTGCTCGTTTGATTCCGTTCTGATTGCAGGAATCAGCTCGGTGACGTCGTCGTCGGTGTTGTTACGTGTGTCCGGTTCGGCGCGACCTGTCAGTGAACGAATCTTGCGGGAGACCGCAACCGTTACCGACAGAACCTCCGGAACCTTCTTGAAGTAGAGAATCGTGAAGGTGATCGCGAGCATCAGGATGCCGCCGACGGCGACGCGAACCATCGAGCCAGGTCCGCCGAAACGCTCGGTGAGTTGATCGAATCCGAGGACTCGGTCGACCGCGAGCATGGTCAGCGAACCGGCCAGCGAGGCGAGTACGACGGACCAGACCGTCTTGCCCACGTTGGCCATCTGCAGGTTTCCGAGGCTGCGGTGCAGGAGGTATCCGCCGATGACGGCGCCGGTGATGTAGCCGAGACCGTTGGCCGCACCGAGCAGGATCACCACCTGATCGCTGTTGGAGGCGAAGACCGGAGCCAGCGCCGAGAAAGCGATCTTCACTGCAGTGATGCCGAGAACGATCCACGTCGGCGTCCAGGCCTGTTCGCGGGCGTAGAACACTCGAAGTTGGATCAGGACCAGCGCGTACGGAATCAACGTGAATGCCGACCAACTCACGGCGGTACCGAGTCGTTCGGCCTGTTCGGGCCCGAAGCGTCCGTAACCGTAGAGCGCTTCACCGACCTGCGGACCCATGAAGGTCAGGAACATGATGATCGGAACCAGCGTGATCATGGTCAGACGCGTCGCGACCGACAGATCGTCCACGACAGCCGGGGTGTCGTCGGCAGCTGCGTTGCGGCTCAAGCGCGGCATGATCGCCGTCAGTACCGTCACTCCGAGCACGCCGTACGGGAGCTGCAGGAGTAGCCAGGCCTGGCTGTAGATGGCAGGGCCGGCTTCGTCGGCGTGGGAGGAGATCTTGGTCGCGAAGATCATGCCCATCTGGCTGATCAGGACGTACAAGACGATGGCGACGGCCATGCCGCCGAACTGGCGCAGGCGATCGTCGAGACCCCACAGCGGCTTGAGCGAGATCTTCTCGCGGCGAAGCGCGGGGATCAGGCTGGCTGCCTGCACGATGACGCCGATGGTGATGCCGATGCCGAGGGTGAGCAGCTTTGCATCGCCCATCGAGACCGGATCAAGCGAGATCTCGCCTGGAGTCAGGCGGTAGACCACGAGCACCACGAGGACGACGACATTGTTGAGTACGGGAGCCCAGGCTCCGGGCTTGAAGATCTGTCTGGTGTTCAGAAACGCTGTGAACAGCGCCGACAGCCCGTAGAACAGGATCGCCGGCAGAAGCAGATACGACAGCGCGGTGGTCAGGTCGGTGCTGACCTTGCCGTCTTCGGACAGGAAGACGTATTTGGTGAGTACGGGTGCTGCCAGGGTCGCGAGCAGCGCGGCCATGCCGAGTAGAACCAGCGACGCCGTGAAGAGGCGTCGGACGAACGCTTCGCCGTGATCGGCGTCCTCCCGCTCGGCGCGAACCAGCACGGGGACGACGATGGCGGTGAGCACGGCGCCCAGAACCAGTTCCGCGATCATGTTCGGGATCTGGCTGGCGACTGTGAACGAGCTGGCGATGGCCGGACCGAGGACCATCAGGATCATCAACTGCTTGGCGAATCCCGTGATGCGGCTCGTCAGCGTCGCGATCGCGATGGAACCCGTTGCCGCGAGGAGTCGAGAGTTCGTCTCCTTGCGTTCCCCGACCTGGACATGGGCGTCGGTGTCGAACTCGTCCGACTTGGTCGTCTGCCGGTCCGCGAACTCCATCTCGGCTTCGCGGTACCTGGGGTAGTCGCGGATCACCGGGATGGTCATGGTGGGTGCGTCGTCGAAACGTGCGTCCGGGTTGACCGGCTGAATCGGGTAACCGCGCTCCCACGGTGGCATCCGAGGATGCGAGCGGGTCGTGGCACTCTTGCGGGTGATCGCCGAGCGGCGACCCTCCTCGGGTGGATTCCCGGTCATGAGCGTTCGTACCCTTCATCTGCTGGGTCCGGCTGACCCTTGAATCGATGCCACAGCCGTCGCCCTGCCAGGAACAGCAGCAACCCTCCCGCTGTCGCCGTCACGGCGGCCAGGGGACGACCGTACGCATTCGACCGTACGGTCACGCTGGTCGGCGTACCCAATTGGCGGCCATCTGTCGTGGTCAGCGAGAAGTTGACTTCCAGCTTGCGAGAATCGTTCATTTCCGCGGGCACAGTCAACTGTCGGCTACCTCGCGGCGGCAGCTGTTTGGGACCGATGTCACTGATCTGCATCTCGGGTGGGGCTTCCACACGCAGGTCGACGTTGATGGCGATGGGCAGCTCGTTGCGCGCCACCAGCAGGAGCGGACTCTGCCCCGACGCGAGGGTGTAGACGCCGCCCGGCGACACGACACTGACGGCCCGGTACATCCCGTCTACGGCTTCTGTGACGTTGTCGGCGCGGATGGTCGCGGCGCGCCCCGCCCGATTGACCGAGGCGGAGTCGACGTTGCGGCGATCGGCCAAAGTCATCGAGCGGAGTAGATCTTCGCGGAGCGGCGCCGTGAATCCCCGGGGGGTGAGCAACACCGCCGGATCGTCCACGAGCGAAGCTTCGAGCCCGTCGATACGCGGAAGTTGGGTGGTTGCGGTCTCGACGACGGACGTCTGCGGGCCGTCCTGGGTAGCTCGGTCCGGGTAGTCGAGCGTGGCTGCGTCCGTGGCGCCCGGTTGTCTGCCGAGTAGTGCGGGCAGGGCCTGAGGTGAGGCGAGACCGGAGCGGATGAGGGTCGCGAGCATCGAGAGCACCGCGGTGGCGTCGTTGCTGTCTGCGGTCCACAGCTGCGGCGGCGCGAAGATCTGATTGCGCGGCAGCGACGTCGGCGTCAGCGCCGCCCAGGCCATCGCTCCCAGCGCGTCCTGACGCCGGGCGCTGCGCGATTCGATGTCGATGGTCGGCGCGGTGTCGTCGGGGATGTACGACGGGACCTGCGGTTCCGAGCCGGTGGCGGCCAATGCTGCGGCTGCCGAGGTGTCGAAGGCAAGCGCGTCGAGTGAGCCGGTTATCCGCGACGACAGTTGCGGGGCTGCCGAGTCGACGGAGGTGTCAGCCACCATCGCTGTGGTGGGATTCACGCTCAGCACCTCTGCGGTGGCCGAGTCGAGGACACCCGAATCGGGCCAGACGAAATCTCGCAGTGAAGTCACGCCGAGGATGTTGTCGACTATGTCTGCCGGGCGTGCGAGCGCGGTAGCCGTCAGTTCCGGATTGGCCACCGAGGTGACCGCGGCGAGATCGGCCTGCGCGAACGGAACCGCCGTCGTGCACATCGAGGACGCGAGAGTCTTCACCCGGCCGAGCCATTGGTTGGCGGCGTCGCTGCCACGGCCTTCGTGCGACGGCCCGGTGGGATCGGACGAATTGTCGGCCACGAGGTATCCGCGAGTCATGTTCTCGACGGTGATCAGAAGATCCGGGTCGATTGCCAAGCAGAGGGCGTCGGTGACGCGGCGATCGGTGTCGCTCTCGGGCTTGGTGGCGCTCTCCACCGCATCTACCAACGCGTCCAGGCGGCCGCCGTCGGAAAGTTCGGTGGCAAGTTCGTCGTCGATCAGGCGGACGGGCTCGTTGACCGAGCCGGGGATTCCGCCGACGAGTCGGGGAGAGTCGGCCAGCGGCCACATGAGCGTGACGCCGATCGGGGCGGACGTGTCGGGGGGAACGACGGCCGTCGCCGACGAACTGGGTGTTCCGGATGTGGCGTTCGATTCGGCTGCGGCCGGCACACCGAGGACGGGGAGCAGGAAGCGTGCGTCGTCGAGCCGGGCGGCACCGCCGTACTCGGGGGTGCCGTTGACGTTGACGAGCATCGGGTACACGCCGGGTTCGGTGATGTCGAGAGACAGACCGGTGGTGCTTCGGAGCGGCAAGGTGAGAGTGAACTGTTTGGATTGTCCGGTGTCGAGGGTGGTGGCAACGGTGTCGAATTCGCCGACCGTGTCGAAAACAGCCTGATCGAAATTGAGTGCTGCGCGCACGTCCGAACTGGAGTCGATCGCGGGAGCGCGTTGCAGCCTCACTCCGACGTCCTCGACGGGACGGTCACCGACATTCTTCACCGTGCCTTTGACCACGACGTTGCGGTCACTGGTGGTCGTCACCGTGGTCGGTGCGGTGGAGTCGATGGTCAGCTGCAGAAATTTGGCATCGTTGGTGTTTCGCGCCGGGGCGCGCTCACTGGGCTGGCTGGACGGAGCGGCCCAGGAGTCGGCAGTCGTTGCAGGCCCGAAACCGACAGCGGCCATCACCAGAGCGGCCACACCGGCCCGCCGCAGAGCCATTCTCATCCGGCGTCCGGTTCCTTCGGGTGCTGTTCTTGTCGTATTTCCGTTCGCGGCATTTCGGCAATCATCTGCGATGCGAGTTCGGCCAGCTTGCGCTCGTCGGCGTATGCAAGCCGCGAGTGCAGTTCCGTCAGCGGCACCCAGGCGACTTCGGTGACCTCGATGTCCTCGTCGGAGAGTTCACCGCCGAGAAAGCGGAGGAGATAGTGGTGCACGGTCTTGTGGACGCGTCGACCTTCGGTCACGAACCAGTAGTCGATGCTGCCCAGCGGTGCCAGGACAGTTCCCTGAATGCCGGTTTCTTCTTCGACCTCACGCATCGCGGTCTGTTCGGCGGTCTCACCCTGCTCGATATGGCCCTTGGGTAGCGACCAGAGCAGGCGTCCACGGCGGTCGGTTCGACCGATCAGTGCAGCGCAGAGGCGTTCCGGGGGTCCTCCCCAGCCATCGACGACCAAGCCGCCCGCAGAAGTTTCACGGACGGTTCGCATCAGAGGTTTATCGGGGTTGCCGACGGCAGGTCGACGCCGCGGGTTGCGGCGACTCCTGTTTGTTCGTTCGGCACCAGACACCTCATCGATACTAGTTGGCCTTGCTGCGTTGCCCGGTAACCCGCGCAAAGCGGTCTATCGCGTTCGTATGCGCGTTCTGCTATTTGCGCACCTTAAGTAAGCTCCTTTCACGTGACTGTCCCTACCTCCGACGCTGATCGCCGCCTACGACTGCTTGCCGACGCCACTGCAACGCTCGGCACGTTGTCCGACGTGTTGAACCCGCTCGGTGAGCGTTTTGCTGCGGCCGGTCACGAGCTGTTCCTGGTGGGTGGCAGTGTTCGCGACGCGATCCTCGGCCGCTTCAGTGGCGATCTGGACTTCACGACGGACGCCAGGCCGGAGAAGGTTCAGGCTCTGCTCAAGGGCTGGGTGGACAAGCAGTGGGACACTGGCATCGAGTTCGGGACCATCAGCGCCATCAAGCACGGCCAGGAGATCGAGATCACGACCTTCCGGGCCGACGCTTACGACCGCGTCTCCCGCAATCCGATAGTCGAGTACGGAACGACGTTGGCCGACGATCTGGTGCGCCGCGATTTCACCGTCAACGCGATGGCGATGAAGATCGGCGCGGACGGTTCCTACACTTTTGTCGATCCGCTGAACGGCATGGACGCCCTGCTGGCCGGAGAGCTCGATACGCCGTCGTCGCCGGAGAACTCGTTCAACGACGATCCGTTGCGGATGTTGCGCGCAGCCCGGTTCGTCTCGCAGCTTGGTTTCACGTTGAACAATCGCGCTTTCGAGGCCATCAAGGAGATGGCGTCGCAGATCGAGCGGATCACCGCCGAGCGTGTGCAGGTGGAGCTGAACAAACTGATGCTGGGCATGTACCCGGTGGACGGCATCAACATGATGGTCGACTCCGGGCTGGCCGCGTACGTGCTGCCCGAGGTTCCGCAGATGAAGCTCGAGATCGACGAGCATCACCAGCACAAGGACGTCTACCAGCACTCTCTCACCGTGCTCCAGCAGGCGATCGACCTCGAAGAAGGCGATCCCGACCTCGTATTGCGTTGGGCTGCACTGCTCCACGACATCGGAAAGCCGGACACCAAGCGCAACGAGCCGGGCGGCGGCGTCAGCTTCCACCACCACGAGGTGGTCGGTGCCAAGCTGGTGCGCAAGCGCATGCGGGCCTTGAAGTTCTCGAAGCAGATGGTCGACGACGTTTCGCAGCTCGTGTTCCTGCACTTGCGTTTTCACGGTTACGGCAAGGGGCAGTGGACCGATTCGGCGGTGCGGCGGTACGTCACCGACGCGGGCGAGTTGCTCCCCCGACTGCACAAGCTCGTCCGGGCCGACTGCACCACGCGCAACAAGCGCCGCGCCGCGCAGCTGCAGGCCACGTACGACGACATCGAAGAGCGGATCGCGCGCATCGCGGAGCAGGAAGACCTCGCTCGGGTGCGTCCGGATCTCGATGGCAACGCCATCATGGAACTGCTCGGCATCCCGGCCGGACCGCAGGTGGGCAAGGCATGGACGTTCCTCAAGGAACTACGTCTGGATCGCGGGCCGCTCGAACGGGACGAGGCCGAAGCCGAACTGCTGAAGTGGTGGGCTACCCAGTAGGGCTGGTTTCTCGTTTCTTGCGGTTGATCAGTACCGCCGACAACCCCGCGGCGTAGACGCCCGCGCCGGCAAGGGCCAGACCGACGCTCTTGCCTTCGGGCGCGATCACCGTCGACGCCGCCGCGATCGCACCGATGAACGCGACGTTGAACACGGTGTCCTGTAAGGCGAATACCTGGCCACGACGGTCGTCGTCGATGTCGATCTGCATGGCCGCGTCGCCGCTGAGTTTCACGGACTGGCCGGCGATGCCGAGCAGGAATGCGGCGATCAGCAGCGAGCCTTGCGTCAGGGTGGTCACGAAGGCGAGCTGGACGAGAACCGCGCACACCAGGGCGTACGTGATCGTCCGTGAGCGGCCGATCCGCGGAATGAGGAACGGTGTGATCAAGGCCGCGATCAGCATTCCGATGGCCGTTGCACCGACGGCGACGCCGAATCCGGCCATCCCTCCAGGTAATTGGGAGCCGTTCGAGGTGTCGCGTAGGACCAGCACCATGATGAGGGTGTTGATGCCGAAGCAGATGCGGTGTGCGCCGATTCCGATCATTGCCGTGGTGACGCCGGGCGCCTCCCAGACAGCGGTTGCACCGGTGCGCAGTCCGGCTGTTACCGAACGAACGGCGCTGGCGCGGACCACCTCGTCGGCCACCGGACCAAGTGAGCGGGCCGTGAACCTGGCCGCGGCGAGGGCAGCAATCACCGATCCCAGCGCTGCGATCGCGACGGCTGCGCCTGACGCTCGATCCCCCGCGCCGATCACGCCGATGATCGCCACCGCTGCCGAAGCACCAAGAGCGGCTACCACCGAACCAGCCGTTGTGAGAACGGAATTGGTTGCCACCAGCCACGATTGTCGGACGACCTTCGGCAGGGCTGCGGATACGCCTGCCCCGACGAAGCGGCTGACTCCGATGGCAGCAAGCGCACACGTCAACAACAGAGTGTCACCGCCGCCGGCGACCAACAGCACCGCGGTGGTCAGGATGAAGAGCCCGCGGAGCACGCTCGCCCACAGGACCACCAGGCGGCGGTCCCAACGATCCAGCAGGGCTCCGGCAAAGGGGCCGATCACCGAATAGGGAAGGAGCAGTACGGCAAAGCCGGCCGCTATCGCCACCGGATCGGTTTCGCGTTCCGGGTTGAAGAGGATTGCGCCGCCGAGCGCGGCCTGGAACATTCCGTCGCCGAACTGGCTGGAAAAGCGGACGAGCGCCAGCCTTCCGAGGCCGGGTGATTCACGCAGGGTGTGCAGTACGCGCTGCCAGGCCTCGCGGCGGTTCGAGGCTCGGTTCATAAGCGGAAACTGTAGTGGGTGGGTCAGGCGCCGATCTTGACGGTCGCCCGCTCGAGGATCGGCGCGATGTCGATTCCCCTCGGCAGCGTTCCGAACACGCTCCCCCAGTCGCTTCCGAGTCGACTCGCACAGAACGCGTCGGCCACCGCGGGGTGCCCGTAGCGGAGCAGCAGCGAGGCTTGCAGTGCGAGCGCCATGTCACCGACGATCTTTCGCGCCCGGTATTCGATGTCGCCGAAATCGCCGAATGCCGCTTCGAGATCCCGCACGGTCTGATCGAAGCGGGCGTCCACGCCACTTGCTTCTTTCAGTTCGTCGAAGAACACCTGCAGCGTTTCGGGTTGCTTCGCCATCGCCCGGAGTGTGTCGAGCGCCGCGACGTTGCCCGACCCTTCCCACACCGAGAGCAGCGGAGCCTCGCGATAGAGGCGCGGCATCCGGGATTCCTCCACGTATCCGTTTCCGCCCAGACATTCGAGTGCCTCGGCAGCGTGGATCGGTCCGCGCTTGCAGACGAAGTACTTGCTCACGGCCAACGAAATGCGTCGTAGTGCGGTGGCGTGGGTATCGCCTGCGGTTGCGCGGTCGGTCAGAGCCGCCAGCCACATCGCGACGGTAGTCGACGCCTCCGATTCCACCGCCAGATCAGCCAGAACATTGCGCATCAAAGGTTGGTCGATCAGGTTGGCGCCGAACGCACTTCGGTGAGTTGCGTGGTGAACTGCCTGCAGAGTGCCGACGCGCATGCCGGTGGCCGTGCCGATCGTGCAGTCCAGCCTGGTCATGTTGACCATCTCGATGATGGTGCGCACGCCCCGGCCTTCCTCGCCCACCATCCACGCGAGAGCGTCGCGGTACTCGACCTCGCTGCTCGCGTTGGAATGATTCCCCAACTTGTCCTTCAGGCGCTGTAGGTACATGTTGTTGAGCGAGCCGTCCGGCAGGATCCGCGGAAGGAAGAAGCACGACAGGCCACCCGGTGCCTGGGCGAGGACGAGGAACACGTCCGACATCGGCGCGGAGGTGAACCACTTGTGACCGGTCAGCAGGTAGCTGCCGTCGGATTGTGGTACCGCTCTTGTGGTTCCGGCACGAACGTCCGAACCGCCCTGCTTTTCCGTCATCGACATACCGGCGATCAATCCGGGCTTGGTGAGGGGAGCTTTCAGATCTGGATCGTAGTGCCGGGCGGTCAGGAGTGGTTCGTACTGCTCTGCCAGCTCGGTGTTGTGCCGCAGCGCGGGCACCACCGCGTACGTCATCGAGATGGGGCAGCCGTGGCCGGCGTCGGTTTGACCCCACACGGCCATCTTCGCGGCTCGGACGAGGTGTGCGTGTGGATCCGGGTCAGCCCACGGAGCACCGTGCAGTCCCAATTCGACTGCGGTGTTCATGAGTTGGTGATAGGCGGGGTCGTAGCGGACCTCGTCGATACGGTTGCCGTAGCGGTCGTGGGTTCGCAGGACGGGCGGGTGCTCCTCGGCCAGATCGCCCCACTCCTGGGCTTGCGCGCTTCCGGCGCGGACCCCGACGCGATGAACCTCTTCGAGCGCGTCCGATGCTCCCTCACGGTGCAGTGCCTCGAGGATCGGCGCGTATTCGGCTGCGTCGTAATCGATCAGAGGCGGTACCTGATTGGTGACTTCATGCGTGGGTGTCATCGAAGCTCCCTAGTGATCGAAGGGTGAAGGCGAGGATGGCATCGATCGCAGCGGGATCCGTGGTGCCGCCGCGCAACGGAAGGATCAGGGCCTCACCGATTGCCCCGACGATGCACGCTGCCGTCAGAGTGGCGTCCTGCGGAGGTATCTCACCGGTGTCTACGGCCGAGCGGATTGCGGTGGCCAGGCAATCGCGGAACGATTCGCGAAACATGAGTCGCTGTTCGTCGACGAGTGGATCCACCGGTTCCACCAATAGTGCATAAGCGAGAACCGGTGCACGCATGGCGCGTTCGGCGAACGTGCGAACCGACGCTGATACGGCGGAGCGATGGTTGCCTTCCAGGATTCGGGCGCTGTCTCCGGCGTCCCGAGCCGCGGATACCTCACGGCTGCAGACTGATTGGAATACTTCGGCGAACAGTTCGCCCTTGCCGTCGAAATGTCGATACAGCGTCCCGGTGCCGACGCCGGCGTTCTTGGCCACCGTGGCGATGGAACACCCCGCATAGCCGTGGGTTGCCACTGCCGTCGTGGCGGCCTCGAGCAGTCGGGCGCGTTGGGCGTCCAATCGTTCCTGTACTGCCGGAGTGCGGCGATAGGCCATGTGAAGAAGTGAACACGCGTTCCGTTCTTGCGTCAAGAGCTGACTGGCGCAGAACGGCGACATGGCTACTGGAGCATCGTTGAACTTTTACACGCAAACCCCGTGGGTGAGCATTTCGATCAGCCCGTCGGCCGCCTTGCGAAACGGTTCTTCGGATTGGGCAGCACGAGCGAGGACGTAAGCACCTTGCCGCACTGCGAGAATGGTGGCGGCGAGAGCTTCGATGTTCGCATCGGGACGGATTTCACCGTTGCTGCGCCCGTCTTCGAGCGTGGATGCAATGTTCTGTTGAATCCACACGAACATGGTCTGGATCGGTGCTCGCAACTCGTCGTTGGATGCGACCTCAGTGTCTTGGACCAATCTCCCGAGCCGACACCCTCGGAGGACATGTTCGTCGATCGTGAGGAAGGCGGCGATCTTGTCGACGGTGGTCGCACCGGAGCTGAGTCGTTCGTTGATTTGCGTTTGCAGTTCGCGCCCCATGAGATGTTCCGCGGCCACCGCCAGGTCTGCTTTCCCCTGGAAGTGGTGATACATGCTGCCTTGCCCGACGTCAGCCATTTTCTGCACGGCACGTGGGCTGGTTCCGGAGTAACCACGCTCCCACAACAGTTCTTGCATGCTCGCGATCAGCCGTTCGGCACTGTCCATAGAGACATTGTACCTATGGGTATGTACAGTCTGAGCGACAGCCGTTTGTACTTACAGGTACAGAATTTCCGGAGACGGGGGCCTCCTATGGATACGAGCAACATCTCACATGACAGTTCGGTCGGCGACGCAGTCTCTGATGAAACGAAAAATATTGCACCAGTGTGGGATTCAATGGTTCAAGCACTGGCACTGACTGCGGTTTGTCTTGGATTCTTCATGATCCTGTTGGACGGTAGCGCTCTCAATGTCGCGTTACCGGCAATCGAACGCGACATCGGTGGCTCCATTGCCGCGTTGCAATGGTTGGTGAACATCTACACGATTCCTCTGGCAAGCCTGTTGCTCACAGCGGGAGTTCTGGCGGACCGAGTCGGTTCCCGCAGTGTCTTCCTGTGGTCGTTGGGCGGCTTCACGGCGGCTTCTCTGTTGTGCGCCATCAGCCCAAACCTTCTATCGCTGGCGGCATTTCGGTGCCTGCAGGGTATCGCTGCTGCCGGGCTTCTTCCAACGACACTGGCGATCATTGCACGCACTTATCCGGATCCGATCGCGCGTGCCAAGGCAATCACGATTTGGGGAGCAACGGGCGGAATCGCATTGGTCGCAGGACCGATCGGAGGAGGCATGTTGACCGAGTTCATCGGTTGGCGCTCGATCTTCTTCGTCAATGTACCCATCGGGCTTCTGGCTCTGTGGCTGTGCTGGCGGCATGTCCGTGAAACCGCGACGCGCGATGCGGAATCCTACGACCTTCCCGGGCAGCTTCTCGGCATCGCCGGACTTGCCCTCCTGGTGGCCGGTTTGATCGAAGGCGGCTCCCGCGGATGGGCTGATCCGTTGGCGCTGGCGTTGCTACTCGGATGTGTGCCAGCGCTCGTTGGGTTCTTCGTCGTCGAGGGCCGGACCCGGCATCCGGTTCTGCCGCTGTCGATCTTCCGTAGACCGGCGTTTTCGGCTTCCATAGCGAACGGATTCGCCTTTCAATTCGGGGCCTACGGCATGCAATTCATGCTCGCGATATTCATTCAGTCCTACTGGGGCTGTTCGGCGCTGCGGACAGGACTGTTCTTTCTGCCGTTTGCGGTGTTGTGGACGTTCGGAACACTGATCCTCAACCGTGTGTGGGCAGGTCGCGGTATGTGCTGGCTCCTGACTGTCGGTGCGTCCACTGCTGCGATCGGCGCGCTGCTGTGCACCGCGATCGGGGACAGCGATACCTGGCCTGTGGTGATGGCGGGCACGGCCCTCGTCGGTCTCGGGTGTGGTGTGTTCGGCCCCAGCTGCAATGGAGCGGCGATGGCAGCGATCGACAAATCGTTCGCCGGACTTGCCTCGGGGGTTCTGAATACCTCCCGGCAAACGGGCATGGCGATCGGCGTCGCGGCCCTGGGCATCGCTCTGAGTGCGTCGAACTCCGTTGGTGGGGCACGCATCGGGATGATCTTCGTCGCAGCGTGTTTCGTGGCCATCGTCGCTCTCAGTCGACGCTATCTCACGCAGCTCTGAGTGATGCCCGGCCCACCTCCAGATTCAGGCAGCAGCGGTGCGAGCCTGTTCCGCGCGCCACCACGCGACGGTCTCCTTGGCGGCCTGATCGATCGGTGTCGGTGAGAGTCCGAGCAGCACTTCACTGGCACTCGAGTCCATGACAAACGGCTTGGTGAACTGGTAATTCATCTCCGCGAGTTCGCGGCTGTCGGTGTTGACCTTGCCGACTGCGTCGAGCACCCAGGCGGGCAGGACGCCCACCTTGGCGGGGGATGTCCCGGCGGCTCGGGCGAAGGCTTCGGCGATCTTGCGTTGGGTGAGCGCGGGGCCGGTGGGTGCGTGGATGACGGAGTTCCAGAGTTCGGGGTTGTGTGCTGCGGCGATCATCGCTGCGGCGAGATCGGGGATGTAGGTGAAGGAGTGCGGCTGGTCTGCGGAACCGATGACACGAATCTTCTTACCTGCCATAACCTTCGGAACCATGCGCTCGCCGGCGTGGGCGGTGCGGACGCGGGGGCCGAAGAAGTCCGAGGCGACGACGCTGACGGTAGGTGTTGCCGAAGCCTCGCGAGCACGCAGCAGCGCGGTCCGCACGCCACGCTTGCCGCCGGTGGCGTTGCGTGGATCGGATTCGGTCATCAAGGTGTCGGAGTTGTAGGCGTAGAGGCTTTCGGGGAAGACCACGACGGCGCCGATGGATGCGGCCGCGTCGAGCACGACCTTCTCGGCCGCCGGGAGTTCCCGCTCCCAATCGGCTGCGTTGTAGGCGGCGTGGATGCAGTGGTAGATGGCCGTGGCGCCTTCGCTGACCGAGCGCAGGGCCTCGGAATCCGAGACGTCGACGCGTCGACGGTCGATCAACGGGTGCTCGGGCCCGCTGCCGGACCTGGTCAGGAGGCGGACATTGATGCCCTGCTCGGCGAGCTGTAGCGCGACGGCGGATCCGACAGGTCCTGCTCCGGTGACGATTTCGAGGTTCGACATGGTGTGCTCCTTCTCGTTTCGGGTGAACTGAGAGCACTGCTCTCGTTTTCAAGAATGCACCCGCGCCTCAGCACTGTCAAGAGCAGTGCTCTCTTTTGTTGATACTGCTCTCGACCATGGGGCAAGATGGACTCATGGTTGGGACTCCCCGTGAGCGGGCGCGCGAACAGACGCTGCAGGACATCACCCGGATCGGACGCGAGCATCTTGCTGCCGTCGGCGCCGCAGCTTTGTCTCTGCGGGCCGTCGCACGTGACCTGGGAGTCGTGTCCTCAGCGGTGTACCGCTACGTCGCCAGCCGCGACGAACTGCTGACCTTGCTGGTGGTGGACGGGTACACGGAACTGGGCTCGGAAGTGGACGCCGCCGTGAATGCCGTTGCAGCAGAAGATTTTCGCGGACAGTTCGTTGCCCTCGGGCGTGCCGTCCGGAGTTGGGCGATCCGGGAACCGGCCCGCTACGGTCTGCTGTTCGGCAGCCCCGTCCCCGGTTACGACGCTCCGGGCGAGCAGACCACCGGTCCTGGCACTCTCGTCGTGACCCGGCTGATCGGGATCATCGACGCCGCACATCGAGCGGGCGCACTCAGGGTGCGAGAGGGTCCGGACCTGAGTGACACGCTGGCAAGGGACCTCGAGGGAGTGCGGAAAGAACTCGGCACCGACCTGCCGCCGGATGCCGCAGTGCGCGCAACTCTCGTCTGGGTATCGCTGTTCGGCTCGGTGAACTTCGAGGTGTTCGGGCAGTACGGAAGCGATACGTTCACCGACGCGAGCGAGATTTTCGAGCGGCATCTGGCGCTACTTGCCGATGTGGCGGGTCTGACCTGAACACGCCTGTGTCTCGTTCCTCCGCACGCAGTTGTCGGTGAGATGATGTCTTTGTGGCGCACGCAGAAGAACCCGAGGATCGAATGGCCTGGATAGAACCGGAGGTTCGTCCGGGCAGTTTGTTGGTGTCGTCGACCGATCTCACGGAACCTGCATTTCGCCGCACCGTCATCTACATGATCGAGCACAACGACGCCGGGAGCTTGGGCGTCGTCGTCAATCGGCCGAGTGAGACGGCCGTGCAGAACGTGTTGCCGCAGTGGGCGCCGTTGACCGCGCATCCTTCGGCGCTGTACATCGGTGGACCAGTCAAGCGTGACTCGGCGCTTTGCCTGGGAATCGCTCGCAACGGTGCACGGATCGACGGCGTCGCCGGCCTGCGGCGGGTGGACGGCAAGGTAGTCATGGTGGATCTGGACTCGGACCCGGAGGTGATCGCTCCTCTGGTCGAAGGGATCCGCATTTTTGCCGGGTACTCGGGTTGGACTCTGGGGCAGCTGGATTCGGAGCTCGAGCGTGAAGACTGGATGGTGATCAGCTCACTGCCGTCGGATGTGCTGACGCCGCCCCGAGTCGATGTCTGGGCACGGGTGCTACGACGCCAGCCGCTGCCCGTAGCGATGCTGGCCAGTCACCCCATCGAGGTCGAACGGAACTGATCTGTCGGAGGTCGATGATATTCCTGTGTCATCGTTTTCGAGAGAGGTGGCAGTAATGATCGCTGAGCGTCAGATCCAGTGCGCGGATTGTGTTTCGGATGTCGATCACTGCCACGATTCTCTGCTGCGACATGTCGACGGATCGCTCGAATGCACCGGGGTGAACTGTGTCGACCTGGCATCGAGTCGCCATGCGTTGTCCATCGATTGTGCTGAACTGCAGGGCGGTTGTGGCTGCGTCGACGCGACCCGAGACGAATTGCTCGCTAGCTGACGCTCACCGGATCCCGATTTGCGAAGCGTTGCGCCATGGCAGCACAGACGATCAGTTGGATCTGATGGAAGATCATCAGCGGCAACACGATCAGGCCGACGGGCTGGCCCGCGAACAGCACGGCCGCCATCGGTAGGCCCGTTGCCAAGGACTTCTTCGACCCGCAGAAGATGATGACGATCTGATCGGGAAGATCGAAGCCGAGTTTGCGCCCCGCGAAGGCAGTGACGCCGAGAACCAGCGCGAGGATCAGGCAGCACACGATTGTGAGGATCACGATCTGCCAGATCGTGACGGTGCTCCAGATCCCCTCTTTCATGCTTTCACTGAAGGCGGCGAAGACAACAAGGATGATCGATCCACGATCGACGTACTTGGTGGGTTCGGCGTACTTCTGCAGCCATCCGATCACCAGCGGGCGGATCAGCTGGCCCACGATGAACGGGATCAGCAACTGCACGACGATGTCGAGGATCGACGAGAAATCGACGGTTGCCTGGCCGGTGGTGTTCATCAGCAGAACCACCAGCAGCGGCGTGACGAAGACGCCGATCAGGTTGGAGAACGACGCACTGACGATCGCGCCGGCGACGTTTCCCTTGGCGATCGAAGTGAACGCGATCGACGACTGAACCGTCGACGGAACGAGGCACATGTAGAGGAGGCCGGTGTAGAGGTCGTCGCTGATCAGGGTCGGCGACAGGAATCGCAGAGCTAGGCCGATCAACGGGAAGAGCACAAATGTCGCGGCAAGGACGACGGTGTGCAGTCGCCAGTGCTTGACGCCCTTCCAGGCTTCCTGCGGCGAGAGTCGTGCGCCGTAGAGCAGGAACAGGAAGCCGATGGCGATCTTGGTGGCCCAGTTCAGAATGCTCTCCGCGGTACCCGATACCGGGAACACACTTCCGAGCACGCCGGCGATGATGATGCCGAGGATGAACCCGTCGATGTAGAACCTACTGAGAAACTTCACCTGGCTAAGGATAACGGCGTGCGTCGACGGGCTCTCGAGCCCCACGAAGGTTGAAGCCCATCACGGCCAGGCACAGCAGCGTCCCGACGATCGACAGCTCGATGATGGCCGTCTGCATTCCTTGGATGGTGATGGCGATACCCGCGATGATCGACGGGATCGCGAGTCCCGCGTAGCTGACGGTGAAGAACGCGGCCAGAACTCCACCGTGGCTCTCGCGTGCGTGGGTCCGGGCGGCGGCGTTGACGCGCTTCATGCCGCCGGCAAACGCCAGACCGTGCCCGGCGCCGACCACGACGGTGATGGCGCCCAGCAGCGCGAGGCTGGGTACGAGATTGACCACGAGCAACCCGATCATTCCGAGGGCGAGGATTCCCAGGCCGACGGTGACGGACGCCCTCGGGTCCATGCGGCTTCCGCCGAGTTGCGCGATCACCGAGCAGATCATGACCAGTGCGGCTGCCCCACCGCCGAGCAGAAGGTTGTCGATGTTCAGCAGGCTGGTCATCCACGACGGGACCACCGACTGGAAGAGCCCGACTGCGCCCCACGACAGCGCGACGGCGAGCGAGCTGAGCCAGAAAGTCTCTCGAATGGTGGCGGGAACGTGTGGCATCTGGAAGAACCGCTTCGGGCGTGTGACGTCCCCGATCCGCGGCAGTAGCAGCAACACGATCAGTGCCGGGATGAACGCAACAAGGAAGATCAGATACGGCAACCGCAGTGGCTGCGGAAGGTACTGGGCGATCGCACCGGACACGAGTGGTCCGAGTGCACCGCCCAACGCACCCGTCACCGTCGAGACGAGCGCTGCCCGCCGGTGATCGAACGTCGGTTCCTGCTCCACCAGTGCGGCACTACCCGCCGCACTGGCCGCGCCAACCGCGATGCCCTGAGCGACGCGTCCGACGAACAACCACACCGTCGCGTCGGCGAATGCCAGGACGAGCGTGCCGACGACGCTCAGTGCGAGCGCAGCCAGAAGCACGGTGCGTCGACCGAGGGCGTCGGACAGCGGTCCGAAGAAGAGCAATGCCGGAACGAGCCCGGCGACGTAGACGCCGTAGATGAGCGTCTGGACGGTGGGCGTGAACCCGAACTCGGTCCGGTACAGCCCGTAGACGGAGGTGGGCATGTTCGCGCCCAGAAGGATCACGGTGAGGACGTAGCCCACGCCGTAGAAGTGTCGGTTGGTTCGGCGTGTGCGTTGTTCGGTGGCGACAGCGGTGGCGGACGTGGGAAGCCCCTCCTGAAGACTGAGTTCGAAAATACATGGGTCGTCCTACGTATCGTAGGTGAGTGGAATGATCGCCGCGAATGCTGTGAGGATGAGTAGATGACCGTTGTTCGCAAGGAGTCCGCGTACGAGCAATCCCTCGACTGGATGCGCGCGCAGATCTCCGACGGCGCCTGGACCGTCGGCAACCGGGTTCCGACCGAGCCGGAGTTGATGAGTGTTCTCGGCGTCGGCCGGAACACCGTGCGCGAAGCGATCAAGACACTGACGTCGACGGGAGTCCTCGAGATCCGTCGCGGATCAGGGACCTTCGTGCGTGCTCGGACCGACATCGGCGGCCTGCTCGGCAAACACGCGTCCGTCGACGAGATGAAATACGTCTTCGAAGTGCGTCGTGCGCTCGAGATGGAAGCAGTCCGCTTGGCGTGTGAGCGTCGCAGCGCCGACGATGTTCGGACACTTCGTGAGCTGGCCGCCAAGCGTGACGTCCCAGCGGAGAACTTCGTCGACGTGGATCTCGCATTTCACATTGCCGTCGTCGATGCCGCTCACAATCCGGTTCTGAAAGATCTGTTTGCCGGGATCCTCGAAACCGTTCGCGCCACCTACGAGGTGACCGAAGGGGTGCATCCGCCGTCGCTGACGTCCTCGCATCACCGGGGAGTTGCCGAAGCAATTGCCGAACGAGATGTCAGCAAAGCCAGGGCGGCGGCGTGTGGGTACCTGGAAAAGACTCAGGAAGCGATCGGCTCAGGCTCGGCGGTTACCGAGTCCGGGCGTCGGCCACTCGGTTGAGGGACCCGGCGATGTCTTCGGCCTTCGGTGTCGTGATCGTGAGCCGGTCGCCACCGGCGAAGGTGACAACCACCGCCGGCCCGGTGCGGGTGACGACGCCGTAGTTGCGACGACCCTTGGTCTTGAGTCCCCAGCCGCCGAAGTCCGCGAACGGTTTGATCTCCGCGACGTCGGCTTCGACAACTTCGTCGATGCCGTAGGTCATCGCAGCCATCCCCATGTTGATCACCCGAATTTCCCGTTCGTCGACGATCACCCGGAAGCGAACCAGGCTGACGACGAGCAGTCCGAGTGCACCGAAGATGAACAGCGGCCAGAGTGACCGCATCGACAACGCCATGACTACTCCGGGTGCCAGAGTGATCGCAGTGAGGATCGCCGAGCCTTTGGTGCTGAATCCGACGTCGTCGGAGATGGGTAGAGGGCAGCTGCTTCGAGGCAACCCGGCCGATGGTTTGGTCGCGGCAAGCGTGCGGCCGCGGTAGTCGCGCAGGAATGAGGCACCGATCCAACCCAGCACCGCGCCGACGACAAAGCCGACACCGAGAGACCACAGCGGGAGTGACGTCGTAGTCGGATCGGTGACATCGAGTTGGGTGTAGAGCAGAGCGAAGTTCACTGTCGTGATGAGCCCGACCACGCTCAGTCCGACAACCAACATGAATCGACGCATCATCAACATCGCGGGAGCAAGAGCGGCAATTGCGCTGAGACCGCCACCGAAGAGCAGCGTCAGAAGTGCGATGGTCCACGTGTTGGAAGACGGGGTGGAGAAGCCGTCCGGCGAGGTAGTGGTCCAGTGAGTCGCGATCTGTTCCGGGAGGCGAGGCTCCCACATTTTTGTCAGGACGAAGCCGAAGACCGCACACAACAGCGGAACGACTAGCCCGAATACGACCCCGGCCGGGTCGACCACGCGATGTTTCACGTGAATCAATGAGCCGGCTGGCAAGCATCCTTGAGCGCGCAGGCACCGCAGGAAGCGGTGCCGCAAGCGGCAGCGTTCGCCTTGGCCTCGGGGGTCTCCGCCACCGGCTCGTCTGCGGCAGGCTCGGAGTGTCCGCCGCAGTTGCAGTCGTTACCGCATCCGCTCTGCTGCGGGAGTGCGGCGGCAGCGCGGGCACCGATGCCTCCACCGAAACCGGCAGTGAGGACGGCGACGACGACGGCGATGATCGCGACCGCGACGCCGAAGACTCCGCCGATGGTCAATGCTGCGACTCCGCCGATGACCAACATTCCGGCGGCCGCGAGCATGGTCGGACCGGCCACCTTGTTGGCGAGGGCGAACGACTCCTCGCTCCGCAGGGAATCTTCGGTGCGGACACCGGCCCAGCGGTTGCGCGGGAGTTTGCCGATCAGTCCGGCGACAGCAACTCCACCGACGGCGACAGCGAGCACGAATAGCACCACAGCGACAACGATCACCCATACAGGATAGGCGCGAGTGGAGTTGATGGTATGCCCGGGTCGCGCAGGCTCTACCCTGGTTATCGGTATTTCCGTCAGCCAAGTAGATAGCGACCACAGTGACCGAGTCTCCGCAGTCCCCCGATTCACCAGCCGACGCAACTCCGCAGCACCGCTACACCGCGGAGCTCGCCGGCCAGATCGAGCAGCACTGGCAGGACCGCTGGAGTGAGGAAGGCACGTTCAACGCGCCCAATCCGGTCGGTCCGCTCTCCTCGCCCGACGGTGTTCCTGCCGACAAGCTCTTCGTTCAGGACATGTTCCCGTACCCCTCGGGTTCGGGCCTGCACGTCGGTCACCCACTCGGATACATCGCCACGGACGTCTTCGCGCGCTTCCATCGCATGCAGGGCCGCAATGTCCTGCACACCCTCGGCTACGACGCCTTCGGGCTCCCGGCCGAGCAGTACGCCGTGCAGACGGGCACCCACCCGCGGACCACCACCGAGTCCAACATCGCCAACATGAAGCGCCAGCTGCGACGCCTGGGTCTGGGACACGACGAGCGTCGTAGCCTCGCGACCACCGACGTCGACTTCTACCACTGGACGCAGTGGATCTTCCTGCAGATCCACGGCGCCTGGTACGACAAGGCCGCCGGTAAGGCCCGTCGAATCTCCGAGCTGGAAGCCGAGTTCGATTCCGGTGAGCGCGCTCTGGAAGACGGACGCGAGTGGACATCGCTGACAGTGGCCGAAAAGGCCAAGGTTCTGGATTCGTACCGCCTTGTCTACCAGTCGGATTCGATGGTCAACTGGTGCCCCGGTTTGGGGACCGTGCTGGCCAACGAGGAAGTTACCGCCGACGGTCGTAGTGACCGCGGAAACTTCCCGGTCTTCCGCAAGCACCTCCAGCAGTGGATGATGCGCATCACCGCGTACTCCGATCGCCTGGTCGACGACCTGGAGTACCTGGATTGGCCGGACAAGGTCAAGGCCATGCAGCGCAACTGGATCGGACGCTCCTACGGCGCCGAAGTTACCTTTGCCGCAGGCCAGTACGGCGTCGATGTGTTCACGACGCGCCCTGACACGCTGTTCGGCGCCACCTATGTGACGCTGGCTCCTGAGCACGACTTGGTGGACAAGCTCGTCGCGGACGAGTGGCCCGAAGGTGTCGACGCACGCTGGACCGGCGGTGCCACGACGCCGGCGGAAGCTGTTGCTGCATACCGTAAATCGATTGCCGCCAAGACCGACCTGGAGCGTCAGGAAAACAAGGAGAAGACGGGCGTCTTCCTCGGTTCCTACGCTGTCAATCCGGTCAACGGCCACAAGGTCCCGATCTTCATCGCCGACTACGTGCTGACCGGCTACGGCACCGGCGCGATCATGGCAGTTCCGGGACACGATCACCGTGACTGGGAGTTCGCGAACGCGTTCGGTCTGGAGATTCTCGAAGTTATTGCCGGTGGCAATGTTTCGGAGGCTGCGTACTCCGGTGACGGCCCGCTGGTGAACTCCGACTACCTCGACGGCCTGGATGTGGCCGAGGCCAAGGCGACCGTCATCAGCCGCCTCGAGGAGAGTGGCCAGGGCAAGGGCACCATCCAGTACAAGCTGCGCGACTGGCTCTTCGCGCGTCAGCGTTACTGGGGTGAGCCTTTCCCGATCGTCTACGACGCGGACGGCAACGCGCACGCCCTGCCGGATTCGGCTCTGCCCGTGGTGCTTCCGGAGGTCGAGGACTACGCACCCGTGTCCTTCGATCCGGACGACGCCAACTCCGAGCCCTCTCCCCCGCTGAACAAGGCGACCGACTGGGTCAACGTCGAGCTCGATCTCGGCGACGGACTGCAGACCTACCACCGCGACACCAATGTCATGCCGCAGTGGGCGGGCAGCTCGTGGTACCAGCTGCGTTACATCGACCCCACCAACCAGGACGCCTTCTGCGACCCGCAGAACGAGGCGTACTGGACGGGTCCGCGTCCGGAACTGCACGGCCCCAACGATCCCGGTGGAGTCGACCTGTACGTCGGCGGCGTCGAGCATGCGGTGCTGCACCTGCTGTACTCGCGCTTCTGGCACAAGGTCCTGTTCGACCTGGGCTACGTGTCCTCGAGCGAGCCGTACCGCCGCCTCTACAACCAGGGCTACATCCAGGCATTCGCGTACACCGATGCCCGCGGCGTCTACGTGCCCGCAGAAGACGTCGTCGAGCGTGACGGCAAGTTCTTCTACGAGGGCGCCGAGGTCAACCGCGAGTACGGCAAGATGGGCAAGAGCCTGAAGAATGCCGTTGCGCCGGACGAGATCTGCGCCGAGTTCGGTGCAGACACCCTGCGTGTGTACGAGATGTCGATGGGTCCGCTGGACACCTCGCGTCCGTGGGCGACCAAGGATGTCGTCGGTGCTGCGCGATTCCTGCAGCGCGTGTGGCGCGTCGTCATCGACGAGGAAACCGGCAAGCCCCGTGTCACCGACGAAGCACCCGGTGAGGAGACGCTGCGTGCGCTCAACAAGGCGATTTCCGGTGTCATCGAGGATTACACGGCGCTGCGCGACAACACTGCCGCTGCGAAGCTGATCGAGTACAACAACCACCTCACCAAGGCGTTCCCGGGTGGCGCGCCGCGTGCTGCCGTCGAGCCGCTGGTACTGATGCTCGCTCCCCTGGCGCCGCACCTCGCGGAGGAGCTGTGGTCGCGTCTGGGACACACGGAATCTCTTGCGCACGGCCCCTTCCCCGCTGTCGAGGAGAAGTGGCTTGTCGAGGACACCGTCGAGTACCCGATCCAGGTCAACGGCAAGGTTCGTAGCCGCATCAGCGTGCCGGCGGATGCCGATCGCAAGGCAGTCGAGGAGATCGCCCTGGCCGACGAGAAGATCGTCGCGCTGCTCGAGGGCAACGCACCGCGCAAGGTGATCGTTGTGCCGGGCAAGATGGTCAACATAGTTCTGTAGGGCCTTCGGTCCCTGTGCGCCGTTTTGGTAGTTACCGCTACCGAAACGGCGCACAGTCGTATCTGGGGCTGTATCCGGGGTGCCAATCAGTCGTTGTCCTGATTGTCCCGCTCCGCGGAACATTCTGTAGCGCGCGTTCGACGCGAGGGCTGTGATGCAGGTAACACGTTGCCGAGAACGGTAGCTGTCGTTCCACTGCACTTCCCCGCAAGGCCCCGGCCGACGGTATTCGGCAGGGGGTCAATCGAATTCGCAGGTGTCCCGAAAGGATTCTTCAGCCATGGCGTCTCATGTCCACAGCGACGGTTCGTCTCCCAGTCTGCCCGAATCGACGTCGATACCGGAGCGGTGGACTCCGCGACTGGTGTTCTCGCTGGCATCGATCGTTCTTCTTCTCGAAATGCTCGCGGTGAGCTACATGATGATTTCCACTGCGCTGCCCGCCATCTCGGTCCATTATCAAACGACGCAGGGAGCTTGGCTGCTCACGTCGTTCCTGCTGCTGGGCGCGGTCGCGTCTCCTCTGCTCGGCAAGCTCGCCGATATGTACGGCAAACGAAAAGTCCTGCTCCTGGCGGTCGCCGGCGCGGCGGTCGGATCCTTCATTTCGGCGGTTGCGCCCAGTTATGCCGTCCTGATTCTGGGCCGGTCGCTGACGGGCCTACTCGTCCCCTGCCTGTTCTTGAGCTACTCCCTCATCCGCGACGTGTTTCCGCCGAAAACCGTTGCTCTGGCGGTCAGTATCGCGACCTCCGGCATGGGCCTGATCGCTATTCCGGCGCCGTTCCTCACCGGTTGGTTGATCGACAACCACGGGTTCCGGAGCATCTTCTGGTTCTTCGTCATCGGTTTGGTTCTGCTCGGTGGAATGATTTTCGCTTCGACGGCGGAATCAGCTGTGCGACTGCGCTCTTCGCTGGATCTGATCGGTGCGGTACTGCTCGGATCGGGCATCGCCGGAATTCTGATCGGCGTCAGCTTCGGACCGACCTGGGGCTGGAAGAACGGCTCGACACTGGCCTATCTGATCGGCGGCGTTGCACTGCTGGTGGCGTGGGTTGCCTCTGCCCGGGCCATCCGTGAACCCTTGATCGACCTGCGCTACTTCGGCAAGCGTTCGGTGATGCTCACCGCCGTCGGTGCCGGGTTCTGCTACGGCGCGTCGGGAGTATTCACGATTCTGCTGCCGATGATGGTGATGACCCCCGCAGTTCTCGGCCTGGGATACGGATTCGGAGTCACGGCAGAGGGATTCGCGATCTTCCAGGCGCCGCTGGGTGGCATGGTGGTGGTCGGCGGCTTGATCGTGGGCTTCCTCGTGGGTCGCAACATCCGACCGCGCTTGCTGATGATCATCGGAATGATCCTCATGGCAGTAGGGTTCACCTTGACGGCCACCATTCACGACAACAAGCCGCTGCTCATCATCTTTGCCGGAATCTTCGGCGTCGGTATGGGTATGGGCTACGCCTCCATCCCGAACCTGCTCATCGAGGCGGTGCCGCCGCAGTTGCAGGCAACCACGGCGAGCATGGTTGCGGTCTTCCAGAGCATCTTCCCCGCGGTGCTTCCTGTCATCGCTTTCACGGTCTTGAACTCGCACATCGCGATGGCGATGGAGGGCGCTGTGTTCTACACCGACGAGGGCATGCGTATCGCGTTCCTGATCGGTGCTGCTGCAGCGGTTCTCGGCGCGATCGCAGCTGTGTTCCTGCCGCGAAATATCGTCCAGATCGGCGCGGAGGACGGCGCGGCGCAGGAGACGTCCCTCCTTCCGGCTCACTGATCATGCGATGACCTGCGGCTACGAGCCAACGCCCGTAGCCGCACGTCTCCATGGTCGCACCTCGATGTCATGCAAGATGAATCTTCTGCAGCGAGATCTCACCCCGCAGCGGACGCTCTGCAACTTGTGCCAGATCAGAGACGAATGTGTCCGCGATCGATCGGGTAGTGGTGAGTTGAACCGACAGAACGTTGTTCGCCTGACTGCACACGGTTGCGCCGTGCCGGTACGCCACGAGCGCGACTGGATCGACGCGTTGGAAAGTCGCGGTGACGTGTAGGCCGACCTGTGGCGTCACCGGAACGAACGGACCGTGGTCCGTCTTGATTCGAACTATCCCGACGATCTTGTTGAGACGCTTGATCAACATGGCGTCGGAAATCGTTGCCGGGCAACTGTATGCGATCGACATCCCGCTGACTCCCGGCGATGTCACGGACACCCACGTCGACAGACTGACGACCTCGACGCCGAGCTTCCACCCCAGCGAAGAAATACGGGCGAGAACTGCTGCGGTGTCATGGCATTCGACGACCATGGTGCCAACCCGTGTCGGTTCACCCATTCCCACGACCTCTTTCGGCTCAGAGAGGCAGTCCGGGCGCATCGACACCGACGATTCGCGATCCCCGAAAAAAGTCGAGAAGCTCTTTGTCGCCGTGTGCGCCGATACCGCTTCCGCCCCAGAAACTCTGGGTCGAGTGGTCGTCGAGGTCCAGGAGACTGGTGCTGTTGATCTTGTTCTCGCCGCACTCGATCCGGGTCGCAAGTTCACGAGCGGCGTCGACGTCCGCACTGAACACGTAACCGGCCAGGCCGGTATCGAGAGCGTTCGCCTCGAGCAGTGCCTGCTCGTCGGTTGACGCGCGGTGCACGGTCAGGATCGGTCCGAAGGTCTCCGATTTGGTGTGCTCCGACGAGATCCCGTGCACCACTGTCGGAGGGAAGAACCATCCGGAAAGGTCCGGCACAGGAGTGCTCGAGACAGCTGTGCCGCCCACGCCGTGGAGGAAGTCGACAGTCGCGCGCATTCGTTGCAGTTGAGGCTCGTTCGCCTGCGGCCCCATCGTAGTGTTGTCGTCACCGGTTCGCCCGAGCACGATTTCGGCCGTGCGGTCGAGTATTGCGTCGACAAGACGGTCGTGAAGGTGCGGTGGCACGAAGACGCTTCCCGGACTCTCACACCATTGCCCGTTGAGTTTGTTGAACCCGCCGACGAGTGCGGTCGCAGTCAGATCGATGTCGGCGTCGGCGCGGACGATCACGGGATTGTTGCTGCCGAGTTCGAGTTGAAGCGCCTTGAAGTCGGCCGAGGCCGCAGCGGCGATGGAACTGCCGGATGCTCGGCCGCCGGTGAACGCCAGTGCTCGGATTCGTCGATCGGCGGCCAGTAGATGCCCGACGTCCCCGCCGCCGTGAACGAGTTGAAACAGAGCTTTCGGTGCGTCGAGTTCGGCAATGGCACGCGAGATCGCCTCGGCGAGCACATTGGGGCCTGACGGAGCCCAGTTGGAGGGCTTGGCGATGACAGGAGCGCCCGCGGCCAATGCGAATGCGGTCTTCTTCGCGGTGATGAAGCTCGGTGCATTCCACGGTGCGATCACAGCGGTCGGGCCCCAAGCCAGACGATGTAATTGTGCGCCCGACGCCAACTGCTCGAACCCCGAGGAGTCTTCCAGATGCTTTGCAGCACTACGGAACAGATCGGGAAGTCCGCCCGCGAACAGCGTGCTGATCGATAGGGGGAGACCGTTGTTCTTTGAGTCCTCACGAGCGATCGCCGTTGTTCGTTCCTCGACAAGTTCGGCAGTTCTCTCGAGTAAGAGCACTCGGTCGGCTACCGATCGACGGGTCCAGACACCCGATCGATGGAGTTCTGTCGCGGCGGTGATTGCCCTCTCCACCTGATCGGCGGAAGACGAGAGTTGGGCTTGCAGTTTCTCTCCGGTGTCGGGATCGGTGAGAAATTCGCCGAGTTCGACAGCTGGTGGTTCGACGTTTCCGTCGATCGTGTTGTTCTGGGGCACGAGTGAGCATGAAGTGGTCATGACTGTCCTTCGTGGCGAAATCGTGTGTAGGTCAGATGTTGTCGAGGTAGCGTTCGCGTTCCCAGTCGGTGACCGCGGACATGAAGGAATCCCATTCGTCCTTGGCGACAGCCGCGTAGTGCGACACGACCTCGGCGCCGAACGCCGCGAGTGCGAACTCACTGGCTTCGAGCGCACGCGCCGCCTCGTCGAGTGTGCTGGGCAGCGGTTGCTGCTTCACCTTCTCGAGTGTGTCCGTGTCGCTGTACCCGTCGCGTCGTACCGGTGCGCCGGGATCGAGCTTTCGTGTCAGACCGTCGTTCATCGATGCCAAGACTGCGGCCAGTGCGAGATATGGATTTGCGTCCGCCCCTGGCAGTCTCATTTCGAGACGGTTGGCGGACGGCGCCCCGGTAATGAGTCGGCAGGTAGTCGTCCTGTTATCGAAACCCCAGGTCAAGCCGTTCCCCGAGAAATCGTGACTGGCTCGGGTCCGGCGCATCGAGTTGATGGTCGGCGTGTAGAACAGCATGAGTTCCGGGCAATGTTCGAGAACGCCGCCGACCGCGTGCAGCAGTTCGGTACTCGCCGTGTTTTCTGCGTTTTCGTCGTGGAACGGGAAGGTGTCGTCGCTACGCATGGACGCGTGAATATGACACGACGAGCCCATGCCGTCGGTGCTCGGGCGTGCCATGAAGGTCGCAGTGAGCCCTTCCGCCGCCGCGACATCGTGGACCACCTGCTTGAAGAGCACATGGCGGTCGGCCATCTCGAGAGCCGTTCCGTATTCGAGGTTGATCTCCCACTGGCCCAGCCCGTACTCGATCTGAGAGACCTCGACGGGAATTGCGCTCTCCTCCAGGGCAGTTCGTACCTTGCGGAAGAAGGGTTCCATCGCATTGCCGGCGGTGATGGTGTAGTCCGAGGGCACCAGGGTGGTGGGTTCGAGATCCCGATAGCCGCTTCGCCTCAACGTATCGGGGGTACCCCGATAGAGGTGGAACTCGAGTTCCGTTGCCGCATAGACGGTGTGACCGTCGGATTCGAGCTTGTCGATCTGTTTGCGCAGGATCGTGCGCGGTGCGATCGGGACCAGCTCGCCGGTGTGTTCGTCTACCGAGTCGGCGATGACGATGGCAGTGGACTCCAGCCACGACGCGCGTCGTAGTGTTCCCAGATCAGGGCGCAAGCGGAAGTCGTGCCAGCCGGTGTGCCCGCCGGCGTAGTCGACAACCAGTTTGTCCATGCGCTGGTTGGCATCCCAGGCATATACGCAGGTGCACACATGCAGGCCCTCGTCGATATTCCCGAGGAAAATTCGCGTCGGGACCCGCTTGCCGATCAATCGTCCGTAGAGGTCGATACCGGCGATGAGGACGGTGTCGATGTCGGACTCGGCCAGCTCGGCTGTGGTGAGCCGGCCTTTCATCGGGCGAGCCATCCGCCGTCGACGGGCAGCTGGACTCCACTGATGTAGGAGGCGTCGTCGGACAGGAGGAAGGAGACTGCAGCACCCATGTCCTCGGGGCGTCCGACGCGCGGCACCAGGAGCCTGGACTTCATGAAGTCGAGAACTTCGCCGGAGGAGACGTCTATGCCGGGTAGGAAGGCGGTGGGGACCGGGCCCGGGGCGATTGCGTTGACCCGTACGTTGTACCGCGAGAGTTCGACGGCCAGAGCCTTCGTCAGCATCTTCACTCCACCCTTCGACGCGTTGTAGTGGACCTGGGCGAAGCCCTGAGAGGACACGACGACGTCCGCTTCCACCGTCGACAAGTTCACCACAGCGCCGCTGTTGCCGTCGCGGAAGTACGGGGTGGCGATCTGCGTGACGATGAACATGCCCTTGAGATTGACGTCGAGGACGAGATCCCACTCTTCGTCGGTGAGGTTCTCCAGAGAACTCATCGTGATCAGACCGGCGTTGTTGACGAGGTAGTCGAAGCGTCCCCATTCGGCGACGGTGGCCTCGAAAGCGGCGCTCACGGCGGCGCGGTCGCGCACGTCGGCCTCGAGAGCGAGCGCGGGTGTGCCGTACTGCGATTCGATCAGTGCGACGGTCTCTTTTGCACTTTCGATGTGAAGGTCAACGACCGCGACGCGGGCACCATCGGAGGCGAGGCGCAGTGCGATACCGCGGCCGATTCCGGAACCTGCACCGGTGATGAGGGCGACCTTGTTCTCATGCGTACGTGACATTGTTGTCTTCCATTCTGTAAGGATCGGTCTGGCGTGAAGGATCGGTCTGGTGAGAGGTTGCAGCGTCGACGAGCCACGAGAAGAGCGGGTCGATGTCGACGAAGAATTCGGGGTGCCACTGCACGCCCACCACGGGGCGATCGTCGGCCTGGATGGCTTCGGCGACGCCGTCGAGCGCGCGTCCGACGATCCGAAGGCCGTTCCCCGGGGCGTCCACGGCTTGGTGGTGAAGGCTGTTCACGTGAATGCTGTTGCCGAACAGACTGTGTGGGACGGAACCGGATTCCAGAGCGACTTGTTGCGGTCGGTACGAACGCGGGTAACCGAAGAAACTGTGTGCCTCACCGGCGTCGGTCGGAAGGTCGGCAATCAGTGTGCCCCCGCGCGCGACGTTGACGACCTGGTGTCCTCGACACACACCCAGGATCGGCAGTCCGATTTCCCAGGCCGCATCGACCAGGGAGAACTCGAATTCGTCCCGAGCGGGGTCGATCATCGAGGAGTTTGGTCCGGGGGTGCGGCCGTAACGCCTGGGGTCCACGTCGGAACCACCGCTGAGTACGAGGGCGTCGAGATGCTCGACGATTCGGCGCGGATCACTGTGGATACTCAGCAGGATCGGTTGACCACCGGCCGCGCGGATTTTCGAGGGAAAATCGGTGAAGAACATTTCCATCAACGCGTCGCCGACGACGTTGGGTAGTGACGGCCCGCCGCGGTCGACGCGGCCGGTGACTCCGATCAGGGGCATGGCGGGGAGTGCCTCCGCCGTCATCGTGAATTGGGTCATAGGAGCGAGCATAGAACCATTGAATGGCTTTTCGCTAGAGTTTGGCTTGTAAAGTTGGGGTAACGGGTTCGAAGTGCCGCGCGCTGCTGTATCTATTCAAGGACAGTTGCGAATGGGAGCGTTCGATTTCGTAGGTCAAGACGAAGCGTAAGAGTCGGTCCAGGCACCGAGTAGGGGGTACGAGACGTGCAGATCGACAAGCTGCCGGCCATTGAATTCATGGTCAGTGCACCGACGTTGGGGGAGGATATCGCTCGACGCTTGCGACTGCTCATTCACAGCGGCGCGCTCAGCCCCGGTGATCGCCTGCCGTCCGAGCGTGAACTGTCTCAGCAACTCGAAGTCGGTCGAGTCAGTGTGCGAGAAGCGATCCGAATCCTTCAGGCGATGGGATACATCGAGGTTCGGCGAGGAGCCACCGGCGGATCGTTCGTTTCGGAGTTGACCAGGCCTTATGAAGACTGGGTTGGCCAGTTGAAAGCGCGAGAGGCAGATATCGACGAGATCGTCGACCTCCGTATCGGGTTGGAAATGCGCACGGCGAGCCTCGCGGCGGTCCGGCGAACCGATCGTCATCTTCTCGAGTTACTCGAATCCATTGAGCAATTGGGGGTTTCCGGAAGTCGGGGATCGTTCCGGGCTTGTGACGCCAGGTTCCACGGCGGTATCGCCAGAGCGGCGGGAAACAGCAGGTTGGAGGCCGCTGTGGTCGAGGCTCGCGGCGAAATGTTCGTCCCCGTCGATCATCTCGTATTCGAAGACCAGGTCGAGGCTTCGAGGGTGGAGCACAAGGAGATCTTCGAGGCGATCAAGCGGGGCGACAGCGCTCGCGCGGCGGAAGCGATGGAACGTCACATTCTGCACGCAAAAGACGAGCTCAAACGCTTGGCGCTGCAGGAAGAAGGCTGACGGGAGCGCGACGAACGGACGGTTCGTCCCGTTTTTCGCAAGTAAAAGTTTTGTGAATTGGGTCCCGAATCAACTTCAATGGTTCTAACATCGCCGGTATGACCCATACTTCCGTCAATGCTTCACGCGATGCATCCGGCGATGACCGAACTCTTCGAGGCTCGCTGGGTACCGGTTCGATAGTCCTTATGGTCGTTGCCGCGGCCGCTCCCCTGACTGTGATCAGTGGGCTTGTGCCGCTGGGCATTTCCGGGGGTAACGGTGCAGGCTTCCCGATGACCTTCGCCGTGACAACCGGTGTGCTTCTGCTCTTCGCAGTCGGATTCACCGCGATGTCGCGTTACATCCCGGGAACCGGCGCGTTCTATCTCTACATCGGACATGGCCTCGGCCGTGGTGCCGGCGTTGGCAGTGCGATGTTGGCGCTTGTCAGTTACAGCACAGTGCAATTGGCCGTTTACGGCTACCTCGGCCCGGCAATGAGTTCGTTGATCACCTCGTACGGTGGTCCGGAGGTGCCGTGGTGGATCTTCTCGCTCGCCTCGTTGGCTCTGGTCGCAGTCCTCGGATTTCGTCATATCGAATTGTCGGGCAAGGTGCTCGGCATCTTGTTGATCGCAGAGGTCGGGATCGTCGTCGTCCTCGACGCTTTCATCATCGCCGACGGTGGTCCCGAAGGCCCGTCGACGGCAATGTTCTCTCCGTCGGAAATCTTCTCCGGATCCCCCGGCGTCGCATTGGTATTCGCGCTTGCCGGTTACATCGGCTTCGAGTCGACGGCGATCTTCCGCGACGAGGCGAAGGATCCGGCGCGGACGATCCCACGAGCGACGTACGCTGCCTTGATCCTCATCGGAGGCTTCTATGCTCTCTCCAGTTGGGCGGTCGTGACGGCTTGGGGTGATACGGGTGCCGTGGACATTGCGGGCACCGACCCCGACGGCATGTTGATCACCACTGCCACCGACTTTGCCGGATCGGTGACGGCCCATCTGATTCAAATTCTGTTGGTGTCCAGTCTCTTTGCCGCAGTTTTGTCTCTCCACAATGTCTTGGCCAGGTATATCTTTGTTCTGTCGAACACCGGCGTTCTGCCAGGTGCAGGTGGGCGTACGCACCGCGTGCATGGTTCGCCGCACATCGCGTCTGTGGTGCAGTCCTGCTGTGCTCTGGTGCTTCTCGGCGCTTGCATCGTCATCGGTCTGGATCCGGTGACACAGATCTTCGCGTGGTTCGCCGGTGTCGCAACGGTGGGGATCGTGGCTCTCATGTTGCTCACTTGCCTTGCAGTTCTCGTCTTCTTTCATCGTACGAAGGTCGATCAGCGCTTCTGGCACACCAAACTTGCCCCGAGCCTGGGGCTCGTCGGACTCATCGGATTTGCGATCGCCATTGCCGGAAACCTCCCGCTTCTTCTGGGTGGCAACGTATTGGCAGTAGTGATGACCGGGGTGCTGATGCTCGCGTTTGTCGGCGGGTTCCTCTATGCGCGTCGACGGAAGCAAGTGAGCTTCGAACTCCCGTCGTGAGTGGGCTTCGGTGAAATGATGGGTGCGCCCGCACTCGAGAAAGTAGGACTCCCATGACGTTCGCGGATCTGGACGGCGATGAGCTGTGGAGTTATCTGCAGGAGCGTTCAGGATTGCCCGGCCCGCGCGCGAACCTCGCGCTCATGCTCGAGTTCGCGCGCGGCGCCGACAGTGACGACATCCTGCAGGCGGTGGAGTCCGAAGACGAATACATCCGCTGCTGTGGGATCGTCGGGCTCGGGTTCATCCTTGTTCGTTCGCGCGACGAGGCTGTTCTGGTCAGTCTGACGGCGGCGACCACCAGTGCTTCGTGGCGTGCACGTGAAGCTGCCGCGATGGCTGTTCAGGCGATAGGTGACACGGATCCGGAATTGTTGCGGGCGATCATCGAGCAGTGGGCACGTTCCGCCCATCCATTGACGCTGCGCGCAGCAGCCGCCGGGATCTGCGAGCCGCGGTTGCTGAAGGACAAGACCAACGCTGCGCTGGCAGTTCAGGTGTGCCGAGACGCTACCGAATGGATTGTCTCGCAACCGGCTGATGCTCGTCGTGAAGCCGACACACGCACTCTCCGGCAGGCGCTCGGATACTGCTGGAGCGTCGCGGTCGCAGCGGACCCGAAGAATGCACTGTCGGCATTCGTCTCCCTGGAGGCGTCGGACGACGCCGATGTCGTCTGGATCGTGCGGGAGAACGGGAAGAAGGCTCGCCTGCGCAAGCTGCTCGAAACTTGACCCGTGGATCAGAGACGTAGGTTATCCTCAGAATTAGAACCTGTTCTAACTACGAGGGGTAGACCATGGCACCGTCCGCAGAGGTAATCCGCAAGACCGTCGACGCCTACATCGAGACAGTTGCCACGGGCACTGCCGCCCAGGTTGTGGCCCTGTACGCCGAGGGTGCAACGGTCGAAGACCCGGTTGGCACCGACGTGCGCACCACTCGCGAGTCCATTCTCGAGTTCTACTCCGTGATCGAGAACTTCGACCAGGAAGCTCACCTTCACACCCTCCGCATCGCCGGAAACGAAGCGGCATTCCACTTCTCGCTGATCACCAAGCTCGGCGAGCAGACGCTGACCATCGCACCCATCGACGTCATGACTTTCGACGACGACGGCAAGATCCTGTCGATGCGCGCATTCTGGAACCAGGAAGACATGATCACCGCCTGATATGACGGTGAAGACGATCGATGTCGACGGATTCCGTTGGCAGATCGACGATTCCGGTTCTGGGACAGCCGTGGTTATGTGCCACGGCTTTCCCGGCCTCGGATACAGCTATCGCCATCAGTCGGCAGCGTTGGCGGAAGCCGGCTTCCGAGCGATTGCGCTCGACATGCCCGGTTACGGCGGCACTACCCGCCCCGACGTGATCGAGAACTACACCAACGATGCCGTCGCGAACCGGCTGATCGATTTACTCGATGCTCTCGGAATCGACAAGGCGGTATTCGTCGGTCACGATTTCGGCGCGCCGGTCGCGTGGACCACCGCTCTGCGCCGCCCCGATCGTGTTGCGGGACTGGTCTCGTTGGCGGTCCCCTATGCGCCCGATCGGTTCCCGGCCAAGCCGTCGACGATCTACGCCGGCATGGCGCGCAAGCACTTTCTGCACATTCATTATTTCCAGGAACCGGGTGTCGCGGAGCGCGAACTCGACGCCCGTCCACGTGAATTCCTTCAACGGCTCTTCCATGCCTTGTCCGGGGCTTACCGGTACCTCGACGTCTGGAAGAATCCGTCCGACGGAAACGGCTACCTCGACGTACTTCCCGAGGCGCCTGCATTGCCGTGGTCGTGGCTCACCGAGGATGATCTGGACGTCTATGTAAAGACCTTTACTGCAACGGGTTTCACAGGTGGCTTGAACTGGTACCGAGCGTACGACGCCAACTGGGAACGCAGTGCGGATCTGGACGGCGCGCACATCGACGTCCCGACGCTCTTCGTCGCGGGAGCCGAAGATCCGGTCATCGCGATGAGCGGCCCCAAGGCACTGGAACGGATGAAGGACACCGTCCCCGACCTGCGGGGTGTGCACCTCCTCAGCGGCGCGGGGCACTTCGTCCAACAGGAACGTGCTGCCGAGGTCAATGAACTTTTGATCTCTTTCCTTCGGTCTCTCTAGGCGAAATCGGGCAGAAGGTCTAGCGTTGCGCAGATGCGCACCAGGATCTTCGATCGCAGTATTCGGGTAGGTGTCACCGGTGCTCTTGTTGCCGGTTCGCTTCTGGCTCTGGGTGTGTCCGGTGCCGCCGCCGCGGCGCCCTGCCCCGGATCGTCCCCCGCCGTCCTCAGCGCCCAGATTCCGGGCGCAGCTCTCGAGGGTGTCACGGTGGACGGGCAGGGGCGCCTGTACACGACAGACCTGGTGAGTGGGCGAATCTTCCGCGTCGACGCGCCTGGTCAGGCTGCAGTTCCGATCGCGACGGTTCCCGGCGGTGCGGGCGCGCTGGCGTGGAGCCCGGACGGTTCACTGCTGGTGGGAACCGGAGCAAACGCCGGCGTGCTGATCGGCGATCTGACGCGGGCTGCGTCGGTCGCTCGGGTGGACGTGAACTCCGGTGCCGTGACGCCTATAGCCGGTGGTCTGAGCGCTGCAAACGGCCTCGCCGTCGCGCACGACGGAACGATTTATGCCACCAACGATTTCGGTTCGCTGATCGGAAAGGTCAGCCCAGGCGGTGCCGTCGACCCGGCGTGGGCAACCTTCCCGAGTGCAAACGGCGCCGCCCTGAGTGGCGATAATCGCTGGCTCTACGTGTCGCGCACGTTCGCAAACCCGGGCGTCAGCCGAATCTCCGTGGACAATCCGGGATATTCGGAATCGTTGGTCGATCTCGGCGGTTTCGAAACCTTCTCTGCCCCAGATGGTTTGACCTTGGATTCGCGCGATCGCGCGATTGTCCCCACGGACATCAGTGGTGAGGTGTGGCGGATCGACGGGCCCGGCCAGTACTGCTCGCTCACCAGCGGACTGCAAGCGTCGAGCGTGTTGACCTACGGGCGTGGCAATTCCGGTTTCGCGGCCGGGCATCTCTACCGCGCCGGATTCGACGGAAAGATCTTCGAGATTCCGGCCGGCTTCGACGCGGGCGCCCAGGCGGCAACCCCGTAACGCGACACCCTGACGCGACTTACCCACTACTGATGCCGGGACTGCCGGAATCGTCCATACTGGTCTGCATGGCGGAAACGAGTGAGATCGACGAGGCCGAGGTGGCCCTTCCCGCGATACCGCAGCCGTTGCTGACCCCGCTCACGGAAGCTGCGATCTTCCTGGTTTTCACCATCGACGAGGGTGGTGAGCAGGCAGTTCACGACGTTCTGGCGGATATTTCCGGGCTGCAGCGCTCGATCGGATTCCGGGTTCCCGCAGGTGGCTTGGCTGCCGTCGTCGGCATCGGTTCGGACGCATGGGACCGGCTTTTCGACGGACCGCGCCCGGCGGAATTGCACCCATTCATCGAGTTGACCGGTGACAAACACCACGCTCCCCGCACACCGGGCGATCTGTTGTTCCACATCCGGGCCCGTCAGATGGACCTGTGCTTCGAGTTCGCCACGGTCGTGACCAACAGGTTGGCCGGCGCCGCGTCGGTGATCGACGAGGTCCACGGGTTCAAGTACTTCGAGCAACGCGACCTCATGGGTTTTGTCGACGGCACCGAGAACCCGTCCGGGCAGGCCGCATACGTCGCGGTCACCGTCGGTGACGAGGATCCGGACTTCGCGGGCAGCAGTTACGTCATCGTCCAGAAGTACCTCCACGACATGTCGGAGTGGAATTCCCTGCCCGTCGAGGAGCAGGAGAACGTGATCGGGCGCTCCAAGCTCGAAGACCTCGAGATGGACGACGACACCAAACCGGCCAACTCGCACACCGCACTCACCGTCATCGAGGACGAATCCGGTGAGCAGATCCAGATCCTGCGCGACAACATGCCGTTCGGCCACGTCGGCTCCGCTGAAATGGGAACCTACTTCATCGGTTACTCGGCGTCGCCGACGGTGACCGAGCAGATGCTCACCAACATGTTCATCGGGAATCCCGTCGGCAACTACGACCGCATTCTCGATTTCTCGACGGCCGTCACCGGAATCAATTTCTTCGTTCCGACGGCGGACTTTCTCGACGATCCCCCGGACCTGCCGACCAGGCTCGTTCCCGAAGCGACGTTCACAGCGCCCATCTCTGACGGTTCTCTCGGAATCGGCAGCCTCAAAAGGAGTGCCCAGCAATGACAAACCTGCACCGCGACCTAGCACCCATTTCGGCAGCAGCCTGGGCCGAGATCGAAGAAGAGGCCAGCCGCACCTTCAAGCGTCACGTCGCCGGTCGTCGTGTCGTGGATGTGGAGGGACCGTCGGGTGACGATCTCGCGGCCATCCCGCTCGGGCATCAGGTGCCGATCAATCCCTTGGCCGACGGCGTCATCGCACACGCTCGTCAGTCGCAGCCGATCATCGAACTGCGGGTCCCCTTCACCGTCAGCCGTCAGGCCATCGACGACGTCGAACGCGGCGCCAAGGACTCCGACTGGCAGCCTGTCAAGGACGCGGCCAAGCAGATCGCGTTCGCCGAGGATCGCGCCATCTTCGAGGGATACCCCGCAGCCAGCATCACCGGCGTGCGGGCCAGCGGTTCCAACCCGGAACTGAAGCTCCCCATCGACGCCAAGGACTACCCGGAAGCCATCAGCCAGGCGATCACGTCGCTGCGACTGGCCGGTGTCAACGGACCGTACTCACTGCTCCTGAACGCCGACGCGTTCACCGCGATCAACGAGACCTCCGATCACGGCTACCCGATCCGCGAGCACCTGCGACGCGTCCTCGACGGCGAGATCATCTGGGCCCCGGCCATCGACGGCGCTTTCCTGCTCTCGACACGTGGCGGCGACTACGAACTGCATCTGGGCCAGGACCTGTCCATCGGCTATCTCTCGCACGATGCGAACTCCGTCGAGCTGTATTTCCAGGAATCGATGACGTTCCTCATGTACACCAGCGAAGCCGTTGTCTCATTTGCGTAAGACCTTTCGAAACCTCTGATACCAGGGCGGGCGCGGCAGTTCGCCGATGTCCTGGAGATGGGCGACAAAGGCCTGGGCATCCGCGTGTGAAGTCGTCTTCGGCCGTCCGTCTGCCCACGCTGTGAACAACTGAAGATACCGATCGCCGAGAGTGTGGCGCACCACCGGAAGGTGGTGCGCCACTTCTCCTGCGCGCTTTCGGAGCAGTGCCGCCGAGACAACGGCGGCATCGTCTTTGTCGAAGCCTTCGGGTAGTTCGCCACCCGCCACAAGTGCGCGAATCAGCGCCTCTTGACGCTCACCGAGCGTGCTCATGTGCGTGACCAATCGGTGCCCGCGGTGATGCGATCCAGACCCGCTGCATCGGCGATGGCATCGAGCTCGTCGAGCAATTCCAGTGCCGGCGGATAGTTTCCGTCGCGCTCGAGCATGATCGCGGGATGGTGACCGGCGGCGGTGAACTGCGCAAGGAGTTCCAGCACGGCTTCGGGCACCGGGTCGGTGTGCGTGTCGTGGTATTTACCGTCGCTGAGACTGCCACCGGCGATGTGGCAGTATGCGATTCGCTCGAGTGGTAACCGGCTCAGCTCGGTCCACGGATCACGCCCTCGATTGAGAGCATTGGCGTAGACGTTCGCGATGTCGAGAACCAGCAGGGCTCCAGTGCGCTCGACGATCTCCGAGAGAAACTCCCCTTCGGTCAACTCGTCGTCGGGCCAGTCGAAAAGGGCGGCAACGTTTTCGACGGCAAACGGCACCGGTAGACCATCCTGAGTGCGGGTGATGTTGCGTGCCAAGACATCGATCGCTTCGTAGGTGCGTGGCAGTGGGAGCAGGTGCCCGGCCTCGATGCCGCCCGCCCGCACGAAGGCGATGTGCTCACTCGCCAAGGGGGCGTCCAGTAGCTGGGCTGCATGCGCAAGGTGATCGATCCGTGCCTGATCTACCGCCTCGGCCCCGCCAAGGGAGAGCGAGATTCCGTGCGGGATCACCGGAACTCCCAGCGAACCGAGGTGCGGCGGTACCTCGTTTCCGATGGATTCCGCAATGACTTCGCAGAATGCCAGGCCGTCCAGCTGCGCGATGATTCCGGATACCTCGGGACGCCAACCGATTCCCAGGCCGTACAGGGTCATTCGAGTCACCTCCCGTGTGCAACTGCTAACGGCGACTATAGACGGATCAGCCGGGCAACCAGTTGGGTCCCGGACCGTTGCCTTCTTCGAAGATCAGCCACGTTTTGGTCGAGAGAACCCCGTCGAGTCCCTGGAGTTCTTCGAGCACGGTGTGGCGTAGTTCCTGGTTGTCCGGGGCGCGAACCAGCACCAGAACGTCGAAGTCGCCGCCGAGGAGGGAGAAGTGCTCGACAAACGGCAGTGCCTTCAACGACGCCGCCAGACCTCGCCACGAGTGCTGCCTGATCGAGAGCGCCACGTACGCCGAGGAGCCGAGTCCGGCCTTCTCATGGGCGATCCGCGTCGTGAATCCGGTGATGATTCCGGCGTCCTCGAGCCTTTCGATGCGGACGTAGGCGTGAGCGCGAGATATGTGCGCCTTCTCGGCCAGTGCACGCATGGAGATGCGACTGTCTGCCACCAGTTCGGCGATGATGCGGCGGTCGATCGCATCGAGAGCGTGCGGTTCGGTGGCCATCTGTCCATTCCTGCTTCGGTAGTCGAGTCGGTTGATGGACAGATTGCTGCCCGAATCCCCATGATAGGCCGTTTGTCTTGAATCTTCGACATCTTCTGCCATTACGTCGCCGAAGTGCGAATACTGATGGACACAACGTCTTCTGGAGGTAGAAGTGACTCTTGTCGAGCCCTTGGGGGCGCTGCGGTATCAGAAGTTCCTGCCCGCCGATTCCGCGGTGCAGTACCTCGACCCCGCTGGAGAACTGACTCGCAGTGAGGCCCGCTACGCAAAACCGAGCGACGATCGCCTGATCGAGATGTATCGAAAGATGTTCCTGGGCAAGCGCTTCGACCAGCAGGCGACGGCGCTCACCAAACAGGGGCGTCTGGCTGTGTATCCGTCCTCGCGGGGGCAGGAGGCATGTCAGATCGCGGCAGCGATGAGTTTGGAGCCGAGTGACTGGCTCTTCCCCACATACCGGGATTCGATGGCGTTGGCGGCCAGAGGTGTCGATCCGGTTCAGATTCTGAGCATGCTTGCCGGCGACTGGCATTGCGGGTACGACCCCGTCGCACTGCGCAGTGCGCCGCAGTGCACCCCGCTGGCGACGCAGTTGCTGCACGCAGCGGGAGTGGCGTACGGGGAGTCCCGACGGGGCCTGAACACCGTCGCGCTCGCGCTCTGCGGTGACGGGGCCACCAGTGAGGGTGACTTCCACGAAGCGCTGAACTTCGCCGCCGTCTTCAAGGCGCCGGTGATCTTTCTGGTGCAGAACAACGGATTTGCGATCAGCGTCCCGTTGTCACGTCAAAGCGCAGCACCGACGTTGGCGCACAAGGGCGTCGGCTACGGGATCGGCAGCGAGCAGGTCGACGGCAACGATCCTGTTGCGATGATGGCCGTCATGGACGAGGCGGCGCGCTTCGTTCGGAGCGGAAACGGACCGGTGATCGTCGAAGCACACACCTATCGCATCGACGCCCACACCAACGCCGACGACGCCACCCGCTACCGCGACAGCGCGGAGGTGGAATCGTGGCTCGGCCGAGATCCGTTGCCGCGACTCGAAAAGTATCTGCGCGCAGACGATCTGATCGACGACGCGTTCGTGGAATCACTGACCGCCGAGGCCGAGGCCGAGGCCGCCACACTGCGCGCCGGCATGAACGTCGACCGCCCGCACGACCCGCTCGATCTGTTCCGGTTCGTCTTCGCCGAGCAGACACCGCAATTGCGTGAGCAACAGGCGCAACTCGAGACCGAACTTGCCGCCGAAGCCGCTGACACAGGGGGAAACTGACCATGCCCATGCTCACGATGGCTCAAGCCCTCAACACCGCACTACGGGACTCGTTGACCGCCGACGACAACGTCGTCGTCTTCGGTGAGGACGTCGGCACCCTGGGCGGGGTTTTCCGCGTCACCGACGGCCTCACCCGCGACTTCGGCGACGACCGATGCTTCGACACTCCCCTCGCCGAGTCCGGCATCATCGGATTCGCAATCGGCATGGCCATGGCCGGTTTTCGTCCGGTCGTGGAAATGCAGTTCGACGCGTTTGCCTATCCGGCATTCGAGCAGATCGCCTCCCACGTCGCAAAGATCCGCAACCGCACGAAGGGCGCACTGTCGATTCCGATCGTCATCCGTGTTCCTTTTGCCGGCGGTATCGGCGGGGTGGAGCATCACTGTGATTCCAGCGAGGGCTACTACGCACACACACCCGGACTGAAGGTCGTGGCGCCGTCCACGGTGGAAGATGCATACTCGCTGCTCCGTTCGGCGATCGAGGACCCCGACCCGGTGATCTTCCTCGAACCCAAGAAGCTGTATTTCTCCCGTGCCGATGTCGAACTGACCGCACGTGAGCCGATCGGTCGCGCCGTCGTCCGGCGCCCCGGTCGTGACGCGACGCTCATTGCCTACGGCCCGTCCGTGGAGGTTGCACTGAAGTCGGCCGAGGCCGCTGCGGCCGACGGCCGCGACATCGAGGTGATCGACATCCGCTCGATAGTGCCGTTCGACGACGAGACGGTCACCGCGTCGGTGCGAAAGACCGGACGCTGCATCGTCATCCAGGAAGCGCAAGGTTTTGCCGGCGTGGGTGCGGAAATTGCTGCTCGCGTGCAGGAGCGATGCTTCCACCATCTCCACGCCCCGGTGCTCCGGGTCAGCGGATTCGACATCCCCTACCCCGCACCGAAGCTCGAGCGTCACCACCTGCCCAGCGTCGATCGCGTCCTCGATGCCGTCGATCGTCTGCAGTGGAACGACACTCCCGACACCCGTTGGGCGGTGACGGCATGAGCAACCAGGTATTCATGCTCCCGGACCTGGGTGAAGGATTGGCCGAGGCCGACATTGCGGAGTGGCACGTCAAGGTAGGCGACGTGGTCACCATCGATCAGATCGTCGTCGAGGTCGAGACTGCGAAAGCTGCTGTGGATGTGCCCATCCCGTTCGCCGGGACCGTGATCGAACTCCACGGCAAAGACGGTGACACCGTGAAGGTGGGTACGCCGCTGATCACTGTGAGTGGTGGCGACAGTGTCGACGCGGTCGTCTCGGCTAACCACGAGCGATACCGCGAAGAAGAACGTGCCGGTTCGGGTAACGTCCTGATCGGCTACGGCACCAGTGAGGATGCACCGAGACGCCGACGTCGGACTTCTTCGTCGGTACGCGTGATCTCACCAATCGTTCGTAAACTGGCCTTTGACAACGATATCGACCTAACTACGATTTCCGGTTCGGGCGCTGGCGGGGTGATCACGCGCGCTGATGTCGAGGCCGGGTCGAACACCGTTACGGAAACGGAAACGTCGCATGTGGGCGACCAGCGGATCCCGATCAAGGGACTACGCAAGGTGGTGGCCGACAAGCTGTCCACCAGCCGCCGCGAGATTCCCGACGCGACAACCTGGGTCGACGTCGACGCCACCGAACTGTTGGCGGCGCGAGCCGAGATCAACAAGTCACTGCCCGATTCCGACAAGATCAGCCTGATGGCGCTGCTGGCTCGGCTGACCACCGCCGCATTGGCGCAGTACCCCGAACTGAACTCGTCCGTCGACACGGCTCGAGGCGAGATAGTTCGACACGCCCGCCTCCACCTTGGAATCGCCGCACAGACACCGAGGGGATTGGTGGTGCCGGTCATTCGCAATGCCGACAACCTGAGCACTGTCGAACTCGCACAAGCACTTCGGGTAACCACCGACCTTGCCCGCGACGGCAAACTCGAACCCGCCCGCTTGACCGGCGGCACTTTCACACTCAACAACTACGGGGTATTCGGGGTCGACGGATCGACTCCCATCATCAATCACCCCGAGGCGGCAATTCTGGGGATCGGGCGCATCATCGACAAGCCGTGGGTGGTGAACGGCGAGTTGACCGTCCGTAAGGTCACTCAGATCTCGTTGAGCTTCGACCACCGCGTCTGTGACGGCGGCGAAGCCGGCGGATTCCTACGGCTGTTCGGTGACTACATCGAGAACCCGATCCGCATCCTGGGAAGGCTCTGATGACCACGGCTCCGATGACCAAGGCTTCGATGACGGCTGGCAAACGGCACAGTGATGTCGTGATCCTCGGTGGCGGATCGGGCGGCTATGCCTGCGCCATCCGCGCCGCCCAACTCGGATTGTCGGTCACATTGGTCGAGGCAGACAAGGTCGGCGGAACGTGCCTGCACCGCGGATGCATCCCGACCAAGGCGCTGCTGCATTCCGCCGAGGTGGCCGACTCGGCACGCACCAGTGAGCAATTCGGAGTCCGGGCATCTTTTGACGGCATCGACATCGCGCAGGTGCACGACTACAAGAACGGGACAGTCGAGCGGCTGTACAGCGGTCTGCAAGGTTTGTTGGCGCAACACAAGATCACTATTGTCAACGGATACGGAACGTACGTCGGTGGGCGAAGCATCGACGTCGACGGAACCCGCTATACCGGAACATCACTCGTTCTGGCCACCGGTTCGTATCCGCGGGAACTGCCCGGCATAGAGCTCGGCCGCCGGATCCTCACCAGTGACCAGGCGCTCGAACTCGACCGGGTGCCCACCAGCGCGACAGTGCTCGGTGGCGGTGTCATCGGTGTCGAGTTCGCGAGCCTGTGGCGCTCATTCGGCGCCGAAGTCACGATCGTCGAGGCACTCCCCCGACTGATCGCCGCCGAGGACCCGTGGTCGTCGAAGCAGCTGGAGCGGGCCTACCGGAAACGCGGAATCGTCTGTAAGACAGACACAAAGATCGTTTCCGCAAAAGAAGCAGCCGATTCGGTCCGCATCGAACTTGGTGGCGGAACGATATTCGACACCGACCTACTGTTGGTCGCCGTCGGCCGCGGACCCCGCACGGAAGGTTGCGGTTTCGAAGAAAACGGAATCAGCCTCGACAAGGGTTTTGTCGTCACCGACGAACGCCTCCGTACCTCCGTGGAGGGTGTGTACGCGGTCGGCGACATCGTGCCAGGTCTTGCGTTGGCGCACCGAGGTTTCCAACAAGGAATCTTTGTGGCTGAACAAATCGCCGGGAAGGATCCGATACCGGTCGCCGAACACTTGATTCCTCGCGTGACGTACTCACATCCCGAAGTCGCATCAGTCGGGCTCGGCGAAGAGGCGGCGCGCACGCAGTACGGCGACATCTCCACCGTCGTCTACGACCTGGCGGGTAACGGTAAGAGCCAGATCCTGCGAACCGCCGGGGGAATCAAAGTGATTCGCAGAAGAACCAGAGGTCCCGTCGTCGGCGTCCACCTGGTGGGCGACCGGGTTGGCGAGCTGATCGGTGAAGCGCAGTTGGCCGTTGCCTGGGAAGCACTTCCCGATGAAGTGGGGCGTTTCATCCACGCACACCCCAGCCAGAGCGAAGCGTTGGGTGAGGCCATGCTCGCCCTCGCGGGAACACCACTACACGCGCACGGTTGACCCATAACCAGGAGAGGATCTGCAATGAGCATCGACGACGAACTGCGCTGGGACGGTGAACTGACCGTCACCCGACATGATCGGGAGACCGACACGACCTTTGTGATCCGAATCGACTCCACCCGTCTGGGACCGGCGTCGGGTGGCACGCGGGCCGCGCATTATCCCTCGATCGGTCACGCTCTGGCGGACGCCGGGAAGCTCGCCGGCGCAATGACATTGAAAATGGCGGTCTCCGACCTGCCGATGGGTGGCGGGAAGTCGGTGATAGCACTGCCCGCGCCGCGCAATCGGATCGACTCGGCGACTTGGACTCGTATCCTCGACATTCACGCGGAGAACATCGACAAGCTCGAGGGAAACTACTGGACCGGTCCTGACGTCAACACCAACTCCTCGGACATGGATCAGCTCAGTCGAACCACCAAGTACGTCTTCGGGCGTTCGGTCGACAACGGTGGCGCCGGTTCCAGCGCGCACGCAACGGCTCTGGGCGTGTTCGAAGCGATGAAGGCCACGGCGCGTCGTCGTGGACTCGGAACACTCGACGGCCGAACGGTACTGGTGCAGGGACTCGGCGCCGTCGGCGGGGATGTTGTACGTCTCGCAGCCCAGGCTGGGGCACGCCTGCTGGTTGCAGATACGGACCCGCAGCGCCTCGAGGCTGCTTCTCTCGCGGGGCACACGGTCGTTCCTGTAGGCGAGGTACTCCGAACACCGTGTGATCTCTTCGCTCCCTGCGCGATGGGAGGCATCATCGATTCCGCTGCCGCTGCGTCGATTCCGACTCTGGCCGTGGCGGGCGCAGCAAACAACATCTTGACCGATGCTGCGGCGGGCGAGGTTCTGCGAAGCCGCGGGGTTCTCTGTGCCCCTGATTTCGTCGCGAACGCAGGCGGAGCCTTTCACCTCGTCGGGCGAGAAGTACTGGGGTGGAACGAAGACGACGTCGTCGAACGAACCCGAGGGATCGGTCGAACTCTGGACGAGGTGTATTCCTTGAGTGAGGAACGTGGCATCACTACCGAGGCGGCAGCGCTTCTGCTCGCCCGGGCGCGGTTATCCCCCGCATCCGCCACCGCCGCCGCCACATCCGCCGCCCCCGCTGCAGCTGCCGCCTCCCCCGTCTGAACTACCGCCGTCCGAACCCCCGCTACCTCCGCTGCCGTCGGCACCGATTCCGGCGGCGGAGGCCAAGGCGGGATTGATCATCAGCATCGCCGAACCGGCGAACAGGGCGGCGGACATCCCCGCCAAGCGCGGTCCGTAAGCGGAGAAGGCAGGCTTGTTGCGCGGGGACAGGTAGGCGTGTGCTGTGGTCAGTTCCGACCGTGCTGCATTGCCCGAGGTGGTGCGATCGAAGTTGACCCCGAGCAGCGGGATGCTGAACCCGGTGACGAGTACGGCGAGGATCAGAAACTCGACGGGCTTGTCGTTGTGCAGGCCGAAGGCAATGCGGACGATACCCACGGCAACCAGGATCTTCAGCGGAACTGTGGAGAGAAAGATCGAACGCCTGGTGCTGTCGGAGGTCAGGTACCCCCGGTCCGCCAAAGAGTTTCGTAGGCGAGCTGTTTCCACCGTCATACGCTCGGCGAGTTGCCGCCGACGATGGGGCAGGGCCTGCTGGGCCAGGCGCTGGTACACGGTGAGGGTGAACCAGTCCAGGGTCTCGTCGGCAGGGCCCAACGGGCGCAGGACAGCGCCGTCGGTGGTGATCAGATCAGCGCTACGCAGGATTGCCAATGATGCTGCGATGGCGCGTGACTCGCCGGTCAGCATGCCGACTTCCGGAGGGGTCAGTTGCTCGGCGGAATACCCGTGCTCGGTTGAGTACCTGTACCGGCGTGCTCGAATCATCAGACGCCACACCAGAGTGAGAACCATGAGCGTGACCGAAGCGGCTGTGTAGCCGTACAGGAAATCCTCGCTGGGGATCCCCCACGTGTCGCCGGCACGAGTGCTCATCCCCCACACCCCCCGCCGCCGCAACTGCTACCACTGCCGCCACCGCCGTCCGAGCCGGATGATCCGGAAGAGGAGCCACAACTGTAGTAGCTCGAACTTCCGCCGCCCGGGCTGTACGCGGCGCCCGCAGCCACCGCTCCTGCCAGCGCCGGATCGATCAGAACCAGAGCGCCCGAACCGAAGAGCGCGGCCGAGAGCCCGGCGAGTGAGGGACCGTAGCTTGTATAGGCGGGCCGTAGTTTCGGTGAGAGGTACGAGTTTTCGTGCTTGAGACGTCGAAGCTCACTGTCGCCCAAAGCTGTCCGACGACGCTTGATGCGAAGAAGTGGAATCATCAGCGCGAGAACGATGATGGTCAGGAGAAGAAACCCGACCGGCTTCCCGCCGATGATCCCCGCGATAAGCCGGATCACGCCGAGAGCGATTACCGCCACGATCGGAACGGTCCGAAGAGCGGCAGCCGGGCCGTCCTGCGGGCGTTGCAAGTAGCCCTCGTCGATCAGCGTCGTACGTAGTTGTGCAAGTGCGACGTTCAGTCGTCCCATCAGGCGCACCTGTCGCAGCGGGACCTTTCCGTTGCCGAGCCGCTTGTGCACCGTGCGGGTGAACCAGTCGAGACGACTCTTGTCCTCCGCGGTGAGTGCAAGCTTGGTCTTTCCTTCGGTGCTGATCAGCTCGGCGCTGCGCAGTATGGCCATCGACGCGAGCACCGCTTGGTAATCACTGGTCAAGGCACCGATCTCGGGCGGAGTGAGCGGCCGACGAACCGCGTCGACGATCGCGGGTGAGCGGCGCGCGGACATCCTGCTGTAGAGCGAGAGTCCGACCGCGACGGCTGCGGCCACCAGATACCACTGCAAGAAGGTCTGGCTGGGGATCCCCCATGTGTCAACTGAGTAGTAGTTGTTCACAGCACTCACCCCCCACAGCTGACGGCGCTCGCGTAGGTCGAGCAACGGGACGGTGAAGACCCGCTGCGGTGTCGACCCTGGCAGGCAGTATGTGCAGCACTCTCGAGTTCTGCCACGGCAGCGCGTACCGCAGGCTCGTCGCTGGTCGGTACACCCATCTCCGGTGGTGTGAGCGTGCGCAATTCCGGTGTGGGCTTGCGCAGGCCGACGCCGCGGATCACAAGCGCGATCACCACCGCTCCGGTGGCAGCGGCGACGTAGCACCCGAGGAAAGCCTCGGTGGAAATTCCCCACGTATTCGTATGATCATGCATCGCACACCACCTTTCGATGAACTCCTGAGAACAAGTCCAGTCTCTTTGTCCGACAACTGATGTCAGTATCGGGCCAGTGCTCGGAAAAGCGATATCCGGATGCCCATCGTCATCATTCCGTTACCGGCGAACTGGGGATTTACCGGCCGGTAGGTCGAAGCACGATCTCCGTGGGGTGTGCGTCGGACGGTGTTTCGACGGCAGTGAGTACGGCACGCGCCACGGTGGAGGCCTTCAGGAAGCGATCCGGGTCGTACTCGTCGCCCTCACCGGCGACGATGTCGCGCTGCATATCGGTGTCGATCCGGCCGGGATGAATGGAGGTGACCCGCAGGGACGGCTCTTCCAGGCGCAGTGCGTCTCCGAAAGCACGCAGCGCGAACTTGCTGGCCGCGTACGAGCCCCAGCCGGCGTTGGCGCGCAACCCGGCACCCGAATTGATCAGCACTACGTGGCCTCCGGCAGCACGAAGCGCGGGCAGGAGCACACGCGTGAGCTCGGCGACGGCGATGACGTTGGCCTCGAGGGTTCGTCGCCACTGATCGACCGAGGATTCCTCGATGGTGCCGATGTCGGCCACTCCGGCGTTGTGTACCAGCACGTCGAGCGTCGTGACGGTCGAGGCGGCGGCCGCGACGGCGTCGTAGTCCGTGAGGTCGAGGGGTAAGGGCGTCGACCCGGGCAGTTCGGCGCAGATCGGCTCGAGGGCCTGCGCGGATCGTGCACCGAGCAGCAGGTCGTGGGTCGGTGCCAGCTCGCGTGCGATGGCAGCTCCGAGGCCGCGACTGGAACCGGTGATCAAGGCAGTAGGACGCATGGTTCGAGCCTATCGAGTGAAGAATGTTCGGCCTGACGAACTTGTGTATTTGTTTACCCACATATTAGAGTTCGATCATGACGACTCGCGACGCGAAGAATTTCCGCCGCCTGGGAATTGCTGCCCTCGCCGCCCTGCTTCTTTCCAGCTGTTCGGCAATGAATTCCGCTTCCGACGACGGCCGCCCGGTAGTGCTCACCACGTTCACCGTGCTCTCGGACATTGCCCAGAACGTCGCAGGTGATCATCTGCGCGTCGAGTCGATCACCAAGGCCGGAGCGGAGATTCACGGTTACGAGCCGACACCTGGCGACATTCGCCGGGCCAACGAAGCCGATCTGATCCTCGACAACGGCATGAACCTCGAAGCATGGTTCGCCAAGTTCGTCGACGGACTGGATGTGCCGCACGTCGTGGTCAGCGATGGTGTCGAAGGCATTCCGATCGCCGGCGACGCCTATGCAGGCAAGCCCAATCCGCATGCGTGGATGTCTCCGTTGAATACGCAGATCTACGTCGACAACATGGTGACTGCTTTCAGTGACCTCGACCCGGACAACGCCTCGGCATATGCGGAGAACGGCGCGAAGTACAAAGCGGAACTACAAGCAGTGCAGGACGGCCTGGTCAGTGGCCTGGCGGTATTGCCTGCAGGTCAGCGTGCACTCGTCAGTTGCGAGGGTGCGTTCTCCTATCTGGCCAGGGACGCAGGACTCGGCGAGGCGTACATCTGGCCGGTCAACGCCGAGCAGCAGGCGACGCCGCAGCAGATCATCGCGGCGATCGACTTCGTCCGGGCCAATTCCGTTCCCGCAGTCTTCTGCGAGTCGACGGTCTCGGATGCTCCCATGCAGCAGGTCGTCGGGGCGACCGGAGCGAAATTCGGTGGAACGTTGTACGTCGACTCGCTGTCCGAAGCCGACGGTCCCGTGCCCACCTACCTGGACATGATTCGCCACGACACCGACGTCATTCTCGGCGGCCTCACTGGCGGCAAATCATGAACGAAGCCATTCGCGTCGAAAACGTCAGCGTTCACTACGGCGAGGTCCACGCACTGGACGATGTCGATCTGACGTTGAACTCCGGTAGCGTCTGCGGATTGATCGGAATGAACGGTTCAGGCAAGTCGACCCTGTTCAAGGTGATCATGGGAATGATCAAGCCGGACAACGGCTCTGTCAGAATCGCCGGTCTCGACGCAGCCGCTGCGCGCAAGAGCGGCCGCGTCGGATACGTGCCGCAGAGTGAAGACGTCGACTGGACCTTCCCGATCAGCGTCCGTGACGTCGTGATGATGGGCAGGTACGGCCATCTCGGGTTCTTGCGGCGTCCGCGACGTGCAGATCGCGAGGCGGTGGCCGCGGCACTGGAGCGGGTGGAGCTCACGGAGTTCGCGGATCGCCAGATCGGACAGCTCTCGGGTGGTCAGAAGAAGCGCGCCTTCGTGGCACGCGGTATCGCGCAGGACGCGTCGATACTGTTGCTGGACGAACCGTTCGCGGGCGTTGACAAGCGTTCCGAGGCAACGATTTCGACGCTGCTACGAGAGTTGGCCGCCGACGGCCGATCGATCTTGGTCTCGACCCACGATCTTCACGCGGTGCCGAAACTCTGCGACGAGGCGGTACTGCTCATGCGCAAGGTTCTGGTGCATTCCGACCCGGACACCGTGCTTCAACCGGAAAACCTCGCCCTGGCTTTCGGCCTCGACGTGATGGACAGGACCTGATCGATGAACATCGTAGAACTGCTCCTCGACCCTCTCCAGTACGGATTCATGGTGCGCGCGTTGGCCGTTGCCGTTGTGGCGGCGGTTGTCTGCGCGGTGCTCAGTTGTTGGTTGGTGCTCATCGGGTGGTCACTGATGGGCGATGCCGTCTCGCACGCCGTCCTGCCCGGTGTTGTCCTCGCCTACGTCGTCGGCGCTCCATTTGCCATAGGGGCCTTGATCTTCGGGTTGATCGCCGTCGCACTGATCGGGCTGATCCGTAACACCAGCCGCGTCAAGGAAGACGCCGCGATCGGTATCGTCTTCACGACTCTTTTCGCGTTCGGTTTGGTTCTCATCTCGGTGACCCCCAGCCAGACCGATCTCAACCACATCATTTTCGGCAACCTGCTGGGGGTGAGTTCGTCCGATCTTCTGCAGGTCGCGATACTCGGCACGTTGGCGTTGAGCATTCTGTTGATCAAGCGTCGTGATCTGACGTTGTTCGCTTTCGACCCGGTCCATGCCAACGCGATCGGTCTCTCGCCCAAACGTCTCGGTGCCTTACTCCTCGGGGTTCTCGCACTCACCTCGGTAGTGGCGCTGCAAGCTGTCGGAGTTGTGCTGGTGGTGGCGATGCTGATCATCCCCGGGGCGACGGCCTACCTTCTCACCGACAAGTTCTCACGGATGCTGGTGATAGCTCCCGTCATCTCCGCAATCTGCGCGATTACCGGTATCTACGTCAGCTACTACCTCGACACAGCTTCCGGGGGCATGGTCGTGATGACGCAGGGCATCGTGTTCGCCCTGGTGTACCTGTTCAGCCCGTCGCAGGGGGTCATTGCGAAGTGGACTTCGCAGCGGCGTAGGGCCCGAACGGAGTACAGCGCCGTGGCCTAACGGACGGTCTTGATCGTTCGTCCAGTTAACAATCCGCTACCAAATCGGGTAGGTTCGTACGGGCATTCGTCACCACAACCATGCCGGCCGCAACGAAGCCGGCTGAAAGACAATCGGTGGTGACGCCTTGAACACCGATGGGTCCTTCGATGACGCAGTTCCGAGCACGACGCACGTGGCTGGTTCTCGGCGTCGTCGTCGCGGTCATCGCCCTCGCCGGATCCGGACTGCTCAGCCCACGAACTTCGGTTCTGGTGGACGATATCGCCCAGATCGTCGGCGGCGCCACCGCGACTGCGGTCTGTTGGTGGACGTCGCGGCGCCATCACGGAGTCGAGCGTCGCTGGCGAACTCTGATGGCTCTCGGTATGGCCGGCTGGACCCTCGGAATGTTCTTCTGGGCGTTTTACCGCTCGGTTCTCCACGTACCACTCCCGTCGCCGTCGATCGCGGACATCGGATTCTTCATGTTCCCGGTGCTTGCCGTGCCGGCGCTTCTGTCGCTGGTGCGCCAGTCGCCCCGGCGTGAGGCGATCGGTCCGATCCATCTGTGGCTGGTGCTGACACTCGACGGTCTTGTCGTGGTCGGTGGTTTGTTCATCCTCACGTGGACGACTGCCCTCGGCGCCGTCGTTCATACCGGTCCTACGGGGTCTCTCGGGTTTCTCGTCGCGGTGATGTACCCGATCACCGACTTCGTTCTGATCGCGATGGTCTTGCTGATGGTCATCGGACCCAAGGCCGTTGCCGAGATTCGCGTACCGCTGACGTTCCTCGGGTGCGGGTTGGTGATGCTCTCCCTGTCGGACAGCGTTTACGCGTACTTGGTGGCGATCGGCGCCGAGAGTATGCCGACCATCGCCGACGCCGGGTTCATCGCCGGGCCGCCGTTGATCGCGCTGGCGGCACTGGCCGAACGAGCCGAGCCCCGACCGCGCACAGCCCTACAACCTTGGCGAAGCGATCGGACTCAATTGCTGCTGCCGTATCTCTTGATCGCGGTCATCGCGACGATCGTGACGGTGCAGGCACTCATCGTCGGCAACCTCGATGCCGTGGTCGTGATACTCGGCGTCGTCGTGCTGGTTCTCGCGCTGGTGCGCCAAATACTCACGCTCCTCGAGAACGACGCGCTCCTCCAACAGATCTCCGCTGCCCAGGACGAGCTCCGGTACCGAGCGCATCACGACCCGCTCACCGAGCTCGCCAACCGGGCCGCGTTCGACGAACACTTCGAGAGCGCCATCGAAAACTACCGCCTGACGAACTCCGATTGGGTGCTGATGCTCGTTGATCTGGACGATTTCAAGCAGGTCAACGATCGATACGGGCATCCGGCCGGCGATCGTTTACTGGTCGCTCTCACCGCGCGTTTGCGCGAAGCGGTTCCCGAAAGTGCGTTTGTCGCTCGATTCGGAGGCGACGAGTTCACTGTGCTCCTGCAGGGCCCGCTCGACGATGCCGTCGTCGTCGCTCGCAGGATCGTCGACGCCCTCAGCAGCGATGGGATTGCCGGCGAGAAATCGGTGTCGGTGGGTGCGAGCGTCGGTGTAGCGGAATTCGGGTCCGTGCAGTTCGAGTCGGCGCAGTTCGGGTCCGCGCAGTTCGACTCTGCGGATGAGCCGCTCAGCGCGCACACTCTGCTTCGCCGAGCAGATGCGGCGATGTACGAGGCGAAGAGAAGTGGGAAGGGCGCTGTGGTCGTCTACCGAGATCGCCGCGAAGCCTAACGCCGCAGGAGGGCGAAGATCGTTGCCGGCGAACCAGATCCGGCCCTGTTGATGGCGCTACCGACGAGGATGCTCGCCCCGGTGGTCGGCAGGGCGGCAAGATTGTTCAGGTTCTCCAGGCTGATTCGACGCTTGTCGTACAGGAGCGTCGAGACGGGGTAGGTTTCGTCGTTTCCGAGGTCGGGACCGAAGGTGTCGGTTCCCAATGCGCCACGCGTGCCCAGGCGCCCGGTGTCTATCAGCCACTGCGCCGCGTCCACCGAGAAGCCGGGTTGGTGGGTGACACCCTCGGCGTCGGAGTTGGCATATTCTTCGCTACCCCAGCGCGATTCCCATCCGGTCCAGAGGACTACGGCCGCTCCATCGGGAATCTTGCCGTTACTCGTCTCCCACTCTTCAATGTCTGCGACGGTGAGGGCGTAGTCGGAATCGGCAGCAGCCTTGTCCCGGATGTCGATCTTCACTGCGGGTAGGAAGAGGTCGGCCGGATCGAGTTGGTCGGCGGTGAGTCCACCTTCCTGGAAGTGCGCGGGTGCGCCCCAATGCGTACCCGTGTGTTCACCTTCCTTGACGTACTGGAGGTAGTAGCCGTCGTCGGCAATGGTTGCCGCTGTGTCGAGAGTGAACTCGGGATCGCCGGGAAAAATCGGAGTCGACGCTGGGTCGTTCACGTGTGAGAGCGAAACAACCGACAAGAGCTCGTTCAACGGGGTTGTTGCGTCTTGACTGCTTCCGGAACTGCTACCCATGTCGATCACCTGAGGTCCCGCTACCAGCGCCAGGCCTGTGGCTGCGCGCTGAAGTAACTGCCGTCGTTTCATCGATCCCCCGCCAAATTGTCCGAATTGAGAGTGTTGCAATCACTTTCGCTCCTTGAACACTAGGACAGAACCTTAGGCTGCTGCGGACCATGACGACCACTCCACATCGCGAACAGCTATCACCTGTCCGTGCGGTCGGTGATCCACGTACTGCGGATACTTCGCAGCCAAAGCATCGATTGCGCTCTCGGACTCCTTGGTGCCGGGGTCGAGGACCTCTGCGCGGCCGTCGACGCGGACCCACCAGAGCGCGGACCAGTCGTCGTCGTAATGATCGACCAGCAGGCTCGCACGCCCCGTCTCGGTGATGTTCCGGAGCCGGCGAAGAGCGGTCGTGGTTTTCGGCTTGTGGTCGACGCAGGAATAGACGGTATCGCCGAGTAGGGCGAATACGAGCGGCACAATGTGCGGAACGCCGGCTGCGTCAGCCGTCGCCAGGTGAGCCACCCGCGCGGCTTCGAATCGTGCTCTCGGATCGTCCATAACCACAGCGTAAGTGGATCAAGGGTTGCCGCAAGCCGTCGCTGACGGAACAGTGGTCTCATGGAACCGGATGAAGCGCTTCGGGAGATCGCCTACTGGCTCGAACGATCACGCGCCGAAACGCACCGCGTCAAGGCCTATCGGCGAGCTGCGGAGGTCTTTGCGGGATTGTCGGACGAGCAGAAGGAGTCTCGCCGGAAGTCCGACAGTTGGAAGGCTCTCACCGGCATCGGGCCCAAAACTGCAATGATCATCGCCCAGTCGTACGACGGCGTCCCCGAGTATCTCGAGGAACTGCGGGGGCAGGCTGAGCCCATCGGCGACAGCCCATTGCGACAAGCCCTGCGCGGCGACCTCCACACACACTCCGACTGGTCCGACGGTGGCAGCCCCATCGAAGAGATGATGCGACGCGCAGCAGCACTGGGCCATGACTACTGCGCTCTGACTGACCATTCGCCTCGGCTGACTGTCGCCAACGGGCTGTCCGCGGAGCGCCTACGTTCTCAACTCGACGTCATTGCAGGGTTGAACGCCGAGCTGGCCCCCTTCCGCATCCTCACTGGAATCGAAGTGGACATTCTCGAAGACGGTTCACTCGACCAAGATCCCGATCTACTCGACGAACTCGACATCGTGGTGGCGAGCGTGCACTCGAAGCTGCGGTCCGAACGTGAGGCGATGACCCGCAGAATGCTTGCTGCAGTGCGAAACCCGCGTGTCGACATTCTCGGACACTGCACCGGGCGTCTTGTCGAGGGTGCTCGCGGAACCCGGCCCGAGTCGCAGTTCGACGCGGAGAAAGTGTTCGAGGCCTGCCGCGAATCAGGCACCGCCGTCGAGATCAACTCCAGACCGGAGCGTCGTGACCCGCCTTCGCGTTTGATCGAGTTGGCCCGCGATCTCGATTGTCTCTTCTCCATCGATACCGACGCCCATGCCCCCGGTCAGCTGGCCTGGCAGGGCTACGGCTGTGACCGGGCCGAAAAGTGCGGTGTCGAAGCGGATCGGGTGATCAATACCTGGACCGCCGAAGATCTTTTGGAGTGGGCGGGCAATTGACGGTCTCGGCACGCGCGCTGCTGTCGGTGCCGTTGGTGGCGTCGCTTTGCCTGGCCACCGCTTGTTCGGCTCCGTTCTGGCGAGATTCGGTGTACTTCACACCTCCTGAGGCTCGGGTGTTCGAGACTGCCGACTGTCTCGGAATTGAAGTCGCATGGGGCCTGTTCGGTGTCGATCTGTATTCGCGTCCGAAACACGAAACAGGGTATCCTCCATCTGATTTCGATCCAGTGGCAGTATTTCGTTGCGAAGTCGGCGAAGGCGCCTCCGGAGCGTTAACCGTCGACATGGTTCGACTCGAAGGTGACGTAGCCGCCGTCAAGGATGCATATCGTGTCGACTCCAAACGCTTTCCCGACAATGTCGTTGCGAGTTGTGTCACAAGCGAACTGGTTCCCGTCAAACTGTGGATGGTCAACAGCGCCGGACAAGTGATGTTTCCGGCCTGGCCGTCGAGTCCGTGCGGTTTTCAAGTCGGGCCTCTCGATTCGCTTCGATCGCTGCATGAAGTCGAACGTGTCCGAACTTCGTTGAGTCTTTCTCCGACGATGGCGAATTGCGATCGCTCGTCTGCCGTTCAATTCGACCGGACAGATGCCAGAGAAGTTGACAAGGCGCGCGAGCAGTTCGAGAGAGGCGAAGGCTATGACCCGCTCGACAATGAGCTGGCTACGCCTGTCGCTGATGTTGCAGGACTATCCGTGTGCCGGCATGAGTCTCAGACAGACGTGGACGTTATTCGCGTGACCGAAGCGGAGAGTCGAGACGTGGTTGCCGCCATAGCCGATGCTCCTATAGCCCCGCCGTGTGATCAGATCGCGACAGCGACAGCATCATCAACCCTCCTACGGGTTGACGGTTCGGGCGGTACTCCTGTGAGCGTGGAGTTGGATGGATGTCGCCGCGCCGCCCTTTCCGGCTATCGAAGCCCGCCGGAATGGGTCACCGAGGCGTTTGCTCGGTGACCTCCGGGTTCAGATCCGCGTGGTGGAGCGGCGGGGTTTTTGGTCGGGGTCGATGCCTGGCGGTGGGATGAACCAGGGCAGGTGATCGGTGCCTATCCGGATTTCCCATTGTCCGGTGAATCCGGGTTTTCGGTGCATCAGGGTGTGGTGGATTCGGCAGAGCAGGACCAGGTTGTCCATGACGGTTGGTCCTCCTTTGGCCCAGTGTTTGATGTGGTGGGCGTCGGTCCAGGCGGGGACGCAGTCGCAGCCGGGGAAGGCGCATCCCTTGTCGCGGGCGATCAGGGCGGTGCGTTGTGCCGCGGTGACAAGCCTTTTGAGTGGGGTGACGTCGAGTGGGGCGCCGTTTTCGTCGAGGAGGACGGCGCCGAGCATGCAGTCGCAGGCGATCATGCGGGTGCGGCCGATGCTCAGTGGTCCCATCCAGGGCATGTGGCCGACATCGAGATCTTGTTTGTCGAGGTCCAGAGCGTTGAGGTCGTCACCGTGGGATGTTTCGGTGGTTGTGGTGCCGGCGACCGCGGCGCATTCGCGGTGGTAGGCGAGGTCTTTGGCGTTGATGTGCACGTTCAGGTGTGGGCGTTGGCCGCCGTCGATGCCGGTGGCGGCGTTGTCGAGGTAGCGGCGGATGAGCTCTGCCATGGCGTCTGCGTTGCGTGTGGCGGCGGATCGTTTGTCGGGTGTGCCGTCTGTGGCGGGGGTGGGCATCGAGAGGTTGGAGAGGGCGGAGAGAAGCATTTCTCCGGTCACGCCGTCGAAATCGCCTCGGATGGCGACTCTTCCGTTGAGGGTCGCGGAGATGCGTAGTTCGTTGCGGTCGGGGTCTTCGCTTGGTGGTACGTCGTCGGATTCGAACATGTGCTCGAGGACGCTGATGGCGTAGCGCAGTTTGACTGTGGTTGCTTCGACGCCGGATGCTGCGGCGAGGAGTGTGTCGCGGCAGTACGGTAGCGCGGCGTCGGGCATTCCTTTGGGTGGGGATTCGCAGAACGCCACGATCAGTGCTGCGTGTTCGAAATTAAGGTCGCCGGAGTCGAATTGGTCTTCGATCTCAGGGAACGAGCGGAGGGCTTTTCCCAGGGCCGCGATTCTTCTGCCGGCGGGGATTTGCAGCATGGTGTGGTTCGCGAGCCACTGTCCGGTGCCGCGGTAGCAGAGTACTTGTTCGTCCGGGTTCAACGTCAGGGTGTCGACGGCGGCTACTCGAATAGCTTCCAGGCGAAGGATTTCCGCTGATGCGGTGATGGCGATCTCGCGGACGTCGGTGGGGTGCAGCCGCCACAGTCGGGCGCGCACACCCATAGCGGAGCTGTTGATCACGTCGGTGACAGCGTCGTCGGTGATGTCGATCGTCATGAGAACCCCCCGTTCCATCTCCCATCATACTCGAACAAACTTTCGAGTCAAGAATTTTTTCGAGAAGGCGAGCCGGGTCCGGTCTTCGTGATTGTGTTGTTCGAGAGCAGATTCCGTCGCTAGAGCATCAGTGCCGGATCTGTAGTCAGTTCGATGTTCAGCCATGGTTCGTAGGGAAGGTCGGCGAGGCTGGTGGCGAACGAGCGTCGTACTGCGTCTTCACCGTCGATGTCCCAGCTGTGTGGCGCGACCATGAACGTCGCTTCGATATACAGCTTGCGGCCCACCTTGCTCATGGTGAGAGTCGGTTCGTCCAAACCGAATTCGTCGCGGACGGCAGTGATGGCTTCGTGCACGCGGGCCTGAACGTTCTCGCCGGGAGCACCTTCGAGGAGTTCGATCAGTGCGGTTCGCAGAAGTGCGTACGGTTGTGGGACCAACATCGCGCAGCCGAGGAGAACCAAGACGGAGTCGACGTAGCGGTCTGCGTCGGAGAAATCGGTGCGGCCCAGGATCATTGCGACGACAGCACCTACTGCGACCAGCGCACTGAATGCAGCCGACGCTCCCCACTGCCTGGCTTCGGCGACGAGTAGATCGGACGTGCGGTCGACTTGCCCGACGTAGCGCCAGATGATGATCGACACCACTGCGCTGACAGCGCCGTATGCCACCAATGATCCGGCAGTGACGTCGGCTCCTCCCGCGAGGATGACCCGTACCGCCTCGACGGCGGCGTAGGCGAGCGTCGCCAGTAGTGCCATGCCCTGGACGGCGATGACTACCGGGATCAATGCCTCTTTGCCGAAGGGGAAGCGTGCGGTGGGGCCCGAGTCGGCTATCCGTGAAACCCGCAGTGACAGCGCCGTCAACACCATTCCGATGAGGGCGTACACACCGTCGAGCAGGATCACCTGGGACTGCGAGATCCAGCCCCAGAATGCGGCGAGCACAGCCAACGCGGTTGCGACCACGAGCGAGTACCGCAGGGCCATGCGTTCGCGGGTAGCGCTGTCTTCCTTGGAGCCCATGAATTTCAAACCGCCTGTCCGTTTCGATATTCCTTCACGTAGGAATACCAGCAACGACGCGTAGGCACGGCATCAGTGGACCAATTGCGCTGCCAGATCCAGAAAGTCGTCGGCGTTGATGTCGAACTCGTCGGAATAGGTCACGTCGGGATTGCCCCTGGCTCCGAATTCGAGTGGTCGAGCTATGAAGGCTGTGCGGAATCCGAGAGCTTTGGCCGCCCGGATGTCGTATTTGTGACTGGCAACCATCATGATCTCGGCCGGGTCGTACCCGAGATATCGAGCAGCCAGGTGGTAGATCTTCGGATCTGGTTTGAAGACGCCGGCCATTTCGGCAGTGAAGACGGCATGCCATGGCAGATTTCCGTGCCGGGAGATGCTGACTGCGGCATTCACGTCGGCGTTGGACAAGGCAGCGATTGTGTACTGCTGGCGCAGGGTTGTCAGGCCGGCGACAGTGTCGGGCCACGGGTCCAGGAATTTCCAGGCGGTGGTGAGTTCTTCCTGTTCGGCATCGGAAAGTTCGATGCTCTCGCGGGCCAACAGCTTGCGCAGAGCCTCGCGGTACACCGAATGTACTGTCACCCATTCGCCTGTGGAATCGTCGGCCTCGGAGGTGTTCGCGAAGTACTCAGCGCGCCAGAGATTGACGAATCTTGGCCAGTCCACGTCGGCGTCGGTGATTCGACGGGCCTCTCGGCACAGTGTGCTGTGAAAATCGGTCGCTGTGCCCTGGACGTCGAACAGCAGTGCTTTGATCTTCTCGCGCACTAGGCCTCCACTCCGAGATCACCTGACGGACTTCCTTCATTATTGCGGCTGCAGCGCCGGATTCGTGCTCGGTGAGCGCAAAGGCTCGACGCGTCGCAAAATAGACATCTATGGCCGACCGCGGATTCACCCCGACTCAGCTCGCCGCCCGAGCTGCCTACTTGCTGCGCGGAAACGACCTGGGCACGATGACCAGCGCTGCCCCGAAGCTGTATCCCCACATGTGGAGCTGGGACGCCGCGTTCGTGGCGGTAGGTCTGGCGCCGCTCAGCGTCGAACGGGCGGTAGTAGAGCTCGATACCTTGCTCTCGGCTCAGTGGAAGAACGGAATGATTCCGCACATCGTGTTCGCGAACGGTGTCGACGGCTACTTCCCCGGCCCGACGCGCTGGGATGTCAATGCGTTGGCAGCTCATGCTCCTTTGGGTACCGCTACATCGGGAATCACCCAACCCCCTGTTCACGCGATCGCGGTGCAGCGGATTCTCGATCATTCGCGTCGGCACGGACGTACGACGCGTGCGGTCGCGGAAGAGTTCCTCGACCGGCGCTGGAGCGATCTGGTTCGGTGGCACCGGTGGTTGGCGGAGGCCCGCGACCTCGACGGCAACGGCCGCATCGCGCTTTATCACGGGTGGGAATCGGGGATGGACAACTCTCCGCGATGGGATCTGGCGTACGCGAATGTTGTTGCGGGACAAGTGCCTGCGTATCAGCGCGCTGATCTCGCGGTGGTGACCGACTTGTCTCAGCGACCCAAGGATCACGAATACGACCGCTACCTTTGGCTTCTCGAAGAGATGAAGGCCGTGCGGTACGAGGATTCGCAGCTTGCAACGGCCATGAGTTTTGCCGTCGAGGACGTGTTTGTCAGTGCCGTCTTCTCGATGGCATGCGACGTCTTGGCAACCATCGGCGAGGAGCATTCGCGGCCAAACTCCGACGTCCGTGATCTGCGCGGTTGGGCAGATCGATTCCGGCAGGGTGTTATTGCCACCACTGATGAACGATCGGGTGCAGCAAAGGATTTCGATCTTCGAACCGGGCGATGGGTTCATACCGAGACCATCGCGATGTTTGCGCCGTTGCTGTGCGGCGGCCTGAGCCGTGATGCCGAGCGCGCTCTGTTGCGAACTTTCGAGGGGCCCAAATTCTGTGGTCACCCGGACATGCGATTTGCTGTCCCACCGTCGACGTCTCCGGTTTCCGGCGATTTCCGTCCTCGGGAGTATTGGCGTGGCCCGGTGTGGCCGGTCATCACGTGGTTGTTCTCGTGGGCATTCGCGCGTCGGGGATGGGCCGAGCGATCACACGTCCTGCGTTCGGAGGGGTTGAGGCAGGCCAGCGACGGCACATTTGCCGAGTACTACGAGCCTTTCACCGGAGAACCGTTGGGGAGCATGCAGCAGTCGTGGACTGCGGCGGCCGTTCTCGACTGGCTCGGTTGAGTGAACATTCGCTGAATTAGCGGACAAAACGGACCAGTCAACCTTACTCTCGGGAAATGGTCGAGCGACGGATCGTCAGGACACTGGGCAAGCTCACCCCGATCGCGATGGCTGCTGCCATCGCGATCACGGCACCTGGCCTCGCCGCTGCCGACGCGCCACGTGGCCCGGACGTGTCTTCGTGGCAGCACGTGGACGGAACCGGAATCGACTGGTTCCAGGTCAAGGCGTCAGGGCACGAGTTCGCGATGGTCAAGGCCACCGAGTCGCTCAACTACGTCAATCCGTACTTCATTCAGGATTGCCTGGTCATGCGTGCTGCCGGCGTCTCGCGCGGGGCCTACCACTACGCAGACGTTCGCCAGTCCCCCGAAGCCCAGGCCGCCTTCTATTCGGCGATCGTCCTGGGTATCAACGGACCCGGTGACCTCCCGCCAGTTCTGGATCTAGAGGACGCAAAAGGACTGCCTGCCGGTCAGGTCATCGACTGGACTCATCGCTACCTGAACACCGTCCAGGCACTTACCGGGCGGCAGCCCATCATTTACACGTACCCCAACTTCTGGCGTACTCAGATGGCCAACACCACAGAGTTCAACCACTACCCGCTGTGGATCGCTGATTACAACGGCCAGAACGCACCGGGCCCGCTGCCCGGTGGTTGGTCCAACTGGACCTTCTGGCAGTACACCAGCACCGGACGTATCCCCGGGATCACCGGAAACACTGATATCAACGTCTACAGCGGCGCGCAGGGCGATTTCGATCGCTACGCCAACAGTGTGGGGTTCGGCAGCAGCTAGTTTGCGGCGGGCCTTTGGCTCCGTGGTGCCTGTTTCGGGCCCTTTCGCCCTCGGGGCATTTGTCTCGAGGCGCGTGGAAGGGCCCTTTTTGGCGCTCTTGCGATGCTTGGCTGGTTAGTCCGGTTGTTGCTCGCCAGTTACGAGAATTCTGCCCAACGGTAGCCACGGCCCCTGAATTTGCGACTAGCTGGTCATGATCAGAAGATAGCCACGGCAGCTAGTGAGCAGAATCGCTCCTTCCGAAAAGCTACAAAACGGACTTGAAGTTCGGTCTGGTGCCAGGGTGGACGCCCGGTTTCGGGTCGAATGTTGCGCCTCGCAATCAAAATATCGGAGCCCCGGGGTGCTTCGTTACCGGCAGCCGTCGCTGGGTGCGGTCTGGATCAATTCGATCAATTTCAGCGGTTTGTTCGGATGGTATTGCGCCACTCAGTGACGAGGATTTGCTTCGGGTTAAGATGGTTGTGGTGCACTCAACAGGCCTTATGCATATTGGGCATTTGTCCAGATTGGGTGCCGTACTCGACGCGGGTTTTCACCCGATCTGGCCAGCGAAAACGTCGAATTTCATCGCGTTCGGTGTCGCGACGTACTCCGGTGGGTGAATTGTCCGCTTGGACAACACCGCTTCCCGGATGTTGTCCGATCTACGAACAAAAACGGCGATCGGTCTGCTTTGTCTGACTTTCGATGGGCAAGCTCCCGGTTATCTGTTATCTTGGTCCGGATAACTGGAAGGTTGCTCTCGATTTGCACGGATTTCGAGGGCCAAGGTCCTGTTCGGGACGGCTCTTCCAACACGCAGGTGTTTCCGAAGAGGAGCTCGAATGACAGGACCGGCAACAGCGTCCGGTGTGAGGTCGATCAGCCGAAAACAGGCGCATCGACCCGAACCAACCGATCAATCGGGAGTTCGCGCCAGCGCTCTCGCATATCCGTCCACCGAACATCGATCAGGCACATCCTGGGGAGTAAGAAATGCCTAACGACATTCCGCCGACAAGGTCGGCCTTATTCACCGCAAGGCTCCCGCCCTGGGTGCGAGCGTGGACGGTGGTGTGGACCGCCATCGCGATGATTCTCGGTATCTCCGGCGCGACGTCAGTGGTTGCGTCAGCGCAGCCGGCCGCGACGCTCGGCGGTCCCGTTCAGGCTCAGGCGCCGGCTCGCGCCGCTGTTCTTCCGGATGAACAGCCTGCAAAAGGCTGCGCATTCAGCGCCCCCGGCACCGGTCCGTTCTCGCAGAACATCTGCTGGATCGATATGTCGACGCTCGATGCGGCAACGGCTGCTTCTGCTGCCGGGCAGTCGATGGAAATCCAGCTCACCGAGGGCTACAAGATCAACTTCAAGGCTTTCCTCACCGACTCGGTTGCAGGAAAGACACACCAGGGGATCGAAACGAAGGCATTTCCCACGTTGCACTATGCAGCGTTGGGAACTTCCGCGTACACGGGTGTGCCGACGACGATCAAGCCGGCGATCTACCAAACCTCAGCCACCGCTGGTCAGTCCGGTGGAACAGTCTCGCTGAAGAACATCGTGATGACGGGGCCGAATGGCGCCGTCAACAACTACGGGCTTGTAGCAGCCGACGCCGAGTCGACAGACGCGAATATCAATACTACGAACGACCGTGAATTCCTCACTTTCAATTCGGACAAGCCTCTACGGCAGATCGCACGTACCGTCGGTGACGACAGTGATCCTGCCTACCCCGGAATTCGGGCCTGTGACGGTGGGCTGACGGGTATGCCAGCCAATACCGTCCGATGCGATTCGTGGAACAACGTCAATGGCCAGGGGCGCACGCCCGGAACGCTGGTCGTTGCATCGACTGCTCCGACAAGTTTCGCAGCCACTTTCGGAAATACCGTTCAGGCCACCTCTCGTCAGGGCCTGGCGTTCGGTGTCCTTCTCTCGAAGGTCAAGATCGACAAGGACCTCACGCGCGTCACCCCCGGTGACGATTTCACGATCGGCATGAGCACCGGGCACCACGCAAACGCGGGCGCTGCCGCAGCAACCGAGATCAAGAGCACCACGACCGGTGCGACTGATACGACGGCATCGACTGGCTGGCGGACGCTCCTCGCGGATACCACGCCCACCCCTGTCACTTTCTGGGAGAAGCCAACTACCTCGGCTACCAAGACCGCGAACTATGCGACGTCATGGGATTGCCAGGTAAACGGTGTGACCCAGACACTCAGGGTCGGTGACGTCGCGCAGGCAGCACTTACGCCGGGCGACAACGTGTACTGCAAGGTCAAGAACACACCGGTTCTCGTGAAGAAGTCGTCGTCACCACCTACCGGTGAGACGGTCAATATCGGTCAAACAATCACCTACACTTTGAATTTCGAGAACCCTGGCGCTGCGCCGGCGACGATCGATTACACGGACTATCTCACCGATGTCATCGATGACGGAACTGTCGCGGTCGGGGCTGCAACCGGTGGGCTCACCGCTGCTTTGAACGGCCCCGACAAGATCAAGGTCGGCGGCACCTTGCCGGCGGGAGGCAAAGGGACAGTCACATACACCGTCACTGTCAAAGATGGCGGCAACAAGGTACTGAACAACTATCTGGTTCCCGGGACTACGAATCCTCCGACAACATGTGATCCTGCAACCAATCTCTGCACGACGCATCCCATGCCTGGTTTCACGCTGACGAAGACGGCGGATCCGGCTTCCGGTTCGACGGTTCGGGCCGGCGACACCATTACGTACACCGTCACCGGTACCAACACCGGCAAGACGGCACTGACTCCCGCGACGATCACTGACGATCTGAGTGCGGTTCTCAATAACGCTGCCGTCGTTCCTGGTTCGTTGAAGGCGATCGTCGACGGCGCTCCTGCCGCTGCTCCGACTCTGTCGGGCAGCACTTTGTCGTGGTCCGCCAATCTCCAGGCTGGTAAGTCTGTTGTCTTGACCTACCAGGTGAAGGTCAACGACGGGGTTGCCGCAGGCACTGTCCTGAACAACAAGGTCAGCGGCATTGCGAAGCCGCCGACCGGTCCGGATATCACTCCCCCTCCGGTGGAGACCAATCACTCAGTTCCCGGCTTCACCTTGGAGAAGACTGCTGATCCGATTTCCGGTTCGACTGTTCAGGCCGGCGGGTCGATCAAGTACACCGTCACCGGCACCAACACCGGCAAGACGAAGCTAGATCCCGTAGTGATCACTGATGATATGGGTGCGGTTCTCAATAACGCTGCCGTCGTTCCTGGTTCGCTGAAGGCGACCGTCGACGGTGCTCCTGCTACTGCTCCCACTTTGTCGGGCACCACCCTTTCGTGGACTGGTCTTCTCGAAGCCGGTAAGTCTGTCGTTCTCACCTACGAGGTGAAGGTCAACGACGGGGTTGCCGCAGGCACTGTCCTGAACAACAAGGTCAGCGGCATTGCGAAGCCGCCGACCGGTCCGGATATCACTCCCCCTCCGGTGGAGACCAATCACTCGGTTCCCGGTTTCACAGTCGCGAAGACTGCGGATCCGGCCTCGGGTACCAATGTCGCTGCTGGTCAGACGATCACGTACACGGTGACCGGTGCCAACACGGGTAACACGACCCTTGATCCGGTGGTGTTGACCGATGAT